>Ga0180220_1000668_pt1 | contig 32767 bp, 27 predicted proteins | sample eDN5th37CBELigBY_FD_151335 | JGI IMG/M metagenome (GOLD analysis project Ga0180220, IMG submission 151335) | Enriched backyard soil microbial communities from Emeryville, California, USA - eDNA 5th pass 37_C BE-Lig BY (version 2) (version 2) | ecosystem: Environmental > Terrestrial > Soil >... | reverse complement strand
CACGCCCGCCGGCACCTCACTCGCGGTGCACCACGCGGTGGAGACCTGCGGCCTCCTCGAGTGGGCCCAGGCCCACGACTTCCTCGGCGGCCGGGTTCCCCCCGACCTCGCCACCCTGCGCGACGCGGACCTCGAGCTCTTCCTCGGGCGCCTCTGGTCGGCCGCCGGCACGCTTTCGAAGACGCCGACCCTCTCGGTGCCCCGGGAGGACGACGCCCGCGCGCTGCAGCACCTCTTCCACAGGCTCGGGGTCGCCACGAAGCTGCGCCGCGGCACGTCGGCGTGGAAGCTCGAGGTCGCGGGCGCCGCCGCCGTGGAACGGTTCCACCACCGGGTGGGCCCGCACCTCGTGGGCCGCGACGACGAACGCCGCGAGATGGCGGAGCGCATCCTCTCCAGCCAGTGGAGCGCGGCGCCCGCCGACGACGTGCGCTGGGACGCGGTCGCGTCCATCGAGCCCGCCGGCGAGGAGATGACCTACGACCTCACCGTCGACGAGTCGCACAACTTCGTCGCCGACGGCGTGATCGTCCACAACTCCCACTCCGCCGCCTACGCGCTGATCACCATGCAGACCGCGTGGCTGAAGTGCCACCACCGCGCGGAGTTCATGGCGGCGCTCCTCACCAGCGACGCCGACAAGACCGAGAAGCTGGTCGCCCACATCGCGGACGCCCGCGAGCACGGCCTGGAGGTCCTGCCCCCCGACATCAACGAGTCGGCGCGCTCCTTCCACGGCAAGGACAAGCAGATCCGCTTCGGCCTCGGCGGCATCAAGGGCGTGGGTGAGACCGCGATCGACGCGATCCTCGAGGCGCGGGAGCAGGAGGGCGGGAAGGGGCCGTTCGTCGGGCTCTACGACTTCTGCGAGCGGGTGGATCTGCGCCGGGTGAACCGCAAGGTGATCGAGTGCCTGGTCCGCTGCGGCGCCTTCGACTTCACCGGCGTGCCGAGGTGGAGCCTCTTCGCCGCGATCGACGCCGCCCTCGAGCGGGGACAGGCCGCGCAGCGGGATCGGGCGTCGGGGCAGGCGTCGCTCTTCGGCCTGCTGGCGGGACCGGCGCAGGCCAAGGCCAAGGAGGCGGGCGCCGACGGCGAGTATCCCGAGGTCGAGGCCTGGACCGACCGGGAGAAGCTCGCCGGCGAGCGGGAGACGCTGGGCTTCTACATCACCGGGCACCCCCTCGATCAGTACGCCGAGGAGATCGCCCGGTACGCCACCCACAGCGCGGCGAAGATCCTCTCCGCGGCGAAGGCCGGCGAGATCGTGCGCATCGTGGGGGTGGTGTCGGCGCTGCGGTCGCGGCCCACCAAGACCGGCAAGCTCATGGGCTTCGCGACCCTCGAGGACCTCACCGGCACCGTGGAGGTGATCTGCTTCGCGGGGGGCCGGCGGCCGGGTCCGCCGATCCCGGGGCGGCCGCCGGCGCGCACCGGAGGCTTCGAGGTGTGGCAGCCGCTCCTCGAGTCCGATCAGCCCCTGCTCGTCTCGGGCACGGTGCAGATGAACACGAGGGACGAGGAGAACCCGATCCCGGAGCTCATCGCCGACGACGTGACGCCCCTGGCAGAGGTGCGGGCGCGGCGCGCGTCGCGGTACACCGTCACCCTCGACGCCGATCAGGTCTCGCCCGAGAAGCTGCAGCGAGCCAGGGGCTTCCTCGAGCAGCACCCCGGCCCGCTCACCGTGGAGCTGCGCATCCGCATCCCCGACGCCGCCGAGACGAGGGTGGTGGTCCGCGATCTCAAGGTCGCGCCCACCGACGAGCTCGGTGATCGCCTCAACCTCCTCTTCGGGGGCGCCGTCGTGGGCGTGGAGGCGTAGCGACCTCCGTCGAATCGCGCTCGTCGAAACGGCGGGGCGGGTCGCGAGGGGGCGGCGACGCACGGCGCCCTCCCCTCGAGGCGGTCCGCCGCCCCATTTCGCCGCGGGCAGCGTCGATCGCGGATCGGGAGGGCCCCCTCTTGGTCGGTGCCCCGGCCGGCGCCCGGCCTGTACCTTCGGCCCTGCCCTTCGTTCCGCGTGCCGGCGGCAGGCGAGGGCGAGGAGTCGGCGCTTGGCGGGAACGCGGTACCTCTGCATCCACGGTCACTTCTACCAACCGCCCCGAGAGAACCCGTGGATCGAGCGGATCGAGCTCCAGGACTCGGCGGCGCCGTTCCACGACTGGAACGCCCGGATCGCGTCGGAGTGCTACGGCCCGAACGGCGCCGCACGGATCCTCGGACCGGAGCGGCGGATCGCCGGAGTCGTGAACAACTACGCCGCCCTCTCCTTCAACTTCGGGCCGACCTTGCACTCCTGGCTCGAGAAGGAGCGGCCCGAGACGAACCGCGCGATCCTCGAGGCGGATCGAGCGTCGGCGCGTGAACGCGAGGGGCACGGCAACGCGCTGGCGCAAGCCTACAACCACGTGATCCTCCCGCTGGCGAACGAGCGGGACAAGGCCACGCAGGTCCGGTGGGGGGTCGCCGACTTCGTGCACCGCTTCGGCAGGGCGCCGGAGGGGATGTGGCTCCCGGAGACCGCCGTCGACCTGCGCACGCTCGAGGCGCTGGCCGCCGCGGGGATCCGCTTCACAATCCTGTCGCCCTACCAGGCCAAGGCGATCCGACCCCTGGGATCGGAGCGGTGGGAGGACGTGGAGGGCGGGCGCGTGGACCCGTCCCGCCCCTACCTGGCGCGCCTGCCGAGCGGCGCGTCGATCGCGATCTTCTTCTACGACGGCCCCATCGCCCGGAGCCTCGCGTTCGGCGACGGCCTCTCCTCGCCCGAGACCCTGGTGCAGCGCCTGCGCAGCGGCTTCGACGACGCGAGGCCCCACGACGAGCTGCTCTCGGTGGCGGTGGACGGCGAGACCTTCGGGCACCACCGCAAGGGCGGCGATCAGGTCCTCGCCGCGGCGCTCCCCCTGGCGAGGGCGGCGGGCCTCGTCCCCATCAACTACGGCCAGTACCTCGCCCGGCATCCGCCCCGCTGGGAGGCGGCGATCGTGGAGCGCTCGTCGTGGAGCTGCGCCCACGGCGTCGAGAGGTGGCGCTCCGACTGCGGGTGCGCTTCGCGATCCGACTGGCACCAGCGCTGGCGCGGCCCGCTGCGCGCGGCGCTCGACGTCCTCCGGGAGCGGCTCGCCGCGCAGTTCGAGGAGGAGGGCTCGACCCTCTTCCGGGATCCCTGGGCGGCCCGGGACGCCTACGTGGAGCTGCTGCTGCGCCCCCCCGAGGAGGTGAGCGGCTGGATGGAGCGGCACGAGCGGGAGCCCGGCCTCCTCGCCGCGGCGGGCGACGCGCGCATCCGCGCCCTGCGGCTCCTGGAGGCCCAGCGCAACGGGATGCTGATGTACACGTCGTGCGGCTGGTTCTTCGACGACGTGTCGGGGCTCGAGACCATCCAGATCCTGCGCTACGCCGCCCGGGCCATGCAGCTCTCCCGGGAGGCGGGGGGCGACGCCCTCGAGCCGGCCTTCCTCGCGGAGCTGGAGAAGGCCGAGTCCAACCTCCCCGAGCTGCGCAACGGCGCGGTGGTCTACGAGCGGCTGGTGCGCCCGTCGATCACCTCCCTCGCCGGGATCGCCGCCCACCACGCCATCGCCCGGCTCTTCGAACAGGAGCCGGAGCGGCAGGGCCGCCTCTTCTGCTACCAGTTCGATCATCTGTCACACAGGCAGGAGAGCGCCGGCCCCGCCACGCTGGCGGTGGGGCGGGTCCGCCTGGAAAGCGATCGCACCCAGGAGCGGCTGGACGCCTCGGTGGCGGTGCTCCACTTCGGCGGCACGGACATCCGCTGCGCGGTGCAGCCCTACACCGACGCCCTCCACCACGCCGAGGTGGAGGAGGAGCTCTTCGAGGCCCTGTCGCGCTTCTCGCTCTCCGACGTGGTCCGCATCCTCGACGCCCGCTTCGCCGGCCCCGACTTCGGGATGCGACACCTCTTCCTGGACCGCCGGCGCGCCCTCGCCCAGCAGCTCCTGCGCGAGAGCCAGGAGCGGCGGGAGCAGGCGTACCGGCAGATCTTCGCCGCGAACCGATCGCTGATGGTGTTCCTGCTGGAGATCAATGCGCCCATCCCCCCGGACCTCCTCGCCGCCGCGGGCCTCACCCTCTACCGGGATCTGTCGGACGCGGTGGAGGCGGTGGAGTCGGGGGCGATGTCCCCGGCACAGGCCCGGGGGCGCATCCTCCAGGTGCGCGAGGAGGCGATGCGGCTGGGCGTACGGCTCGAGCTGGATCCGGCCCGGCGCCGGGTGGAGGCGCGGATCGCCGAGGCGGCGCGGCGGCTCGGCGCGGCCTGGCCGAAGGACGCGGCGGAGGGGCTCATCGAGCTGGTGGACCTGGGCGACTCCCTGGGCGTGGGCCTCGACCTCGCCCCTGCCCAGGACGCCTACTGGGCGCTGACCTCCTCGCCTCTGCCGCCCGAGGCGCGAGACGTCGCCTTCCGGGTCGGCGAGCGGCTCTGCTTCGACCGGGCGACGCTCGACGCGCGCCTCGGACCTCCCGTTGCTCCGCTCCTCGAAGGCAGCTAGCGTGGCGGCGTGAGAGGGCGGCCCCGCGGGTGCGGCGCCGGCCCTCCCGCCCCCCGGCCCGAGCGCAAGGCGCCCGATCGCCGGGGTCCCCACGCCTTCGAGGTATCCAGGCTTGATCGGTCTCCACGAAATCGAGGAAGCGCGAAAGCGCCTCGACGAACACGTCATCTACTCTCCGTGCACGCGCTCGGAGGCCTTCTCCGCCGAGTTCGAGGCGAACGTCTGGTTCAAGCTCGAGAACCTGCAGCTCACCGGTTCGTTCAAGGAGCGCGGCGCCCTCATCAAGCTCCTCGAGCTCACGCCGGAGGAGCGCGCCCGCGGGGTGATCGCGGCGTCGGCGGGCAACCACGCGCAGGGCGTCGCCTACCACGCCGGGCGGCTGGGGATCCCCGCCACCATCGTGATGCCGGATCGCACCCCGCTCATCAAGGTGAGCAACACCCGCAGCTACGGGGCCGACGTGGTCCTGGCGGGCGGCAACTTCGACGAGGCCTACGCTGCGGCCCGGCGGCTCCAGGAGGACCGGGGCCTCGTCTTCGTGCACCCCTTCGACGACGACGCGGTGATCGCGGGACAGGGGACCATCGGCCTGGAGCTCCTGGAGCAGGTGCCGGAGTTGGACGCGGCGATCGTCCCCGTCGGCGGCGGCGGGCTGATCTCGGGGATCGCGGTGGCGCTCAAGCAGAGCCGGCCGAACGTCCGCGTGATCGGCGTGCAGACGGCGGTGCTGCCGTCGATGAAGGCGAGCGTGGAGGCGGGGGAGCCGGTGAAGGTGCCGGCGGGGCAGACCATCGCCGACGGCATCGCGGTGAAGCAGCCCGGCGGGCGCACCCTGGAATACGTGAAGCGCTGGGTGGACGAGATCCTCGTCGTGGACGAGGAGGAGATCGCCAACGCGATCCTGCTGCTCCTCGAGCGGGAGAAGACGGTGGTGGAGGGGGCCGGCGCCGTCACCCTGGCGGCGCTGCTGCACGGCTACGGCCGGGAGGTGAAGGGGAAGAACGTCGCCCTGGTGCTCTCCGGCGGCAACATCGACATGAACCTCATCAGCCGGATCATCGAGCGGGGCCTGGTGAAGGGGGGCCGCCTCACCCGCTTCGTGGTGAACGTGGAGGACCGCCCCGGCTCGCTGGCCCGCCTCACCGCCCTGGTGGCGGAGCAGCAGGCGAACATCATCGAGATCCACCACGACCGCGCCTTCGGCAAGGCGGGTTACGGGGAGACCGAGGTGCTCCTCACCCTCGAGACCCGCGGCAGCGACCACGTCGAGGCGATCCACGCGGCGCTCGAGGAGGCCGGATATCGGATCTCCGATCGACCGTGAACCCGACGCGCCTCGGGCTCGGCGGCGATCCTCCGCGAGCGAGCGAGAGGCGCCGCGCCGGGGGGCGAGATCAGATGAACCCGGCCCCCACGTGCACCATCGCGCCGTAGGCGGCGTCCTCGAAGTCCACCCGCTCGCCGAAGGTCTCGACGATCGCCGAGGCGCCCACCGTCACCCGCGGATCGCCCAGGGGAAAGAACGAGACGCCGGGCAGGAGCGTCAGCACGTCGTCGCCGGCGTCGGTGGCGAAGGCGGCGCTCGCCTCGGCGCGGAGCTGCACCGCGGGAGCGAAGCGCCACGCCACCAGCGCCCCGGCGAGGCTCGCGGTGCCGTCCAGGCGATCGCGGATGCGGAGGAAGCCGGCGCGCCTGTGCCCCTGCTCCACGCCCACCCGCGCCTGGATGCCGAGGCCGCCGGCGCCGAAGCCGTAGATCACCTGGACCCTCCCGCTGGTGTTGTCCGGGGACCAGTCCCGCGAGTCGATGGGGAAGGACACGCCGGGCAGCACGGCGAGCTGGTGGTGGTCGCCCAGGACGAAGGGGACCCGCAGGTCGAGATCCATGTCCGTGCCGGTGTCCCGCCGGTTCGCCACCGCGTTGAAGAAGGTGACGCCCGCCTGGAGCAGGTAGAGGTTGGCGCGGACCCGCTCGCCGAAGACGGGATCGCCGTGCCCGTTGCTGCCGGCGAAGGTGAAGGACTCCGCGTCCACGCTCCGGGTGAGCTCGGGGTACGACCAGGCCTTCGCGAAGTCCCAGTCGCGGAGCTGGTGCTCGCCCGGCCACGCCGCCTTGGGACGCGCCGGGAGCGTGCCGTCGTGGACGGGGGGCTGCGGGGTCCCGGCGGGGACCGCGTAGAGCTGGTGCTCGCGGATCCCCCAGTATCGGCCGGACTCCATCGGCTCCTCCGGCGGGACCGGGTCCTGCCGGACGCGACCGAGGTGCGAGAGATCCAGCGGGCCTCCGGAGACCTCGGCCTCCCCCTCGCCGCAGATCGCCGTCCCGCAGGGCTCCTCGGCCTCGTCCTCCGCCTGCGCGAGCGCTGCCGCCGGCGCGAGCGCCGCGGCCAGCAAGGCCGCCCCCCAGCCCTTCCCCATCGCCGCCCCCACCACGCGCCGCCCGATTCGGCGGCTTGCCGATCAGGCTAGAGCGTCGGGGAGGATGGTGCAGGCGAGCGCCCCCCGGGAGGGATCGCGCGGGAGGAGCGCCGAGGAGCGCGCCGAGAGATCGCTCGTCGCCGAGCGGGATCCCGGCCCCCGCGTGGCGGGCGCCTTCCCGTCGCGATTCGGGTTCGGGGCAAGGGGCTCGCGGGTTCGAGTCCCGTACACCCCCATCGGGCGCGTCAGGTGCGTCGAGGACGAGCGTGACGCCGCTCGTCCCGGAACCTCAGTACGGCGCCGCCTGGGAGGCGATCGTGTAGATGATGCCGAGGCCGACGCCCAAGGTGATCACCGCGACGACCAGCAGCTTGGGTCCGGTCCAACGATCGTCCGCCTCGCGCTCCCGCTTCAGTTCGACCTCGTTCATCATCGCCTCGTCTCCGCTCGTACGCCCGTTCGGGTGCGAACCATGGAGGCCCGGTTTCTCATCTGGCGTGTGCGCCGTCAACCGCCGGGCGACCCCTCGCTCTCGCGGGAATCGCCGGAGCCGAGGGGTTCGTTCCCCGCCCGAGGGGTCCCCGAGGGCCGGTTCTTGCCTGCTGGTGGTAGCATTGTCGTCCTGTGAACGAGCGGACGTGGGCCTGCACCCCGGCGCGCCCCCTGGATCGCTCGAAAGGGTGAGAACCATGCCCACGGACTCCCCCCCGATCGACGAGACCTCCCGCCCCGGCGGACCGGGCGGCCCCGATCCGTCCTGCCTCCAGGAGGGCTACGTCTTCGACTCCGCCAGCGGCTTCCACTGGCATCCCTACGCCACCCACTGGTTCCACCCCGCGATGGGGGTCTACCTGGACCCCGAGGGCGCGCTCCTCGAGCCCTCGGCCGCGAAGGCGGCGATCCGGGCCGCGGCGCCGGACGACGAGCCCCCCGCGGCAGCGGCCGACGCGCCGGCCGACGGCCTGGACGAGGCGGAGATCGGCGTCGCGCCCGAGATGGACGCGGACGACCTCCCCGCGGTGGCGGCGGCAGAGGAGGAGCAGGCGGAGGAGGACGTCGAGGTGGAGGTGATGGCCGACGAGGCCGCCGCGCCGCGCCTCGCCGAGCCTCCTCGGCACGGGCCGGGCCCCGCCGTCGCGCCGACCCTCGCCGGGGAAGCGGAGGCTCCGCCCGCAGCCGGCTCCGGATCTCCCTCGGCGGACGAGCGCGCCGCGGCCTTCTTCGGCAACGGCTCGGCGGGCGATGCGACCGGATCGGCTTCGGCCCCCGACGTCGCGCCGGAGCCCGTCCCCGCGGACGCCGAGCATACGGTGGGGGCCGACGACGTCGCCGCGGCGGAGACCCCGCCCGCGCCGGAAGCGGCGGGAATCTTCTCGCACGCGGAGGGGCCCGTCGGCGACGCCCCGCCCGCGCCGGAAGCGGCGGGAATCTTCTCGCACGCAGAGCCGCCCGTCGGCGACGCCCCGCCCGCGCCGGAAGCCGCCGGCATCTTCTCGCACGCGGGTGATGGAGCGCCCATGCCGGAGCCCCCCGGCGTCTTCGGCGCTCGAGCTCATTCGCCCGACGGCGGCGACGCCGCGCCCACGCCGGAAGCGGTGGGCCTCTTCTCGCACGCGGGCGACGCCTCGCCCATGCCGGAGCCCGCCGGCGTCTTCGGCGCCCACGCCCACCCACCCCCCGGCGGCGATGCCGCGCCCGCGCCGGCAGCGGCGGGCGTCTCCTCGCACGCGGGCGACGCCCCGCCCATGCCGGAGCCCGCCGGCGTCTTCGGCGCCCGCGCCCACCCGCCCGCCGGCGGCGGCGCGGCGGCGCCCGAACCCGCGGCAGACGAGGTCGTCCCGATGGCCGCCCTCGCCGCCGACGACGCGGCGGCGTTGTCGGAGGCCGAGCTCCTCGACGAGGAGGTGGTGGAGCTGGCCGACGACGCGGTGCCGGCCCCCCCGCCGGCCGAGGAGGGACCGGCCCCGCTCGACCCCGCGGAGATCCCCGTCCGCTTCGAGGATCCGTGGCGTGTCGTCCTCCACCTCTGCTCGGGCGCGGCGAAGCGCGGCGAGCTGAACGGCGCCGACCTGGGCACGTCGACGGTCGTCCTCCACCATCCGGGCGGCACGGACTTCATCGACACCGAGGCGATCAAGGCCATCTTCTTCATGAAGGAGGCCCACATGCAGCCGCGCCGCCCCGCCGGCCGCCGCGTGCGCCTCACGTTCTCGGACGGCAGGACCCTCGAGGGCTTCGCGCCGCAGAAGCTCCCCGCCTCCGGCGGCTTCTACCTGGTCCCCCTGGACGACCGGACCAACACCGCGTGGATCTTCGTCTACCCCCACGCGATCAAGGACCTGGCCTTCGCCTGATCGCCGATCGCTCGGCCGGGCGTTGCCTTTCGGACCTGCCGCTGGCATGAAGGGAGGCGTGCGCGACGAGCGCGCCGCCACGAATGCGACCTCTCCTGCGATTCTCGATCGTCCTGCTGCTCCTGCTCGCGTACGGCCTGGAGGCCGGGGCGTCGCAGCGGCACCTGCACGATCCCGGTGAACGCATCGATTGCCCGGCGTGCTCCTTCCAGTCGAGCCCGGGCGCGCCCGAGAGCGACGTCGTCACGGATCTCCACGAGGACGTGGTCTTCCTGGATCCGACGCTGGCCCGCCGGATGGATCCCCCTCCGCCGCTCGAACCGGCGGACGTGAGCTTCGGCACCTCGCCTCCCGAGGCCTGAGCCCGTGGGTCGTTCGCCGCCCTCCCGATGGATCGGGAAGCGGCGCTTCCGTTCTCCCATCGCGGGGACGCGCGCCCGTTCGCGCGCGCCCCGGGTCGATCGCTTCCGATGAGATGCATGCTTCCCGCCGGAGGACCCCCTCCTCCGGTGAGGGAGGTCCGCGCGATGCTCGCGGCCTCTCTCCTCCTGTCACTTGCCCTATCACCCCTCGCTGCGGGTGCGTCCCCGGATGCCCGCGCGGCGGCCCCGACGAACGAGGACGAGCGGGCCCGTCTCGAGGCGGAGCTCACCCTCGAGCTCGGCGCGGCGTCGCCGCCCCCCGACGCGCCCGTCGTCCCGCTGCCGCCCGGCCCCAAGATCCTCCCCGACATCTCCCTGGTCGGCACCTTCGCCGCGGCGGCGTTCACGAGGGAGCCCACCTTGCGCCTCGCCGCCCACGAGCCCCTGCACGACGGGCCGCAGCTTCAGGAGATCGAGCTCGCCCTCCAGTCCAACGTCGACCCGTTCCTGCGGGCCGACGTCTACTTCGCGATCACGGAGGAGGGCCTGGAGGTCGAGGAGGCCTACGCCACCACCCTGGCGCTGCCCTGGAACCTGCAGGCGCGGGCTGGCCACTTCTACGCGCCCTTCGGCCGGTTCAACCAGGTCCATTTCCTGGAGATGACTCCCTTCGTGGACATGCCGCTGCCGAACCGCCGCTTCTTCGGCGGCGAGCAGCTCCGGGGCACGGGCGCGGAGGCCTCCGTGCTCCTGCCGCTGCCCTTCTTCCTCGAGCTTCGGGCCGCCGCGATCACGGCGGGGAACGAGGTCTCCTTCGGCGTGGAAGGGTCGGAGATCGAGCGCGCCACCGATCTCCTCGGGGTCGCCAGGGCGATGGCCTCCTTCGAGCTCGCCGATCGCCTCACCCTGAACGTGGGCGCGTCGGTCGCCTCGGGCCCCAACGCCACGAGCGACCCCATCGACGAAGGCGCGCACCGCACGGACGTCTACGGCGGCGACCTCTACCTGCGGCTGCGGGATCGCTCGTCGCGGGCCTTCACCGCGCTCCAGTCCGAGTTCATGTACCGGCGGGCCTCTGCGCCGGGAGGCCGGGTGGAGCAGAGTGGGGTCTACGCCTGGCTGGTGCGGCGCTTCGACGCGCACTGGGAGGCAGCCGTGCGCGGGGACCTGCTCCCGGACGGCAGCGAAGCGGGCCGGCCGGAGCTGGAGGAGGAGCTCGGCCCGTTCCTCGAGCCCATCTCGCAGTGGAGGGTCGGCGGCGCGATCTCCTGGTACCCGACCGAGTTCCAAAGGCTGCGACTCCAGGTGAACCACGACTCGGGCATCCGCGCCCGCGGCGGGCACGCCCGCAGCGGCCAGGAGTTCTTCCTCCAGTACCAATTCGTCATCGGCGCGCACGGCGCGCACCCGTTCTAGGAAGGAGATCCGCCTTGCATTCCCGAGTCTTCGCGGCGCTCCTCGCGCTCGCCGCCTCGACCCCCGCCGCCGCCGACGTCCGCGTCGTCGCCTCCGTCCCCGCCCTGGGCTCGATCGCCCGCGAGGTCGTCGGCGACGCGGGGAGGGTCGACGTCCTCGCCCCGGCGGAGCAGGATCCCCACTTCGCCGACGGCAAGCCGTCGATGATCCTGGCCCTCAACCGCGCCGACGCCCTCCTCTTCGCCGGCCTCGGGCTGGAGACCGGCTGGCTTCCCACCCTGGTGACGGCGTCCCGCAACCCGCGGATCCAGCCGGGGAGCCCGGGGAGCATCGAGGCCACGGCGATGGTCCCGCTCCTCGAGACGGGCGGAAGGGCCGATCGCTCCCTGGGCGACGTGCACCCCGGCGGCAACCCCCACGTCTGGCTCGATCCCCGGCGGGCAAGGACGATCGCGCTGGGCCTCGCCGAGCGCCTCGCCGCCCTCGACACCGAGCGCGCCGCCGCCTACCGCGCCAACGCCTCCCGGTTCGCGGCGGAGCTCGATAGGCGGATCGAGGCGTGGGAGAAGGCGATGGCGCCGTACGCGGGGCGCTCGGTGGTCCCCTTCCACAAGAGCCTCGTCTACCTGACGGACTGGCTGGGCCTGAAGGAGGTGGCGACGATCGAGCCGCTGCCAGGGATCTCGCCGTCGCCCTCCCACCTCGCCGGCCTGATCCTGCGCCTGCGGGACACGAGCCCCCCGCCCTTGGTGGTGTCGGAGCCCTGGCACAACCTGGGCACCGCCGCGACCGTGGCGAAGAAGGCCGGCGCGAGGTTCGTGCGACTGCCGGGGGACGTGGGGTCGGTGCCGGGCAAGGACGGCTACGTCGCCCACCTGGACGAGCTCCTCGCCCGCCTGCGCGCGGGCTGGGAGGGGAAGTGATCGCGTCGGCGCGAGGGCCGGTGGTGCGGATGCGCGGGGTGGAGATCGGCCACGGCCGCAGGCGGGTGGCGGGGCCGATCGACCTCGACCTGGCGCCGGACGACTTCCTGGTGATCGCCGGCCCCAACGGCGCCGGCAAGTCCACCCTGGTGAAGACGATGCTCGGCACCCTGCCGCCGCTTCGGGGCGCGGTCGAGCGGCGCTGCCGCTTCGGCTACGTGCCGCAGCGCGAGCGCCTCGACGACATCTGGCCCTTCTCCGCCCTGGACGTCGCGCTGATGGGCCTGGTGCCCGCCGCCGCCCCCTTCTCCCGCGCGACGGCCGGCGACCGCCGCGCCGCCCGCGAGCTCCTCGCCCTGGTGGGGCTGGAGGCCGAGGCCGATCGCCCGTTTCGCGATCTCTCCGGCGGACAGCAGCAGCGGGCGCTCATCGCCCGCGCGCTCGTCGCCGAGCCGGAGGTGCTGATGCTCGACGAGCCCACCAACCACCTCGACGTGCCCGGGGAGCGCGCGGCCTACGAGCTCCTCGCCGAGATTCACCGGCGCGGACGGCAGGCGATCGTGGTGATCTGCCACCACCTCGGCCCGGCCCTCCGCCACGCCACCCGCCTGGCGATCCTTCAGGACGGATCCCTGGTGGCGGGCCCTCCGGACGACCTCGCCCGTGCCGGTGCCCTGGGAGATCTGGTGGAGGATTCGTTCGCCTCCAGCGAGAGGGAGGGCGTATGAACGGGATCTCGTTCTGGGAGGCGAGCTTCCTGTGGAGGGATCCGCTAATCGCGGCGGCGCTCGGCGCGCTGGTCAGCTCGCTGGCCGGCGTCTTCGTCGTCCTCAAGCGCGCGGCCTTCGTGGGCGCGGCGGTGTCCCAGGCGGCCGGGATCGGGGTGGTGGGCGCGCTGCTCGCACCCCACGCCCTCGGGATCTCGATCCCGCCGCTGGCCGCCGGGATCCTCGCTGGCGCCGGATCGGCCGGGCTCTTCTCCCTCTCCCGCAAGCGCAGCCGGATCGGCGTGGACGCGGCGATCGCCATCGTCTACGTGCTGGCGGGCGCCGGCTCCCTCGTGCTGGGCTCCTTCCTCACCCACGAATACGAGTCGGTGCACGCGCTCCTCTTCGGCGACGCGGTGGCCGCGCCTCCCGAGGATCTGTGGGCGCTGGGGATCACGGCGGCGGGGCTCGCGGCGCTGCTCCTCGGGTGGGGGCGCCAGCTCCTCTTCGTCTCCTACGATCCCGAGACGGCCCGCGCCATGGGCATGCCGGTGCGGCGCCTGAACGCGGCGCTCTACTTCGCCGTGGGCCTCTCGATCGCGGTGGCGACCCGCGCCCTCGGCGCGCTGCCAGTGTTCGCGCTCACCGTCGCCCCGGCGGCGGCGGGCCTCCTCCTCTTCGATCGGTTGCGGGCGGTCTTCGCCTGGGCGGTGGGGACGGCCCTGGGCGCCGCCGTCCTCGGCTACTACCTCTCCTTCGTGTGGGAGAAGCCGACCGGCGCGACGATCGTGCTCTGCGCCGTCGCCACCCTCGTCCCCGGCGCGATCCGCCGCCTGGTCGCGAGGAGCTGAGCCGCAGCGCGCGACGCGAGGGGCGCATCGCGTCGCGGACGGCGCGGACGAATCGACGCGTCGGCGCGCCCCGTGGTTCAGTGCAACCAGGGCCCGCTGCCCGGCTCGTCCTTGCGCTGCAGCGGGAAGATGTTGTCGTCGCCCTTCTTCTCGCCCTGGATCACGGAGAAGCGCCGGGTGCGGCGCTTGAGCTCGCGCTCGATCCGCCACGCGCGAAAGCGCAGCCACGCCCGCCGCGGGCGGAAGAGCCCATTGGCGAAGGCCAGCGCCGCGACCATGCCCACGAACGCCGGCAAGGCGCGCAGCGGCCCCTCCAGGATCGCGAAGAGCGCCAGGATGCCGAACGAGACGTAGATGAGCTGCTTGCCTTGGATCGGCAGCACGAACATGAGGTAGATCGGCTGCCGCGCGTACTGGTGGGCGAAGAGGATCGTGAGCGCGCCCAGGCCCACCCACAACCCGTGGAAGGTAGCGCCTTGCCTGCCCGCCAGATACGCGACCGGGATGGTGACCAGGGCGCCCAGCGCCGTCGTCCCCACGTAGAAGCCGAGCAGCCGCCTGGAGCCCAGCACCGCCTCGACCTGGCTTCCGATCGCGTACAGGAAGTAGAGCGAGATCAAGAAGGAGAAGATCGCGCCGCCGCTGTAGAGCGGTACCATCAGCGCGTACGTCACCACCTGCCAGAGCTCACCCGCGACCACGCGGCTCGGCGTGAGGAGGAGGTGCTCGGCGAGGAAGCGCCCGGAGACGGCGGAGAGGATCGAGAAGGCGGCGACCGCGATGGTCAGCCGGATTGCCATGGGCCCGCTCGCCCCATAACCACTACCGCTCGTCCGCTGTCGCCGCGCGCGCAAGAAGCCCATCCTTCCGGGGAGATCGGCGGGCCCTCGATTCGGGCCGATCCTGGGAAGCATAAGCCTCCGGGTGGGCTGCGCAACCGCGGCTACCGATCGTACGCCTTCTCCCTGTAGAAGAGCGTGATGGTCAGACAGTGGAACTCCTGGTCGGACGACTGCGTGACGACCTTCTCCAGCACCTCGCACTGCGGGTTCTCACGCAGCCAGCGGGTGATGTGATCGCCCATCATCTCTCGATCGCGGGCGAGGGTCGTCGAAAATACCTTTACCCCGGTGAAGTGCGGCATTTCCCACGCCTCCTGACCGCCCTGCCTGGGTGCTTCGACTCGAAGGATCCCCCGGCGCCTGCAGGCGCGTCGTGGCCAAGCAGCGACGCAAATGGAGTCTCGCCTTCCCGGCGAACGTCCTGCAAGGGGATCCTCGTCGAATCCCCCGTTTCGGGCCGAGGAGCGGGCAGAATTCGTTGGGTACCGAACAACATCGGGGCTCGGTGAAGGCCCCTGACGCTCGACGTGGAGAAGCCCCTCGCGGTTCAGCCCGCCGCCTGGACCCGGTAGGCCTCCACCGCCTCGAGGATCTGCGCGTCGGAGAGCGTGAGGTTGGAGGACTTCGCGCGGGCGAGGATGAAGCGTCCCAGCTCCTCGGAGACGGGGAGGCCCCTGCGCTCGAGCCACCAGGTCACGTTCGACATGCCGCTCATCGGCCCCACGTCGATCGACTGCTCCTTGCCGAACTCGCCCGCGGGAACCGCGGAGTAGACGCGGTCCGCGAGCCAGTCGTCGCCCTTGCGCTTGGCCTTGACGATGGCCGCGGCGTGAACGCCGGTGGCGGTGCGGAAGGCGTCGTCGCCCACGAGCGGATAGTTGATGGGGATCTCCATGCCGGTGGCCGCGCCGACGGTGCGCACGTACTCCACCAGCCGGGTGAGATCCCAGTCGATGATCCCGGCGAGCTTCAGGTTCACGAGGAGCTGGTCGATGGCGGTGTTGCCCACCCGCTCGCCGATCCCCATGGCGGTGCCGTGGATGCGATCCGCGCCGCACTCCAGGGCGACCAGGGTGTTGATCACCGCGAGGCCGCGGTCGTTGTGGCCGTGCCAGTCGACCTTCACGTCCGCCCCGGTGGAGGCGACCACCTCCCTGGTGAACGCGAGGAGCGCCTTCACGCCGTCGGGGGTGGCGTGCCCCACGGTGTCGCAGACGCAGAGGCGGGAGGCGCCGTGCTCGATCGCGCTGCGGAAGAGCACGTCGAGGGCCTCCGGCTGCGACCTCGTCGTGTCCTCGGTGACGTAGCAGATGTCGAGGTTCTCCTTCACCGCGAAGTCGATCGCCTTGGCGGAGGTGTCCCGGATGTGCTCGATGGTCCAGCCTTCCGCGTACTGGCGGATCGGCGACGAGCCGATGAAGGCGTAGGCGGTGAGAGGGATGCCCACCTTCTGCTGGATCTCCGCGATCGGCTCCATGTCCGAGACCACCGTTCGGCCGGCGGCGCAGACGCGCAAGGGGAGCCGGTTGTCCCGGACGTAGGTGGCGATGGCGGTGACGTCGTCGTAGGCCCGCTTGCCGGCGCAGGGCAGCCCCACGTCGGCGGCGGTGATCCCCAGATCCGCCATGAGCTGCACGATCCTCAGCTTCTCCTCGACGGACGGATCGGTGACCGACGGCGACTGGAGCCCGTCGCGCAGCGACTCGTCGAAGAGATCGACCCGGCGCCTGCCCTTGACCGGCCCCTTCTCGTGGACGTTCCAATCGTGGATGAGATCTTCGTGCTCGCGAGACATGACGGCTCCCTCGATCGATGGGTGAGCAGCCTGCCAAGGAAGGCCGCCGCCGTCCAGCCCCGGCGGCCCCCTCGCGCCACGAAGAAGGCGCCGCCCCGAAGCGGGAGCGGCGCCTCTTGCGCGCGGGTCGCGCGAGCGCTCGCTCAGGCCCTCTCGAGCACCACCGCGATCCCCTGGCCGCCGCCGATGCAGGCGGAGCCGATGGCATAGCGGCCCCCGGTGCGAGCGAGTTCATACAACAGGTGTCCGGTGATGCGCGCCCCGGAGGCGCCCAGCGGATGCCCGAGGGCGATCGCGCCGCCGTTCGCGTTGGTGCGGTCCCGGGGCAGCCCCAGGGACTTCTCCACCGCGAGGTACTGGGGGGCGAACGCCTCGTTCACCTCGAAGAGGGAGTAGTCCTCGAGGGTGGTGCCGGTGCGGGCCAGCGCGTTCTGGATCGCGGGCACGGGGCCGATGCCCATCACCGTGGGATCGCAACCGGAGACGCCCCAGTTGACGAGCTTGCCGATCGGCTTCAGCCCCTTGCGCTCGGCGTAGTCCCGGGTCACCATCACCAGCATGGCGGCGCCGTCGCAGATGCCGGACGCCGCGCCCGCGTGGATGACGCCGTCCTTTTTGAAAACCTTGGGGAGCTTCGCCAGGCCCTCGAGGGACGTGTCCGGGCGCGGGTGCTCGTCCTTGGTGAAGGCCACCGTCTGCCCCCGCTTGGCGGGGAGCTCCATCGGCGCGATCTCGTCGTCGAAGCGGCCGGCCTCGGCGGCGGCCGCCCAGCGCTTCTGGGAGAGGACGGAGTACTCGTCCACCTCGCGCTGGGTGATCGAGTGCTCGACGGCGAGCTTCTCCGCGGTCATCGCCATCGGCATGCCGGTGAAGCTGTCGGTGAGGGCGCTCCACAGCGAGTCCTCGAGCTCGCCCTTGCCCAACGCCAGGCCCCAGCGGGCGCCGCGGACGACGTGGGGCGCCTGCGACATCGACTCCGTTCCGCCGGCGAGCACCACCTCGTGCTGGCCGGTGAGGAGCATCATCGCGCCCTGCACCAGGGCCTCGAAACCCGAGCCGCAGAGGCGGTTCACCGTCACCGCGGGGACCGACTGGGGGAGGCCCGTGCGAAGGCCCACGTGCCGGGCGAGGTAGATGGCGTCCGCCGAGGTCTGGCAGACGTTGCCCACCACCACGTGCCCCACGTCCTCGGCGGGGACGCCCGACTGCGCGAGGGCGGCCTTGCCGGCGTGGACCGCCAGGTCGGTGGCGGTGAGGTTCTTCAGGCTCCCGCCGAAGGTGCCGAACGGCGTTCGCTTCGCCGCCAGAAAGACGATCTCGGTGCTACCTGCGCTCTTCATCACTTCCTCCAAATCCCTCGAGAATCAACCGGCCAGCCTGCGGGCGAGCTGCACCAGAAACGAGCCCATGAAGATCAGCGCACCGCCGGCGAAGATCACGCCTCGGATCTCCTTGCGGCGCAGCTCCCGCTTCCCCGGGCCCTTCGCGTAGAACCTGCTGCCCGCCTCCTCCAGCGCCTCCAGGTCGAAGCGGGCGTCCAGCGGCCTGCCCTCGTCGACGAAGCGCTGGACCCGGCGACGGTGGGCGTTCACGAGCTCGGCGGGCCCGTTGCCGGGGAGACCGCCCGCAAGATAGTCGGCCTCGTCCACGGACGGCCAGTGGAAGTCCGCCGTGATCACCGCGGCGCCGTCCGAAAAGTGGGTGACCAGGGAGAGCCACGCCTCGTTCCGCACCTGCCGGACGGTGGCGAAGCAGCGCGCGTCCGGCGAGGCGAGCACGAGGTCGCGCGCGGCGCGGGCGAGGGGCCGCCGCTCGATCACGACCCCCTTCCGCTCGAAGCCGAGGGCCTCGAGCTGGCCGAGCATGTCCCGCATGGCGGGGCCCCGGGCCACCACGTCGTCGGGGCCGCCGGCGGCGCGCAGGCGCACCCAGCCCGGCCACGCGAAGGCGAGCGCGCCGGGGAGGTTCCGGTAGAGGAGGAAGGCGATCAGCGCGAAGAAGCCCAGCACCCGCCAGGGGTCGAGGCCGTCAAACCTGGAGAAGTCGACGATCCCGATCATGCCCGCGCCAGCCTCTCCGCCCTGCCGATCACGAAGTCGGCGACCGTCTTCGTGTCCGCCGCCCCGCCGACGTCCGGGGTGAGGACGTTCTCCTCCACCGCCTCGTCTACGGCGCGCTCGACCAGGCGCGCCTCGGCGTCGTGGCCCAGGTGTTCGAGGAGGAGTGCGCAGGTGAGGAAGGTGGCGATCGGGTTGGCCTTGCCGGTGCCCGCAATGTCGGGGGCGCTGCCGTGCACGGGCTCGAAGAGTCCGATCTTGCCGGGGTGGAGGTTGGCGCTCGCCGAGAAGCCCAGGCCGCCGGAGATGCCCGCGCCCAGGTCGGTGAGGATGTCGCCGAAGAGGTTGTTGGTGACCACCACCCGGAAGAGCTCGGGGCGGAGCACCATCTGCATCGCGAGGACGTCCACGTACATATGACGCAGCTCGAGGTCCGGATACTCCCTGGCGAGCTCCTTCCACACCCGCTGCCACAGCCCCCCGGCGTGCCGCATGGCGTTCGACTTGTCGCTCATCCACACGGTCTTCTCGCCGTGCTTGCGGGCCCAGTCGAGGGCGGCGCGGCAGATCCGCTCCACGCCCTTGTGGGTGTTCAGATCCTCGGAGATCGCCACCTCGTCCGGCGTCCCCTCCTTGAAGGTGCCGCCGACGTCCACGTAGACGCCCTCGGTGTTCTCCCGGAAGAAGACGCCCCGGATGTCCTCCCGCCCCTTGCCGACCAGCGGGGAGAAGCGATCGGCCAGCAGCCGGATCGGCCGCAGGTTCACGAAGAGGTCGAGCTGGAAGCGAAGGGCGAGGAGGATCTCCCTGGCGTGGCGGCCGTCGGGGACGCGGGGATCGCCCACGGCGCCGAAGAGGATGGCCCGGTAGTCCCGGCGGAACTCCTCGATCTGCTCACTCGGCAGGGTGGTGCCGTCCCGCAGGTAGCGGTCCGCGCCGTAGTCGAAGAAGGTGAAGCGCAGGTCGAGCCCGCGCAGCTCCGAGAGGCGCTCGAGCAGGCGCACGCCCTCGGGCGCGACCTCCTTGCCGATGCCGTCCCCCGGAATCACCGCGATGCGTGCCATTCGATCGTCCCGTCCCATGCGGTCGCGCCCGGGAGGACGCATCCCACGGAAAAGACCGGGATTCTGAAGGCCGCTCGGCGGTGGGTCAAGGCTCGTCGGCGCGGGGCGCGCCGTGCATCGCGGGGGCCTGGCGGGCCTGCGTGGCCGCCTCCTGCCGCTGGCGCACCTGCTCGACGGCCCACGCCGCCACCGACGTGGCGGACCGCCCGACCAGCGCCACCTCCTCGGCGGAATAGGTCCGGCTCCCGGAGGCGTCGGTCACCACGACGTCGCCGTTCGGGGCGCCTCGGGCCGTGGCGAGGACGTTCCCCTCCTCGTCGCGGGCCTCCATGCCGTCGACCGTGCGGCGGAAGAAGCGGACCTCGTCTCCGCGCGACACGCGCAGCGTGTCCTCCCCCTCCCGGGCGAGGCGGAGCTCGGTCCCGTCGGCGAGCGCGACCACCCGCTCCGCCCCAACCTGGAGGTCCAGGCCCGCCCCGAAGCCCGGCGACGTGGTTCTCCCCGCCCAGAACTCGCTGGTGTTGAAGACCACCCCGTCGACCAGGAGCGTCACCTCGTAGACGGGGATGATGATGAGCGCCAGGAAGAGGACCTCCTGTCCCCACTTCCCGCCGATGTCCCGGTTGAACTTCCAGATCGTGCGGGTGAGCTGGAAGGAGCCGAAGCAGGACGCCGAGAGAAGGGCGACGGCGAGCAGCAACGCGAGGCGACGGCGCATGGTCTCTCCTCCGTCGACCCTCGCCCGGACGGTCGAGGCCGGCGTTGAACGACGCGGGATCGGCCGCTAGAGTGCGACCGCCCCCCGGGCCCTGGCAACGACCCGAAAGACAATCCCCGATCGAGGTTCACCCGATGCGAAAGCCGATGACGCTCACCCAGAAGATCCTCGCCGCCCACGCCATCGGCCTGCGGCGCCCGTGGGTGGAGACCGGCGACCTGCTCCGCATCCGGGTCGACTGGACCATCGCCTCGGAGCTCGCCTGGAACGGCATGGCCCAGACCTACGAGAAGCTGGGCAGGCCGCAGATCCACGACACCGAGCGCTTCTTCCTGGCGGTGGACCACACGGTGGATCCCGTGACGCTGGCGAACGACGAGCGCACCCAGCGGCTCACCCGGCTCTCGCGCGACTTCGCGAAGGAGAGCGGCATCCGCCACTTCTACGACGCCAACGAGACCATCCTGCACACCAAGTTCTACCGGGATCTGGTGCAGCCCGGCGAGGTGGTGCTGGGGGCGGACTCGCACACCTCCTCCCACGGGGGCATGGGCGCGTTCTCCATCGGCCTGGGCGGCGCCGACATCACCGCCGCGATGGTGCTGGGCGAGTCGTGGATCGAGGTGCCCGAGGCCATCGCCGTGGACTACCTGGGCGAGCTCCCCTTCGGGATCGGCGGCAAGGACGTGATTCTGGAGACCCTGGGCAAGCTCGGGCGCAACACGGTGGCGATGGAGCGCAGCGTCGAGTACCGGGGCGACGCCGTGCGGCGGTGGTCCACCGACGTGCGCTTCACCATCGCCAACATGACCGCGGAGTTCGGCGGCCTCAACGGGATCTTCGAGCCGGACGAGGTCGTGGCCGAGTGGCTGTCGCGGCGCCGCTCCCACAACGACGCGGCGGTCTACTTCCGCGCAGACGACGACGCGCCCTACCGCGAGCGCTTCCGCATCGACCTCTCGAAGCTGGGGCCGGTGGTGGCCAAGCCCTTCTCGCCGGACAACGTCTTCCCGGTGGAGGAGCTCGCCGGCATGGAGCTGCAGGGCGCGTTCATCGGCGCGTGCACCACCACCGAGGAGGAGCTGGTGCTGGCGGCGCTGGTGCTCGAGAAGGCGCTGGCCGCGGGCGCCAGGCCCGTCGACACCCACAAGCGCCTGGTGGTGCCCGGCGACCTCTCCATCCTGAAGACGCTGCGGGAGGCGGGCCTCGTCGACGTCTACGAGCGGGCAGGCTTCCGGGTGGGGCCGCCGGGCTGCTCGATGTGCCTCGGCATCGCCTCCGAGCGCGCCGGCAAGGGCGAGTCGTGGATCACCTCGCAGAACCGCAACTTCGAGAACCGGATGGGCGAGGGATCGCTGGCGTACCTGGCCTCCGCCGCCACCGTCGCCGCCTCGGCGCTCGAGCTGCGGGTGGCCGACCCCAGGCCGCTGCTCGCCCAGGTGGATCGGGATCGCTACGCCGCCCTGCTCCGGCGCGACGCCGGCAGGCGCCTGCCCGAGGTGCGGATCACCGAGCCGGAGCCGGCGATCACCCCGGCGGCGGCGCAGACCCTGGGGAGGAGCGACGACGCGGGCAGCGGGATCCTGCGCGCGAAGGTGCAGCGCTTCGGCGACGCGGTGGACACCGACGCGATCATCCCCGGCGAGTTCTGCCACCTCACCGATCTCGAGGAGATCGGCTCCAAGTGCTTCCACTACGTGCGCCCGGAGTTCGTGAGCCGCAGCCGCGACGAGGGCCGCACCATCGTCGTCGCGGGCGAGGGCTGGGGCTCGGGCAGCTCCCGCGAGCACGCGGTCTGGGCGCTCAAGGGCGCGGGGATCCGCTGCGTCATCGCCAAGAGCTACGCGTTCATCCACAAGCGCAACCTGGTGAACGAGGCGCTCCCCTACCTCGTGGTGCGGGACGAGGCCTTCTACGCCCTGGCCACCGAGGGCGCCGAGCTCGCCGTCGACCTCGCCATGGGCGTGGTCACCGTGGTCTCCACCGGCCAGTCCTTCGCCGCCGAGCCCCTCGCCCAGGTGGTGCAGTCGCTGGCCCGGGAGGGCGGCCTCGTCCCCGCGATCAAGCGCCACGGCGCCAAGGTCTTCTCCGTCCTCTCCGCGGGGTGAACCCCGCCCGCTCCGGACGATCCCCGGGCGCGGATCAGAAGCTGCGGGGCTCCGCCTGCCACCCGACCCGGGCCACCGCGCGAAAGTCCGGGGTCTGCTTGCCGGCGCCGACGCCGGGGCCCGCGCCGATCGCCGCGTGGAGGCGGCGGAGGATGCCAACCTTGGCCACGCCGAGGATCTCGTAGCTCGAGCCCGAGTGGGCGAAGGGGATCTGGGTGTTCGCCTCGACGCCGAGGCGGACGGCGTCGCGGCTGGTGCGCCATCCGAAGGCGGCGCCGACCTGCGCCATCGTGCCGGTGATGCTCCCCGCTTCGCGGAGCTCGGGTCGGGTGAGCACGCCGGCGGTGACGCCCGCGAAGAGGGCCGGGGGGAGCCAGGCCTCGGCGATCGCGGCGAGGCGGACGCGGACCTTGCCGTCGGAGGCGAAGGCCTCCCGGCTGCCCACTGGCAGGAGGAGCGAGGCGTCCAGCGCCAGCCCCAGCGGGAGCAGATCGCGGGGCGGCCCGACGATCCCGACGCGCCCGCCCAGCTTGAGGTCGCCGACGGCGAAGTCGTGGAGCCGGGTGGTGATGCCCTCCACGCCGCGGGTATCCCCCACCTGGCGGATGGGCACCGGCAGGGTGGCGTGCAGGGTGAGCCGGTCGAGGAGGCCGTAGGCGACGAAACCGTAGAGCCAGAGCTGCTCCTCGATGATCTGGCGCTCCCCGCCGCCGGCGAGCTTCCCGCGCAGGGCGTCGTCGGCGTGGGAGATCGCCGCCGCCACCCCCCAGGTGCCGGCCTTCAGGGTGGTGGGCCGCTCCAGGGTGAGGCCGTCGGCGGCCAGCGGCGGCGCCATGTACCGGTTGGCGTCGAAGCCGGGATCCCCGCGGGCGGCGCCGCTCGCCCCCAGCGCCACGATCGCCGCGGCGGCCGCGGCGAACCTGCGCCACCTGGATCCCTCGCCCGGACCCGCTTCGACCACGTCCCCCCCTTTCGGCGAATCTGAGGACGGACCGGCGCCGGGCGGATCCCCCTCCCTGGGGCGACCGGAGACGTCCTACGGGCGGAGGCGTGGGAATCGGGGCGACGGGACCGTTCCGGCTTGCGAGCGCCGGCGACCGGACGGGGGTGCCGCCGCTTCAGCGGTGCCAGACGTCGTCGGCGAGATCGGCGACCACGGGGCAGTGATCGGAGCCGAGCACGTCGTGGAGGATGTCCGCCGCCTTCACGTAGGGCATCGCGCCCGGAGACGCCAGCACGTAGTCGATGCGCCAGCCGATGTTCTTGGCGCGGACGCCGAAGCGCTGGCTCCACCAACTGTAGCGGTCGGGCGTGTCGGGGTGGAAGTGGCGGAAGGTGTCGACCCAGCCGCTCCGGAGCCACCGATCCAGCTCCTCGCGCTCCTCGGGGAGGAAGCCGCTCGTCTCCTCGTTGGCCTTGGGCCGGGCCAGGTCGATGGGCCGGTGCGCGGTGTTGAAGTCGCCGATGACGAGGACGCGCTCGCCGTCCCGCAGCGGCTTCTCCAGCCGGTCGAAGAGCGCGCGGTAGAAGGCGAGCTTGAAGGGCACCCGGCTGTTGTCGCGATCCTTGCCGTTGCCGTTGGGGAAGTAGCAGTTGACCACCTGGAGCTTGCCGAGGCGGGCGATCTGGAGGCGCCCCTCGGCGTCGAACTCCTCCACGCCGAGCGAGGTCTCCACCTCGTCGGGCGCGAGCCGCGAGAAGAGGCCGACGCCGCTGTAGCCCGGCCGCTCGGCCTCGACGAAGTGGGTGTCGAAGCCCTTCACCTCCCGCACCTCGTTGGGGATCTGCTCCTCGCGGGCGCGGACCTCCTGCACCCCGACGAAGTCGGCGCCCGCCTCCAAGAGCCAATCGGCGAAGCCCTTTTTCGCGCAGGCCCGGAGGCCGTTCACGTTCCAGCTCGCGATCCGCATTCATCCTTCCTCGGCGCGCGCGCCACCGCTACGCGGCGAGCGCCTCCGCCTCTCGGGCCCGGCGTCGCCTGGCGATCAGCTTCGCGGCGACGATCCCGATCTCGTAGCAGAGGACCATCGGCACGGCCATCAGCGCGAGGTTGAAGGGATCGCCGGTGGGCGTGATCAGCGCGGCGACGAAGACGATCCCGACGATGGCGTAGCGTCGCACCTTGGTCAGCTCGCTGCCGTCGATGATCCCGAGGGCCGCGAGGAGCGCGAAGATCACCGGGATCTCGAAGATCAGCCCGAAGGCCAGGAGCAGGACGAGCACGAGGTTGAGCTGCTCGCGCATGGAGAGCATCGGCCTCGTCCAGTCGTCGAGGTCGTGCCGCTCCCCGGCGGCGGCGAGCCTGGCGATCGAGGCCGCATGCCTGCCCGCCACCGCCTGGGTCCGGGCGCCCTCCTCGCCGCCGATGCCGAGGGAGAGGGCCACGCCGAGCTCCCGCTCGGCGAGCGAGAGCCGGTCGGCCGCCTTGCGGACCTCGCCCTCGACGGCGAGCGCCCGCGCCTCGTGGCTCGCGACGATCGCGCGGGAGAGGGCCGAGGCACCGGGGCCTCCCGGCGCGACCCGGCCGCCGGCCGCGTCGAAGAGCGGGAGGATCCGCTCCAGGCGGGCGAGGATCGCCTGCCTGCCGCCGGCGCTCGCCGGCAGCGAGTCGAGGTGCCGCTCCGCCTCGTCGAGCATGCGCTCGGCGCCGGGCAGATCCCCCACCCGCAGGAGTCGAGCGGCGTCGTCCACCGCGCCCTCGGCCAGGCGCAGGTCGGTGACCCGCGCCTGCATGTCCTCCGGCTGGAGGAGGAATTCGAACGCCGGCGGGAGGACGGCGAAGTAGCAGAAGACCACGCCGGTGATGAAGCACGCGGTCCCCGCCGCTACGAAGGGGACCGCCATGCGGCGCTCGTTGGCGTAGAGCCCCGGCGCCACGAAACCCCAGATCTGGGAGAGGATCACCGGCGCCGCCAGAAAGACGCCGGCGTAGATCCCGACTTTGATGAAGGTGTTGATCTCCTCGATGGCGGAGGTCTGCACCAGCGTCCGCTGCCCCTCCGGCAGCGCGTTCAGGATCGGCAGGACGAGGACGTGGAAGATCTGCCGGGAGAACGCGAGGGAGAGGCCGGCCAGGATCACCACAGCCAGGCCGGCCTTGAGCAGCCGTCCGCGGAGCTCGCCCAGGTGCCCGAGCAGGCTCAAGCGAAGCTCGCCGTCGCGCCCCTTCATGCGTCCTTGGTGGATGCGGGCGCGCCTCCCGCGGGGATCGTCTCCGCCGTGTGGAGGGGCGCCGGGGTGTCGGCGGGCGCAGGCGCGCGGGCGGCGTCGGCGGGTGCGGCCTCGACCGGGCCGGGCGCGGGCGCTGCCACCGCGCCCGTCGGCACGGCGCCATGGGCGGGCTCGACGTGACCGGGGGCAGCGTGGGCGGCGGCGATCCCGTACGCGGCCGCCTCGCCCTGGGCCGGGCTCTCGTCGGCGGGGCCGGCCGGCACGGCGTCCACGGGCCTCACCGCCGGGACGGCCGGCGCCTGCTGCTGGTCGGGCTTGCCCTCGGGCATGGCCTTGATCTCGCGATCCAGCGCGTGGAACTCGCCCTCGACCATCTCCTTGAACTCGCCGGTGGTGCGCCGGACCTCGCGCATGGCCTTGCCGATCGTCTTGGCGAGCTTCGGAAGGCGCTCCGGTCCCAGCACCACCAGGGCGACGACCATGACGACCAGGAGCTCGGGAAAGGAGAGGCCGAACATCGGTACCTCGAAGGGCAGCCCTGCCGGTGCTACCCGCAGCGCGCCGCCGGCGCAACCCAAATGCCCCGGGCGCCGCCTCCCTGCCCGAGGGAGCGCCCGGCGCCAAGGCACGCGCGCCGGCCGTTCGGAGCGCGGCCCGCCCGGTCCGGTCGAGAACGCGCCCCACCCCCGGGCGATTCCGCCCGGCTCCCGCCCCTCCCCTCCCCCGGCGCCCGGGCCCGCGCTCGCAAGGACGGCCGCACCCGACGAAAGCCCCGGACGCATCCGGCGTCCCCACCCGGCCCTCGCGATCCGTCCGGACGGGCGCCCGCCCGAGGGCCGCGCCCCCCGGGCACGAGGCCGGCCTCCCGGCCCGGGCGCTCCGGCGGGGAGCGAAACGCCCCGGGCAGGGACATCTTTTGGGCCGATCGATCGTTTCGCGGCAGGATCCGCCCGCCCGTCGCCCAAGGAGCCGCCATGGAGCACACGGTCCTCTTCGTTGACGATCGCTGTCTGGACCACGATCCGGGCTTCGCCCACCCCGAGTCCCCCGCGCGGCTGCGCGCGATCCTCGGGGCCCTGGAGCGCTCACCGGTGAAGGGCTGCCGCGCCCTCTCGCCTCGGCCGGCGACCCGTGATCAGCTCGTGCGGGTCCACGACCCCGCCTACGTGGACTCCATCCTCGCCCTCGACAGGCGGAGCGCCCAGCTCGATCCCGACACCGCGATCTCGCCGGGGAGCGTGCAGGCGGCCCTGCTCTCCGCCGGCGCCGCGATCGAGGCGACCACCGCCGTCTCCACGGAGCGGGCCCGGCACGCGTTCTCCCTCGCCCGGCCGCCGGGGCACCACGCCGAGCCCGACCGCGCCATGGGGTTCTGCGTCTTCGGCAACGTGGCCGCGGCGGCGGCCCACGCCCTCGAGGTCCTCGGGCACCGGCGGGTCCTCGTCGTCGACTGGGACGTGCACCACGGCAACGGCACCCAGACCACCTTCTACGATCGCGACGACGTGCTCTTCTTCTCCGCCCACCGCTCCCCGTTCTACCCGGGGACCGGCGCCCTCGAGGAGGCGGGCCGGGGCAAGGGCGAGGGCTTCACGGTGAACGCCCCGCTCCCGGCGCGGCTGGGGGACGACGACTACGCCGCGCTGTTCGCGGAGCTCCTGGTCCCGATCGCCGACGCGTGGCGGCCGGACCTGGTCCTCGTCTCCGCCGGCTTCGATCCCCACGTGGACGATCCGCTGGGCGGCATGGCGGTGACGCCGATCGGCTTCGCGCGGCTCTGCTCGATCGTGCGGTCGATCGCCGACCGGCACGCCGGCGGCAAGCTCGCCCTGGTGCTCGAAGGAGGCTACGACCTCGACGGCCTCGCCGGCAGCGTCTCCGCCTGCCTCGAGGTGCTCGCCGGCGCGAAGGTGCCGGACGCCGGCCCGCCCTCGCCGCGGGGGCGCGAGGCGATCGATCGCGCCGTCGCCTTCCACGCCCGCCACTGGCCCACGCTGTGCCCGCGCGGCGCCTGACCGGCGGCCGCGTCCTCCCCTGACGAACGCTGCGGTCTCGAGGCGCGGCCTCCTCCCTGGCCGCGCCGCAGCCGAGCAGGGCCCGACCGGCGGTCGCCCTCCCCCCTCGCTCCGGCCACGCGGCGCCCGAGCGGCCACGACCTCCCCTGCCGTGCCCGCGGCGTCTGCGCCTCAGTGGTCCATCATGAAGAGGTCGGGATCCACCGTGCCCCCGTCGTCGATCGCCTCCTCGGTGGGTGCGGTGCCCGCCTTGAACGGGAGGGTGCGCACGCCCGGCCCCGGAGGCGCGGGCCTGCCGGTGCGGACGTCCACGCTGGCGAAGCCGATCCCGGCCGGCACCGGCCAGCGCCGGCCCGGCACGCCGTCCATCGCCTTCTCCATGTAATCCATCCAGATCGGCAGCGCGGCCCGGCCCCCCTGCTCGTACCGGCCCATGGGCGGCTGGTCGTAGCGGTCGTAGCCGACCCACACCCCGGCCACCAGATCCCGTGAATAGCCCATGAACCAGGCGTCAAAGGAGTCGTTGGTGGTGCCGGTCTTCCCGGCGATGGGCCACTTGTTGTTCATGGAGGCTGCCCGGCTGGCGGTGCCGTAGAGCGTCACCTGGTGGAGCAGCTCCGTGGTGATGTAGGCGGTCTCCGCGGACATCACCCGCTCCGGCTCCGTGCGCAGCTCCGCGTAGCCCGCGAGGATCCGATCGGCCAGCGGCGCCCAGCCGTCCGCGTAGTGGGTGTGGTCCTCGAGGGTGCGGCCGAAGCGATCCTCCACCTTGCGGATGAAGGTGGTCCTGGGGCTGGTGCCCATCCGGTCGAAGGTGGCGTAGACCCGGGCGAGATCCCAGAGGGTCACGCACGAGGATCCCAGCGCGATCGAGAAGTCCTCGTTGAGCTTGTTGGTGATGCCGATGCGGTTGGCCCAGTCCACGGTGGCGCGGACGCCGAGGTTCTCCAGGGCCTTCACGGCCGGCACGTTCATCGAGTTCACCAGCGCGTGGGCGGCGGTGACCTCGCCCTGGAAGTCCTGGCCGAAGTTCTGCGGCTTCCAGCGGTTGTTGTTGGCGGGATCGTCGGCCACGATCGGCGCGTCGATGAGGATGGACGCCGCGGTGAACGGGCGGGTCCGGGTCGGGTCGGTGGGATCCTTGCCCAGCTCGAAGTTGCCCGAGTAGACGATGGGCTTGAACGCCGATCCCGGCTGGCGGCACGACTGGAAGGCGCGGTTGAACTCGGAGGCGTCGAAGTCGTAGCCGCCGATCATCGCCACCACGTAGCCGCTCCAGGGATCGAGGGAGACGATGGCGCCCTGCAGCTTGGGCTCCTGCTCCAGGGCCAGGAAGACCCGGTCGCCGTACGCCTTCTTCAGCGCCGGCTGCTCGGAGTCCATGCCGACGTCGCGCCAGGTCGCCCCCCGCACCACCACCACGTCGCCCACGGAGAGCGCGTCGGCGAGGGAGTCGATCAGCGCCGACGGGAAGTACGCCTCGGAGTTGGGCTTGCGGGCCCAGCGGGCGGCGGCGAGGGGGAGCTCCCCCTCCAGCTTCGTGCCCAGCTTGATCCGGGCCATCCGCCGCGACACCTCCGTGACGATCCCGACGTAGAGCCGATCCCGCTCCAGCTCGGCGCCGCCCCGCTTCTCCAGCACGCCGTCGAACCTGGCGAGCAGGGCGGGCCACTCGGCCTCGTCCGCGTTCTCGAGCGGCCCGTAGTAGCCCTGCCGGTGGTCGACGAAGTGGAGGCCGCGCAGCATCGCCTCCTGGGCGTAACGCTGGTCCTCGCTGTTCATCGAGGACCACACCTTGAGCCCCTCGGTGAGCATGCGCTGGTTGCCGTAGCGCTGGGCGACGTCGCGGCGCACGTGCTCGGCGACGAACGGCGCGGTGTCGCCGAACACGTCCTCCACCGGGTGCACCTCGACGGGCTCCTCCTCCGCGCGCAGCCGCTCGTCGCCCGAGATCATCCCCTCCTCGAACATGCGGCGCAGCACGTACCGGCGGCGCTCGATGGCGCGCTCCGGGAACCGGAAGGGCGAGTAGCGAGACGGCGCCTGGGGCAGCCCGGCGATCAGCGCCATCTCGGGGAGGGTGAGATCCTCGACGTCCTTGCGGAAGTAGTTCTCCGCGGCGCTCTGCACGCCGTAGCTGTGGTGCCCGAGGTAGACGTTGTTGAGGTAGAGCCACAGGATCTCCTCCTTGGAGAACTTCTCCTCGAGCTCCAGGGCAAGGATCAGCTCCTTCACCTTTCGGCGGATGGTCCGCTCCCGGCCCTTCTCGTACCCCTCCGCCGAGATGAGCAGCGCCTTCGCGGTCTGCTGGGTGAGGGTCGAGCCCCCGCCGCGGATCTTCCCGGACCTCGCGATCTTCAGCGCCGCGCCGGCGATGCCCTGCACGTCAAAGCCCGGATGATCGAAGAAGCTCCCATCCTCCGCGGCGACGAAGGCCTGGATCAGCTTCTTGGGCATCCGCTCGTACGGGACGACCTTGCGGCGCTCCTGGAAGAACTCCGCGATGAGCACCTCGTCGGTGGAGTAGACCTCCGAGAGGATCGGCGGTCGCCACTCCGAGAGCGCGGGGACCTCGGGGACCTCCTTGCCGTACTCCTGCCAGAACCACCAGGCCGTGCCTGCCGCGCCCGCGACCCCCAGGAGGAAGCCCGCCAGGGTGATCCGGAGCATCCACCGGAAGAACCCCACCCTCTTCTTCGCCCCGGTCGCCTTCGCCTCCGCCGGAGGCGGCGCGCCTTCGTTCGGCCCCAGGGGGCCCGTGACCGTCTCAGCCATCGCCGGCAGGTTAGTGCAGCGGAAGGGGTGGCACAACGCCGGCGCGCTCGCCCGCCTGCCCGCCGGCCCGTGGTCAGGCCACCTCGAAGACCACGTCGGCGCGATCCGCGAAGCGGCGGCGCATCACCTCGATGGCCTCCGGGTTCGAGTCCACGAGCAGGAAGCGCCGCCCTGACTCGAGGGCCGCGGCGCCGGTGGTGCCGCTGCCCGCGAAGAAGTCGAGGACGAAGCCGCCCTTCGGCGACGAGGCGCGCACGATCCGGCGGAGGATCCCGAGGGGCTTCTGGGTGGGATACCCGAGCTTCTCCTTGCCGGTGGGGCTCACGATCGTATGCCACCACGTGTCGGTGGGGAGCTTGCCCCGCGCCGCCTTCTCCGGGCCGACGAGGCCCGGCGCCATGTAGGGGATGCGATCCACCTCGGCCTGATCGAAGTGGTAGCGCTCCGGATCCTTCGCGTAGAAGAGGATGTTGTCGTGCTTGGGCGGCCACTTCCGGGTGGTGCGGCCACCGTAGTCGTAGGCCCACACGATCTCGTTCAGGAAGCACGCCCTCCCGAAGATCCCGTCGATGAGCACCTTGCAATAGTGCACCTCCCGGTAGTCGACGTGGAAGTAGAAGCTCCCCGTCGGCGCCAGCACCCGATGCGCCTCGCGGATGCGGGGCTCGAGGAAGTCGAGGTAGTCGTCGAAGCGATCTTCGAAGGCGCGGGTTGCGCCGCGGATCGTCCGGTACCGCCTCCCCTGAAAGCCGGTCCGATCGCCGTCCTCCGCGCGCACCGTCTGCAGCGAGGTGCGCGCCTGCACCTTGCCGGTGTTGAAAGGCGGATCGACGTAGACGAGGTCGACCGACCCCGAGGGGATCGTGCGCAGCACGTCGAGGTTGTCGCCGTGGACCACGCGGTTCACGCCTCGTCCTCGTCGGCGCGGGGCGCCCTCCCGCCGGGCGGCCGCGCCCGGGGCGCCGCCTCCTTCGGCGCGGTCCACGCGATCCCCGCCGCGTTGAGCACGCGGACGAGCTCCGCCGGCAGCGGCGCCTGGACAACGAGCGGCTTGCCGGTGACCGGGTGCGCGAGCTCGAGCCGACGGGCGTGGAGGAACTGTCGCTGCAGCCCCCACGCCCTGGCGATCTCGCGGTTGAACGGGAAGTCGCCGTAGCGGGAGTCCCCCGCCACCGGATGCCCGATGGCGGCGAGGTGCCGGCGGATCTGGTGGGTGCGCCCGGTCTCGATCTCGCACTCGAGGAGGCTCACGCCGTCGCCCACCGCCAGCACCCGGTAGTGGGTCACCGCGGGCTGCATGTTCACGCCCCGCTCCGCCCGCGAGCGCGCCGACTGCTGGTGCTCCGCCAGCGGCAGGTCGATGGTGCCCCTGGGCCTGGCCATCCGCCCCTGCACCAGGGCGAGGTAGCGCTTGGCGGCCGACCCCTCGGTGAAGATCTCGGTGAGCCGGACCATCGCCTTGCGCTTCTTGGCGACGAGGATCACGCCGGAGGTCTCCCGATCCAGGCGGTGGGCCGGGCTGGGCTTGAAGTCCCTCTGGTCGGGATCGACCCCGAGATGCTGGCGCGCCCAGTCCACCAGGGTGCCGCCCTTGATGCCGCTGCCGGGATGAACGGCCATCCCCCCGGGCTTGTCCACGGCCAGGATGGCGTCGTCCTCGTAGAGGATCGGCACGTCGGGCATCCTCCGCGGTGGCGCGGGCCGAGGCGGCGGAGGCCTGTCGCCCGGCGCGGGCTGCACCACCCGGAACTCCACCACGTCCCCGGGCTGGAGCAGGTAATCGTTTCGGGTGCGCTTGCCGTTCACGCGGATCCGCCTGGTGCGGATCATCTTGAAGATCCCGCTCAACGGGACCTCGGGGAGGAGGCGCCTGGCGAGCTTGTCGATCCGCTGGCCGGCCTCGTCCGCGGAGATGGTGTGCTCGAACACGCCCGCCTTGTACCAGATGGCGGGCCCGCCCCGGCGAGGACCCGCCGGACGCCCGCCTTGCAATTGAAACGAATCTGCCATAGTTTTTCAATTGAAACACCGGAGGAGACCGATGAAGGAGCGCCCGCTCCACCGCGCCGAGGCCGAGAGCGCCGTCCTCACCAAGGCCGTGCTCCGCGCCGCCGACCGGCTCGGCGTCTCGCGCAAGCAGCTCGCGCGGATCGTGGGGGCGAGCCCCGCGACGCTCTCCCGGGTCGCCTCGGGGGCGAGCGCCATCCGTCCGGGCTCCAAGGAGGGCGAGCTGGGGATCCTCTTCGTGCGGATCTTCCGCAGCCTCGACGCGATCCTCGGCGGCGCCGAGGAGAGCAGCCGGGCGTGGCTCCACGCCCCCAACGTCCACCTGCAGGGCGTGCCCCTCGAGATGATCCAGAGCGTGCGCGGCCTCGTCGACGTGGCGGAGTACCTCGACGCCATGCGGGGCAAGGCCTGAGCGCCTCCGGGGGGTGAAGCGCGTGACCGCGGCGACGACCATGCGGGCGTACGAGGGATCCCCGTGGCGGGTGGTGGAGGGGCAGCACGTCGTCTCCACCCGCAAGCTCGTCGACTCCGACGCCGAGCAACAGATCCTCGAGGAGCTGATCGAGCGCGGCAAGCCCCCCGTCCCCCGGGTGGAAGGGATCGACGGCCTCCACTTCCTCCTCTTCTCCTCGTTCCGGTATCCGCCCCTGCGCCACGGCTCT
>Ga0180220_1000667_pt1 | contig 32798 bp, 29 predicted proteins | sample eDN5th37CBELigBY_FD_151335 | JGI IMG/M metagenome (GOLD analysis project Ga0180220, IMG submission 151335) | Enriched backyard soil microbial communities from Emeryville, California, USA - eDNA 5th pass 37_C BE-Lig BY (version 2) (version 2) | ecosystem: Environmental > Terrestrial > Soil >... | reverse complement strand
AAAATCTGCTCTGGAGCAAGCCCTTCTCGCAGGTGTTGGACAGTTCGGACGCGCCTTTCCACAAATGGTTTGCGGACGGCGAGCTGAACGTATCCGCCAATTGCCTGGACAAGCACCTGGATACGCCAACGGCCGACAAGACCGCCATCATTTTCGAGTCCGACGACGGCAAGGTGACCAAGGTGACGTACCGCGAGCTGCACGCGCGCGTGTGCGAGCTTGCCAACGGCATCAAGTCGATGGGGTACAAGGCCGGCGAGCGGGCCATCCTTTATCTGCCCATGTCGATCGAGGCCGTGGTGGCCATGCAGGCCTGCGCCCGCCTGGGCATCATCCACTCCGTGGTGTTTGGCGGTTTTTCGGCCAAGAGCCTGAACGAGCGCATCGTCGACGTGGGCGCCACGCTGATCATCACGGCTGACGAGCAGATGCGGGGCGGCCGCAGCATACCTCTCAAGCCGGCCGTGGACGAGGCCATCGGCATGGGCGGCTGCGATGCCGTCCGCCAGGTCATCGTCTATCGCCGCACAGGCGGCGCCGTAGACTGGTCCGAAGGCCGCGACCGGTGGATGCACGATGTCTGCGCCGACCAGCCCTCCACGTGCGAGCCGACTCCCGTCAACGCCGAGCATCCGCTTTTCATTCTCTATACCTCGGGCTCCACGGGCAAGCCCAAGGGCGTCCAGCACGCTTCGGGCGGCTATCTGCTGTGGGCGCTGCTCACGACGCAATGGACCTTCGACGCCAAGGACAGCGACGTCTATTGGTGCACGGCGGACGTGGGCTGGGTCACCGGCCACACCTACATCACCTATGGTCCGCTGGCCGCGGGCCTGACGCAGATCGTGTTCGAGGGGGTGCCCACCTACCCGGATGCGGGCCGATTCTGGGAGATGATCCAGCGCCACAAAGTCACGGTGTTCTACACGGCGCCCACGGCGATCCGTTCGCTTACCAAGGCGGCCGAGAGCAATGCCGACGTCCATCCGCGCCGCTACGACCTGAGCAGCCTGCGCATCATCGGGTCGGTGGGCGAGCCCATCAATCCCGAGGCCTGGATGTGGTACTACACCAATGTGGGCGGCGAACGCTGCCCGGTGCTCGACACCTGGTGGCAGACCGAGACCGGCGCCCATATGATCACGCCGCTGCCGGGCGTCACGCCGCTCAAGCCGGGTTCGTGCACGTTGCCGCTGCCCGGCATCGCGGCCGCCATCGTCGACGAGGCGGGCAACGACGTCGCGCCGGGCACGGGCGGCTTCCTGGCGGTGAAGCGTCCCTGGCCGGGCATGATACGCGCGGTGTGGGGCGACCCCGAGCGCTTCAAAAGCAGCTATTTCCCGCCCGAGCTCAAGGGCTATTATCTGGCGGGCGACGGCGCGCAGCGCGATACCGACGGCTACTTCTGGATCATGGGTCGCGTCGACGATGTGTTGAACGTGTCTGGACACCGCCTGGGCACCATGGAGGTCGAGTCGGCGCTGGTGTCCCACCCCATGGTGGCCGAAGCCGCGGTGGTGGGCCGCCCCGACAGCACCACCGGCGAGGCCGTGGTGGCTTTCGTCGTGCTCAATCGCGACCTGCCGCAAGGCGACGAGGCGGCCGCCATTGCCAAGCAGCTGCGCGACTGGGTGGCGCAAGAGATCGGTCCCATCGCCAAGCCAAGGGACATCCGCTTCGGCGAGAACCTTCCCAAGACGCGCTCGGGCAAGATCATGCGCCGCCTGCTGCGCGTGGTCGCCAAGGGCGAAGAAGTGACTCAGGACGTCTCCACGCTCGAGAATCCCGCGATTCTGAGCCAGTTGTCGCAATCGGTGTAGGTACGGGCCGCGCTCCAGGCCGGACGGCGTTGCCCCCGGCCTGGAGTTCGATCTTATCGGCTCGTTGGGGCCGACGCGCCGCCCGGCGCGGAAAACCAGGTCTTCAGCCCGACAGGGCCTGTCTTGCGTCCGGGCGGTGAGACAGGACGTTCAGCAGTTTTCCGGTGGGGTCGGTCAGGTAGAAGCGCCGCACTCCCCAGGGCTCGTCGGTAAGCTCGTAGACGATGCCGAGACCCTGGCTCTTGGCGCGCCGATATACTTCGTCGACGTCGTCGACCTCGATGGAAAGGTCCGGCACGGGCGTGCCGGAACCGCCTTCGGTGGCGATGCCCACCTGCGTCAAGGCATGTTCGCCCGACGCCAGGGTGACGAGCCAGCCATGGTCCATGACGGGATGCAGGTCGAACAGCGTTTCGTAGAACCGCCGCACTTCGGCCATCGACGATGTGCCGATGTTGGATACGATTCGCCGTACCGCCATGGCAACCTCCTTCGCGACGAAGCTTTACATCCCGTTGTAGACCGGGCCCTCGCCCCCTTGAGGGGCCACCCACACGATGTTCTGGGTGGGGTCCTTGATGTCGCAGGTCTTGCAGTGCACGCAGTTCTGCGCATTGATCTGCAGGCGGTCTTCGCCGCCGTCGTCCTTGACGAATTCATAGACGCCGGCGGGGCAGTATCGCGCCTCGGGGCCCGCGTATTTGGCCAGGTTCACGGCCACCGGCACGGACGGATCCTTGAGCGTCAGGTGGACGGGCTCGTTTTCGTCGTGGTTGGTATTGGAAATGAACACCGAGCTGAGCCGATCGAAGGTGAGCTTGCCATCGGGCTTGGGGTACTCGATGCGCGTACATTCGGAAGCCGGCTGCAGACAGGCGTGGTCGGGCTTGCTGTGGCGGATCGTCCAGGGCATCTTGCCCTTGAACAGCCATTGCTCGATGCCGGTCATCAGCGTGCCGACCGTGCGGCCCTTCTTGAACCACTGCTTGAAATTGCGCGACTTGTTCAGTTCGGCATGCAGCCAGGACTTCTCGAAAGCCTGCGGGAAGGCGGTGAGTTCGTCGTGGCTGCGCTCGGCCGTCAGGGCCTCGAAGGCCGCCTCGGCCGCCAGCGAGCCGCTCTTGATCGCCGCATGGCTGCCCTTGATGCGCGAGGCATTCAGAAAACCCGCCTCGCAACCCACCATTGCGCCGCCCGGGAAAACGAGCTTGGGCAGCGACAGCAGGCCGCCGGCGGTCAGCGAGCGCGCGCCGTAGGCGATGCGCTTGCCGCCCTCGAAGGTGGGGCGGATGGCCGGGTGGGTCTTGTAGCGCTGGAATTCCTCGAAGGGCGACAGCCAGGGATTGGCGTAGTCCAGGCCGACCACCAGGCCCACCACCACGAGGTTGTCGGCAAGGTGGTACAGGAAAGAGCCGCCGTAGGTGTCGGCGTCGAGCGGCCAGCCGGAAGTGTGCAGCACCAGGCCGGGTTGCGATTGCGCCGGGTCGACTTCCCACATTTCTTTGATGCCGATGGCGTAGCTTTGCGGATCGCGGCCTTCGTCGAGCTTGTAGCGCGAGATCAGCTCGCGGCCCAGCTGGCCGCGCGAGCCTTCGGCAAAGAGGGTGTAGCGGGCATGCAGTTCCATGCCGGGCTGGTAATTGGCCGTATGCGAGCCGTCGCGGGCCACGCCCATGTCGCCCGTGGCCACGCCCTTGACTGCGCCGCTGTCGGTGTACAGGACTTCGGCGGCGGCGAAGCCGGGAAATATCTCGACGCCCAGCGCTTCGGCCTGTTCGCCCAGCCACCGGGTGACGTCGCCCAGGCGCACCACATAATTGCCGTGGTTCTGGAAGCATTCGGGCAGCAGCCAGTTGGGGGTCTGGCGCGCGCCCTTGTCGGTGAGGAAAAGGAATTTGTCCTCGGTGACGGGCACGTTCAGCGGCGCGCCTTTTTCCTTCCAGTCGGGAATGAGCTCGGTGAGGGCCTTGGGGTCCATGACCGCGCCCGACAGGATGTGCGCGCCGACCTCGGCCCCTTTTTCGAGCACACAGACGCTGATTTCGCTTTGCCGCTGGGCGGCGAGCTGCTTGAGGCGGATGGCGCTTGCCAGCCCCGCGGGTCCGGCTCCGACGATGACGACGTCGTATTCCATTGATTCGCGCTCGGCCATGAGTATGGATCTCCCGTATCGATGTATTGTCCTGCGGCGGCAACGCCCGGCGCGCCTCGTGCCGCGGTTTTTTATGCATTGTATAGAAATGGTCAAGGACGATTGTATTGCAGACCGGGCGGGCGTTGGGCGGCCGCAGCGGCCGGGAAACCGCATGCTTGCCGTTATACTTAACGTTCTTTGTTTCTTGCCGCCCTATAGATATACCGCCATGTTGCAAGACGCCGCCTCCGCCGCGCCCCAGATCGGCCATGTATTCGAATGTGTGATCCCGGTCCGCTGGGGCGACCAGGACCTGCTCAATCATGTCAACAACACGGTATATTTTCGCTACTGCGAAGAGGCGCGCGCCCAGCTGTACGCCAAGGCCGGGCATCCGGTGCCGGGCGAGCGCGAGGTCGTGCTGGCCCATGCCGCATGCGATTTTCTCAAGCCGCTTACTTATCCGGCGACCGTGGTGGTCAGGCTCGAGTTCACGAGGCTGGGGCGCTCGAGCATGGATTACGACTTCATCGTCGAGCGCCAGGACGAGCCCGGTGTAATGTATGCGCGGGGCAAGAACGTGACCGTCAATACCGATGCCGCGACCGGCAAATCGTGCGCATGGTCCGAGCAGGAACTCGCCGCGTATGGACGCTGTTTCGTTGCGCCGGCGTGAGAGTGCGCAGCGTGGGGGCTTTTTTTGCCGCCGGGCCGCCCCAAGGCAAAAAACGCCCCCTCGGGGGGCAGCAAGCAGGCGTTAGCCTGCGCAGCGTGGGGGCTTTTTTTTAACCGCCCAAGCACATGCTAGTGTGCATGTACCGGGCGAAATTTTTGGGATGGAGTGATGGATAAAGTCTATGCAAACGCCGCAGAAGCGTTGAAAGGCGTTGTTGCCAGCGGGCAGACCATTGCCGTGGGGGGCTTTGGCTTATGTGGAATCCCCGAGGTGCTGATCGAGGCGCTGCGCGATTCCGGCGTTCAGGACCTCACCTGCATCAGCAACAACGCCGGCGTCGACGGCCTGGGGCTGGGGCAGCTTCTTGCAACGCGGCAGATCAAGAAAATGATCTCGTCCTACGTGGGCGAGAACAAAGAGTTCGAGCGCCAGTATCTGGCCGGCGAACTCGAGCTCGAATTCACGCCCCAGGGCACGCTGGCCGAGAAGCTGCGCGCGGGCGGCGCGGGCATTCCCGCGTTCTTCACGCGCACGGGCGTGGGCACCATGGTGGCCGACGGCAAAGAGGTGCGCGAGTTCGATGGCGAGCAGTACGTGCTCGAGCGGTCTCTGGTTCCCGATGTGTCGCTGGTCAAGGCCTATATGGCCGACCGCAGCGGCAATCTGATCTTTCGCAAGACGGCCCGGAACTTCAACCCCAACGTCGCCATGGCGGGCAAGATCACCGTGGTCGAAGTCGAGAAGCTGGTCGACGTCGGCCAGCTCGAGCCCGATTCGATCCATCTGCCCGGCATCTTCGTGCACCGCATCGTGCTGGCCGAGAACCCCGTGAAGCACATCGAACACCGCACAGTGCGCAACGCCTAAGGAGACAATGCAAATGGCTTGGAATCGAGACGAAATGGCGGCGCGCGCGGCGCGCGAGCTGCAGGATGGTTTTTACGTGAATCTGGGCATAGGCATGCCCACCCTGGTGGCCAACCATGTGCCGCCGGGCGTCGAAGTATGGCTGCAGTCCGAAAACGGGCTGCTGGGCATCGGTCCCTTTCCCACCGAAGAGGAAATCGACGCCGACCTCATCAATGCGGGCAAGCAGACGGTCACCACGCTGCCGGGGTCGTCCTTTTTCTCGTCGGCGGATTCGTTCGCGATGATACGCGGCGGGAAGATCAATCTGGCCATCCTGGGGGCGATGCAGGTGTCCGAGAAAGGCGACCTGGCCAACTGGATGATCCCCGGCAAGATGATCAAGGGCATGGGCGGCGCCATGGATCTGGTCGCCGGCGTGGGCCGCGTCGTCATCCTGATGGACCACGTGGCGCGCAAGAAGGACGGCACCGAAGACATCAAGCTGCTGCCGGAATGCACGCTGCCCTTGACGGGCGTGGGCGTGGTCGACCTGATCATCACCGACCTGGGCGTGATGGAGGTCGGCGACGACGGGCTGAAGCTGATCGAGCTTGCGCCCGGCGTCACGATCGAGGAAATCCAGGCCAAGACCAAGGCCAAGCTGGACGTGTCGGCGGTTCGCTAGCCGGTGTTTCCGCGCCCCTGCGGCGCGGAGTCCTTTCTTCCCCACAGCGCCCGTTGCCCGTATCGGGCGCTGTTTTCGTTTGCATCGAGGTCTGTTTCATCATGGCTCCCACCGTCCACGCCGATCGCATCGAAGCCCTGCGCGCCGCCATGGCGCGGCACAATATCGACGCTTGCGTCGTGCTTTCATCCGATCCGCATCTGTCGGAATACCTTCCCGACCATTGGCAGGCACGCGCGTGGCTGAGCGGCTTCGAGGGGTCGGCCGGCACGCTGGTGGTCAGCGCCGCTTTTGCGGGCCTGTGGACCGACTCCCGCTACTGGGAGCAGGCGGCGGGCGACCTGGCCGGCAGCGGCATCGAGACCATGAGGGCGGGCGCCGACGATGTGCCCGGCATCGTGGCCTGGCTGCGCGCTCATCTGGCCGAAGGGGCCCGCGTGGCCGTGCACGGCCTGACGCTCAGCGTGCAGACATACCAGGAATGGCGCGGCGCCCTCGAAGCCAGGCACATTCAATGGGTGACCGACCTCGACCTGCCCGGCGGCATCTGGCCCGACCGGCCCGCCTTGCCGGCCTCGCCTCTGTACGAACACCGCCCGCCCTTTGCCTGCCGCAGCCGCGCCGACAACCTGGCCGCCGTGCGCGAAGCCATGGCGCGCGAAGAGGTGTCCTGGCATTGGCTCTCCTCTCTGGACGACATCGCGTGGCTGCTCAATCTGCGCGGCAGCGACGTCTCGTACAACCCGGTATTTCTGGCTCATGCGCTGGTGGGCAAAGACGAAGTCCAGCTGTTCGTCGACGAGTCGCGCGTCGATGACGCATTGCGCCGGGCGCTGGAACATGACGGCGTCCGCCTGCTGCCCTACGAGGATGCCGGCCGGGCGCTGGCCGAGGTGCCGGCACAAGACGCGGTGCTGATCGATCCGGCGCGCACCACGGTGGGCATCACCGCGCACGCCGCGGCCGGGCTCGTCCATGCCTTGAATCCGTCCCAACTGCTCAAATCGCGTAAAACGGATGCCGAGATCGCCCACGTGCGGCGGGCGATGGAGCAGGACGGCGCAGCCTTGTGCGAATTCTTTGCATGGTTCGAGGCCGCCCAGGGCAATGAGCGCATCACCGAACTGACCATCGACGAGAAGATCACCCAGGCGCGCGCGCGCCGCGAGCATTTCGTGTCTCCCAGCTTCTCGACGATTGCCGCCTACCAGGCCAATGGCGCCATGCCGCACTATCACGCCACGCCGCAATCGCACGCGGTGATCGAGGGCGACGGGCTGCTGCTCATCGACTCGGGCGGCCAGTATCTGGGCGGCACGACCGACATCACCCGGGTGGTGCCGGTGGGCAGCGTCGATGCCGAGCAAAAGCGCGACTACACCCTGGTGCTCAAAGGCATGATCGCGCTGTCGCAGGCGGTGTTTCCCGTGGGCGTCGCCGCGCCGGTGCTCGATGCCATTGCGCGCCAGCCCATCTGGCAGGCCCTGGCCGACTTCGGCCATGGCACCGGCCACGGAGTGGGTTACTTCCTGAACGTGCACGAAGGGCCCCAGTCGATTTCCTATCGCACGCCGCCCAGGCCCTCGATGGGCATGCAAGAGGGCATGATCACTTCCAACGAGCCGGGGCTGTACCGGCCCGGGAAGTGGGGCATACGCATCGAGAATCTGGTGGCCAACCGGCCGGCGGGCACCTCGGAGTTCGGCCGCTTCCTGCAGTTCGAAACCCTGACCCTGTGTCCGATCGACACGCGCTGTGTCCTGCCCGGGCTGCTGACCAAGGGCGAGCGCGACTGGCTCGATGCCTATCACGGGCATGTGCGCGAACGGCTCGCGCCGCTGGTCGAGGGGGCGGCCCTTGCCTGGCTCATGGCCCGCACCGAGCCGCTAGGGCCTGTTGACGCTTGATTGCCGTTTTTGGCGAAACAGGCTCCGGGCCTGCGCCGGCTCTCGGCTATAATTCCAATTTCCCGCTCATGCCCGGCCGCCCCGGGCGCCAATTACGATGACTAAATATGTATTTGTCACGGGTGGGGTAGTGTCCTCCCTAGGAAAGGGCATTGCTGCTGCTTCTCTTGCCGCGATTCTCGAGTCTCGCGGCCTACGCGTCACCATGTTGAAGCTCGATCCGTACATCAACGTCGATCCGGGCACCATGAGTCCCTTTCAGCATGGCGAAGTCTTCGTCACCGAAGACGGCGCTGAAACCGACCTCGATCTGGGCCATTACGAACGCTTCATCTCGGCCCGGATGCGCAAGTTCAACAACTTCACCACCGGCCAGATCTACGAATCCGTCCTGCGCAAAGAGCGCCGCGGCGACTATCTGGGCAAGACCGTCCAGGTCATCCCGCACATTACCAACGAAATCCAGGAATTCATCGCGCGCGGCGCCAATGCCGCCTGGAACGGCGACACCGACGTGGCCATCGTCGAGATCGGCGGCACGGTGGGCGACATCGAGTCCCTGCCTTTCCTCGAGGCGGCGCGCCAGATGAGCCTGCGCCTGGGACGCAACAACGCGGCCTTCGTGCACCTGACCCTGGTGCCCTTCATCGCTTCGGCGGGCGAGCTCAAGACCAAGCCCACCCAGCATTCGGTGCAAAAGCTGCGCGAGATCGGCATCTATCCCAATGCGCTGCTGTGCCGCGCCGACCGTCCCGTGCCGGACGACGAGCGGGCCAAGATCTCCTTGTTCTCGAACGTGCCGCTGGACGCCGTCATTTCGGTCTGGGACGCCGACTCCATCTATCAGATCCCGTCCATGCTGCACAAGCAGGGCCTGGACAATCTGGTGTGCGATGCGCTGGCCCTGTCGCCGCCGCCGGCCGATCTTACCGTCTGGGACCGCCTGGTCGATGCCATCGAGCATCCCCGCCATCAGGTGCGAATCGGCATGGTCGGCAAGTACGTCGATCTCACCGAGTCGTACAAGTCGCTCACCGAGGCGCTGGTGCATGCAGGCATCCATACGCATTCGCACGTCTGCATCGAATACATCGATTCCGAAAGCATCGAGTCCGAAGGCACCGAATGCCTCGCCCACCTCGACGCCATTCTAGTGCCGGGCGGCTTCGGCAAGCGGGGCACCGAAGGCAAGATCGCCGCGATCCGCTACGCCCGCGAAAACGGCGTGCCCTATCTGGGCATCTGCCTGGGCATGCAACTGGCGGTAATCGAGTTCGCGCGCAACGTGGCCGGACTGCAGGACGCCAACAGCACCGAGTTCAATCCGTCCACGCCCCATCCCGTGGTGGCGCTCATCACCGAATGGCAAGACCGCGAGGGCCAGATCGAGCGGCGCGACGCCGCGTCCGACCTGGGCGGCACCATGCGCAAGGGCGCGCAGCGCTGTCCGGTCAAGGCCGGCACCCGGGCGCAAACCATTTATGGCAACGAGGTCTACGAACGGCATCGCCACCGCTACGAGGTCAACAACGCCTACGTGCCGCGCCTCGAAGAGGCGGGCATGGTGATCAGCGCGCGCACCCCCACCGAGCAATTGCCCGAGATCATGGAGCTGCCGCAGCATCCGTGGTTCATGGGCGTGCAGTTCCACCCCGAGTTCACCTCCACGCCGCGCGACGGCCATCCGCTTTTCAGCAGTTTCATCAATGCCGCGCTTCAGCGCCAGGCGCAGGCGGCCCCAAAGGAAAAGGTCGCCCCATGAAGCTCGGCCCGTATCAGGTGGGGCTGGATCAACCCTTCTTTCTGATCGCCGGCCCCTGCGTCATCGAGTCGCGGCAGCTGGCTTTCGATACGGCCGGCCGGCTGCAGGAGATCACGCGCGAGCTGGGCATTCCCTTCATCTACAAAAGCTCCTTCGACAAGGCCAACCGCAGTTCGGGCGAGTCGTTTCGCGGCCCGGGCATGCAAGAGGGCTTGCAGATCCTGGCCGACGTGCGCGAGCATTTCGGCGTGCCCGTCCTGACCGACGTGCACACCACCGAGCAGGTGGCCGAGGTGGCCGCCGTGGTCGACGTCCTGCAGACGCCGGCCTTCCTGTGCCGCCAGACCGATTTCATCCGCGCATGCGCGGCCTCGCTCAAGCCGGTCAACATCAAGAAGGGCCAGTTCCTGGCCCCGCACGACATGGTGCAGGTGGTCAACAAGGCGCGTGCGGCGGCCATCGAGGCCGGCGGCGACGGCGGCAACATCATGGTGTGCGAGCGCGGCGCCTCCTTCGGCTACAACAACCTGGTTTCCGATATGCGCTCGCTGGCCATCATGCGCGAAACGAACTGCCCCGTGGTGTTCGACGCCACGCATTCGGTACAGCTTCCCGGAGGGCAGGGCGCCAGTTCGGGCGGACAAAGCGAGTTTGTTCCCGTCCTGGCGCGCGCCGCGGTGGCCGTAGGCATTTCAGGCCTGTTCATGGAAACGCATCCCGAACCGGCCAAGGCCTTGTCCGACGGACCCAATGCCGTGCCGCTGGACCGCATGGCGGCGCTGCTCGAGTCCCTCGTGGCCATCGACCGCATCGTCAAGCAGGGTGGTGTGCTCGCGCAAGGGCTATGAATTTATGCAAGGGCCTGCAACAGGCTGGTCAAGCCCGGGCCATTGCACAGTACAATCGAATTTTTGCGGCTGCCCGGCGCGCAGCGCCGCGGTGAACGTCGAGTCCCAATCCATCAGGCAGGATAATCAATACTATGAGTGCAATCGTAGACATCATCGGACGCGAAATCCTTGACTCACGCGGCAACCCCACGGTCGAGTGCGACGTCTTGCTCGAGTCGGGCGCCATGGGGCGCGCGGCGGTGCCTTCAGGCGCATCCACGGGCTCCCGCGAGGCGATCGAGCTGCGCGACGGCGACAAGGCGCGCTATCTGGGCAAAGGCGTATTGCGCGCGGTCGAGAACGTCAATACCGAGATTTCCGAAGCGCTGATGGGGCTGGACGCCCAAGAGCAGACCTTCGTCGATCGCACTCTGATCGACCTCGACGGCACCGAGAACAAAGAGCGCCTGGGCGCCAACGCCATGCTGGCCGCCAGCATGGCGGTGGCCCGCGCTGCGGCCGACGATTCCGGCCTGTCGCTGTACCGTTATTTCGGCGGCAGCGGCCCCATGCAGATGCCCGTGCCCATGATGAACGTCATCAATGGCGGCGCGCATGCCAACAATACGCTGGATATGCAGGAGTTCATGATCCTGCCCGTCGGCGCCGCCAGCTTCCGCGAGTCGCTGCGCATGGGCGCCGAAGTCTTCCATGCCCTCAAGAAGCTCATTCACGACCAGGGCATGTCCACCGCCGTAGGCGACGAAGGCGGTTTCGCGCCCAATGTCGCCAACCACGAGGCGGCCATCCAGCTGATCCTGCAGGCCATTGCCGAGGCCGGCTACGAGGCGGGCTCGCAGATCGCGCTGGGCCTCGATTGCGCCAGTTCGGAGTTCTATCGCGATGGACGCTATCACCTGGCCGGCGAAGGCGGCGTGGCGCTGACCTCGCAGGACTTCTCCAATCTGCTAGCCACCTGGTGCGACAAATATCCCATCATCACCATCGAAGACGGCATGGCCGAGAACGACTGGGAAGGCTGGAAGATCCTGTCCGACCAACTGGGCAGGAAGGCGCAGCTGGTGGGCGACGACCTTTTCGTCACCAACACGCGCATCCTCAAGCAGGGCATCGAGCAGGGCATCGCCAACTCCATCCTGATCAAGATCAACCAGATCGGCACCCTGACCGAAACCTTCGCGGCCATCGAAATGGCAAAGCGTGCAGGCTACACGGCGGTCATCTCGCATCGCTCCGGCGAGACCGAAGACTCCACCATCGCCGATATCGCCGTGGCCACCAATGCCATGCAGATCAAGACCGGTTCGCTGTCGCGCTCCGACCGCATGGCCAAGTACAACCAGCTGCTGCGCATCGAAGAAGAACTGGCCGACGTCGCCACCTATCCCGGCCGCGACGCTTTCTATAACCTGCGTTAAAAGCCGGGTCCGCTGCCGACCATGCGACTGCTACTGATAGTTCTGGTCCTGCTGACGGCGTTCATCCAATACCCTCTGTGGCTCGGAAAGGGGGGCTGGATGCGTGTCCACGAGCTGGAACTGCAGATCGCGGCGCAGAACGAAACCAACGAAGCCCTGGTGGCCCGCAACAATGCCCTGGCCGCCGAAGTGCAAGACCTGAAGTCCGGCACCCAGGCGGTCGAAGAGCGCGCGCGGGGCGAGATGGGCATGGTCAAGCAGGGCGAGGTCTTCGTCCAGCTGCTGGCGCCCAACGAAAAACAGCCCGTGGTGTCCAAGCCCCGGGCGCCCGCGCGCCAGGGCAGCCGCTAAACCACTTCCGCCCCAGGCTCGCCGGTTTCCTTCGGGATGCCGGTGCGCAATACGCCGGCCCCTTCCCTTTATCCTTCAAGACAGCACACCACGGTTCCGCAGGCGATGTCGTCCGCAGTGGGCGGACCGGGGCCTTCGGGGGCCGTTGGCGGGTTTTCGGGCGGCTTTGTCGTTGGCGGCGGAGCGCCCGGAAGGCCGGCCGGCGGTGGAGACGGCGCCGGGGGCGGCTCGACCGGCGGTGCGGGACCGGCCAGGGGATGGAACGCGTGGCCGCACCATATGCCGTGGCAGGCCGGGCGTTGTCCGTCGGGCGGGGTAGCCGTAAACACGGCGTCGGGACCCACAACCTTGTAGTTCGAATATCTCCAGGACACAGGGTGGGACTGCATGGTCAAACGCAGAGTCTGGCGCAGCGGCAGATAGCCGCCGGCCAGCGCCTGCCGTGTGTAGCCGGAGGAGCCCGCCGACAGCAGGCGCAGCAGCGCCCCGATGCCGGGGACCAGGGGTTCGTGCATATAGGTCAGTCGCAACGCCAGATCGTTGGCTTCGAAGATGGTGGCGCCGGACAGCGGGCCGCGCCCGCCGGCCCGGCCTTGCTTCTCGTAGCGTTGGTGCTGTTCGGCCTGGTAGTCGTTGTCGATGGCGGCCAAGCCGGCCGCCCCCGGAAGCGTCAGGCCGGAAGAGGCAAAATCATGGAACATCGCCGCATCGGGCGCGATGACTCTGATCCGCCAGGGCGGCGCGCCCGTGGCGGCTTGCCGCCGGTCGAACGCCTGATGCAGGCGTTGTTCTGCGCTTTGGGCGGACGTGGGTGGAAACAGCGGCAGCAGCGCGCGCTCGAAGGCCGCTTCGATGGATGCGGGGCGGGCGTGGTCGACGATGCCCGCGCGCCCGGCTTCGAGCAGGGCCAGGCTGATGGCTTGCTTGATGAAGAACCATCGGCTAAGTTCGACGGCGCCCAGCCCGACCAGCAGGATGGGTATGCCGGCCAGAATGAATTCGACCGAGCTCGAGCCGCGCTGGCGGCCGGACATTGAAGGGCGCGAACGAATGGGCATTCGTGGAGTGTGCTCGGCTCACGGCCTTGCGTCGATTGTGGAAAATGCCCTGGACGAATTTGTTCAGTGGATGGATCCCGCGCCGGAGGGGGGCGTGTCCTGAGGGCTGGTGAACAGCCGTGCGCAATCGATGGGATCGAATCGATAGGGCTTGCCGCAAAAATTGCACGACACATCGATCTGGTCGCGCTGCGAGAGTATGTCCTCGACCTCTTCCTGGCCCAGCATGCGCAGCATGTTGGCCACACGCTCGCGGGTGCAGGGACAGTGCCAGCTCACGTTCTGGGGCTCGAAGGCTATCAGCGTTTCTTCCCAGAACAGCCGGTGTATCAGGGTATCGGTATCAAGGCCCAGCAATTCGCCTGATTCGATCGTCGACGCCAGGGCGACGGCTCTTTCCCAGGTGTCGTGCGCCGGCCCGGGCGCCTCGGTCCCGCCCTGATCGGGCATGCGCTGCAGCAGCAGGCCGGCGGTCTGGCCGGCGTCCGCGGCCAGCCAGAGCCGCGTGTCCAGTTGTTCGGAGTTGCGCATGTAATGCTCGAGCACCTGGGCGACGCTATCGCCTTCGAGCGGCACGATGCCCTGGTAGGGCTGCATGGCGGCATTCTTGCGCTGCGGATCGAGTACGACGATGAAGCGGCCCTGGCCCTGGCTGTTGAGCAGGCTTTGGAAATTGCCGTCGCGGGGCACGGAAAGCCCTTCGCGCAGGCTGGCCGTGGCGCGTATGGTCAGGTCGGAAGTGCATTCGACGACGATGAGCGCGACCGGCCCGTCGCCCTGCAGCTGCAGCACCAGCGAGCCGTCGAACTTGATATTGGCGGCCAGCAGCACGGCCGCCGCGGTAAGCTCGCCCAGCAGCCTTTGCACGCACGGCGGATAGCTTTGATGGGCCAGGCCGGTGCGCCATGCTTCATCGAGCTTGACGGCCTGCACGCGCACGCTGTGGTCCTGGAACAGGTATTTTTTGAGTAGATCGGTCATAGCGCGATTTTAGCCCAGGGACGCCGGGCGGCGCTCTAAATGCGCTTCAGGCTTTGGCGGTATTCACGCGCGCGCAACACGTAGCTTTCGGTGTTTTCGTGCATGAACCGGATCTCGTTTTCGGACAACTGGCGCACGATCTTGCCGACGCCCACCACCAGCGAGTTGTCGGGAATCTGCCGGCCCTCGGGGATGATGGCGCCGGCGCCGATGAGACAGTTGCGGCCGATGTGGGCGTTGTTGAGCACGATGGCCTGGATGCCGATGAGCGAGCCGTCTTCGACGGTGCAGCCGTGCAGCATGGCCTGATGGCCGACCGTGACGTTGGCGCCGATGGTGAGGGGAACGCCGGTGTCCACGTGCAGGACGCTGCTTTCCTGGATGTTGCTGTTACGGCCTATCTTGATGACGGCGTTGTCGCCGCGGATGCTGGCGTTGGACCAGATGCTGACGCCGGCCTCGAGCACGACATGCCCGATGATGTCGGCGCTGTCGAAAATGAAAGTATCTTTATCTATGATGGGGGCGAGCCCGTCGAACTCGTATATGGCCATGGAAATCCCGTGTCGTGTTGAGTTTGCTCAAGGGGATTGTATAGCGGCCGCGGCGGAACCCATGTACCAGAAGTTGCCATGGCGATCGACCTTGGCCTGCGCGCCGCTGAGCCACCAGTCGCCGATGAAGCGGGCCTGCGTGCCGTCGGGATCGTTCCAGTAGTTCTGGAACATGGCCGGGTCGGGATGTCCGTTGACGTCGTATCGGTTCACGGCCAGCTCGCCGACGACGTCCGCGGGGCAAGGCAGGCCCTGGGCATCGAGCACAGTGACCAGGTGGCCGGGATAAGGGCGGCCTATGCTGCCCGGCACAGCCGGCCATTTATGCTGGCTGTTGCCGATGAAAAGCGGGACTTCGGCCGCGCCCAGCACGATGTTGGGCGCAAGGCCCAGATTGCGCTCGCACCACTGGTACATGGCTTCGTTGCGGTCGCTTGCGCCGTCGATGGCCACGGCGCGCAGGGCCAGTTGCGCATCGCGTGCGACGAGGTCTGTTTCGGCGGCCATCTGCTCGATCTGGACGGCGGAAAAATACGCGTGGCTGACGCCGTAGCGATCGAGGATCTCGATGGCGCGCGCGCCCGAAAAGCGTCCCAGCGCCGCCACGACCGAGCGGCCGAAGTACAGGGCGGGCAGCAAGGACGCCAGCAGGCCCGCCGCCGACATCCAGTCGGCCGGGCTCCAGAAAGGCCCGGCCATGTGGGGGAACCAGTTTTGCGACGCTACAAAGCCCGGCAGGCTGCCGATGAGCGCGCCATGCGGGACGAGTATGCCCTTGAGCGGCTTGCGGCCCGGGTTCTCGTATACCAGCAGCGCAGGGCGGGAGGCATTGACCGCGGCCGGCTTGAAAGAGGCCGGCTGGCGGGCCAGCAAGGTGCGCCAGGGAATGATGTTGTCGTGCTGGAAGCCCAGGCCGACAATCTGTGAAAGCTCCGGGTAGTTCATATGGGCCTGCAGCAGGTCGGGCCCCGACAGCGTGTCGACCAGCGCGACGCGCGCCTGGGCATGCCGCAGGCAGGCTTCGATGCCGCCCGCCTCGAGCGAGCCGGGAAGCGGCACCGCCACGGCGCCTACGCTGAATATGGCCATGTAGCTGGCAACGGCTTCGGGCCGCTGCCCCATGGCGATGCCTACCCGGTCGCCCGGCTGCACGCCCATGCGCAGCAGGCCGTTGGCCAACTGATTGCAGGTTTCCGACAGACGCGTATAGGACCAGCTGTCTACGTGGCCGAGCTCGTCTTCTGTGTAGATGGCGGTGCGCCGCCCTTCATGGGAGTTTTCGGCCCAGCGATGCAGGCACGCTTGGGCGATATTGAACTGAGAAGGGACTAGCCACTGATAAGAAGAGTACAGCTCCGCGTATTGATCGTTCATTTCTGTGGAGAATCAGCTTGGCAGGTGAGGGCGTGGGCTTCCGATACCCCGCAAGCATGAACGACAAGCGGGTTCTGTGCAATCCCCCACGTTTCAGAAAGTGTCAGTCCTAGGGTTTATACCGCCTTTGTCGACTTTGCCGCGTCGATGTGGATCAGCCGCGTGCCCAGCAGGCGATCGTGGAGGAACTGGCCTTGAGGGTCGAGCCAGGTCCAGAGGAAGACAGTGAAAGGGGCGAACACGATCAGCATGTCCGTCGAGCGATAGCCGGTGAGATGGGATGCGCCCTGGACCAGCAGCGCGGCAAGAAGGGGAATGGGCCACAGCAGTATGTAGCGCAGGATCAGGCGGCTCAGGACGGGTGTGCGGCCGTCCCGGTCGACGAGGCGGATGTTCCAGGTCTTCATGGGCAAGGTCTGGCCGCTGTAGCGCCAGCACATGACGAAATAGACGCCTATGGCCACAAAGAGCGCGACTTGGCGCAGGGTGCGCAGGGTCAGTCCGCTGCGGCTCTGGGTCAGGGTGTCGAAGAGGTAACCGGCCAGGAAAACCACGGCAAACAGCAGGACGCCTTCATACATCATGCTGGCAAAGCGGCGCCAGCGGCTGGGCACGGTCGCCGTATGGCCCGAGCCGAAGGTGATCGAATATTGCATTGCAAAAGAGTCGCTAATAAAGAAGAGGCCGCAAAATACGGACGAATTTTTCTATTATCCCGCATAATGCCGCCTGCTTCTGAAAAAGCACCCAGATGCGCGGCGTATCTCCAGACGGCAAAAAAGCCGCTTGCGCGGCTTTTTTTTAGTGGCCGGAGCGTGTCCGGCATAGCCGCCAAGGCGGCCGAATGCGATGGACCGCTTAGGCGGCCGATTCGACATTGCGCGGCGCGACCTTGACGCCGGCGGCTTGCTTCGAAGAACCGTTCAGCTTGACGAACAGATTCTTGAGGGCCTTGCCGGGCTTGAAGCGCGCCTGCTCCTCGATCGCCTCTTGCATCAGTTGGCGTTCGAGTTCATCGGTCAGACGGATTTCGCTGTTCAGGTGGATCATGATTGGCCTCTCTACATGAAATGAACGTTTCGTTCAGGGTTAACCCTATTATAGGGTTAACCCCTATGAAAAGCAAGCCAATATGCTGCGCTGCGACAGGGGTGTTGCTTTTTAGTCCACGCCGCTGTCGCGGGAGGGGCGGCGATAGCCGGCCTGGACCATTTCAAAACTGAAGAGGCGGCAATCCAGGGGGCCGTTGTGCAGCGGCCGGCGACGCAGAGGCTTGAGCCGCATGCGCTGGGGCAGGTCCAGGTCGCTGGAAATGACATGGATCTGCCAGCCGCTGTAGTGCCTCTTGAGGTTTTGCGACCATTCGCGCCACAGTTCCGGCTCATCGCCGGGCAGGCGCTCTCCGTAGGGAGGATTGGTGACGATCCAGCCGCGTTCCGCGGGTGGCGGCGTCGTGCGTGCGTCGCCCACCTCGAACCGTATGGTGTCGGGAGTAAGCCAGGCCCGCTCGACGTTCTGCCGCGCCGCCTCGATGACGGCCGGGTCGAGGTCCACGCCGACCAGCGGCGCCTCCAGGCGGGTGGCGATGCGGCTGCGGGCGTCGTCCTTCAGGTCGCGCCAGTGGCGCGCATCGTGGTTGCGCAGCCGCTCGAAGCCGAATGGCCGCCAGATGCCCGGCGGCACCCCCAAGGCGATCCAGGCGGCTTCGATGAGTATGGTGCCGCTGCCGCAGAACGGGTCGAGCAGGGCCTGGCCCGGATCCCAGTCGGCCAGTGCCAGCAGGCCCGCGGCGAGGTTCTCGCGTATGGGGGCTTCGCCCTTGTCGAGGCGCCAGCCGCGCTTGAAAAGCGATTCGCCGGTGGTATCGAGATACAGGGTGGCCGTGTCTTCGGTCAGGAAAAGATGGACCCGGGCGTCGGGCCGCACGGTATCGATGTCGGGACGGCTGCCTTCGCGATCGCGCAGGCGGTCGCAGATGCCGTCCTTGGCGCGCAGATTGCAGTACTGCAGGCTTTTCATGGGACTGCGTATGGCCGAGGTGTCCACCCTGAGGGTCTGCTCCGCCCCGAACCAGCGCTCCCACTCGGTGCTGCGGGCCAGTTCCAGGATGTCGTCCTCGTGCTGGACCGGCCCGTGCGATACCTGCACCAATACGCGCGTGGCCAGGCGCGAATAGAGATTGATGCGCTGGATGCCGGTCCAGTCGGTGTTCAGGCGGCAGCCGGCGCGATCCGCGCTGGCGTCTTCGAAACCCAGGGCCTGCAGCTCGAGCGCCAGGGCTTCCTCCAGGCCATGCGGACAGGGAGCGAATACCGGAAATATCTCGGCGGATCGCCGGGAGCGCCCTTGCTGCGGGCGTTCGGCACGGCGGCGCGTGGCTATGCGTGGGGGTTCCGTGCCGCCGGCATGGACCTCGGGCGCCTTCTTTGGCGCCGGCCGGACGGTCTCCGCGGGCGCGGCGTCCTGCTGGCGCTCGCGCTGAAGCAGGGCGACCTGGCGCGCCCGGGCGCCGGAGCGCTTGCGCTTGTCGTCTGCCGGCCCGGACGGCGCCGAGGGTTTTTTCTTCAGGGTCAGCGTCTTGCCGGGTTTGTTGGAGTCGGTCATGGAAATAGGCGGCGGCGCCAAGCGCAGCGACGCGGTGTCAGAAGGGCCGTACGATGACGAGGATGAGGACGGCCAGCAACAAAAGTACCGGAATCTCGTTGAACCAGCGGTAGAAGCGATGGCTGCGCGTGTTGCGGCCAGCCTCGAATTTCTTGAGCAGGCGGCCGCAGGCATGATGGTAGCCCAGCAGCAGCACCACGCAGAGCAATTTGGCGTGCATCCAGCCCTGCCCCATGCCCAAGCCGTAGCCCAGGAAGAGCCACAGGCCCAGCAGCAGCGCCGGAACGGCCAGGATGGTCATGAAGCGGTACAGCCGCCGCGCCATGCCCAGCAGCTGCCGCTGCACCGCCGGCTCGGTGCTTTGCGCCAGGTTCACATAGATGCGGGGCAGGTAGAACAGGGCCGCAAACCATGAAATGACGAAAAGCAGATGAAACGACTTGATCCAGAGCATGGGTCAGCCGCGCAGTTGCCCGTCGCCGGTCAATACCCATTTGTAGGTGGTCAGGCCTTCGAGGCCGACCGGCCCGCGCGCATGCAGCCGGTTGGTCGAGATGCCGATCTCGGCGCCCAGGCCGTACTCGAAACCGTCCGCGAAGCAGGTGGGAAGATTGATGTAGACGGAACTGGAGTCGACCTCGCGCTGGAAGCGGGTGGCGGCCGAAAGGCTTTCGGTGACGATGGCCTCGGTATGGCCGGAGCTCCAGCGGGCGATGTGCTCGATGGCTTGCTGCAGGTCGTCGACGACCCGGATGGCAAGAATGGGTTCCAGGTATTCGGTCGCCCAGTCTTCGTCGGTGGCGGGTATGACGTCGGACACCAGCGCCTGGGTGCGTTCGCAGCCGCGCAGCTCTACGCCTTTTTCGCGCAGGGTGGCCGCCAGCCGGGGCAGGATGGCGCCGGCGACGTCGCAATGGACCAGCAGGGTTTCCATGGTGCCGCAGATGCCGTAGCGATAGGTCTTGGCATTGACGGCGATGTCGTGGGCCTTGTCCAGGTCGGCCGCCGCATCGAGGTAGACGTGGCAATTGCCGTCCAGGTGCTTGAGCAGAGGCACCTTGGCCTCGGCGGCCAGGCGGGCGATGAGGCCCTTGCCGCCGCGCGGGATGATGACGTCGATATAGTCCGTGAGGGTGACGAGCTCGCCCACCAGGCCGCGGTCGGTGGTGCCGGCGACCTGCACGGCGTCCTGGGGCAGGCCGGCATCGTCGAGGCCGCCGCGAATGACTTCGCCCAGGGCCTGGTTGGAGTGGAAGGCCTCGCTGCCGCCGCGCAGTATGGTGGCGTTGCCTGATTTCAGGCACAGCGCGGCGGCGTCGATGGTGACGTTGGGCCGCGATTCGTAGATGATGCCGATGACGCCCAGGGGCACGCGCATCTGGCCGACCCGCATGCCGTTGGGCCGGACGACGGACGTCGTCTGGATGCCGACTGGGTCGGGCATGGCGGCGATCTGCTGCAGGCCGGCGCCCATGGTGGCCAGCGCCTTGTCCGACAGGGTAAGGCGGTCGACCAGCGCGGCGGGCAGTTGGTTGCGGCGTGCCGCTTCGAGATCTTTGGCGTTGGCTTCTTGCAGGGCCTGCTTGCTGTGCTGAAGGCGTTCGGCCATGGCGCGCAAGGCCGCCGCCTTGGCCGAGTCGGGGGCGGACATCATCAGGCGCGAGGCGGCGCGGGCGCGCTGCCCGAGTTCGAGCGCCGTGGCGCGGGTGGCTTGTTCGATGGCTTGGGTGTCGTTGGAACCAAGGCTGTTCATGCTGGGCTCTGCAAAAGAAGAGACTGGGCGCAGCGGCGCCGAAACCTCTATTGTAATGGGTGTCAGCCGGCTCGCGCCGCGCGCGTTGCGGCCACGCGCAGCACCAGCCTGGCAAGCTCTTCCCAGGGGTCGTCGAGGCGGCCCGGCGCCTTCAGTCCCTTGATCAGCCGGTCGACGTCATGCGCATGCTGCACGGCCACCGGCCACAAGCCGGCTGGCAGGCGACGCAAAGTCTGGCGCAGCAGTTGTTCTCGAGGGCCGAACACGCGCTGCTGCCGCATGGCGCCGCCGATGTCCTGCCCCGCCGCCTGGGCCGCGGCAAGCCTGGCCAGCAGCCGGATTTCATCGCCGACCGCCCAGAGAACCAGGGGCAGGCCTTCGCCTTCGGCCTTCAGGCCGGCCAGGATGCGCAGCGCCCGGTTGGCTTGCCCGGACAGCATGGCGTCGCGCAGGCCGAAGACGTCGTAGCGCGCGACGTCAAGGACGGCCTGTTCGACCTCCTTGGGGCTGATGGGGCCCTCAGGGTGCAACAGGCCGAGTTTCTGGATTTCTTGATGGGCGGCCAGCAGATTGCCTTCGACCTTGTCGGCCATCCATTCCAGGCTCTCGGGCTGAAGGCTCTGGCCTTGGCGCGCAAGGCGCTGGCGGATCCAATCGGGCAGGTTCTGGCGCTCGATGGTGGGCACTTCGATGAAGGCAGTCGCCTGCTGGAGGGCGGCGGCCCATTTGCTGGAGCGCGTGGCGCGGTCGAGCCGGGGCAGGCTGATCAGCAGGACCGTGTCGGGCAGCCCGGCGCCGCCCGCAAGCCCGGCGAGATTGACCAGGGTGTCGCCGCCGGCCTTGCCCGGCTTGCCGCCCGGAATCTTGAGCTCGATCAGGCGCCGGTCGCCGAACAGCGAGACATTCTGTGTTGCGCCCATGACGGCCGACCAGTCGCTGCGCGCGTCCATGACCAGGCTGGTGCGTTCCAGGTATCCGGCCTTGGCGGCCAGCGAGCGCAAGCCATCGAGCGCCTCGGTGACCAGCAGGGGCTCGTCGCCGGAAATTACGTACAGGCCGTCCAGGCTGCGGCCCGACTGGCTCGCCTGGTCGAGCTGCCGCAAGAGGCCATCGATCCCGAGCCCGCGCGCCATGCTAGTACGACGGGAGCATGCCCGGCCCGGGCAGCGGAGTGCGGTCGGGCGAGGGCATCATGTCGTCGGAAGGTATTTCGGGGGACTCCGGCGCGATGTCTTGGGTTTCCGGCGTAATGGCCTCGCGATTGCTGTAGGCTTCAGCGACCTCCGGCGAGGTGATGCGGCGGACGATGCGGTCTATCAAGCTGCGCTGCATTTCCTGGAACAGCGAGCCGATTTCGCCCTGCTTGGCCTGCAGCGCATCCGGATCGTAGGGGACTTCGCGGGTGGAGCTCAGGGTGGTGGGCGGCAGCAGCACCCGGCCCTGGGCGTCGGTAAGCTGGAAGACGAAGATGAGGTTGAGCTCGTATTCTTCGACGCGGCCTTCCGGGCTGATGGAGATTTCGCGCATCGAGCGGCGCATCGAGATCTGGGTGAGGCGCGCCTCGGCCTCGGTGACATCGTCCACGAAGCGGGTGTTGGGCGAGGTGGCGACGATCAGGCGGCGCAGGTCGGCGCCGAACGCCGAGTTTTCGTTGATGTTGGTATAGAGCGTGTTGAAGGGCAGGGGCGAAGTGCCCTTCATCCGGAACCCGCAGGCGGCGAGCAAGGCCAGAAGCAGCACGCAGGCGAGCCCGCGCAGCCCCAGGCGGGATGCAGTCAAGGTGGGGCGGTACGCGGTGAGGTGCATGATTTATCCGACTTTATCCGACGACATTGACGAGTTTACCGGGGACCACGATGACCCGCTTGACGGGGCGGCCTTCCAGGAAACGGGCCACGGCTTCGTGCTCGGCGGCCTGCTGCTCGATCTGGGGCTTGGGCGTGCCGCTGGCCACCAGAATGGAGCCGCGCAGCTTGCCGTTGACCTGCAGCATGAGTTCGACCTCGTCGGCGACGAGGGCCGATTCGTCGACCTGGGGCCAGGGCGCATCCAGGATGTCGCCGTGGCGATCGTGGTAACCCAGCTCGCGCCACAATTGCCAGGTGACGTGCGGCACGACGGGATAGAGCACGCGAAGCAGCACGCCCAGTGCGTCGGCCATGCCCTGGCGGGCGATGGCCGTATCGGGCAGCGAGGCCGACTCGAGCGTATTGAGCATTTTCATGCATGCCGAGACGACGGTGTTGTACTGGATGCGCTGGTAGTCGTAGTCGGCCTGCTTGAGCTGGCCATGCACTTCGCGGCGCAGCGTCTTGGTGGCCGCGTCGGCCGCGGACCAGTCGGGCTGTTCCGTGCCGATGTCGCGGACGGCGGCCTGCTGGGCATGGCAGAAGGCCCACAGCCGGCGCAGGAAGCGGTGCGCGCCCTCGACGCCCGAGTCGGACCACTCGAGGGTCTGCTCGGGCGGGCTGGCGAACATCACGAAGAGCCGCGCCGTGTCGGCGCCCATGGAGTCGATCAGCGATTGGGGATCGACGCCGTTGTTCTTGGACTTGGACATCGTGCCGATGCCGCCGTACTGCACGGCCGAGCCGTCGGAACGCAGGCGCGCACCCACGATGACGCCCTTGGCGTCATGGATGTCCTCGACCTCTTCGGGCCAGAAGTACTCGATGCCGCCCTGTTCGTTCTTGCGCGAATAGATGTGGTTCAGCACCATGCCCTGGCAAAGCAGGCGGGTGAAGGGCTCGTCGAAATCCACCAGGCCCAGGTCGCGCATGACCCGTGTCCAGAACCGGGCATACAGCAGGTGCAGCACGGCATGCTCGATGCCGCCGATGTACTGGTCCATGGGCATCCAGTAATCGTTGCGGCTGTCGACCATGGCCTGATCGTTGCCCGGCGAGGTGTAGCGCATGAAATACCAGGACGAATCGACAAAGGTGTCCATGGTGTCGGTTTCGCGCCGGGCGGGTTTGCCGCAGCTCGGGCAGGTGCAGGACAGAAAGGCCTCGTGCTTGGCGAGGGGGTTGCCGCTGCCGTCGGGGATGAGGTCGTCGGGCAGCACCACGGGCAGGTCTTTCTCGGGCACCGGCACGGGGCCGCAGTGCTCGCAGTGGATGATGGGAATGGGGGTGCCCCAGTAGCGCTGGCGCGAGATGCCCCAGTCGCGCAGCCGCCAGGTGGTCTGTTTTTCGCCCAGGCCCTTGGCCGCGAGGTCGGCGGCCACGGCGTCGGCGGTGGCCTGGTGGTCCAGGCCGTCGTACTTGCCCGAGTTGACGGTGCGGCCCTGCTGCTTGTCGCCGTACCATTCCTGCCATGCGTCGGTCGAGAAGGCCTTGCCTTCGACGGCGATGACGTCCTTGATGGGCAGGCCGTATTTTCTGGCGAAGGCGAAGTCGCGTTCGTCGTGGGCCGGCACGCCCATGACGGCGCCGTCGCCGTAGCTCATGAGTACATAGTTGCCGACCCAGACCTCGATCTGCCGGCCGGTAAGAGGGTGAGTGACCGTGAGGCCGGTGCGCATGCCTTCTTTCTCGCGCGTGGCCAGCTCGGCTTCGGTCGTGCCGCCCTGCTTGCAGGCTTCGATGAAGGCGGCCAGCTCGGCGTTGCCGCGGGCCGCGTGCGCGGCCAGGGGATGCTCGGGCGCGACGGCGCAGAAGGTGACGCCCATGATGGTGTCGGCGCGTGTGGTGAAGACGTACATGCGGCCGTCCTGGATGAGCCGGCCGTCGTCACCGTGGATGTCGTGCGTGAACGCGAAGCGCACGCCCTCGCTCTTGCCTATCCAGTTTTCCTGCATGAGGCGCACGCGCTCGGGCCAGCCCGGCAGGCCGTTCTGCACCTGTTCGAGCAGCCCTTCGGCGTAGTCGGTGATGCGCAGGTAGTAGCCTGGAATCTCGCGTTTTTCGACCGGCGCGCCGGAACGCCAGCCGCGCCCGTCGATGACCTGCTCGTTGGCCAGCACCGTCTGGTCGACCGGGTCCCAGTTGACGACCTGGGTCTTGCGGTAGGCGATGCCTTTTTCGAGCATCTTCAGGAACAGCCATTGGTTCCACTTGTAGTAGCCGGGATCGCAGGCGCACATTTCGCGCGACCAGTCGATGGCCAGCCCCATCGCCTGCATCTGCTTCTTCATGTAGGCGATGTTGTCGTAGGTCCATTTGGCGGGCGGCACCTTGGACTTGATGGCGGCGTTTTCGGCCGGCATGCCGAAGGCGTCCCAGCCCATGGGCATCAGGACGTTGTACCCGCGCATGCGCAGCTGCCGCGCCATCATGTCATTGATGGTGTAGTTGCGCACGTGGCCCATGTGCAGCTTGCCGCTGGGATAGGGCAGCATCGAGCAGGCGTAGAACTTCGGCTTGGGTTGGCCGTCGGCGCCGACGGCGTGCTCGGTGACGCGATAGGCATCGCGGGCTTGCCAGTCTTGCCGGGCGGCCGCTTCGACTTCGGCGGGATTGTAGCGTTCCTGCATGGGTTCGGATTCTTTGGTTTCGGGTTAGGGCAAACGTCACATTATAGGACGCGCAAAACCAAAATGCCCCGCTGTGGGCGGGGCATTCGTGGGGTACGGCGCCGAGTCGATTACTTGAGCTTGGTCTCTTTGTAGTCGACGTGCTTGCGAGCAACGGGATCGAACTTCTTGATCAGCATTTTCTCGGGCATGTTGCGCTTGTTCTTGGTGGTCGTGTAGAAATGACCGGTACCAGCCGTGGATTCGAGTTTGATTTTCTCGCGGATGCCTTTAGCCATGATGTGCTCCTAGTATGGGTTTACCGGTGCGGCGGATTAAACCGCTTGACCGCGGGCACGCAGGTCGGCCAGAACGGATTCGATGCCGTTCTTGTCGATGGTGCGGATGGCGCTGGCCGAAACACGCAGGCGAACCCAGCGGTTTTCGCTTTCGACCCAGAACCGGCGCGATTGCAGGTTGGGCAAAAAGCGACGCTTGGTCTTGTTGTTAGCGTGCGAAACATTGTTGCCCGTGCGCGGGCCCTTGCCGGTAACTTGGCATACGCGTGCCATGATCATACCCCTTAAAAAATTTGCTCTGCCGCGATTTCGCCCTGCATGCTCTGCCGCCTGCGAGACTGCCCGGGTTTGTTTACGGGTTTGTTTACGTTGCGGGTTCGTTTGCAGAACTTGCTTGCGGGCCTGGGCGGGTTGCTACACCCCGGGTTAATCACCCCAGGTTGCTACACTACACCAAACCCGGCATCTGTAAAGCCATGTATTCTATAACGAAAAGCATGTCCTTATCAAGCAGCTCGGCGGGCGAGGAACCCAAAAAGCCACGATAGCACCATGCAGGTCGCCAGAATGCCGGTCAAAGGCAGGGCGCTATCGGACTGCCAGTGGCTGATGCCGATGCCCGCCAGGGTGCCGCTGACCATCTGCACCCCGCCCATCATGGCCGATGCAACCCCCAGGCGATGACCTTGGCGCGACAGGGCCAGGGCCGCCGCGTTGGGGTTGACGAAGCCCTGGCTGGCCATGAAGCCCATCAGGCACAGTATCAGCAGGGGCAGCGTCAGCCAGCCCGCAAGCGTCAGCGCCAGGCCGGTCAGGGTGACCAGCACGACGCAGATCTGCGCCCGCTTGAGCAGCCGTTCCGGCGGATGGCGGTCCAGCAGCCGGGCGCTGAGCTGTGAAGAAAAAATCAGCGAAGCCGCGCACAGGCCGAACAGAAAGCCGAAGTACTGGGGCTCGACGCCGTAGATGTTGATCAGGACGCGCGGCGAGCCCGATATGTAGGTGAAGATGCCCGCGCTGCCCAGCCCGCCCGCCAGCGAATAGCAGATGAACTGGCGATTGCGCAGCAGGCCCCAGTAGTTGCGCGCTATGGTGGCGACGCGCAGCGGGACGATTTTTTCAGCGGGAAGGGTCTCCCGCATGTGGCGCGCCGTCATGAACAGCAATGTCGCTCCCACCAGGGCCATGATGCCGAAGATGCCGCGCCAGCCTGCGATGAACAGCACCTGGCCGCCGATGATGGGGCCCAATATGGGCGTCACGCCCATGATGAGCAGCAGCAGCGACAGCGCCTTGGCGGCATCGCGGGTGTCGAGGTTGTCGCGCACGACGGCCCGGGGAACCACCATGCCCGCCGCGCCCCCCAGGGCCTGCACGACGCGCCAGAGCGTCAGATGCTCGATATCGCTGGTAAATGCGCAGCCGACGGAGGCAACGGTGAAGATGACCAGCCCCGCCATCAGGGGCCTCTTGCGGCCGTAGCGGTCGGCCAGCGGCCCGTAGACGATTTGCGCCATCGCCAGCCCCAGCAGGTAGCTGGCCAGCGTGCGCTCGACCTGTCCCTGGGTGGCGCCCAGGCCCTCGACGATGGCGGGGAACGACGGCAGATACATGTCGATGGCCAGAGGCCCCAGCGCGGTCAGGGCGCCCATGAGCAGCAGCCAGCCCGGCACGGTGCGAGTCAATTGTCTGGAAGGCATCAAAGGGACGTGGGCCCGCGGGCCCCGGAAGAAAGAAGCAAGTAGTCTAACAGCGATTACGGGCGCCGGCCGAGCGCTTTGGCCGGCGGGCGCCTTGGGCGACGGCATATGCCGCGGGTCGCATTTGGTGATAAATTGACGGGCGAGCAACCCATCCGGACGCATGCAAGAAGGCCGGAGGCCGATTTGCCGACGAATAACAGTGACCAGAACATAAAACACGAGGGCTTCGCTGTCCCGATTGAGGATTCGATTTCAGCTAAGTAAAGGGAGTTGAGAACGTGAGTGCTGTCTTGTCTTTGGTAGAAAAAAAACTTGCCTCATTGCCGCTGCCGGTGCAGGTGGTGCTGCCCAGTGGAGAAACGGCGGGGCCGGCCAATGCCCGTATCCGCATGAAGGTCAAGGATAATTCGACGCTGCGCCATCTGGCCTCCGGCGAGGCGGGTACATTGGGCGAAGACTACGTCGAGGGAAAATTCGATTTCGAAGGCTCGATGCGCGATCTGATGCTGCTGGCGTCGTCGATCCTGCCCGACTCGCCCATCGAAACGGCCAAGGGCAGCTGGTTCACCAGCATGAAGCGGCACTGGGTCTCCATCCGGCGGCATTCGCAGGCGCGCGACGCCCGCCAGATCCAGTTCCACTACGACCTGTCCGACGAGTTCTACCAGCTTTGGCTCGATCCGCGGCGGGTCTATTCATGCGCCTATTTCCGCGAGCCCGACATGACGCTGGCCCAGGCGCAGGAAGCCAAGCTCGACCACATCTGCCGCAAGCTGCGCCTGCATGAGGGCGAGCGCTTCCTGGACATCGGCGCGGGCTGGGGCGGCCTGCTGTTGTGGGCGGCCGAGAACTACGGTGTGGACGCGACCGGCATCACGCTGTCCAAGAACCAGCACGCCCATGTCAACCGCCTGATCGAAGAAAAAGGCCTGTCGGGACGGGTGCGTATGACTTTGCTGGACTACCGCGAACTGGACGAGGCCAAGCCCTACGACAAGATCGCCTCGGTGGGCATGTTCGAGCACGTGGGCCGCGCCCAGCTGTTCGAGTATTTTTCCAAGCTGCGCCGCCTGCTCAGGCCCGGCGGCCTGATCATGAACCACGGCATCACGGCGGGCGGGGTCTACAACGCCGAAGTGGGCGCCGGCATGGGCGAGTTCATCGAAAAATACATCTTCCCGGGCGGGGAGCTGACCCACATCAGCAACGAGCTGGCCCAGATCGCCGACGCCGGACTCGAGGACGTCGACGTCGAGAACCTGCGCCCGCACTATGCCCGCACGCTGTGGGCATGGAGCGATGCGCTCGAGGCGCAGCTGGACGAGGCGCGCAAGACGCTCAAGGGCGAGAACGGCGAGCGTTCGCTGCGCGCCTATCGCATCTACCTGGCCGGCTGCGCGATGGGGTTCGAGCATGCTTGGATAGCGCTGCATCAGGTGCTGCTGCAGCACAAGCCCGTGGCGGGCCGCCGCGACGAGCTGGATCACCCGGCCGATCTCTCCTACCCCTGGCGGCGCGACTACATCTACCGCTGATCACTGCGCGCGGGCGTGTTGCCGCACCACGCGCCAGTACCACAGGTGCTGCAGCAGGGCCGACAGCGCCAGGCCGACGACGGCCATCAGCCACATCGACGAGGCGCCTGTCGGCGCGCCGGGCATGACGACGTCCAGCACGGGTTTCAGGCTTCCGGCAAGGGGGCCGAAACCCAGCCACCAGCCTCCGATCAGGCCTATGCCGGTCAGCGCGATGATCTGCATCAGCAGCGGCACGACGGCCACCTTGTAGGCGCGCAGCAGGTAAGAGTTGATGCACTGCATGGCGTCGCACAGATGGAAGTAGGGGACGATTTGCAGCAGGGTGGCCGCCATGGCCGCGACCTTCAGGTCGTCGGTATAGGCGGCGAGAATGGCCGGCCGGCCGCCCACGACCAGCGAGATGGCCACGATCGCGCCCGCCAGGGTGATGGTCAGTCCGGCCAGACCCGTCTGGCGCGCACGCAGCATATCGCGCGCGCCGATGGCCTGCGCCGTCAGGGACGCCGAGGCGATGCCCACCGACATGGGCAGCATGTAGCACAGGGCGACGAGGTTGGCGGTGATCTGATGGCCGCCGGTGACATACATGCCTTCGCGCGCAATCAGCAGCGCCATGAAGCTGAAGGCGCATACTTCCACCAGATAAGAGCCGCCCATGGGGATGCCCAGGCGCAGCAACTCCTTGAGATCCGTCCAGCGCGGCCTGTCCAGGCGCGGCTGGAACTGCCTGAAGAACTCGTCGTGGTGGATGATCCAAAGGCCGGCGGCCAGGCTGAACCAGCTGGTGAGGGCGGTGGACAGTCCGGCGCCGGCGGCGCCCATGGCGGGGATGCCCAGCTTGCCGAAGATGAACACCCAGTTGAACAAGGCCTTGACCCCGATGCTGGCCAGATTGATGGCCATGACGATCTTGGGTCGGGACACGGCCGTGCCGAACGAATAGATGGAGCGGAACACGAGCGCCGCCGGCAGCGCCAGGATGAGGGCGCGCAGATACCAGGTGACGCCGCTGCGCACCGCCGGGTCGACGTCGCCGGACAGTGTCAGCCAGACGTTCGGAAACAGCATGGCGACCGCGCCGATGGCGGACAGGCCCAGGGCCAGCCAGACCCCCTGGCCCCAGGCGCGGCCAACCTCGAGCAGGCGCTTGCCGCCATAATGCTGGCCGATGATGGGAATGAGGGCATGGATCACGCCCATCAGGCCGACGAAGATCGTGATGTAGATGGAGACGGCCAAGGACATGGCCTGCAGGTCGGCGGCGCTGGCGTGGCCCGCCATGGCGGTGTCCATGACGCCGAAGGCCATGCTGGCCCAGGCGCTGATGAGCACCGGCCAGGCTTGCCGCAGCGTTTCGCCGACGTGTTGAAGGAAGGACCGCGTGGCAGGCGGGCTCATTGAGGCGTGATGCGCAGCAGGCGGAACATTTCGCGCCGGTCGGCGCCGCGCTTGCCTTCCCAGAGCACCCGGGCCTGCGGCGTGTAGTCGGCGGCGCCGGACTGCACGGCCTCGGGCGAGGTCTGCTGCAGCACCAGGGAGCAGTCGGCGCTGTAGCTGAACCGCAACTCATTGAACACGAGGAAGGAGGCCCGCTGACCGGTTCCCAGGGCCAGACCGCGTACGCATTCTCCCGGGCGCTGGTGGGTCTGCAAGGCCTGGGCTAGTTGTCCGGATACTTCGCGGTAGCTGCGCACGTAGTCGAGGGCCGGCAGCCAGAGCGTGACCAGCAGCAGCCAGGTGAGCACGATGCCGCAGGCCGACAGCACGGTTCCGCGCCACAAGGCGGAGGGCTTGGTGTGCAGCCGCCAATAGACTATGGCGATCCAGGCCAGGGTGCCCAGCAGGGCGATCACGACGGCCGGCCAGTAGACGAAGGCTTCGTAGCCGCGGGTCTGGCGCGCGATGTTGTGCGAGATCTGCTCGGGCCAGCCGGCCTGCAGGGCGATCCAGCCCAGCCAGACGGTCGCGCAGGTGAGCGAAAAGCACATGACGGCGAACCAGTCCAGCGAATTGACCACGCCGCGGCGCAGCGTGGGCAGGGCGAAGGCGGCCAGCACCGCCGCCGGCACGGCCATGAGGCTGTATTCGGGTTCGAACGGATCGGCCAGGAACAGCATGATGACGAAAGGCCACAGCACGAACATCAGGGGTATCCAGATGTGCGGGGCGAACAGCCAGGCGCGCCAGCGCCACAGGGCGAGCAGGGCGAAGGGCCAGGTGGGCCACAGGAACCAGGGCAGGTCGCGCAGGACGCTGAGGATCTCCTGGTAGCGGGGCGGGCCGAAGGAGGTGACGTTCCAGAGCCACCAGTTATGGATCCAGTAGGTGCTGAAATGGTTGGCGGGTATCCACCAGAGCAGGCACAGGAATACCGCCAGCACGGCGCTGATGATCAGCCAGTGCTTCATGGGCCAGAGCGCGCTGCGCGGAATGAAGGCGCAGGGCACGGCCAGAATGATGGGCAGGGAGCCGATCCAGCCGCGGGTCAGGAAGGCGGCGGCCAGCGCGACGCCCAGCGTGATGGCGCCGGAGAGCGGATGGTCGAGCATGCGCGCGACGGCGTAGAAGGCGAGGGCCTGGAAGGCGATCAGGGCCGGCACTTCGGAGGTTTCGTGCAGGCGCCACATGATGCCGACCGTGGCGAGAATGAGCAGCAGGGCGGCGTCGGCGATCATGCGGCCGTAGTCGCGCACGGTGGGCTCGCCGCCGAAGGGCAGAGCGAGGGGCTGAGGTTCGGGCCGGCGCCCCAGCAGATAAGTGCCGTACCAGACGGAGCCGGTGATCAGGCCGAACCAGAGCAGGTTGGGCAGGCGCGAGGCGATGAGGGCCGCATCGAGCGGCGAGGTGAAGAGTTCGAACAGCGGCCCGAAGAGCCATATGCTGAAGGCGCCCACCCAGGTGATGAGAGGGCCGTTCTGGGCATAGGCCATATTGCCGATCTGGGGCAGCAGCCAGGTTTGCCATGAGCCTTCGAGCGCGGTCATCATGGTGGCCAGGCCAGCTACGTCGTCGGTTTTCCAGGGGTCCCGGAAGAACAGCCCCGCCAGTATGTACACCAGCCCCAGGGCCAATAGAAGCAGCCGGGGAAGCTTGGTGGTGGCCGTTGCGGTCAGCCGCGCCGGCGTGGAACGAGAGTCTTGCAGAGCCACAGAGCAATTAGGGACGAAAGTGACGGGACAGGGCCATCTTAAAGTAAAAAGGCAGCCCTGAGGCTGCCTTTTCGAGACCGTTCAATGAGGCCGATGTTGCCGCGACGGACGGCCGTTGCGGCGGCAAGCATCCATGGGAGGGCGCCTTGCGCGAAGGCGAGGCGCCGCTGGAATCAGGAAGCTTTTTTGACGGTGCCGGCGGTGCGGGCAAAACGGGCGCGGAACTTCTCGACGCGACCCGTCTCGACGATGCGCGTTTGCGCGCCGGTGTAGAAGGGATGCGACTCCGAGGTGACTTCGCACTTGAAGAGCGGATAGGTCTTGCCGTCGATCTCGGTGGTTTCGCGGCTGTTCAGGGTGGAACGCGAGATGAACGTGTTGCCGGTTTGCTGGTCGAGAAATGCGACTTCGCGGTATTCGGGGTGGATGCCTTCTTTCATGGTAATTTCCTGTGGGCTTTCGCCTATGCTTGTTGGGGGTCGCCGGTCTGTAAGCCTGCGCTTTTTCTATGTGCTTTTGCTTCTCTTTAAGCTTTAAAGCCACTAGGCAGCTCAGCCACGTATCCTAAGTAACTCGTAAGTTTAGCATGTGGTGTTTGTTTCGTTCAAGTGCTTTTCTGTGGGTTTTTTTGTGAGTGTTTGCCGCAGGGTTCTTAAGGCGGCGTGCGGGCAGCGTGGGGTTTGGGCGCCGCTCGCTGCGGCCCGGCGCTGCCGGGCTGCCCTCGCACCCTATCATTTTCAGGGCGCCCGCAAAACTCGCAACGGCGGGCCAGTGGCCCGCCACCCTTGTTGCTCAAACAGTTGCGGGCTTGCACCCCTGAAAATGACAGGGTGCTCGGCTTGCTCGGACGGCGCCCAAACCCCACGCTGCCCGCAC
>Ga0180220_1000666_pt1 | contig 32815 bp, 30 predicted proteins | sample eDN5th37CBELigBY_FD_151335 | JGI IMG/M metagenome (GOLD analysis project Ga0180220, IMG submission 151335) | Enriched backyard soil microbial communities from Emeryville, California, USA - eDNA 5th pass 37_C BE-Lig BY (version 2) (version 2) | ecosystem: Environmental > Terrestrial > Soil >... | reverse complement strand
CCGCCTGCTTCTCCTCCATCGAATACCGACGCGTCGTCGGCTTGCCAGCTGTGCGCTCTCGCGGCATGAACTCCGTCCTTGCATTTCCAAGGCCAGAAGTCTCCAACCACCCCAGGACGATTCAATCGGTCGCCTCGGACAGACGATGCGTATCCAGATCAATCCGCAATACCACCAGCTGCGTGTCGCCGAGCTCGAGCTGACCGCCGACTATCTGGCCAAGAAGGAGGAGGAGAAGGAGCGCGAGCGGGCCGAGCGTGAGCGTCTGCGCGAAGAACGCAGAGTTCAGCAGGAGATGGAACGCGAGCGTCAGCGCCTAGAGAAGGAACAGGCCCACTACCGCAACGCCCTCGCCGCGCTGGAGGCTCAAGGTGACGAGGAAGGCGCTGCACGCCTACGGGAGCATCTCGAGGAGATCGATCGTGCGATCGCCGACGTCGACTACCGCGTGGCGAACATCCGCGCCGGCTACGTCTACGTCATCTCCAACGTGGGCGCGTTCGGTGAGAACGTCGTCAAGATCGGTCTCACTCGGCGTCTTGATCCGCTCGATCGGGTGCGTGAGCTCGGTGATGCGAGTGTCCCGTTCCGGTACGACGTGCATGCGCTGTTCTTTGCCAAGGATGCGGTGGGCATCGAGCAGGAATTGCACCGGCGGCTTGATGATCGGCGGATCAACCGGGTCAACCTGCGTCGCGAGTTCTTTCGCGCGACACCTGCCGAGGTTAAGCAGCACCTCCTGGAGCTCGCCGGGGAACTGCTGGAGTTCACAGACGTGCCCGAGGCGCTTGAGTATCGCCAGTCTCTTCACATGGTGGGAGAGAAGGAGTCACCGACTCTCGCGACGTGAGTCGCGTGTGCGGTGTCGACGTGGTCGACATTTCCGTCGCATAGCGAACGAAATGTCGACCACCCCCGCTCGGTAGCGTTCCGCCCGTGGAGGCGACGCGGTTCGACGAGCTTCCGCCCGTCGCGGCCTGGCGGCACCGGGACGCCCGCAGCGGGTTCGAGGTCGTGTTCCTCAGCCAGGACGCCGGCGGCGTCCGCGTCGAGGGGCAGAGCACCGCGGTCGAGGAGGGCGAGGCCTGGCAGTCCCGCTACGTGATCGAGCTCGACGACGCGTTCCGCACGCGTCGCGCGCACGTCCACGCGCGGACGCTCGCCGGCGCGCACGAGCGCACGCTGGAGGCCGACGGCCAGGGCCGCTGGCTCGTCGACGGCGAGCACGCCGCCCACCTCGACGGCCTCCACGACGTCGACCTCGAGGCGTCGTCGTTCACGAACGCCTTCCCGGTCCGGCGGCTCGCCCTCGGGTTCGGCGAGCGAGCCGACGCGCCGGCCGCCTACGTGCGCGCGCTGGACCTCGGCGTCGAGCGGCTGGAGCAGACCTACGAGCGGATCGCCGAGCCGGCGCCCCGGCGGCGCTTCCACTACACGTCGCCGGCGTTCGCGTTCGAGGCCGAGCTCGTCTACGACGCCTCCGGGCTGATCCTCGACTATCCGGGCATCGCCGAGCGCGCGCGCTGACTCAGGCGGCCTGCGCCGCCGCCGCCTCGCGCGGCAGGTGCTCGTCGAACGTCATCCCCGCCTCGATCGCGCGCCGCACCGGGCACGCCTCGGCCACGCGCATGATCCGCTTCACCTGCTCGGGCGCGAGGTCGTCGGGGAGGTTCACGGTCACGTCGAAGTGGCGCGGCGTGGACGTGTTGTCGTAGACGACGTCGACGGACAGCTCGCCGAGCGTCCAGCCCTTCGTGCGGGCGTACGTGCGGATCGTCGTGGCGATGCAGCCGGCCAGCGCGGCGGGCAGCAGCTCGTGGGGCGCGGGGCCCTCGTCGGTGCCGCCGAGGCGGGCGGGCTCGTCGGTCACGAGGCGGTGGCGGCCGTCGACGAGGATCTCCTGGCGCAGGGTGTCGCCGGTGGAACGTGCGGAGGCGGTGAGGCTCATATCCACAACTATACCCCTTTTCAGTTGTGAATCCGGATCCTCGACTCCCTGGCGAACGCATTGGACCGCTCGTCCCAAGAGTGAACAAATCTGCACAACCGAGTTCCGACCGCCGGTCCGTAGGTCCCCGGCCCCGCCCGCCAGATACTGCCGGGCAACCGGATCGGGCCCGGCGGGATGCCTGCTCCGGAGCCCTGCTCACTCGACGCTTCGGAGGTGGTCGTGAACGAAGAAGTCACCACGGCGTTGGAGACCATCAATTCGGTCAACAACGAGTTCTTCTACTGGGTGTCGATCGCGTTGATGATGCTCATCCACGCCGGCTTCCTGTTCTACGAGGGCGGCGCCTCGCGCGTGAAGAACGTGCTCGCGGCCGCGATGAAGAACCTGCTGACGCTGGCGATCGTCATCCCCTCGTTCTTCTTCGTCGGCTGGTTCCTCTACAACGCGTTCCCCACCGGTGTTCCTGAGCTCAACGACGCCGCCAAGGCGGCGCTGCCATGGAGCGAGAACATGGGGCCGAACATCCTCGACCCGGCCAGCGGCATCTTCTGGGGCGCGTTCGCCCTGTTCGCCGCGACGACCGGATCGATCATGTCCGGCGCGCTCATCGAGCGCATCCGCATCAGCTCGTTCATGATCCTGGCGGCGATCCTCGGCTCCGTCGTGTGGATCATCGCCGCCTCCTGGGGCTGGCACGGCGGCGGCTGGATGCTGACCGAGCTGGGCCTGCACGACGTCGGCGCCGCCGGCTGCGTGCACCTCATCGCCGCGGCGTTCACGCTCGGCGTGCTGATCAACCTCGGGCCGCGCATCGGGCGCTTCGTCAACGGCAAGGCCCAGGCCATCGTGCCCCACAACCTGCCGATGACGATGCTCGGCCTCATGCTGATCTTCGTCGGCTTCTTCGGCTTCCTGATGGGCTGCGCGATCTACACCGGAGACGGCTTCCAGACGATCTTCGGCACGCCGATGAACCTGTCGGCGTTCGCGTTCAACACGCTCATGGGCCTGGCCGGCGGCATCCTCGGCGCCTACATCTCGTCGAAGGGCGAGCCGTTCTGGACGATCTCGGGCGGCCTGGCCGGCGTCATCTCGGTGGCGTCGGGCCTGGACCTGTACCACCCGGCCGTCGCGTTCATGGTCGCCGTCGTCGGCGGCGTGAGCCTCCCGTTCGCGGGCAAGCTGCTGGAGAAGCTGAAGATCGACGACGCGGTCGGGGCGATCCCGGTCCACGGCGTCTGCGGCGCGTGGTCGCTGATCGCGGTCGGCATCTTCGCGTCGGGCTTCCCGAACGTGGCGGGCCCCGACCCGTCGCTGGGCGGCCAGGTCGTGGCGATGCTCGTGTTCGCCGCGCTGGGCTTCATCCCCGGCTACCTGATCTCGCTGGCGCTGAAGGCCGCCGGCATCCTGCGGGTCCCGCCGGACGCCGAGCACTTCGGGCTGGACGCCACCGAGCTGCCGTCCCTGCCGTACCCCGAGGGCATCCCCGCCACCGCCGGCCGCAACGGCAACGGCGGCGGCATGGGCGCCCCGGTCGGCGGCACGGTCATGGACCGGTCCGACATCTAGCCACCCTCGAGCACCGAGAAAGGAGGACACCCCATGGACACCATCCCCATCGACGACTGGGAAGGCGCGTCGCAGTACTTCACCTTCGGCGCGGAGTCGTTCGGCGTCTGGCTGTTCCTGGCGCTGGCGGTCGGCACCTTCCTGTTCGTGATCGTGCGCGCGATCACGCACGAGGGCCGCAGCTACAAGGAGATCCACGAGAGCAACATCACGGCCCCGATCGCCATGGAGCCCGAGGGCCCGCCGCCGGCGTCCGAGCCGGCCGCGATGGCCTGATCCACACACGCGCCTCTGGAGGACGACGGCCCCGTGAGCCCACCGCTCGCGGGGCCGTCGGCGTGTCCGGGCCGCCTCAGCACCTTGTACAGATTTGTCCAGCACGATCTGGACCGGGTGTCGATGGGCACCCGGCCCGCCGGTCGGCACCATCGCGGCGATGACGTACGGCGTCTCGATGGCCCACACCACGCTGCCCCAGGACCCGGGGCTGGAGCTCGACGCCGACGCGCGCGAGCACCTCGTCGCCGCGGTCCCCGCGGGACCGGCGGTGCGGCGCCTGCGCGAGCAGCACGCCCTCGACGGGCACGGCCCGCTGACCCTGCTGGAGGGCGGCGAGGACGACGTGCTGGCCGCGCTCGCCGAGCGCCTGGCGACGGCCGGCGTCGGCCTGCGCCTCTACGTCGCCGGCGCCGAGGGCTTCGTCCGCCGCGCCGTGCGGGCCGGGCTCGACGCCGGCCTGCAGCGCGACGAGATCCTCACCGAGGTGGACGCCACGGCCGCCCGCGACGTGTGGTGCTCGCACTGCAAGGCGATCACCCGCGGCGTCACGACGACGGTCGCGCCGTGCGCCGGCTGCGGGCGCACGCTCGAGGTCTTCCACCACTTCTCGCGCCGGCACGCCGCGTACCTGGGCTTCCAGGCCGACGCCGAGGTGCCGGGCGAGCTGCCCGAGCCGGAGGTCCGATGGGCATGACGATCGACGTGCGCGTCACCGCCGTGCGCGAGCTCGGCCCCGACGTGCGCGAGCTGACGCTGGCCCCGCTCAACGGCACCCCGCTGCCCGCGTTCTCGCCCGGCAGCCACGTCGTCGTCCACGTCCCCGGCGAGCGGACGCGCAAGAACCCGTACTCGCTGGCATGCGCCCCGTGGTCGACCGACGCCTACCGCATCGCGGTCCGCCGTCTCGACGACGGGCGGGGCGGGTCGCGCGCCGTCCACGAGCGCGTGCAGGAGGGCGACGTGCTGGCGATCGAGCCACCGCGCAACCTGTTCGCGCCGGTCGTGGGCGCGCGCAAGCACCTGCTCGTCGCCGGCGGCATCGGGATCACGCCGTTCGTCTCCTACGCGCACCAGCTCGTCGCCGCCGGCGTCCCGTTCGAGCTGCACCACGCGCCGGCGGGCGGCCCGCTCGCCGACGAGCTGGAGCGGCTGCGGCCCGACGCCGTCCGCGCGCACGCCGACCGCGTCGCGCTGATGGCGGCCGTGGAGGACGCGCTCGACGCCCAGCCGCTGGGCACGCACCTGTCCGTGTGCGGCCCGCCGGCGATGATGGAGGCCGTCTGCGCGGCGGCCAAGCGCCACGGCTGGCCGGGCTCGCGCGTGCACCTCGAGCGCTTCGTCCTCGACACCGGCCCGATGGACCCGTTCGCGGTGCGCCTGGCCAGGAGCGGCCGGGAGCTGGCGGTCGGCGCGGACGAGACGCTGCTGGAGGCGCTGGAGGCCGCCGGCGCCGACGTGCCGTACCTGTGCCGCCAGGGCATCTGCGGCGAGTGCCGCCTCGACGTCCTCGACGGCACGCCCGACCATCGCGACATCTACCTCACCGCCGACGAGCGCGCGGCCGGCGCGGCCATCATGCCGTGTGTCTCGCGCTGCGCCGGCGACGGTCCCCTCGTCCTCGACCTCGCCTGACCGGAGCCGCCCGTGTCCGCCACCGCGATCAACGTCCCCACCGGCAACAGCCCCGAGGCGATCGCCCGGTTCCCGTTCCCGTTCGACACCGACGGCTACATGTACTCCACGAACGTCGAGGAGGCCGAGAAGCCGCGCTCCAACGGCGTCGGCGAGTGGGGCGGGCGCGTCTACGACGTCGACGAGCACTACCGCTTCGAGATCGCCGAGCGCGACCGCGTGCTCGCCGCCGACCCGGCCCGCTGCCAGGTGATGCCGCACATGCGCCTGGCCGCCTGGGACGTCGTCGAGGACGCCACGACGCGCCTGTCGCGGGACTTCCCCGAGCACTTCGCGCTGGAGGCCCGCGGCGACCAGCGCTTCTGGACGAACCGCCTGGTGGGGATCGAGCAGTCCTACACGCTGCTCGACGACGACACGCTGCCGCTGGAGCCGTTCGAGTGGATCGTGCGCCAGCTCCAGGAGGACGTCGAGCTGCTCGACCAGCGCGGCGACGACCTGTTCTTCGACGCCGGCATCCTCACGTTCGGCGCCGACTGGTCGCTGGACTTCGACCTCGGCATGAGCTTCCTGGAGATCCACGGCCCGGTGCCGCGGGTGCACGAGATGGGCGTGCTGCCGCGCGCCTTCCAGTTCCTGCAGCGGCTGCCGGTCGGCCCGACCTACCGGCGCACGAACTGGACGATGACCGTCGGGCGGCGCCTGGACACCTGCACCGAGGTCTACCACGAGTGGGGACCGGACCGGGCGAGCCTGCGCTACGAGGAGATCGGCGAGCGGCTGCACCTGCGCGTCGAGGTGCAGCACTTCGTGCGCCTGCCGCGTTCCAACGCGGTGATGTTCCCGATCCGCACCTACCTGGCGTCGCTGGACGAGATCTGCACGGTGCCGGCGTGGGCGGTGCGGCTGGAGCGGGTGCTGGCGACGCTGCCGCAGGACCTCGTCGACTACAAGGGCCTGACGCGCTACCGGGACATGACGGTGCAGTGGCTGGCTGAGAGGAACGCCGCGCGCGCCTAGCGGGGACGCCGCGCGAGCGGCGGCAGCAGCTCCTCCAGCGGCTGCTCGCCGCCGAGCGAGCGCATCACGTGGACCGACAGCCGCCCGGGCGCGAACACGTTCACGGAGTGCTGCAGCGGCGTGCCGTCGCGGCTGTGCATCGTCTCGACCAGCTCGATCGCCGCGGTCGGCACCGGCACGCCGAGCTGGCGCGCCATCGCCGCGTCGTCGACCAGCCGCGCCTGCACCTGCGTGCGCGCGAACGCGACCGGCGTGCCGTGCTCGCCGAGCAGGTCCAGCAGCATCCGCCCGGCGCGCAGGCGCCGCTCGATCACCGCGTCGGACGGCAGCGGGACCGCGGGCACGACGACGTCGCGCATCCACGCGACCGGCACGTCGTCGGCGACGAGCGTGCGCTCGACCACGAGCGCCTGCGCGTCGGGCGGCAGGCGCAGCGCCGCCGACGCCGCCGGCCCGCCCGGCCGGTGCTCGATGCGCAGCTCCTCGGCGGTCAGGCGCAGCCCCTGGCGGCGGGCGAGCGTCGCGTAGCTCTCCAGCACCTCCAGCCCCGCCTTGAACTCCGGCAGCCCGCGCTGGTCGCCGACGAACGTGCCGCTGCCGCGGCGGCGCACGATCTCGCCGCCGGCCTCCAGGCGGGCGAGCGCGGCGCGCAGCGTCCCCCGCGAGACGCCGAGCTGGGTGGCGAGCTCGTGCTCCGGCGGCAGCCGGTCGCCCGCCCGCCGGCGCCCGGGGGACAGCCACGCCCGCAGCGCCGCCTCCGCGGCGTCCACCTTGGTCGCGGGCTGCTCGGCCATCGGGCCGTTGATGCTAGGTCGCGGGCTCAGTCGTGCGGGCGCAGGCCGCCGAAGCGGCCCGTGTAGAAGAGGAGCGGGGGTCCGTCGCGGTGATCCATGTGCTCGACGCGCCCGACCCACAGGCGGTGGTCGCCCGCGGGATGGACGGCGACGACGCGGCAGCCGACCTGGGCCAGCGAGCCGGCCACGTACGGCAGGCCCGCGCGCCATTCGAAGTCGAGCGGGTCCTCGATGCGCTCCTGGCCGGCGAAGTGCGCGGCGATCGGGCCCTGCTCCTCGTGCAGGACGCTGATCCCGTAGCGGCCGGTGCGCGGAAGCATCTCGGCCATCCGGCAGCGCCCGAGGCTGACGAGCACGAGCGGCGGGTCCAGCGACACCGACAGCACGCCGTTGGCGGTCATGCCGTGCACGAGGTCGCCGTCGGCGGTCGTCACGACCGTGACGCCGGTGGCGAAGCGGCCCATCGCGTTGCGCAGCCGCCGCGGGGCGGTGGCCCGGTGGACGGGCGTGCGGGCGGCCATGCCGGTCAGCTCGGTCACGCCCGCGGCCGCCGCTTCTCGGGGTCGTAGCGGGGGAACGGCGTGACCTCGGCGGCCAGCCGGCGGTGCAGCCCGCCGTCGCAGCTCACCTCGAGCGCGGTGCCCGGGGCGGCATGCTGCACGGCGACGCGCGCGAGGGCGATCGGCTCCTGGAACGTCGGGCTGCGGATCGCGCTGGTCACCACGCCGATCCGCGTGCGCCCGGCGTACACGCCGTCGCCGTGGCCGGGGACCTCGCCGCCGTCCAGTCGCAGCCCGACGAGCGTGCGCTGCGGATGGGCGCGGCGCTCCAGCAGCGCGTCGCGGCCGACGAAGTCCTCCTCGCCGTCGAGCGCGACCGTGAAGCCGATGCCGGCCTCGAACGGGTCGACGTCGTCGTCGAACTCGTGGCCGGCGAGCGCGAGCCCGGCCTCCACGCGCAGGAGCTCGAGCGCCTCCAGGCCCAGCGGGACGATCCCGTGCGGCGCGCCGGCCGCCATGATCGCGTCCCACACGGCCACGCCGTCGTCGGGGTGGCAGAAGACCTCGTAGCCGAGCTCGCCGGTGTAGCCGGTGCGCGACACGACCACCGGGATGCCGGTGCGCCCGCCGATCCGGCCCACGAGGAAGCGGAACCAGCGCAGGTCGCGCAGCGCCGGCTGCGTCGGCGGGGCCCAGATCAGCTCGGCCAGCACGTCGCGCGAGGCCGGCCCCTGGACGGCCAGGTTGTGCAGCGCGTCGGTGGCCGGCTTGACGTGCGCGCGCAGGCCCTCGCGCGCGGCCGCCTCCTCCAGCCACGGGCCGTCGCGGTCGCAGCCGCCGACGAGCCGGAAGTTGTCGGCGCCCAGACGGAAGACCGTCGCGTCGTCGATCATGCCGCCGCCCTCGTGGCAGAGTGCGGTGTAGACGACCTGGCCGACCGCGAGCCGGCGCACGTCGCGCGTGACCGTGCGCTGCAGGAGCGTCTCGGCGTCGGGCCCGAGGACCTCCCACTTGCGCAGCGAGCTGAGGTCCATGACCGCGACGCGCTCGCGGCAGGCCCAGTACTCGGCGATCGCGCCGTGGCCGTCGAAGCGCTCGGCGTGCCAGTACCCGCCGTGCTCCACGAGCGCCCCGGTGAGCGCGCTGATCCGCGGGTGGAACGCGGTCTCCTGCGTGAGCCGGGCCGGCTCGTCGGGCAGCGTGCGGCGCGCTATCGCCATCGAGAAGCGGTGCTCGGGCGCGTACACGCGGACGTGGACATCGGTGACCTCCCAGCCGTTGGACGGGTCGACGTCGTCGGGGCAGGCCGACGACGCGCACACGAGGTCGGTGCTCGCCCGCAGCAGCACCGAGTCCCCGGCCCGCGACCACGGCTCGTCGCTGACGAGCAGGTGCTGGGCGTCGAAGGCCGTGTTGTAGAAGAAGTTCAGCGCCGCCCAGCCGCCGCGGGGCGCGATCCCGAACGGCGCGAGCTGCCCGTTGAAGTTGTCGGTGCAGTTGGCATGGCCGGGGTAGCCGAGGTCCTCGTAGTAGCGGCGCGTGCAGGCCAGCGCGAACGCGTCGTGGCGCCCGACCGTGTCGCGCACGAGCTCGCACAGCGGATCCAGGTCGGCGTCGAAGAACTTCCCGCCCAGGCCGGGCTCGGGGAACGCGCGGCCGGTCAGCGTGCGCGTGGCGGCGGCATCCAGGCCGCGCTCCAGCCCGTCCTGGAGCTTGTGCGCGTGGAAGGCCAGGAAGTCCGAGCACTGGCGGCCGCGCACGTCGATGACCTCGATGTACTCGCCCGCCCGGACCTCGTAGGACCGGGCGGACGAGGGATCGACGCGGAACTCCAGGCGCGGATCGGCCAGCGGCGGCGGCAGCTCGGCCTCCGGCTCGGGGCGGGCGCGCGGCGCGGCGCGCTCGACCTCGACGAGCAGGACGCCGGGCAGGGTGGAGAGCCCGTCGCGCTCGCGGTCGGGCGGCGCGGCGACGATCGCGACCGCGTCGCGGTCGGCGACGAGCTCGGTGCCGGGCGGGATCGGCGTGGAGGCGTCGCGCAGGCCCAGCGCCGCCGGCTCGGGCAGCACGGTGAGCCGGGCCTCGCGCCCGTCGGCGAGCAGGTCGACGACGCGCAGGCGGTCGTCGGGTCGCAGCGCGACCGTCGTCGACCCGCCCTCGCGCACCCACCACGCCTCGCGCATCACGCCGTCGCGGTCGCGCCCTCGCCCTGGGCCTCGGCCGCCTCGGCCAGGAGCTGCTCGGCCAGCTCCCGCTTGCCGGCCGCGTCGAGCTTGCGCAGCTCGTTCTCGACCGCGCGGCGGTTGTAGGTCTGGTTCCAGTAGTCGAGGGCGTCGAAGCCGAGCAGCACCGCCTTGCCGACGAACTGGCGCAGCACCTCGTTGGTCGGGCCCATCACCCAGCCGGCCTTCGCGTCGCGCAGGTAGCGCTCGAGCTCCATGTCGCCGCGCTTGTAGCCGGTGCCACCGCAGGCGTGGAGCATCTTGTCGACGACGTGGGCGGTGTTCTTGGCCGCCTCGAACTTGATCTGCCACGCCCAGTGCAGGTAGCTCGCGCGGGCGAACTCGCCGGGCGCCAGCACGCGGCGGTTGTGGTCGGTGGCGCCGTCCATCGCCTGGGCGACGCTGAACGTGAAGATGCGGCACGCGTTGGTGTCCATCACCGCCTCGCCGACGTAGTCCTGGATCGTCGGGTAGTCGGCGACGCGCAGCCCGACGTCGGCGTGGCGCTTGCGGGTGGTCTGGCGCTTGGCGATGTCGATCGCGCCCATCGCCAGGCCGTTCCAGACGCTGCTGGAGCCGACCAGGAACCACGGGTCGACGGACTCGTCGTTGGAGGCGGCGCCGTCGCCGGCCGGGCCGACGATGCGGTCGGCGGGGATGTCGACGCCGGGTACCTCCAGCGGGCCGGACTGGTTGCCGCGCAGGCCCATCGCGTCCCACGTCGCCGGCTGGGCGATCGCGTCCTCGCCGTCGATGACGAACACCGACAGGTCGTCGTAGCCGGAGAAGTCCGGGCTCGTGGTCTGGACGACATAGAAGTCGGCGAACCCGGCCGACGTCGTCCACGACGCCTTCTTGCGCACGTGGAAGCCGTTCTCGGTGCGCTCCGCGCCCGACGAGATCGGATACCAGAAGTGCGAGCCGGTCTCCGGGTCGCTGTAGGAGAGCGTCCCGATCTTGCCGCTGTTGAGCGGGCGGATGTAGCGGTCGATCAGCGCGTCGGTGGGGCGCAGCATGATCGCCTGGACGGCGGCCATGTGCATGACCCAGCACATCGCGGTCGACGCGCAGCCGTAGCGGGCGATCGTCTCGGCCGCCATCGCGAAGCCGACGTGGTCCTCGCCGAGGCCGCCGAGCTCCTCGGGCACCGTGAGGGCGAGGAAGCCGTGCTCGCCGAGCAGCTCGAGGTTGCGCCGCGGGTAGATCAGGTCGTCGTCGGAGGCCTTGGCGTTGGCGCGCATCTCGCGCTCGCACAGCTCGATGAGCAGCGCCCGCAGCTGGCGCTGGCGGTCGGTCAGCAGCCAGTCCGGATCCCAGTCGTAGCCGAGCCCCCAGTAGGGGGCGGAGCCCCAGGTCTTCTCCGCCATCTCACCCTCCGATCGTGTCCAGCGGATCGTGAACAAATCTGTTCAATCTGTCCCTGGACCGAGGGTCGGATCGAGACCCGACCGACGGGCCAAGATCACGCCGCCGTCCGGCGTCTACGGTGCCCGGCTGCCAAGACCGAGGAGGGACATCGATGACGACGCATCCGTGGCGGATCTCCGCGCTGGCCGACCGCCATCTGGCGCTCGGATCGGCGCTGGAGGACTGGAACGGGATGGGCACGGCGTGGACGTACGCCGGCGATCTGGCCGACATGCACGAGGCGATCCGCACGCGGGCCGGGCTGATGGACGTGTCGGGCCTGAAGAAGGTCCACGTCGTCGGCCCGCACGCCGAGGCCACGATCCAGGAGGCGGTGACGCGCGACGTGCGCCGCCTGTACCCGGGCAAGGCCGTCTACGCGTGCATGCTCGACGAGCGCGGGTGCTTCATCGACGACTGCATCGTCTACCGGACGGGCCCGACCGCGTGGCTGGTCGTGCACGGCGCCGGCGACGGGATGGCGCAGCTCACGCGCTCCGCCGAGGGCCGCGACGTGTCGATCCGCTTCGACGACGATCTGCACGACCTGTCGCTGCAGGGCCCGGTCGCCGTCGACTTCCTGGCCGAGCACGTGCCGGGGGTGCGCGACCTGCGCTACTTCCACCACATGCACGCGACGCTGTTCGACCGGCCGGTGATGCTGTCGCGCACCGGCTACACCGGCGAGCGCGGCTACGAGATCTTCTGCCGCCGCGAGGACGCGCCGGCGATCTGGGACACGATCCTCGAGCTCGGCGAGCCGTACGGGATCATCCCGTGCGCGTTCACGACGCTCGACTGGCTGCGGGTCGAGAGCTACCTGCTCTTCTATCCCTACGACAACTCCGAGATGTACCCGTTCGCCGACGAGCGGGCGGGCGACACGCTGTGGGAGCTGGGCCTGGACTTCACGGTCACGCCCGGCAAGACCGGCTTCCGCGGCGCCGAGGAGCACGAGCGCCGCAAGGGGAAGGAGCGCTTCAAGATCTTCGGCGTCCTGCTGGAGGGCGACCAGGCGGCGGCCGAGGGCGACACGCTGTGGGCCGACGGCACGCAGGTCGGCGTCATCACCTGCGCGATGTACTCGCGCCTGACCGATCGCTCGATGGCGATCGCCCGCCTGGACGTCCCGTACGCGGTCCAGGACACGCCGCTCCAGGTTCGCGGCAGCCTCGAGGTCGACGCGATCGCGCACGCGCTCCCGTTCGACGACCCAGAGAAGGCGAAGCGCACGGCGGTGGGGTAGGCGGGCTGCCGCGGGGCACGTGTGGCACCTGGCAGCCGGTATGCGGACGTCATGTGCCACACGTCGGCGGGGAGGGGCGCGGACGCGGGCGGCGGACGGGGCGGCGGCGCGTGGCCGCGCGGGTTGGGCATCGAGGACGAGAGGACGGTCGCGTCGTCCGCAGCCGCCCGGCGCACGGTGCCGCCCGGTCGCTCGGGGGTGGGAGCCCTCATCCGCGTATAGCGCGGACGATCGCTCCCACGTCCGCCGGCACCCGCGTGCGAGGGGCACGTGTGGCACCTGGCAGCCGGCATGCGGACGTCATGTGCCACACGTCGGCGGGGAGGGGCGCGGACGCGGGCGGCGGACCGGCTGCGTCCACCTTCGATGATGTCGTTCTGCGCGGTGTCGACGACCGCGCGCCTGCGCACCGGACGCTGCGCCGCCCGTGCCGCCCGCGCCCGCGCCCCTACGCGCCCCCGCGCAACCGGTGCACCTTCACCGCGATCTCCAGCGCGAGCAGGTCCTCGGTCGCCAGGTCGAGGCCGGTCAGCTCCTCGATGCGCTGCAGGCGCTGGCGCAGCGTGTTCGGGTGGATCATCAGCGCCTGGGCGCTCGCGCCCGCGTGGCGGTCGGCGAGGTGGCGCTCGAGCGTGGTGAGCAGCTCGGTGCGGCGGGCCGCGTCGTACTCGGCGAGGATCGACACCGCCCGCGCATGCGGCGTCCGCGGCGGCTCGCCGCTCGCCAGCCCGACGAGGTAGCGGTAGGGACCCAGCTCGCCGACCCGGCGCACCCCGCCGCCCGCCTCCAGCGCCAGCGCGACCCGGGCCGCGTCGGCCGCCTCGCCCAGCGAGCGGGCGTCCTCGGCCAGCCCGCGGCGCGGCTCCGACACGCCGAAGGCGACCCGCAGCTCGCGCCCCAGGCCCTCGAGGTCGGCGGCGAGGCGATCGAGCGCGTCGGCGCCGCCCGCCAGCGGCACGAGCGCGCGCAGCCGCTCGGCGTCCGCGTCGCACAGCGTCCCCCGGGCCAGGAACCGCAGCCGGCCCTCGGCCTCGGCGGCGAGCTGCTCGCTCCACCGCCCGCCGACGTCGGCCAGCGGCAGCCCGACGACGACCACGTGCGGCCGCGCCGGGTCCCAGCCCGCCGCGCGCGCCCGGCCCGCCGCGGCCGCCGCCTGCCCGCGCTCCAGCGCGTCGAACACGTCGCGCACCACCGTCTCGGCCGCCAGGCGCTCGATCAGCTCCGCCTTGCGCAGCGCCAGCGCGAGCTGGTTGGCCGACGCCTCCAGCAGCCGCGCGTCGGCGTCGTCGAACGGGCGCGACCGCGCGACGCTGACCTGGCCGATCGGCTGCTCGCCGTCCAGCAGGCGCGCCACCAGCCGGCCCTCGACGAGCGCGTCGCCGCCGCCGTCCGCCGGCACGGCCGCCACCTCGACCGGCGCGCCGCGCGCGTCGAGCATCGAGAGCCGGCACGCGTCGCCCTCCAGCAGCCGCGCGATCCCCTCGCACCCGGCCGCGTACAGCTCCTCCCGGCCGGTCAGCGACGCCAGCTCCTGCGAGAGCTGCGCGAGCGCCTCCAGCGCGGCGACCTGGCGGCGCGTCTGCTCGTACAGGCGCGCGGTGTCGATCGCGCCCACCACCAGCGACGCGACGTGGACGAGCAGCTCGAGCACGTCGTCGCCGAACTCGCGCGGCGCCTCGGTGTGCAGCACGACGACGCCGATCACGTCGCCGCGCCGGTCGACGAGCGGCACCGCCACCATCGACTGGAAGCGCTCCTCCTGCAGCTCCGGCACGTAGCGCATGCGCGGGTCCTGCAGCGCGTTGTCGCGGATGAACGCGGGGGTGCGGTGCCGCGCGACCCAGCCCGTCAGGCCCTCGTCCATGCGCAGCGCGACGGTGCCGACCGCGTGGGCGAACACCGGCGACGCGGCGCGGATCCGCAGCAGGTCGCCCTCGCGCAGGTAGACGAAGCAGGCGTGGCAGGCGGTGGCCTCGACGAGCAGGTCGACGACCGCGCGCAGCACGCGGTCCAGGTCGGGCCCCTCGGCGATCGCGCCGATGACCGCGTAGAGCGTGTCGCGCCCCAGCGTGGCGGTGGTCGGCGGCTCGCGGGGCGGCATGGCGGCGAGCGTACCGGTATGTCCAACCTGCACATACCGCAGCGCCGAAGAGTGGCCACCGGTCCATGGTGCATGTGCGGTCGGCACGGCACTCTGCGGCCCATGTGCGGCATCGCCGGTCTCTTCGCCAGGTCCCCCGCCGTCGAGCGCGAGCTCGGCGCCCTGCTCGCGGGAATGCTCGAGCAGCTCGCCGACCGCGGCCCCGACAGCGCGGGCGTCGCGCTCTACCGCGACCCGGTCCCCGCCGGCGCGGCGAAGCTGTCGCTGCTGCGCTCGGGCCCGGAGCGCGAGGACTGGGCGGCGCTGGCCGAGCGCCTCGGCGGCGCGACCGTCCTCGCCGACCACGGCGACCACGCGATCCTGCGCGTCGCGGGCGACGCCGGCGACGCGCGCACGTGGCTGTCGGAGCACGCGATCGACGTCTCGGTCATCGCCTCCGGCCAGGCGATCGAGCTGCACAAGCGCACCGGCCGCCCGAGCGCGCTGCTCGACGGCTGCGGCATCCGCGCGATGAGCGCCACCCACGGCCTCGGCCACACGCGCATGGCCACCGAGAGCCGCGTCACCACCGCCGGCTCGCACCCGTTCTCGACCGGCGAGGACCTGTGCCTCGTCCACAACGGCTCGCTGTCCAACCACAACCGCGTGCGCCGCGAGCTGCGCCGCCGGGGCATCCGCTTCGCGACCGACAACGACTCCGAGGTCGCCGCCGGCTACCTCACCTGGCGCCTGCTGGAGGGCGACACGCTCGCGCAGGCGCTGGAGGCCAGCCTCGAGGACCTCGACGGGTTCTTCACGTTCGCGGTCGGCACCCGCGACGGGTTCGCGGTGCTGCGCGACCCGATCGCCTGCAAGCCGGCCGTGATGGCGCAGACCGCCGACTGGGTCGCGATGGCGTCCGAGTTCCGGGCGATCGCGACGCTGCCGGGGGCGGCCGACGCCGAGGTGTGGGAGCCCGAGCCCGCCCGCGTGTACTCGTGGAGCCGCGAGGGGGTGACCGCGTGAGCGCGCTCGACACGCCGCCGGTGACCACGCTCGACCTGGACGCGCAGGGCCTGCGGGCCGTCAACAGCGCGCTGCAGGCCGCGCCAGACGGCGCCCGGTTCGCGGTCGCCGGCCCCGGCGGGCGCCACGCGATCGCCGCCGGCCTGCACGCCGCGATCGAGGTCGACGTGCTCGGCCACGCCGGCTACTACTGCGCCGGCATGAACCAGGCGGCGACCGTGCGCGTGCACGGCAACGCGGGCGTCGGCGTCGCCGAGAACATGATGTCGGGCCGCGTCGAGGTGCACGGCTCCGCCGGCCAGTCGGCGGGCGCCACCGCCCACGGCGGGCTGCTCGTCGTCGAGGGCGACGCCGCCGCGCGCTGCGCGATCTCGCTGAAGGGCGCCGACGTCGTCGTGAAGGGGTCGGTCGGGCACGCCACCGGCTTCATGGCCCAGACCGGCCGCATCGTCGTCTTCGGCGACGCCGGCCCCGCGCTGGGCGACTCGATCTACGAGACGCGGATCTACGTGCGCGGCACCGCCGAGGACCTCGGCGCCGACTGCGTCGCCAAGGAGATGAGAGACGAGCACCGCGCCGAGCTGGCGGCGCTGCTGGCCGCCGCCGGCGCCGGCGACGCCGACCCCGGCGACTTCCGCCGCTACGGGTCCGCCCGCACCCTCTACCACTGGCAGGCGCCATGAGGCCCTCGGCGACGTTCGACACGGCCACGATCGCCGACATCCAGCGGGCGGCCGAGGAGGGCATCTACGCGATCCGCGGCTTCGGCGCCAAGCGCCGCGTGCCGCACTTCGACGACCTCCTGTTCCTGGGCGCGAGCATGTCGCGCTACCCGCTGGAGGGCTACCGCGAGGCGTGCGGCACCGACGTCGTGCTGGGCGCGCGCCACGCCGAGCAGCCGATCCACCTCGACATCCCGGTGACGATCGCGGGCATGAGCTTCGGCGCGCTGTCGGCCAACGCCAAGGAGGCGCTCGGCCGCGGGGCCTCGATGGTCGGCACGAGCACGACGACCGGCGACGGTGGCATGACGCCCGAGGAGCGCGAGGCGTCCGACATCCTCGTCTACCAGTACCTGCCGTCGCGCTACGGCATGAACCCCGACGACCTGCGCCGCGCCGACGCCGTCGAGATCGTCGTCGGCCAGGGCGCCAAGCCCGGCGGCGGCGGGATGCTGCTGGGCCAGAAGATCTCCGAGCGCGTCGCCGAGATGCGCGACCTGCCCGCCGGCATCGACCAGCGCAGCGCGTGCCGCCACCCCGACTGGACCGGTCCCGACGACCTCGAGATCAAGATCGCCGAGCTGCGCGAGATCACCGGCTGGCGGATCCCCGTCTACGTGAAGATCGGCGCGTCGCGCCCGTACTACGACACCGCGCTCGCGGTGAAGGCCGGCGCCGACGTCGTCGTGCTCGACGGCATGCAGGGCGGCACCGCCGCCTCGCAGGAGGTGTTCATCGAGCACGTCGGCATCCCGACGCTGGCGGCGATCCCGCCCGCGGTCGACGCGCTGCAGGAGCTCGGCGTGCACCGCTCCGGCGTGCAGCTCGTCGTCTCCGGCGGCATCCGCACCGGCGCCGACGTCGCCAAGGCGATCGCGCTCGGCGCCGACGCGGTCTCGATCGGCGTCGCCGCGCTCATCGCCCTCGGCGACAACAGCCCCGCGTTCGCCGAGGAGTACGCGGAGATGGGCACCGCCCCCGGCCTGTACGACGCCTGGCACGCGGGCGAGGACCCGGCCGGGATCTCCACGCAGCACCCGCATCTGGAGGCGCGTCTCGATCCCGAGACGGGCGCCCGCCGCGTCGCCAACTTCCTGCGCGTCCTGACGATGGAGGCGCAGACGATCGCCCGGGCCTGCGGCAAGTCCCACGTGCACAACCTCGAGCCCGAGGACCTCGTCGCGCTGAACGTCGAGGCCGCGGCGATGGCGCGCGTGCCGCTGGCCGGGACGTCCTGGGTCCCCGGCATCCCGACCACCTCACCAGGAGGGCCGCAGTGACCGCAGACAGCACCAGCCCGACCGCCGTCGACGGCGCGCCGGCGACGCTGCCGGCCGGCGTCACCTTCGTCGCCGTCCAGTGGGTCGACGTCCACGGCGCCGCGAAGGCCAAGCTCGTCCCGCGCGGCGCGTGGGAGGCGACGTGCGCGCCCGGCGGCGGCGCCGGCTTCGCCGCGTTCGCCAACCACGGCTTCGCGCGCGGGCCCGAGCACCCGGAGATGGTCGCCGTCCCGGACCCGTCGACGGTGACCGTGCTGCCCCACCAGCCCGACACCGCGGTGGCGTTCTCGACCGTGATGGACGGCGACGAGGTCGCCACCTGCGACGCCCGTGCGATCCTCGCCCGCGTCCAGGACGTGGCGCGCGAGCGGGGCGTGCTGCCGATCGTCGGCATGGAGCCCGAGTTCTTCCTGCTGCGCGAGCGCGAGGACGGCACGCTCGCTCCCTACGACGGGCTCGACGTGCTCGACAAGCCCTGCTACGACCTGAAGGCGCTCCTGCGCACCGCGCCGGTGCTCAAGGAGATCGTCACCGCGATGGAGCAGCTCGGGTGGGGCGTCAGCGCGCTCGACCACGAGGACGCCAACGGCCAGTACGAGATCAACTTCGGCTACGCCGACGCGCTCACCACCGCCGACCGCTTCACGCTGCTGCGCACGCTGGTGGCCGACATCGCCGCCCGCCACGGCGCGATCGCCAGCTTCATGCCCAAGCCGCTGGAGGGCCGCACCGGGTCGGGCGCGCACGTGCACATGTCGGTCACCGACGACGCGGGCGAGAACCGCTTCGCCGACCCCGACGACGCCCGCGGCCTCGGCCTGTCGCGCGACGGCTACGCGTTCCTGGGCGGCGTGCTCGACCACGGCCGCGCGCTCGCCGCGCTGACGATGCCGACGGTCAACTCCTACCGGCGCGTCCACAGCTCCGGCGGCACGTCCGGGGCGTCGTGGTCGCCCGACGCGATCGTCTACGGCGGCAACAACCGCACGGTCATGCTGCGCGTCTGCGCGCCCGGCCGCTTCGAGAACCGCGCGATCGACGCGAGCTGCAACCCGTACCTGGCGCTGGCGGGCATGGTCGCCGCCGGCCTCGACGGCATCGACCGCGGCCTGGACCCGGGCGCGCCGGTCGCCGGCGCCGCCACGTCGCTCGGCGTGCAGACGCTCCCGCGCACGCTCGCCGAGGCGCTCGACGAGCTTGAGCGCGACACGGTGCTGCGCGACGCGCTGGGCGAGGAGGCGTTGGCCGAGTTCGTCGCGGTCAAGCGGATGGAGTGGGGCAGCTACATGGAGGCCGTCACCCACTGGGAGCTCGACACCTACCTGCGCCGCGCGTGAGCTTCCTGCTGACCTGTCCCAACTGCGGCCCGCGCGAGGTGACCGACTTCGGCTTCGGCGGCGAGGTGACCGCGCGGCCCGCCGAGCGCCCGTCGCGGCGCGAGCTCAACGCGTACGTCTACTTCCGCGACAACGTGGCCGGGGTGCAGCGCGAGTGGTGGCAGCACCGGTCGGGCTGCCGCCAGTGGTTCCTGGCCGAGCGCGACACCCGCACCAACGTCGTCGCCTGGACCGCGCGGCCGGATGAGGCACCGGCCGCCGGCGGGGACCGGGCCGCATGACGCGGCTGGCTCCGCAGGCGGGCGAGCGCATCGACCGCGCTCGCCCGCTCACCTTCGCCTTCGACGGCCGTCGCGTCGAGGGCTTCGCCGGGGACACGATCGTCAGCGCCCTGTACGCCGGCGGGCGGCGCGTGTTCTCGCGCTCGTTCAAGTACCACCGCCCGCGCGGCGAGCTGTGCGGCTGCGGCCAGTGCGCCGGCTCGCTGTTCACCGTCGACGGGCGGCCGGGCGTGCGCGGCTGTGGCGAGCCGGCCCGCGACGGGATGGTCGTCGAGCACCAGAACGCGTGGCCGTCGCTGGAGCACGACGTGATGCGGGTCGCCGACCGCGTCGGCGGGCCGCTGCTGCCGGTCGGCTTCTACTACAAGACGTTCATCCGCCCGCGCCGGCTGTGGCCGGTCTACGAGAAGGTGCTGCGCCACGCCGCGGGCCTGGGCCGCCTGCCCAAGCGCCAGGCCGAGCGCGAGTGGCGCACCGAGTACCGGCGCCGCCACTGCGACCTGCTCGTCGTCGGCGGCGGCCTCGCCGGGCTGAGCGCCGCGATCGAGGCGGCCGAGCGCGGGGCCGACGTCGTCCTGTGCGACGAGGACGTCGAGCCGGGCGGCTGGGCGCTCGTCGACGGGCGCCACGACGAGGCGCGCGCGCTCGCCGCCCGCGCCCGCGAGCTCGGCGTCGAGGTGCTCACCCGCGCGCCCGCGCTGGGGTGGTTCGACGGGCTCGTGCCCGTGTGGCAGGGGGACACGCTTCACCAGGTCCGCGCCCCGCGCCATGTGCTCGCGACCGGCGCGCTGCAGCAGCCGCTCGTGTTCCCCGGCAACGACCTTCCCGGCGTGATGCTGTCCAGCGGGGCGCGGCGGCTGGCCGCGCTGTACGCGGTCGCGCCCGGGCAGCGGGCGGTCGTGGCCACCGTCGACGACGCCGGCCTGCAGGACGCGCTCGCCCTGCGGCTGGCCGGCGTGGAGATCGCCGCGATCGCCGACCTGCGCCCCGACGCGGGCGGCGGCGGACCGGCCGCCCACGTCGAGGCCGCCGGCATCCCGCTGCTGCGCGGCGCCACCGTCGTGCGCGCCAGCGGCCGCGACCGCGTGCAGCACGTGACGCTCGCGGCGGTGGGCCCCGACGGCCGTGCGACCGGCGCCCCCGAGGACGTCGCCTGCGACCTGCTCGCCGTCTCCGGCGGTCTGCAGCCCGCGCTGTCGCTGCTGCTGCAGGCCGGCGGCCGGGCGAGCTACGACCCGCAGGCCGCGTGCTTCGCGGTCGCCGACGTCCCGGCCGGGATCGCGGTCGCGGGCGCGCTGGCCGGCGAGGGCGCGGGCGGCCCGGTCGCCACGCCGCCCGCGGCGGCGACCGACGGGCGCCGGGGCGGCAAGGCGTTCGTCGACCTCGACGAGGACGTGACGGTCAAGGACGTCGAGCACGCGGTCGCCGAGGGCTACGACTCGCTGGAGCTGTCCAAGCGCTACACGACCGTGACGATGGGCCCGTCGCAGGGCCGCTTCTCGCAGATCCCGTCCACGCGCGTCGTCGCGCGCGCCACCGGGCTGGACCTCGAGACCGTCGGGCTGACCACCGCCCGCCCGCCGTGGACGACCGTGCCGCTGGGCGCGCTGGCGGGCCGCCCGGTCGAGGCGGCCAAGCGCTCGCCGCTGGACGCGCGCCACCGCGGCCTCGGCGCGACCGAGCGCTGGGCCGGCGACTGGCGCCGCGCCTACGACTACGGCGACCCCGAGGGCGAGGCGCTCGCCGTGCAGTCCGACGCCGGCGTGATCGACGTGTCGACGCTCGGCAAGCTGCTCGTCCGCGGCCCCGACGCCGCGGAGCTGCTCGACCGCCTGTACCCCAACCGCATGTCGACGCTGAAGCCCGGGCGGATCCGCTACGGCGTGATGACCTCCGAGGCGGGGCGGATCGTCGACGACGGGACCGTGTGCCGCCTCGACGACGAGACGTTCTACGTCACGACGACGACCGGCGGCGCGGCCGCGGTCGAGCAGACGATCGGCTGGTGGCAGGCGACGTGGCAGCTCGACGCGCGCGTGACCGACCTGACGCAGGGCGTCGCCGCGATGAACCTCGCGGGCCCGCGCGCGCGGGAGATCCTGTCGGGCCTCACCGACCTCGACTGCTCCAACGCCGCGCTCGGCTACCTCGACGCGCGGCAGGCGACCGTCGCCGGCGTCCCCGCGCTGATCCTGCGCATCGGCTTCGTCGGCGAGGTCGGCTACGAGCTGCACTGCCCGGCCGCGCAGGCCGGCGCGCTGTGGGACGCGCTCGTCGCGGCCGGCGCGCGCCCGTTCGGCCTGGAGCCGCAGCGGATCCTGCGCCTGCAGAAGCTGCACGTCATCGTCGGCCAGGACACCGACTCGGAGACCACGCCGGTGAACGCCGGGCTCGGCGGGCTCGTCAAGCTCGACAAGGCGCAGGACTTCGTCGGCCGGTGGGCGCTCGAGCACGCCGCGCAGGAGACGCCCGACGCGGTGCTGGTCGGCTTCACGACGGCGGGCGGCGAGCTGCCCACCGAGGGCGCGGTCGTCCTGCACGAGGGCGCCGCCGCCGGCCAGGTGACGAGCGCGCGGCGCTCGCCCAGGCTGCGGCGGACGATCGGCCTGGCGTGGGTGCCGGCCGCGCTCGCCGAGGAGGGCGCGGCCCTGTCGATCTCCGACGCGGGGCGCACGATCGCCGCGACCGTGACGACGCGCCCCTTCTACGACCCCGACGGCGAGGTGCTTCGCAGTTGAGCGTGCTCGACTTCCTGACCCCCGCGACCGGCCCGGACGCGCCCGTCGCCGAGAGCCCGCTGGCGGCCGCGCTCGTCGCGGCCGGCGCCACGTTCGCGGTGCGCGACGGATGGCGCGTGCCGGTCGACGCCGGCGCGCCCGAGGCCGAGGCCGACGCCGCTCGCGCCACGGTCGTGTGGGCCGACGTCTCCCACCTGCGCAAGCTCGAGCTGCAGGGCCCGCTCGACCACGACTTCGGCACCGCGATCCGCCGCGACGACGGCTGGCTGCTGCCGCTGACCCCGGCGCGCGCGCTCGCGGTGGGGGAGACGACGCCGGCCGTCCCGCCCGGTGTCGACGCGGTCGACGTGACCACCCAGTTCGCCGCGCTGGTCGTCGCGGGCCCCGCCGCGCGCGAGACCCTCGCCCGCTTCTGCGCGCTGGACCTGCGCCCGGCGGTCGCGCCGCCCGGCGCCCTGCGGCCCGGCTCGATCGCGCGCACCCCGGGCATCGTCGTCGTCGAGGCGCCCGACCGGTTCCTGCTGCTCGTCGGCGCCGCCGTCGCCCTCCACGTGTGGGAGGTCGTCGGGGACGCCGGCACGCACCTGGGCGGGCGGCCCGCCGGGCTCGACGCGCTCGCCAGCACGGAGGAGGTGGCCGCCCATGCGTGACCTGTTCCGCAAGCGCCGCATGTGGCGCCGGCGCCCCGAGCTCAAGCCGCGCTACGACGTCGTGATCATCGGCGGCGGCTCGCACGGCCTGGCCACCGCCTACTACCTGCGCCAGCTCGGGATCACGAACGTCGCGGTCCTCGAGAAGAGCTACATCGGCTCGGGCGCCGCCGGGCGCAACACGACGATCCTGCGCTCCAACTACAAGACGCCCGAGGGCGCGCGCTTCTACGACGCGTCGGTGAAGCTGTACGAGGGGCTCGGGGCGGAGCTCGGCTTCAACCTCCTGTTCAGCCAGTGCGGGCACCTGACGCTCGCCCACAGCGACCGGGCGATGTTCGTCATGGCCAACCGCGCCGAGGTCAACCGGCTGCAGGGCATCGACAGCCGCCTGATCGGGCCCGACGAGGTGCAGGAGCTGGCGCCGGCGATGTACGTCGGGCCCGACGCCACGTATCCGATCCTCGGCGCGCTGTACCACCCGCCCGGCGGGATCATCCGCCACGACGCGGTGGTGTGGGGCTTCGCGCGCGGCGCCGACGAGGGCGGCGCCGAGATCCACCCCTACACGGAGGTCACCGGCCTGGAGCGCGACGGCGACCGCATCGCCGCCGTGCGCACCAACCGCGGGCGCGTCGAGGCCGGCGTCGTCGTCAACTGCACCGCGGGCTGGTCGACGCTGCTGTGCGACATGGCCGGCGTGCGGCTGCCGATCACCACGCACATCCTGCAGGCGTGCGTGACCGAGCCGGTCAAGCCGTTCCTCGACGTCGTGATCGTCAGCTCGCAGATGCACGTCTACATCTCGCAGTCCGACCGCGGCGAGTTCGTCATGGGCTCCGAGATCGAGCCGTGGACGACGTACCGCACGCGCAACACGCTCAACTTCCTGCAGGACCTGACGCGCCACACGCTGGAGCTGTTCCCGCAGCTCGAGCACGCGCGCCTGCTGCGCGCGTGGGCGGGCCTGTGCGACCTGAGCCCCGACTACAGCCCGATCCTCGGCGCCACCGAGGTGGAGAACTTCCACGTCTCGGCCGGGTGGGGGACCTACGGGTTCAAGGCCGCGCCGATCGTCGGCAAGACGCTCGCCGAGCTCGTCGCGACGGGCCGCACGCCGGAGCTGATCGCGCCGTTCTCGCTGGAGCGCTTCTACGAGGACCGCCTCGTCTCGGAGCTCGCCGCCGCGGCCGTCAGCCACTAGCGCGCCGCCGCTGTGCGCGCGTGAGGCACGTGTGGCACTTGGCATCCGGTATGCGGACGCCATGTGCCACACGTCCCCGGGAGGGCGGGCGGCTGCGAGCGCGAAACGGTCTGACGAAAAGCGCCACCTGCCCACCCGCCTGTCCGGAGGGCAGGTTTGCCCCCATCCTTCGGCCAGTTTCAGGTTTCCTGATGCTTGTCGGACGTGTAGCGTCGGCAGGAGTCGTCGAAGACGGCACCCGGGACCGGAGGCGAGACAGGAGAGGAGGGTCTGGAGTGCAGAGTCGCTGTGGCCGTCTGAGCCAGGAGCGCCGGCCTCATGCCTCCCGGCTGCTCGCGCGTGCCGCGGCGTGCACCGCCGCGCGCGTGTCGAGGGAGGAGCCTCCGACCCGGAACGAACGTACCGGCTGCGCAATGGAGAGGTAGATGGCGAAGAACCTGCAGGAGATCCTGGACGCCACGGACAACACGGTCGAGCTGCTGCGCAACTCGCAGCTCGGGGCCTACGTCTATCCCGTCGTCCCCTACGAGTTCAGCAACTGGCGCCGCGAGCAGAAGGCGTGGCGCGACACGTGCGTCCTGTTCGATCAGACGCACCACATGGTGAACCTGTACCTGCGCGGGCCGGGCGCGATCGACCTCATCACGCGCACGGCGATCAACAGCACCGCCAACTTCCCCGTCGACATGGCCAAGCAGTACGTGCCGACCACCCCGGCCGGCCACGTCATCGGCGACGGCATCCTCTTCCACCTGGCCGAGGAGGAGTACTGCTTCGTCGGCCGCGCGCCTGCTGCCAACTGGCTGCAGTTCCAGGCCGAGACCGGCGGCTTCGACGTCGAGGTCGAGAAGGACGACCGCTCCCCGATGCGCCCGATGGGCCAGGCGGTCACCCGCTCGGTCTGGCGCTTCCAGATCCAGGGTCCCAACGCCTGGTCGGTCATCGAGAAGCTCAACGGCGGCCCGCTGGAGGAGGTCAAGTTCTTCCGCATGGCCTCGATGAACATCGCCGGCCAGCAGGTCCGCACGCTGCGCCACGGCATGGCCGGCGCGCCCGGCCTGGAGCTGTGGGGGCCGTACGAGGACTACTTCAAGATCCGCGACGCGATCCTCGAGGCCGGCCAGGAGTTCGGCATCGAGCCGGTCGGCTCGCGCGCGTACGCGTCCAACACGCTGGAGTCGGGCTGGATCCCGTCGCCGCTGCCCGCGATCTACACGGGCGAGGAGCTGCGCGCCTACCGCGAGTGGCTGCCCGCCCAGGGCTACGAGGCCACGAACTCGATCGCCGGCAGCTTCGTGTCGGACAACATCGAGGACTACTACCTCAACCCGTGGGAGCTCGGCTACGGCGGCTTCGTGAAGTTCGACCACGACTTCATCGGCCGCGAGGCGCTCGAGCAGATCGACCCCGCCACGCAGCGCAAGAAGGTCACGTTCGCCTGGAACAGCGAGGACCTCGCCGAGGTGCTGAGCTCGATCCTCGAGCCCGAGGGCGAGAGCTACCAGTTCTTCGACGTGCCGATCGCCAACTACGGGTCGACGAGCTTCGACTCCGTGGTCGACGCGGACGGCACGGTCGTCGGCGCCTCGATGTTCACCGGCTACAGCGCCAACGAGCGCCGCGGCCTCTCGCTGGGCATCGTCGACCCCGAGGTCGAGCACGGCACCGAGCTCACCCTCATCTGGGGCGAGCCGAACGGCGGCACCAGCAAGCCGGTCGTGCAGCCGCACAAGCAGAAGGAGATCCGTGTGATCGTCAGCCCGGTCCCGTACGCGGAGACCGCCCGCCTCGAGTACGCGGGCGGCTGGCGCACCCGCGGGCAGGCCTGAGGCCTCTCCCGCCTCCCGGCCTGTCCAAGCGACGGATCGCGGGGGACGGACGCCGCAGAGGCGACCGTCCCCCCGACCCGTCCTGCCGCAACGCACCCCGACCCCACTCCAGAATGGCGCCGCAGACCGACACCCTCCCCCTCAACCCCCGCTTCGAGATCATGCCGTTCCCCAAGGGGGAGCAGCAGGCCACGGAGCTTGCCGAGACCGTCCGGCTGACCGTCACCGCGTCGCCCAAGCACGGCGAGGACCACACGGTCGAGACGGCGCTGCGCCTGCGCGAGCGCGGGCACGGGATCACGATCCACCTGGCCGCGCGCATGGTGCGCGACCGGGCCCACCTCGACGAGATCGTGCGCAAGGCGGCGGCCGCCGGCGTGGACGACATCTTCGTGGTCGGCGGCGACGCGCCCGAGCCCCACGGCGAGTACCAGGGCGCGCTGGACATCCTGCCGCTCATCGCCGAGCACCCCGACCGCCCGGCGCGGATCGGCATCGGCGCCTACCCGGAGGGCCACCCGCTCATCGCCGACGACGTCCTCGCCGACGTGCTCGCGCGCAAGGCCGAGATGGCCGACTACATGGCGACGCAGATGTGCTTCGACGACAAGGTCGTGCTGTCGTGGCTGGAGGAGGTCCGCGGCCGCGGGATCACGCTGCCCGCCTACGCCGGCATCCCCGGCCCGGTGGAGCGCCGCAAGCTGCTCGACATCTCGCTGAAGGTCGGCGTCGGCGCCTCGGTGCGCTACCTGCGCAAGCAGCACGGCATCAAGAACCTGTTCAAGAGCCCCGAGCACGAGGCCAACCAGCTCTACGACGCGCTCGGGCCGCTGGTCGGCGACCCGCGCTGGAACCTCGCCGGCTTCCACATCTTCACGTTCAACCAGCTCACCGACTCGGTGGCCTGGCAGAAGGAGCGCCAGGCGGCCGTCGACGCGGCGGCGACGCCGGCCGCGAGCTAGCGCCGACGCGGCGGTTGCGCTCCGGGCCGGGGGCGAGGAGGATGGGGGTCCGTTCGCCCCCCATCGCAGGAGACGCCATGCCCCGCTCCGTCGTGCCCCGCCTCCTCGTCGCCGGTCTCGCGGCCGCGACCGTCGCGGCGCTGCCCGCCGTCGCGCTCGCCGGCAGCGGGGGCGGCGATGACGACGACGAGCGCGAGCGCCACGTCACCTGCTCGGAGGGGTCGCGCGCCGAGCTGCGGGCCGAGCGCGACGACGGCCGGCTCGAGGTCGAGCTCGAGGTGGACCAGGGCCGCAGCGGCGTGCGCTGGAGCGTGGTGATCCGCCGCAACGGCTCCCGGGTCGTGTCCACGCGGGCGACGACGCGCGGCCGCAGCGGGTCGTTCGAGGTCGAGCGCCACATCTCCGACAGCCCGGGGCCCGACCGCATCACCGCGCGGGCGCGCAGCGCGTCGGGCGAGGTCTGCCGAGCGCGCGTCACGATCTGACGCGACGCGACCCTCGCGCGCGATCCACTACCGTCGCCCGATGGCCGCGACGACGCCCCCCGCGCTGGAGTCCCTGCGCGCCCGCCTGGGCGAGCTGGCCGACCTGGCGGATCTCGGCCGGCTCGCCGCCTGGGACCAGCGCACGATGATGCCGCCGGAGGGCGGCCCCGGCCGCGCGCATCAGCTCGCCACGCTCGAGCGCCTGGCCCACGACCTGGCCAGCGCCGACGAGATCGGCGCGTGGCTCGACGAGCTCGAGCCGATCGCCGGGGAGCTCTCGGACGTCGACCGCGACCTCGTGCGGATCGCCCGCCGCGACTGGGAGCGCACCCGCCGCGTGCCCGTCGACCTGGCCGCCGCGGTGGCGCGCGCCGCGGCCGAGGGCCAGGACGTGTGGCAGGCGGCGCGGGCCGAGTCGGACTTCGCCGCGTTCGCGCCCGCGCTGGCGCGCAACGTCGAGCTCGCGCGCGAGATGGCCGGCCACCTGATCGAGGACGGCCAGCGCCCCTACGACGCGCTGCTGGGCCTCTACGACCACGGTCTCACCGCCGCGCGGGTGTCCGAGGTGTTCGGCCGCCTGGCCCAGGAGCTGCCGCCGCTGGTCGAGGCGGCCGCGGCCCGCCCGGCCCCGGCGGCGCTCGAGGTGCCGGTCGACGCGCAGCGGCGGGCGGTCGAGGCCGTCCTGCACCGGCTCGGCGTGGACGAGCAGGGCTGGCGCGTCGACGTGTCCGCGCACCCGTTCACGGCCTGGGTCGGGCCGCGGGACACGCGCCTGACGACCCGCTACGACGACGGCCAGCTCGAGTCGCTGCTCGCCGCGATCCACGAGTTCGGCCACGGCCTGTACGAGCGCCAGATCGCGCCGGAGCTGGCGCGCACGAACCTCGGCGCCGGTACGTCGATGTCGGTCCACGAGTCGCAGAGCAAGCTGTGGGAGAACCACGTCGGGCGCCACCCGGCGTTCGCCGCCGTCATCGCCGCCGAGCTGACCGTCGCGGGCTTCACGGTCGACCCGCTGACCGTCACCGCCGCGCTGCAGCGCGTGCAGCCCTCGCTCATCCGCGTGTCGGCCGACGAGTTGACCTACCCGCTGCACATCGTGCTGCGCTTCGAGCTCGAGCTGGCGCTGATCGAGGGCGCGATCGACGTCGCCGACCTTCCCGCCGCCTGGAACGACGGCATGCGCCGCCTGCTCGGCGTCGAGGTCCCCGACGACGCGCGCGGGGTGCTGCAGGACGTGCACTGGGCCGCCGGCGCGTTCGGCTACTTCCCCAGCTACGCGCTCGGGTGCCTGATCGCCGCGCAGCTCTGGGAGCGCCTGGAGGCCGACCTCGGGCCCCAGGACGACGCGCTCGCCGGCGCCCGGGTCGAGGCGATCGCGGGCTGGCTGGCCGAGCACGTCCACCGCCCGGGACGGCGGCTCGACACCGAGCCGCTGCTGGAGCAGGCGACCGGCCGCGGCCTGGAGGCCGAGCCGTTCCTGCGCCACGTCAGCGCGATCGCGGCGGCCGGCTGAGCACCGCCTCGGCCTCGGCCAGCCACTCCCGCTGGAGCGCCAGCAGCCGCTCGGCGTAGCGGTGGTTGACCTCCAGCAGGTGCCGGCGCGCGGGCAGGTCGCCCGCGCCCGCGCGGCCGCGCGCGACGCCCTCGGCGGCGGCGTCGATCTCGGCGGTCATCCCGCGCAGGCCCTCGAGCACGGCCTCGGGGTCGACGAGGTCGGCGGCCAGCAGGCGCACCACGGGCTCGTTCTGGATGCGCGGCAGCGGGGCGGGGGTGCGGACCCACTCGGCGATCGCCTCGCGCCCCGCGTCGGTCAGCTCGTAGTGGGTGCGCTCGCGCGTCTTGCCCGGCTCCTTGCGCGCGGTCAGCAGCCCGAGCCCGGCCAGGCGCTTGGGCTCGGCGTACCACTGGCTGGGTGCGGCGTCCCAGTAGACGCGGCCGATCTCGGCCATGCGGCGCAGGTCGTGGGGGCCCGCGCCGCCGCGCCCGACGAGGACGAGGATCGCGAACGAGAACGGGGTGAGGCGAACGGCCATTGACAAAGCTCCGATTCGGAGTTACGGTGCGCGGTCTGAAAGCTCCGATTCGGAGTCTATCCACCAAGGGGGGGAGTTCCATGACCACCGCCGCCCCGAGCGCCGAGCTCGACTTCCTCGGCGCTCGCGTCCGCGTGCTCGAGGGCAACGACGGCCTGGGCCTCGTCGACATGATCGAGGTGCCCGCCGGCGACATGCCGCCGCTGCACGTCCACCACACCCACGAGGAGGGCTTCTACCTGCTCTCCGGCGAGCTCACGCTGCTGCTGCCCGGGCGCGAGATCGTCCTGCGCCCCGGCGACTTCGTGCTCGCGCCGCGCGGCGTGCCGCACACCTACCGGGTCGGCGACGCGCCGGCGCGGTGGCTTGTCATCAGCTCGCCGTCGGGCTTCGAGCGCTTCGTCACCGAGGTCGGCACGCGCGGGATCGCCGACCCGGGAGTGCTCGCCGAGGTCGCCGCCACGCACGGGATCGAGATCCTCGGCCCTCCCGGCACGCTCCCGTAGCGGGGAAGCTGGCCCTCGCGGCCGGCGTTCCCATATGTTCCGCGCGTGCGTCGTCCCGTCACGGTCCTCGCCGCGCTGGCCGCGCTGCTCGGGGCGATCCTCGTGGTCGCGCAGGCCCCGCCCGCATCGGTCGTCCCGTCGCTCGAGCTGAGCTCCGACGACGGGGCGATCAGCGCGGTCGTCCGCGGCCCCGACGGCGCGGTCGCGACGATCGCCGAGCGCGTCGACGGCCGCCTGGAGGCCCCGGCCGGGCCGGTCACGATCGCCGAGGGCGCGGCGGAGGTCGCGCCGCTCGCGCCGTGGCGCTGCGACCGCACGCTGCGCCGCTTCGAGGCGACGGTCGCCCTCCCCGGGGCGGCGCCCGCGACCGCCGTCGCGTCCGTGCGCACGCCCGCGTGCGCGCGGCGCCTGCAGGTCAGCCGCGTCCCCTCCCGCCTGCGGACGGGCTCCGAGCTGCGGCTGCGGATCGAGGACACCTGGGACGCGGGCGTGCGCGCCCGCGTCTGCGTCGACCCGCCGTCGGGGAAGGCCCGCTGCCGCCCCGTCGACGTCCCCGACGACGGCGAGGAGGTCACGGTCACCCGCCGGCTGCAGGCCACCGGCCTCTGGCGGATCGGCGTCCGCGCGATGAACGGCGCCGTGCGCGTGCGCCGCAGCGTCCGGGTCGTCCCGCCCGCGCGCCTGCGCCTGCTGGCCACCGGCGACTCGATGATCCAGACCGTCGACCACGCGCTCGACCGCAAGCTGCCGCGCGCCACGATCCGCAGCGACGCGCGCATCAGCACCGGCATCTCCAAGCCGCAGATGCTCGACTGGGTCGCCCATGCGCGCCGCCAGGCCGCGAGCTTCCGGCCCGAGGCGACCGTCGTCTTCCTCGGCGCCAACGACGGCTTCCCGATCGGCGCCGCCGGCTGCTGCGGCGACGCGTGGATCGACGCGTACGCGCGCCGGGTGGGCGAGATGATGGACGCCTACCGCCGCGGCGGCGCCGGGCGGGTCTACTGGATGACGCTGCCGACGCCCGGCAAGCCGACGTTCGCGCGCGTGTTCCGGGCCGTCAACGCCGCGGTGCGCCGCGCCGCGCGCCGGGCGGGCGCCGGCGTGCGCGTGATCGACGTGAGCGCCGCGGTCGCGCCGGGCGGCTACGCGCGCTCGATCCGCCGGGGCGGGCGCACGGTCGTCGTGCGCCAGGACGACCAGGTCCACCTGTCGCTCGCCGGGGCCGACATCGCCGCGGACCTCGTCGTCGACGCGCTGCGCCGCGACGGCCTCGTCTGACCGCGGCGCCCGATGGTCTTCCCGACGATCCAGTTCGCGATCTTCTTCGTGGTCGTGCTCGCCCTCAACTGGGCGCTGATGCCGTACCCGCGCGTGTGGAAGCCGTTCATCCTCGTCGCGAGCGCGATCTTCTACGGCGCCGCGAGCTGGAGCTGGGTCGCGCTGCTGGCCGGCGTGATCCTCGCCAACCAGGCGGCGGCCGTCCTCGTCGCCCGCGCCGCCGGCGCGCGCGCCCGCACCTGGATCGTCGCGGTCGCGGTCGCCGCCGACCTCGGCCTCCTCGGCCTGTTCAAGTACTACGACTTCTTCGTGCAGGACGTCGCCGCGCTGCTCGACGACGTCGGCCTGGGAACCTCGCTGCCGCTGCTGTCGCTGGCGCTGCCCGTCGGCATCAGCTTCTTCGTCTTCCAGGCGATCTCGTACGTCGTCGACGTCAAGCGCGGGCTGCTGCCCCCGGCCCGCACCGTCGACCTGGCGATCTACCTCAGCTTCTTCCCGCACCTCGTCGCCGGGCCGATCGTGCGCGCCCGCGAGTTCCTGCCCCAGCTGCGCACCCCGCGCGACCCGCGCGACGTCGCCGTGGGGGCCGGGGTGGTGCTGATCGCGATCGGCCTCGTCAAGAAGGTCGCGATCGCCGACTACCTCGCGCGCGAGGTCGTCGACCCGGTGTTCGCGGTGCCCGAGCTGTACCACGCGCCCGACGTCGCGCTCGCCGCGCTGGCCTACACCGCCCAGATCTACTGCGACTTCTCCGGCTACACCGACATGGCGATCGGGCTGGCGCTGCTGATGGGCTTCGTCTTCCCGCAGAACTTCGCCTCGCCGTACCGGTCGGGCAGCGTCCGCGAGTTCTGGCGGCGCTGGCACATCACGCTGTCGCGCTACCTGCGCGACTTCCTCTACATCCCGCTCGGCGGCAACCGCGGCGGCACGGCGCGGACGATCCGCAACCTGATGATCACGATGACGCTCGGCGGCCTGTGGCACGGGGCGGCGTGGACGTTCGTGCTGTGGGGCGCCCTGCACGGCGCGGCGCTGTCGGCGGAGCACCTGCTCGGGCCGGCCCGGATCGCGCGCGTGCCCGCCGTGCTGCGCTGGCTGATCGTCTTCGCGCTCGTCGTGTTCGGGTGGATCCTGTTCCGCAGCCCCGACCTCGACGTGGCCGGCGCGTTCCTCGGCCAGCTCGGCGACGTCGGTCCGGCGACGCTCGTCACGCCCGTCGCGGTCGGCCTCGTCCTGCTCGTCATCGGCGGCCAGCTCCTGCCGCCGCGGCCGCTCGACGCGCTGCGCCTGCGCGTCGAGGGCCTGCGCGTCCCCGCGCTCGCGGTGGGCCTGGCGGCCACCGTCCTCGTCGTCGGCGCGACCGTCCCCAGCAAGGGCGTCCCGCCGTTCATCTACTTCCAGTTCTGAGCGCGCGGAAGTAGGCTCGCGCCGCACCGAGGACGCAGGGGGAAGCTGATGGACGCGCTGCTCGACCGGGACGGCGAGCTCGAGGCGCTGGGCGCAGGGACGGAGCGGGCCCGTGAGGGGGAGGGGAGCGTGGTCCTGCTGGAGGCGCCTGCGGGCGGCGGCAAGAGCGCGCTGCTGGCGGCCGCGCGCGCCCGCGCGGCGGCGGACGGCGTCCGCGTGCTGCAGGCGCGCGGCGCGGTGCTCGAGCGCGACTTCGCGTTCGGCGTCGCCCGCCAGCTCTTCGAGCCGGCGCTCGCGCCGCTCGCCCCCGGCGAGCGCGCGCGCCTGCTCACCGGCGCGGCGAGCCTCGCGGGCCCGCTGCTCGACGCCGA
>Ga0180220_1000665_pt1 | contig 33006 bp, 29 predicted proteins | sample eDN5th37CBELigBY_FD_151335 | JGI IMG/M metagenome (GOLD analysis project Ga0180220, IMG submission 151335) | Enriched backyard soil microbial communities from Emeryville, California, USA - eDNA 5th pass 37_C BE-Lig BY (version 2) (version 2) | ecosystem: Environmental > Terrestrial > Soil >... | reverse complement strand
AGTTCTCGTACAGCACGTTCAAGGTGCTTTCCAGCGTCAATTTGGAGCCGAACCCGAACATGCGCCGGAACGACGGCATGCTGAAGCGCAGATTGGCCCGCCAGCTTCCGGCCAGCCAAAGCAGCGCCGTGGACACGGCGGCCGAGATCATGAATTGGGCCACCAGGCTCCACACGCCCAGGCCGGCGTAGGCCATCAGCACGGCCAGGGTTCCCGCGACCAGGGTGGCGGTGGAGTTGATGCGCATCAGGGCTTTGAAATCCATGGCCCGGTTGAGCAGCGCAAGCTGCACGACCTTGAACGCATTGATGAACAGCACCAGCCCCATGACGCGGATGAGCGGGACCAGTTCGGGCTGCTCGTAGAAGCCGGCGACCCAGGGCGCGCAGGCAAAGAGCGCCAGGTAGATCGCCAGGCTGAAGGCCAGGTTGGTCACGAAGGCGGTGGACAGGTCGATGTCCTCGAGCTCCTTCTGCCGGATGATGGCCTGGCCGAAGCCCGAGGTCATCAATACGTCCGCCAGGGCGTAGCAGATGGCGATCATGGCCATCAGCCCGAAGGCATCGGGCGGCAGGAAGCGCGCCAGGAAAAGGGTGAACACCACCGAGGCGCCCCGGCTCACCACCATATTGGCCAGGTTCCATGCGATGCCGTGGCCGACTCGACTGCCCAGCGTGCTCACTTAGCCGTCCTTGGAGCCGTACTCATATTGCGTATACCGATAGCTGCCGTACTTGCTTCCGTAGCGGCGGCTGGTGGCGGACAGGTCGTTGAAGATCACGCCATTGATCCGCGCGCCCGACTGGCGCAGCCGCTTGGCGGACTCTTCCAGTTCGCCCAGAGTGGTGACTTCGGCCCGCGCCAGCAGGAACACCGCGCCCGCATGCGAGGCCAGGGCCATGGCGTCGGAGACGGCCAGTATCGGGGTCGTGTCCAGCAGCACGATGTCGTAGCGGCCCGCCAACGCCTCGAGTGCCTTGGGCGCGGCGGGCGAAAGCAGCAGTTCGGCGGGATTCGGAGGCAGCACGCCCGTGGCGATCAAATCCACATTGGGCAGGACTTCGCGCCGTATGGCTTGCTCGGCGCTTATCGCTCCGCTGATGAGTTCGCTCAGTCCGCGGGCGCGCTCCTGGCCGAAATACTGATGAACATAGCCTTTGCGCAGGTCGGCGTCCACCAGCAGCACCCGCTTGCCGGCCGCGCCCAGGACGGCGGCGAAGTTCACGCTCGTGAACGACTTGCCTATGCCGGGCGTGGGGCCGCTGAACAGCACGATGTTGTTGGGAGCGTCCAGCATGGCGAACTGCAGGGCGGTGCGCAGGCTGCGCAGGCTCTCGACCGCCGGATCCCCCGGAGAAGTGCTGGCCAGGACGTGATTGCCCGCCTGGCGTCCTGTGATCAGACGATGCAGATCGGTCTGGCGGGTGGTGTGCGGCACGGTGGCGAAGACGTTCAGGCCCAGGGTGGACTCGATGTCGGCCGGATCCTTGATGCCGGGGCGCATCATGTTGCGCAGGAAGGCGGCGCCCACGCCCAGGATCAGGCCCAGCAGCAGGGCCACGGACAGCACCAGGGGCTTGTTGGGCTTGATGGGCCGGCTCGGTTCGACGGCCTGGTCCACCACCCGTACATTGCCGATCTTGCCTTCCTTGACCAGGCGCAACTGCTGCGCGCTGTTCAGCAGATTGACGTAGAGCTCGCCGTTGACCTTCACGTCCTGCATGAGGGTCAGCAGGCGCTGCTCCAGGTCGGGCAGGGCGCTGATCTTGCGCGAGAGCTCTTCGATTTCCTTCTTGACCGCGGCAATCTGCCTGTCCACCACCTGAAGCGTGGGATGTTCGGCCGTGTACAGCGACGCCAGTTCGCGCCGCTTCTGTTCCAGGGCGAAGAGCTGAGACTGCAGCTCCACCGACGTATTCAGGGACAGGGAGCCCTCGGTACCCAGATCGAAGGTGCCGTGTTCGTCGCGGAAGGCGGTGTAGCGGTCGGCGGCCTCGTCCATCTTCGCCTTGAGCTCGGGCAGGAAGTCGTCCAGAAAATCCAGCGACTTTTCCGCCTCGGCGGCCTTGCGCTGTATGTTCTGTTCGACGTAGGCCTGGCCGATCGCATTCAGGATGCGGGTGATGCGCTTCGGATCCGTGCCCGCCAGGACGGCGGAGAGCACGCCCGACTGCTTGCCCTTCTCGGAGATCTCCAGCGAGCCCTGCAGGTTCTTGATCATGGAGATGCGCGACTGGCGGCTGACGATGAATCTCGCGCCCGGTTTGGCACGCAGTTCGGCGATGCGGATGCGCGCGGGCTCGCCCTGGAGTTCGAACGGCAGGAGTTCGCCTACCTTGCCTTCGGCCAAGACTTTCTCGTCGGGTCCCTGCAGACTGTATCCGTCCGCTGTGGCGATGACGTAAAGGCTGGTGCCTTCGAGTTCGTCGGGCATGTCCAAGCGATCGAGCTGGATGGATTCCGTGCCCCAGACATAGCCCTTCAGGCCCGGGAAGCCGGGGTTGGACAACGAGCCCGAGCGCGATGCCAGCCATCTGCCGATGAGCGGCAGATAGTCCGGGCGGGCGTTCAAGTGAAGCCTGAGGTTGTCGACCGCCTGGCCCACCACCAGCCGAGACCGGAGTATTTCGATCTCGGCCGAGGCGGGCGACTGCACGTTGAACAAAGCCGCCATTTCGCTCAAGGCGTTGGCCGTGGTGGGGTCGTTCTGCTCCACCTGTATCAGGCTGTCCGCCTGGTAGACCGGCTGGCTCAGAAAGGCGTACAGGATGCCGAAGAACAGCACGGCGGCGGTAATGGCGGCGATCAGCCAGCGCGCTTCGATGACGACGTCGAGCAGGCCCAGCAGATCCATTTCGTCCCTGTCCTGCTGGTCTGCGAGGCTGGGAGGCATGTCTTGGGTGGATGGATTCATGTTGGTCTTTTGGTGTTGGCGGGCCTTAACCGATTTGGCGCAGGCGTTGGGCCCAGTTGTCCACGCCGCGCTGAATGGCGGCATGGGCCTGTTCGAAGGCTTCGCGGGGGCACTGATAGGGGTCGGCGACCTCGAAGGGGCTGCCGCCGGGCGTCTCGCCCAGGCAGCGGATCTTGCCCCGGGCCAGGGGATAGCGCGATGCCAGTTCACGTTGCTGGTCGCTTTCCATGACCAGGATCAGGTCGGCGGCGGCGCACATGGCCTCGGTGATCTGCCGGGCGCGGTGGCCGGACAGGTCCAGGCCGTGGTTCTGGGCGATTTCCTGCGCCGTGGCGTGCGCCGGGCGGCCCACCATGGCGGCGATGCCCGCCGAATGGACGGCCTTTTCCGGAAAATGCCGTTTGAGCAGGGCCTCGGCGACCGGGCTGCGGCATATGTTTCCTATGCAGACGAGCAGAATGGTATTCATATCAGCGGGTGGTGTTGCGGGTGTTGATGAACAGCGAGTTGTAGCTGGGCAGCAGGTTGCTGATGAAGCGGTTCCAGCGCACGACCGACGCCGGATCCACGTACACGACGTCCCGCGGCTTGAGCTGGAAGTCGTTGGCCAGCACGAAGGCGGTCGGCGAGCTGGCATCCAGGTGATAGATTTCGGGCAGGGCGTTCTCGCCGCCCATTTCGTGCGGCACTTTGCGCACGACATAGATCTGGCCGGGGTTCGACGTCCAGGGGTCCGGTCCGCCCGCTTCGCCCAGCGCTTCGGTCAGAGACAGTCGGCCATCGTGCAGCGGCATGGCGCGCGGCGTCCAGACTTCGCCCATGATGAATACCTGCGTCTCGTCCTGGTTGAGCACGCGCAGCAGGTCGCCGTTGGCGAGCAGCAGACGGTTGGGATTCACGCCTTGGCGAGTCAAGTTGGGCAAGTCTATGCGTATGGTGCGGTCTGCGCGGGTCAGCTCGATCGACGAGCGGTCCGCCTCGGGACTGAAGCCGCCCGCGCGATTGATGGCCTCGGGCAGCGTCATGGGCACGTCGTCCAGCGTCTGCAGCCCTGGTACCCGCACTTCGCCGTCCACATAGATGCGGCCGTTGCGATAAGCCTGGACGCGGACGGTGACCTGCGGGTCCTGCACGAATTTGGACAGGCGCCGCGTCAGCAGCTCCCTGGCCTCGTTCTCGGTCAGGCCCGCGATCTTGATCGGGCCGATGAAGGGAAACTGTATGGTCCCGTCGGGATTCACGTTATAGCCGTTGCCGACGTCGGCCTGGGTGGTGGAACCCATGCTGCGGTTCGAGGTGGCCGGCGTCAACCCCAGTTCCGGGTGGCCCCACACCACGATGTTGACGATGTCGTTGCGGCCGATGCGATAGGCCTTGCGGGTGCCGAAGAGGCTCTTGATGTCTTTGCCGACTCCTTGCGCCGAGGCTTTTCGCTGCTGGGCGATCAACTCTGCGGTGATGGGAGTCAGGGCGCCTGCCGGAGCCGCGTCGGCCACGGCGGCTTCCTGATCCTGGTCGGTCTGCATGCGCATGCCCGGCGCCATGGCGCAGGCCGAGAGCAGCGCCGAGGCGCCGAGAATGGCAAGGAGGGACCGCCAACCGGAGGCCGGGACGTATTCGGGAGTCGAAGTCGTCATCAAAAGGTCTTTGTGATGAAAAAACAGGGTGCGCGGGCCGGCGGACAATAGCTACCGCAATGTTTGTCGCGTTCCGGCGTCAAACATGAGGGAGGTCCCGCCGCCCGGCGGCGAATCTGGTTGTGGGCGCCGCATGGCGGCGCGAGGTCAGGCGAGCTCCAGCTGCCGGGGCTCGACCTTCACGGAATGCTGACGACCCAGCAGGGCCAGCAGCACGATGACGCGTTTGGACGAAACGGCCTGGACCAGGCCCTCCAGGCCTTCCAGGGCCGGATCCTTGAGGCGCACACGGCTGCCCGGCTGGATCATTCCTATGACGTGGGGTTCAGCCCGGCTGCGCCAGGCTTCATAGCGCCGGATGGCATCCAGGCGCTCATCCGGCATGGTGGCCAGCTCGTCGCCGAACGACACCAGGGAATGGATGCCGCGCGTCGAACGCAGCGGCGCGAGCGATTGGCCGGCGCGCGTGGGCTTTACAAAGAGATAGCGGGGAAACATGGGTTCGCGATGCTCGGCGGGCCCTTCCGCCGCCGAGGCGGCGCGCTTCACGATCCGGTACATGGGCAGATAGGTTCGAAAGCCTTGTCGCTCTGCGTTATCCCGGGCCACGCTTTCCTGGCGGGGCTTGGTATACGCCACGACCCAGGGTAGCGGATCGTCGTACGGCCGTTGTCGAGGCGCGAGGTCTGGACTTTCAATCGTCACTCTTATTCTCCTTGCGTGTTGCCGCTCCGCGGAAAGCCGCAGGAGCAGCAGCCAATTTATCATCGGCCCCTGAGGCGCCTGTAACAAACAGCGTGTGTTTACAACGGAAAAGCCCCGAAAACGGACTGCAGAAGGCAAGGACTCTTATGCAGTTATTTCGCGCCCTTATGACAAAAAGGCGAAATGGGGCGGACGAGGTTGTTACGTGCCGGCGCCATGGCGCCGGGGCGGGCGCCAACGCCGCCGAGACCGCCGCAAACGTGATGCTGTCGCGATCTTGCGACGCTTTGTCCGCAGCGCCGCGGCGACGCGCGGCAAGCGTTCCATGTGACAGCGGGTGTATGGTATTCTGTGGAAAAGAAACGATATGTCACGCGCCGAAAAGAACGCGTCACAAGGCTGTCAAAAGCCGGCCGGTACGGCTCGGCTCGCATTGGTTGCGTATTGTTGCGCAAGCTATGCTTTGGTAGCCCGCCACGCCGCCTTTTCTTTTTTTCGGGTTGCAAGCCATGCTCATTACCCAAAAGACCTATCCCGCTTCCGTCCATCCCGAGCTCAAGAACGCCATGCGCGCGCACCTCATGCGTTTATCGCTACATTTTCTGGCCGGTGTCGTCCTGGGCGTATTTCTGCTGCCCGAGGGCGCAAGCGTCGTGCTGGCCGCCGCGGCGGCGGCTGCGGGCGCCAAGGCCTTTTACGATTATCTCAATCGAGGCCTCGATCTTCCCGCCTGTATCGGCGTGGTGGCCGGAGCCCTGGCCGTCTTGCTTGCCACCAGCTAGAGCGCGCGCCGTTAATAGATAAAAGCGCTAGGCAATGCCCGGCGCGCCTTCGGGACCTGCCTTGGAAGCGGCCTGCTCCGACTTTTCCATGAAACCGGCAAGCAGTTCCCTTGCCATGTCCGCCTGGTCCATTCTTACCAGCAGCACCTGCGCATTCAGGCTTGTTGAAACCGGCCCGGGATACATGGTGCTGAATGCGCCGCCCTGCATGACGAAATCGATGCCGTAGGCCTGCATCATGGATGCAATGACGGCGGCTTCGGACTCGGAGCGCGGCGTGTAGACGGGGGTCATGTCCATGTCTTCTCCTGGAGCGCTGGCAAGCGGTTCCCCATATTAGCCCGGCCGGCCGCCCAGCGCGGAAGATCGGCATGCAGGAAAACCCTCGGGTGAATGCCGGCGTCTTGAATCGGCGAAGGTAAACGGCTTTAATCGGGAAGTCGTTTTCGCCGGCCGCGGGCGCGGCCGCGCTTTCAATAACCAAGGAGGCAGGCATGGCGTATTCATTTCCCGATCAGACCGGTTTGAAGTTCATAGGCGAAGACCTCGGCATGGAGCTGACCCAGACCGAGATCGACAGCTATCACGAGTATCTAAGCGCCCTGACGCCGGCTTTTCGAATGATCGAGAAACTGCCGGACCTGCCTCCCGAGGTGAAATACCCCCGCACGCCCGGCTATCAGCCCGAAGGCGCCGACAACCCGCACAATGCCTGGTACTACAAAACCAGCATCAAGGGCGCGCCGCGGGGCAAGCTGCGCGGCAAGCGCATTGCGGTCAAGGACAACGTGCTCGTAGCCGGCGTGCCCCTTACCAACGGCGCGTCGGTGCTCGAGGGCTATGTGCCCGACACGGACGCCACCATCGTCACCCGCATGCTGGATGCCGGCGCCGAAATCGCCGGCAAGTCGGTGTGCGAATACCTGTGCTTTGCAACCAACAGCGCCACGGCCTCCACCGGCCCGGTGGACAACCCCCGCGCCCCGGGCCATACCACCGGCGGGTCCAGCAACGGCAGCGCCGCCCTCGTGGCGGCTCGCGAAGTCGACATGGCCATCGGCGCCGATCAGGCCGGGTCCATACGCATGCCGGCCTCGTTCTGCGGCATCGTCGGCCACAAGCCCACGTACGGACTGGTGCCTTATACCGGCGTGCTGGGCATCGAATATTCTTTCGACCATGTGGGGCCCATGGCCGATACGGTGCACGAATGCGCCCTGTTGCTCGAGGTCATCGCGGGCGACGACGGCATCGACGGCCGCCAGAAGGGCGTGCGCACCCAGCCCTATACCAAGACGCTGGGCAAGGGCGTGAAAGGAATGCGGATCGGGGTGGTCCAGGAAGGCTTCGGGCGGCCCGAATCGGAGGCCGGCGTCGACGAATCGGTGCGCGAGGCGGCCAAGCGCCTGCAGGAGCAGGGCGCAACCGTCGACCTGATATCCATTCCGTGGCACAACATAGGCTCGGCGCTATGGCTGCCCATCGGCATCGAGGGCTCGTACTACAACATGGTCCATGGGCATGGCATTACTTACGGCGCCAATTCCGCTTATTCGCTTTCGTTCATGCGCGCCATGGCGGGCTGGACGCAGAACGCCGATGAGCTCGCCCCCACCATCAAGGGCTCGCTGCTGACCGGCGAGGTGCTTTACCGGCATGGCGGGCGCCTGTATGCCAAGGCGCGCAACCTCGTGCGGCGCCTGCGCGCCGAGTACGACGCCTGGCTTGAAAAATACGATGTGCTGGTCATGCCCACCACCCCCATGACGGCGACCGAACTGGTGTCCGAATACGCATCGCCCAAAGAGGTGCTGGAAGCCAGCTGGGGCCCGCTCAACAACACCTGCCCCTTCGACCTGACCGGCCATCCCGCCATCTCGGTATGCTGCGGCACGTCCGAAGGCAAGCCGGTGGGATTGATGATCATAGGCCGCCACTTCGACGACGCGGCGGTGTTCCAGGTGGCGGACGCCGCCCATCAGCAGCAGCAATAGAGGTCCGGGCGGCCGGTCTTCGGGTCCGGCCGCCGTATTTAACCGTTTATCGTAGTCGAGCGGCTCCGGCCTGGCTTGCCGTCGTGCATCAGCCGGTAAAGAGTTCGGGAGGCAGGTGCTTCATGGCCTCGTAGGTCATGCCTATGTGTTCGGAAAGCACGCGGCAGGCGGTATCGGCGTCTTGGGCCAGCGCGGCATCCAGAATGGCCTGGTGCTCGCTGTGCACGTCGCGGGGAATGGGTTTGCGCATGATGGCCAGGCGGCGATAGCGCTCGGCCTGCTGATACAGAATGCCCAGAAAGTGCCGGATCCAGGGCGAGGTACAGGCGCTGATCAGCGCCTGATGGAATTCGCGGTTGCGTTCCTCCCATTCGTCGAAGTGGTCGGCCGGCGAGCCGTCGAGCCGTTTTTCGGCGCGATCGAGACGGTGGAAGGCGGCAACCAGCCGGCTTTCCCAGACGTCGTCGCCGTGCCGCATCGATTGGCGCAGCGCCTCGCATTCGAGCAGGATGCGCGTCTGGGTGATGTCGCGAAAGTCGGCCATGGACATGGGCTTGACGTGGAAGCCGCGCTGGTCCTGGGCCACGACCAGGGCGTCGGACACCAGCAGGGCCAGCGCTTCGCGCAGCGTGCCGGCGCCGACCCCGTACGAGTCCTTGAGATGCTCGACCCGCAGTCTGGCGCCCGGGGCGAGCCTGCCTTCGATGATGTCGCGGCGCAGGCTGCGATAGGCCGTGCCGACCAGAGTCTTGGAGGCGCCGCCGGACGACGGCTCCAGGTCGGCCGCCAAAGGCGTCGCGGATTCAACAGGACGATCCATAGCGATGTGAAGGGCAAAAGCGCGGAGCAACCGCAAGTTCAAGCTATTCTACATGAATCCCCGGGTTTATTTATATTTTATTTAAATCTCGATAAAATTGGTTGACGCCGATATTTTGTCGAATTATCCTAAGCATTAGCAAACGCGTCCGTGCCTGCGGCGCAAGGAGACAACAGTGATTCATCTGCATGACATTCGTTATGTCAGGTTGGGCACTCCCGACCTGGACACCGCGGTGCAATACGCGACCGACTTGCTTGGCTTGCAGGTGGCGCGCCGTGAAGGCAAGGCGGTCTATCTGCGCTCCGACAGCCGCGACCACACCCTGTGCTATTTTGAAGGCGATCCGCAGGACCACACCGCGGCCTTCGAAGTGGATTCCGCCGAAGAGCTCAGCAACGCGGCGGCCGTGCTCGAGGCCAAGGGGTACAAGGTTACCCAGGGCAGCGCTTCCGACGCCGAGCAGCGCTACGTGCGCGAATTCATCAATTTCAAGGATCCGTCCGGCAACAGCATCGACCTCGTCTACGCGCCGCATCATAGCGGGCGCCGCTACTTTCCGTCGCGGGACGCGGGCATCACCGGTTTCAGCCATATCGGCCTGCGCACTCTCGATGGCCGGCGCGACGAGGCTTTCTGGACCAGCCTGCTGGGCGCCAAGGTCAGCGACCGCATCGGCGAGGCGCCCTTGCTGCGCATCGACGAGGTGCACCACAAAATTGCGCTGTTTCCCTCCACCTATCCGGGCGTGCAGCACATCAATCACCAGGTCGAAAGCATCGATGACGTGATGCGGGCCTACTACATCATGCTCGAGCGCAACATCCCGATCCGATTCGGTCCGGGGCGCCATCCCACGTCGGGCGCTGTGTTCCTGTACTTCGAGGGACCGGACGGCATGATCTACGAGTACTCCACCGGCGTGCGCCTCATTACCGAAGAAGACGAGAAGACCTATCGTCCGCGTTCGTTTCCGGCGATTCCCTCCTCCTTCTGCATGTGGGGAGCCAAGCCCGATATTCCGGAGTTCAAGACGTGACGCAGTCCGCCTCCATGCCCGCCGCCCGCCGCGCGCAGCAGCAACTCGTCCGCCTGGCTGCGCGTGCGTTGGCCCGCGCCCACCTCGTCCACGCCTACGGGCATTGCAGCACGCGGCTGGACGAAGGGCATTTCCTGGTGTGCGCGGCCAAACCCATGGGCCTGATCCGCGACGATGACGAAGGCACGGTGGTCAGCGTCGAGGGCGAGCTGCCCGAAGGCGTGCTGGGCGAGGTGCGCATCCATCAGCAGATCTACCGGCGCCATCCTGAGGTCGGCGGGGTGGTGCGCAGCATGCCGCGCGACGTCATGACGCTGTCCGCGGCGGGAATCACGCCGGCGCCCCGGCACGGCATGGGCGCTTATTTCTCGCCGTCCGTGCCGCTCTGGGACGATGTGCAGCTGATACGCAGCGAACAGCAGGCCTGCGGCGTGGCCGAGGCCATGGGTTCGTCGTCCGCGGTGGTGATGCGGGGCAACGGCGCGGTGGTCGCCGCCGAATCGCTCGAAAAGGCGGTGGCGCTTACCTGGTATCTCGAGGACATGGCGCGCATCGAATTGCAGTTGCGCAGCGCCGGGCTGGCCGCCAACGACGGCATCCTGTCCCACCAGGCCGCCCAGCAGCGCGCCACCAGCGCAGGACGCATTTTTGAACGCATGTGGGAATACCTGATTGCCGGCGATATCCAGTCGACCGGCGCTTTTATGAACGAGAACGATCAATGAAAGACTTCAAGAACTTCATCAATGGCCAATGGGCCGCGTCGCAGAAGACCTTCGAGAACCGCAACCCCATCGACAACAGCCTCATCGGCATGGTGCACGAAGCCAGCGCCGGCCAGGTGGACGAAGCCGTCCGCGCCGCCCGCGCCGCGCTGAACGGCCCCTGGGCCAAGCTCAAGACGCAGCAGCGCGTCGACCTGCTTCATGCGCTGGTGGACGGCATCGAGCGCCGTTTCGACGATTTCCTTGACGCCGAGATCAAGGACACCGGCAAGCCGCACGTTCTGGCCAGCCACGTCGACATCCCGCGCGGCGCGGCCAACTTCAAGGTCTTCGCCGACCTGATCCGCAACATTCCGACCGAAACCTTTCCCATGGACACGCCCGACGGCGGAAGGGCGCTGAACTACGGCGTGCGCGTGCCGCGCGGCGTGATCGGCGTGATCTGCCCCTGGAACCTGCCGTTGCTGCTGATGACCTGGAAGGTCGGCCCCGCCCTGGCCTGCGGCAACACCGTGGTCGTCAAGCCGTCCGAAGAAACGCCCGCCACCGCCACGCTGCTGGGCGAGGTCATGAACGAAGTCGGCATGCCCGCCGGGGTCTACAACGTCGTGCACGGCTTCGGCCCCGACTCGGCCGGCCAGTTCCTGACCGAACACCCCGACGTGGACGGCATCACCTTCACGGGCGAGACCGGCACGGGCGAAGTCATCATGAAGGCCGCCGCCAAGGGCGTGCGCCCCGTATCGTTCGAACTGGGCGGCAAGAACCCGGGCATCGTGTTCGCCGACGCCGATTTCGACAAGGCGGTGGCGGGCATCGCCCGCTCGGCCTTCGAGAACTCCGGACAGGTGTGCCTGGGCACCGAAAGAGTCTATGTGCAGCGGCCCATCTTCGAGCGTTTCGTCAAGGCCCTGAAAGAAAAGGCCGAGTCCTTCAAGCTGGGCAACCCCTACGAAGACGGCATGAACTTCGGCCCGCTGGTGTCGCTGGTGCATCGCAAGAAAGTGCTGAGCTATTACGAGAAGGCGCGCGCCGAGGGCGCCACCATCGTCACCGGCGGCGGCGTGCCCGACATGCAGGCGCCCATGGACCAGGGCGCCTGGGTGCAGCCCACCATCTGGACCGGCCTGCCCGAGAGCTCGCCCGTGATACGCGAAGAGATCTTCGGCCCTTGCTGCCATATCACCCCGTTCGACACCGAGGAAGAAGTCATCGCCATGGCCAACGATACGGCCTACGGCCTGGCCGCAACGGTATGGACGCAGGACCTGGGCACGGCCCATCGCCTGGGCGCGGCGCTGAACGTGGGCCTGTGCTGGGTCAATTCGTGGTTCCTGCGCGATCTGCGCACCTCATTCGGCGGCGCCAAGCAGTCGGGCATCGGACGCGAAGGGGGCGTGCATTCCATGGAGTTCTATACTGAACTTCGCAACGTGTGCATCAAACTCTAAAAAAGCCCGGGAAGCCATGAACGAACAGAAAATACAGCAATACGGCGACGCGCTCTATCAGGCCCTGGTCGAGCGCAAGGCGATCGATCCCCTTACCACCACCGAGCCCGACATCACCATACAGGACGCCTACCGCATCCAGCTGCGCATGATCGAGCGGCGCCTGCAGGGCGGCGCCGAACAGGTCATCGGCAAGAAGATCGGCGTGACCAGCCGGGCGGTGATGGACATGCTCAAGGTCGACCAGCCCGACTTCGGCCATCTCACTTCGTCCATGGTGTTCGGCGACGGCGCGGCCATTCCCGCCGACTCGCTCATCGCGCCCAAGGCCGAGGGCGAGATCGCCTTCGTGCTCAAGCACGACCTGTCCGGCCCCGGCGTCACCAACGCCGATGTGCTGCGCGCCACCGAGTATGTGCTGCCTTGCTTCGAGATCGTCGACTCGCGCATCCGCGACTGGAAGATACGCATCCAGGATACGGTGGCCGACAACGCTTCCTCAGGCGTCTTCGTGCTGGGCGACGCGGCGGCGGACCCGCGCAAGATCGACCTGGCGCTGGTGGGCATGACGCTCGAGAAGAATGGCGACGTCGTCGCCACCGGAGCCGGCGCGGCGGCCCTGGGCCATCCGCTCAATGCGGTCGCCTGGCTGGCCAATACGCTGGGTGAGCTGGGCATGTCGCTGCGCGCGGGCGAGGTGATTCTATCGGGCTCGCTTGCGGCCATGGTGCCGGTCCAGGCCGGCGACAATCTGCGCATCAGCCTGGGCGGCATCGGCTCGGCGGGCGTGCGATTCATTTAAGGACAACAATCATGGCGCTAGACAAGGCAACCATACAGAAGCTCGCCGTCCACCTGGACGAGGCCGAGATGCAGTGCAAGGAAGTCATCAAGATCACCGACGACCATCCCGACATGGACTGGGACGATGCCTACGCGGTGCAGGATGCGCTGCGGGCCATCAAGACCTCGCGCGGCGTGCGCATCACCGGTCTCAAGATGGGCCTGACCTCGCACGCGAAAATGAAGCAGATGGGCGTGGTGGACCCGGTGCGCGGTTTTCTCACCGACTACGGCACGCTTGCCGATGGGGGCGAATGCGATACCTCCACCCTCATCCATCCCAAGATCGAGGCCGAGATCGCGTTCGTCACGAACAAGCCGCTCAAGGGGCCGGGCTGCCACATCGGCGCGGTGCTGGCGGCCACGGACTTCGTGCTGCCGGGGCTCGAGATCATCGATTCGCGCTACAAGGATTTCAAGTTCGACCTCAAGAGCGTCGTGGCCGACAACACTTCGGCCGCGCGCTACGTGGTGGGCGGCAACGCGCGCTGCGCATTGGGCATCGATCTCAAGAACCTGGGCGTGGTCATGGAAAAGAACGGCGAAGTCGTCGCCACGGCGGCCGGCTCGGCCGTACTGGGGCATCCGGCGCAAAGCGTGGCCATGCTGGCCAATATGCTGGGCGCGCGCGGCGAGGAGATTCCCGCCGGCACGCTGATCCTTACCGGTGGGGTCACCGAAGCGGTGGCGGTCGGCAAGGGCGACAACATCACGGTGCGCTATCAGCACCTGGGCTCGCTCTCATTGCGTTTCGTGTAGCGTTCCCGCACCTAGACAAAGGAAACTGACATGACACAAGCTGGCAAGATCAAAGTGGGCATCATCGGCTCGGGCAATATCGGCACCGACCTCATGATCAAGGTGCTGCGCAATGCCAAGCACCTGGAAATGGCCGCCATGGTGGGCATCGACCCCAAGTCGGACGGCCTGGCGCGGGCCCAGCGCATGAACGTGCCCGTGACTTCCGACGGCATCGACGGCCTGGTCGCCATGCCCGGGTTCTCGGACATCCGCATCGTGTTCGACGCCACCTCGGCGGGCGCGCATAAGCGCCACAACGAGATATTGCAGCAGCACGGGGTGCAGGTCATCGACCTGACGCCGGCGGCCATCGGGCCCTACGTGATTCCGTCCATCAACCTGGACGAGAAGCTGGACGCGCCCAACATCAATATGGTGACCTGCGGCGGACAGGCCACGATTCCCATGGTGAAAGCCGTGTCCAAGGCGGCCAAGGTGCACTACGCCGAGATCGTGGCCTCGATATCGAGCCGTTCGGCGGGGCCGGGCACGCGTGCCAACATCGACGAGTTCACCGAAACCACTTCCAAGGCCATCCAGGTGCTTGGCGGCGCCTCGCGCGGCAAGGCCATCATCATCCTCAATCCGGCCGAGCCGCCGCTGATCATGCGCGACACCATCTTCACGCTGTCCGAGCCGGCCGACCAGGACGCCATCCGTGAAAGCGTGCAGGCCATGGTGCAGGACGTGCAGCGCTATGTGCCGGGCTACCGCCTCAAGCAGGAAGTCCAGTTCGACCTGTACGACGAAAGCCGTCCGCTCAACGTGCCGGGCCTGGGCAAGCTGACCGGCCTGAAAACCTCGATCTTTCTCGAAGTCGAGGGCGCGGCGCACTATCTTCCCGCCTACGCGGGCAACCTGGACATCATGACTTCGGCGGCCCTGGCTTGCGCGGAGCGCCTGGCCGAGACCCGCATGAGCGGCATGGCCGTCTAAAGCGGCAAGGAGCGACACCATGAGCGACAAGAAACTTTATATCTCCGACGTGACGCTGCGCGACGGCAGCCACGCCATCCGCCACCAATACAGCGTCGAGAACGTGCGCCAGATCGCCAAGGCGCTGGACGAGGCCCGTGTCGATTCTATCGAGGTCGCGCACGGCGACGGCCTGTCGGGGTCCAGCTTCAACTATGGCTTCGGGGCCCACACCGACCTGGAATGGATCGAGGCCGTGGCCGACACCGTCAGCCACGCCAAGGTCGCCACCCTGCTGCTGCCCGGCGTGGGCACGGTGCACGACCTGCGCGCCGCCTACGACGCCGGCGCCCGCATCGTGCGCGTGGCCACGCATTGCACCGAGGCCGACATTTCCAAGCAGCACATCGAGTATGCGCGCGAGCTGGGCATGGACACCGTGGGCTTTCTGATGATGAGCCACATGAACGAGCCCGCCAAGCTGGCCCAACAGGCCAAGCTGATGGAAAGCTACGGCGCCACTTGCGTCTACGTGGTGGATTCGGGCGGCGCGCTCAATATGAACGACATCCGCGACCGCTTCCGCGCCTTCAAGGACGTGCTCAAGCCGGAAACCGAGACGGGCATGCATGCCCACCACAACCTGTCGCTGGGCGTGGCCAACTCCATCATCGCCGTCGAAGAGGGCTGCGACCGCATCGACGCCAGCCTGGCGGGCATGGGCGCGGGCGCGGGCAATGCGCCGCTCGAGGTCTTCATCGCCGCGGCCGAGCGCATGGGCTGGAATCACGGCTGCGATCTGTACAAGCTCATGGACGCAGCCGACGACATCGTGCGTCCCCTGCAGGACCGTCCGGTGCGGGTCGACCGCGAAACCCTGGCGCTGGGCTACGCGGGCGTGTATTCGAGTTTTCTGCGGCATGCCGAGGCGGCGGCCGAAAAATACGGCCTCAAGACCGTGGACATTCTGGTCGAACTGGGCCGTCGCCGCATGGTGGGCGGACAAGAGGACATGATCGTCGACGTGGCGCTGGACCTGCTGCAGAAAGAAACCGCCTGAAGGGCTCTAAGGGCCTGCCGACGGCAGGCAGGCCCCGAGCGGCATGATGCCGAAAACAGGGTCGTCAACAAGCCCTGACCAATACAACAACCGGAGACAAGCAATGAGAAAAACCACCGTAGCCGCCCTCGTGGCCGGCCTGTTCATGGCCGTTCCCGCGGCCCACGCCGACATCACCATCGGGTTTTCCGGCGTACTGTCGGGGCCGCAAGGGGTGCTGGGCCAGGACCAGCGCGACGGCTTCATGCTGGCCATGGAGCAGCTGGGCGGCAAGTTCGGCGACCAGAAGGTCAACGTCGTGATCGAGGACGATCAGCTCAAGCCCGACGTCGGCGCCCAGATCGTGCAGAAATTCCTCGAGCGCGACAAGGTCGACGCCATTGTCGGCCTGGGCTTTTCGAACGTGCTCATGGCCGAGCTGCGGCGCATCAAGGATTCCGGTGTGGTGGCCATCGCGACCAATGCCGGCCCGGGGCCGGTGGCCGGCAAGCTGTGCACGCCCAATCTGTTCGGCGTCGCATGGCAGAACGACACCATGTCCGAAGCCATGGGCCAATACGTGCAGGACGTGGGCCACAAGAACGCCTATCTCATGACCTCCAGCTATCAGGCGGGCAAGGACAAGCTCAACGGTTTCAAGCGTTACTTCAAGGGCGACATCGTCAAGGAAGTCTACACGCCGCTGGGCCAGCTCGACTTCTCGGCCGAAATTTCGGCGCTGCAAGCCGCCAGCCCCGAGGCGCTGTTCGTGTTCTACACCGGCGGCACCGGCGTCAACTTCGTGCGCCAGCTGCGCCAGGCGGGCATCATGGGCAAGACGCCCGTTTACTCCGAAGGCATGATCGACTCCAACACCCTGGTGTCGCTCAAGACCCAGGCCGACGGCAACATCTATGGGGCCACCTGGGCTCCGGTGCTGGACAACCCGCAAAGCAAGAAGTTCGTCAAGGCTTTCGAAGAAAAGTACGGCCACACGCCCTCGGAGTACGCCGCCAATGCCTATGATGCCGCCTATCTGCTGGATACCGCGGTGCGTAAGCTGAACGGCGACGTGTCCGACCGCGAAGCCTTCGTGAAGGCGGTGAAGGCGGCCGGTTCGGAGTTTCCCACGGTGCGGGGCAAGTTCGCCTTCAACACCAACAACATGCCCGTCCAGAACCTGTATGCCTTCAAGGCGGAAGCCCAAGGCGACGAGATCGTGGTCAAGCAGATCGCCACGGTCTTCACCGACCACCAGGACGCCTACGTGTCCGAGTGCAACATGAAGTAGCGCTTGTCCGGCGCGCCCGTCGCGGCGCGCCGGCGGGTCGCCGCAACGGCGGATTCGTCCACCGCTGAGCCCCCTACGGAAAATCCTTCATGAATAGTTCGCTGTTCCTGTCGCAGCTGCTCAACGGCCTGCAGTTGGGCGTACTGCTGTTCCTGCTGTCGTCGGGTCTGACCCTGATCTTCGGCATCATGAACTTCATAAATCTGGCCCATGGCTCGCTGTACATGGTCGGCGCTTTCGTGGGCGCCGCCACGTACAACGCCAGCGGCTCCTTCCTGTTCTCGCTGGTCGCGGCGGTGGCGTCCGCCGCCATCGTGGGCCTGGTGGTCGAGCACCTGGTGGCCCGGCCGCTGTACCGCCACGACCACCTCTACCAGGTGCTGGCCACTTTCGGCCTGATGATGTTCTTCAACGAGCTGGCCATCGTCATCTGGGGGAATCGGCCGTATTTCGTGACCATTCCCGAAGTCATCCGGGGCTCGGTCGAAATACTCGGCGCTCAGTATCCGGTCTACCGGCTGCTGATCATCGCGGTAGGCGTGGTGGTGGCCTTCGGCGCCTGGTTTCTCATCCAGAAGACCCGCTTCGGCATGCTGGTCCGGGCGGGCACCACGCACGCCTCCATGGTCAGCGTGCTGGGCGCCAACGTCGATCTGCTGAAGAAGTCGCTGTTCATGCTGGGCGCCGCGCTGGCCGGACTGGCCGGGACGCTGGCCGGCCCCATTCTTTCGGTCCAGTCGGGCATGGGCGACCCGGTGCTCATCCTGGCCCTGGTGGTGATCGTGGTAGGGGGCATCGGTTCGATACGGGGCGCGCTGTTCGCGGCCATTCTCATCGCCGTCATCGACACGCTGGGCCGCGCCTATCTGCCGCAGCTGCTTGCGCTGGCGCTGGCGCCCACCGCCGCCAATACCGTGGGTTCGGCGCTGGCCTCCATGCTGATCTACCTGTTGATGGCTTTCGTGCTTGCCTTCAGGCCGCACGGCCTCATGGTTTCGGCCAAACGCTGACTGAGCGGAGTACGACATGACTTTCAATAAGTGGACGCGCTGGAGCCTGCCGGTCCTCTTCATCCTGCTGGCCGCCATACCATTCGTGGCGCAGGCGCTGAACGAACCCTTCTATGTCACCTTCTTCGCCCGGGTGCTGATCTATGCGCTGGCGGCCTGCGCCCTGAACATCGTGCTGGGCTTCGCGGGACTGGTCAGCTTCGGCCATGCCATGTTCATCGGCCTGGGCTGCTATGCCGTGGGCATACTCAGCGATTACGGCATCAGCAACGGCTGGGTCCAGCTGGCCGTGTGCATCGCGGTATGCATCGTGGTCGCAGTGCTGGTCGGTTCGGTATGCCTGCGCACGTCTGGCATCGGCTTCATCATGATCACCCTGGCGTTCTCGCAGATGTTCTATTTTCTGATGGTCAGCCTCACGCCCTTCGGCGGCGACGACGGCCTGAACATCTACGAGTCCAGCGACTTCGGCCTGTTCGCGCTCAGCGGCAGCACCGAAGTGTACTGGGCGACCTGGGTGCTGCTGCTGGCGTTGACATTGTTCCTGAGCCGCCTGCGCAGCTCGCCGTTCGGCATGGTGCTCAGGGCCACCCATATCAACCCGCGGCGTGTGGACGCTTTCGGCTATTCGGTATTCCGGGTGCAGTTGTCGGCCTACGTGCTGTCCGGCGTCATCACGGGGCTGGCGGGCTTCCTGCTGGCCAATCTCACCGCCTTTGCCGTGCCCAGCTACATTGCGTGGCATCTGTCCGGCGAGCTCATCGTGATGATCGTCATCGGCGGCATCGGGCTGGTGACCGGTCCCATCTTCGGCGCCATCATCTTCCTTCTGCTCGAAGAAGTGCTCAAGGGCCTGACCACGCACTGGATGCTCGTGATGGGTCCCATCATCGTCGTCATTGCCCTGGCCGGCCGCAATCAGTTCGCCTGGCTCAAGACGTTCTTCAACCGGCCGCGCTCCGCCGCGGCGGCCATCGAGGCGCAACCCGCCACAGGAGAGGTCCGATGACGGCTCCATCGCTCACGGTAGACGGCCTGGTGCGCTATTTCGGCGGCCTGAAGGCCACGGACGAAGTGTCGCTGCAAGTGAGGCCGGGTGAACTGCACGCCATCATCGGCCCCAACGGGGCCGGCAAGACCACGCTCATCAATCTGCTGACCGGCGAACTGGCCTCCGACGGCGGACGCATCCTGATCGGCGACGTCGACGTCACCGGACGGCTCGTGCAGCAGCGGGTGGAGCTCGGCCTGCTGCGCTCTTACCAGATCACTTCCGTGTTCGACTCGTTTACGGTATGCGAGAACATCTGCCTGGCGGCGCGTCGCAAGCAGGGCGTGCGCATGGCGGTGTGGAAGCCATTGACCCGCGACAGCGAGACCATGCAGACGGCGCGACGCATCATGGCCGAATGCCAGCTGCAGCACGTGGCCGACGAAGTGGCGGCCAACCTGGCCTATGGGCAGCGCCGCCAGCTGGAGATCGCCATGGCTCTGGCGGCGGGGCCGCGCCTGCTGTTGCTGGACGAGCCCATGGCCGGCATGAGCGCCGCCGAGGGCGCCGCGGCCATAGAGCTGCTGCGCTCGCTCAAGGGCCAGTACACCATCGTCCTGATCGAGCATGACATGAACGCCGTGTTTTCCCTGGCCGACCGCATCAGCGTGCTGGTGTATGGCAAGGTCATCGCCACCGGCACGGCCGACGAGATCCGCAACCATCCCGACGTGCGCAAGGCCTATCTGGGCGACGACGAAGACGCCTGAACCTCAGCAGGAGCTCCAATGCTTTCCATTCAGAACCTGGCAGCCAAGTACGGGCCTTCGCAAGCCCTGTTCGATGTGCAGCTCGACGTCGACGAGGGCGAGGTCGTGGGCCTGATCGGCCGCAACGGCATGGGCCGCACCACGGTCATCAAGTGTCTGTTCGGCCTGTTGAGGCCCTGCGGCGGCAGCATCCGATTCAAGGGCGCCGACCTGGCGGGCCTGCCGCCGTACCGTATCGGGCGCATGGGAGTGTCGCTGGTGCCCGAAGGCCGGCAGATATTTCCCACCCTCAGCGTGGAAGAGAACCTGGTCGCCACGGCGTCCAGGTCGGCAAGCGGGGGCCAGTGGACGCTGGGCAAGATCTATGGACTGTTTCCGCGCCTGCAGGAGCGGCGTTCGAATATGGGCAACCAGCTTTCGGGCGGAGAGCAGCAGATGCTGGCCATAGGCCGCGCCCTGATGACCAACCCGCGCCTGCTGGTGCTGGACGAGGCCACTGAAGGGCTTGCGCCGGTCGTGCGGGCCGAGATATGGAAGGTGCTCAAGCAGTTGAAAGAGCAGGGGCTGTCCATGATCGTGGTCGACAAGAACACCAAGGCGCTGATGAGGCTGTCCGACAGAAACGTCATCCTGGACAAGGGCGTGACGGTATGGCGCGGCAGCTCGCCCGAGCTGGCCGCCCAGCCCGAGCTCATTACCCGCTATGTGGGCGTTTGAAGCCGAGCCCGTTTTCTATCCGTCACAGTGTTCCGGCGGCGCCGGCCGGCGCGCGCCTCTTCCCGGTGCCTCATAAAAGACACAAAATTTAACGTTATTGCTTTATAGTTACATTCCTTTGGCGTTCCGGCTCTCGATTCCACCACTGGTGATGTAATGACACGCAAGAACAACTCTGTTATCCGGAGCCTGATCGGCGCCGGCCTTTTTTCCGTGCTGGCCGGGGCCGAAGCCGCCACGGCGTCCAGTTTCGAAACCCCGGAATATCTGGCGCAGGAAGGCCTGGCCCTGGTCAATGCGGCCGAGGCTTATGCCCTGGGCTATACCGGAGCGGGCGTTACAGTGGGCATACTGGATTCGGGCATAGACGGGTCGCACCCCGAGTTCAAAGGCGACAAAATCGCCGGAGGCTATGACTTCTATTCCAAGGTTCCGTATGGGCCCGGCAATGGCAAAGATTACGTGGGCCACGGTTCCCATGTCGGCGGTATCGTCGGCGCGCTGCGCGATGGCGTCGGCATGCATGGCGTCGCGTTCGACAGCTCTCTGTTCATTGTCAATGCGAGCCTGGCGGCGGACTACGACAAGGCGCTGGCGCCCGGCTGGGAATACCTGGCGACGCAAAATCTGTCCATCGTCAACAACAGCCTGGGATTCAATTCCTGCGGCCCTGACGGCGCCCCGCCCTGCAATGCCAGGGATTACGGCTCCGCCGCGGCGGCCGAGGCGGCCTATCCGTTGAGCGTCGCGGCCTATCGCAAAGTTGCTGAGGCCGGTTCCTTGATGGTATTTGCCACCGGCAATGACGCGCAGCCGCATCCCGACTTCATGGCCGGCTCTCCCTACTGGTTTCCGGAGCTGAAGGACAATTGGCTGGCGGTGACCGCCATCAGCGAAACCGGCGAGGCAGTAGCCTATGCGAACCATTGCGGGATAGCCAAAGAGTGGTGCATGACTGCGCCCGGCGGCAGAGATAGCCCTCCCGGCTCGGGGATCAACTCCGTCCGGCGAGGCGGCGGCTACTACAGGGATGCAGGCACCTCGATGGCCTCGCCGCATGTGGCGGGCGCTGCGGCGCTGGTCAAGCAGGCCTATCCTTATTTCGGCGCCTATCATCTGCAGCAGACGCTGCTGACCACGGCTACGGACATCGGCGCGCCGGGGGTCGACGAGGTCTACGGCTGGGGTTTGCTGAATGTGGGCAAGGCGGTGCGCGGACCGGCCCGCTTCACTGGTCTGTTCGATGTGGATACGCTGGGCCACGATTCGACCTTCTCCAACGACATCGACGGAGCCGGCGGCCTGACCAAGCGCGGCGAGGGCGTGTTGCGCCTGAGCGGAACCAACCGCTACGCGGGGCCGACCACGGTCGCCGGCGGCAAGCTGTCGGTCGATGGCTCGCTGGCATCCGCCGTTACGGTGCAGCCGGCCGGTACGCTGGGCGGCTCGGGCACCGTGGGTCGCGTGGACAACCACGGCGTGCTGGCGCCGGGCAATTCAGTGGGCACCTTGACGGTGGCCGGCGACTATGTGGCCTACCCGGGCTCGGTGCACGAGCTGGAGGTCGGCCCGCAGGGCGCGACCGACAAGCTGGTGGTGGGCGGCAGGGCCGTCGTCGCCGGCACGCTGCGCCTGGCGGGCGGCCCGTATCGGCAGAACATTCCCTACCATTTCATCACCGCGGGCGGCGGCGTGGCGGGCGAATTCGACACGGTGACCTACAGCATGGCATTTCTGTCGCCCACCTTCGACCGTGGCGAAGGCTTGTCGCTGGTGATCCGGCGCAACGAGGTGCCTTTTGAGCGCTATGCGCACACCGCCAACCAGCGCGCCGTCGCGCGGGCTCTGGATACCGGCTCGTATTATCCACCGGCCGATATGGCCGGGCTGTACGACGAAGTGCTGAATGCCGAGCCGGGCGAGATTGCGGCCATGATGGAGCCGTTGAGCGGGCAGGTGCATGCGGGCACCGAGTCGGCATTGCTGCATGCCGGCAGCCAGGTGACGCGCACCGTCGCGGCGCGGCTGCGCGCCGGTTCCGTGTCGCACAGCCAGGCTCTGCCGCTGTGGGCGCAGGTGATCGGCGGGCGCGGCATCCTGGACGGCGACGGCAATGCGGCGCGGGTGCGCAACGATTCCACCGGCCTGTTCCTGGGCGGCGATGCGGCGGTCGGGCGGGGCGGCTGGCGGCTGGGCGGCGCATTCGGCTATACCGAGCATCGCATCGAGCTGGTCGGGGACGGCTCTTCCTCGCGGGCCGACAGCTATACCGGAGTCTTGTATGGCGCCAACAGCTGGGCCGCCGGAGAAGGCAGCCTTGACTTCCTGGCCGGCGCTTCCTATACCCGCCACAACGTCGATACGCGCCGCAGCGTCGACGTGGGCGGCAGGCAGACGTTGAGCGCGGACTACCACGCCGATGCGCTGCAGCTGTTCTCTGAACTGGGTTATGCGCTGCCGGTTGGGGCGGCCGGCGTGCTCGAACCCTATGCCGGCGCAAGCTGGCAGCGGTTGCGGGCCGGGAGTTTTACAGAAACGGGCGGCCAGGCGGCATTGCGCGGCGAGCGCCGCGACAGCGACCTGGGCAGCTTCACATTGGGGCTGCGCGGCAGGGCGATGTTCGAGTCGGGGCGCGCGCAGTGGGTGCTTTCGGCGGGCCTGGGATGGCGCCATGCCATGGGCGATGTCTCGCCCGGCCGCGACCTGGCTTTCTCGCAGGGCAATGGCGTGGTCTTCCGCACGAGCGGTGCGCCAATTGCCAAGAACGCCGCGCTGGCCGAGCTGGGCGCCGAGCTGCGAGCCGGAGCCAACACCGCCATGGGCCTGAATTACAGCGGGCAGTTCGGCAACGGCACGACGGACAACGTCGGCACGCTGTATCTGCGCGTCCGTTTCTAGCCCGGCCCCGCAGGCAGGGCCCTAGGCCCGCGCAATGCGCGGCGCGCCGACTGTTGGCCGGGACCCGGCGGCGCATTCATCGCGTATTTTCTGCTCGAGCTTGCGGCGCGCCCGCACCGCGCCCGCGTCGCTGGGCAGCAGCACGGGCCCCAGGCCGAAGAGGTCGTCGGTGCCCATGGCGCGCTGCTGTTCGCTCAGCATGGGCTTGTCCTGGTTGCTGAAAGCGTTGTGCATGATGGCCTGCCGCCGCGCGTTGATTTCTTCGTCCTCCACGCGGAACCTTCGGGTCAGCCAGAAAAAATAATGCGAGGTCGTTTCGGTCTCGGGGGTGACGATGTGGGCGTTGTCGGTGCGCAGGCCTTCGCTGTCCGGGTCTTCCTGCGGCGTGATGGCGATGTCCAGATGCATGGTGGCCGGGGCGCGCCAACGCACTTCCGTGCGGAAATTGACCGGTTGCCCCGGCCGCGGCATGAGGCGGTCGTAGGCGGGCGGGGCGCTGTCGTGCAGGCATTCCCAGGTGATGTGGACGTCGTCGCCGTGCTCTTCGACCTTGGTTCTGGCGCTGGTGAAGGCGCCGCCGCCGACCGAATCCGCATGCAGGAAGTCGGCGTGGCTCAGGTCCATCACATTGTCGGCAACGAGCTTGTAGTTGCAGTCGGTCCACAGATAGCCGCGGGACGCCGCGCTGGGCAGCGCCGCATGCAAGCGCGAAAAATCTGGCAGCAGTTCGTGGCGGACCGAGTCGGCTTCGCCCATCCATATCCACGCAATGCCGTCTTTCTCGGCTACGGCATACGGCTTTACGCGCGCCGCCGCCGGTATGGCGTCGCTGTGCGGGTTGACCACACAGCGGCCAGTACAGTCGAATTGCAGCCCATGGTAGCCGCATTCGATGGCATCGCCCTTGAGCGTGCCCAGATGCAGCGGAACGAAGCGATGCGGGCAGCGGTCGAGCAGGGCGGCCAGCCGGCCATCGGCGCGGCGAAAGAACACAATGGGCTGGTCCAGCAGCTTGCGGTGAAACATCCGGCCGGGTTCGATTTCGTCTGCCCAGCACGCCATGTACCAGGCGTTCTGAAGAAAAGGCATGTCTGTCTCCTGTGCTTGCGGTCCTGATCGCGAGCGGCCGCGGCTGTTTGCAGGGCTAGGGCTTGTTCTGCCTCTGATCGGTCCCGCGATCTCGATGCGCTTACTTTAGACCTCGAGGCTCAATATATATAGCGGATTCTGTTTATTTTCAGTATTTGATCTGTTTATAGTATGGTTCACTCGTCGTCCAAGCCAATGCAAAGCCCATGAAAACCGATCTCAACCTGTTGCGGATTCTTCTCGCGGTTCACGAGACCGGCAGCGTGACCGCGGCCGCGGCGCGCCTGGACATCAGCCAGCCGGCGGCCAGCGCCGCGCTGGGCCGGCTGCGGCGCGTGCTCGGAGACCCTTTGTTCGTCCGGCGAGGCCTGCGCATGCACGCGACGCCGCTGGCCCAAGGCATATTGGGCAAGACGCGCGAGGTGATCGACGTGATCGACCGCGACATCCTCACCCCGCCCACCTTCGATCCGGCCACCTGCCGCGGCGAGGCGGCCATCTGCCTGAGCGAGATCGGCGAGGTGGTATTGCTGCCGCCGCTCTATCGCCTGCTGCGGGTGCAGGCGCCGGGCCTGGCGCTGAAGACGCTGAGCCTGGGGCCCGATGAACTGGACCAGGCCCTGTACGAAGGGCGCATCGACATGGCCATCGGCTATTTCCCCGACTTGAAGGGGGCCGACATCTATCAGCAGCGCCTGTTTTCACATAGGCTGGCCTGCGTGGTGCGAGAGGGCCACCCGATCCGCGGGCCGCGCATGACCATGGCCCAGTTCAGAAGGGCCGAGCATCTGCTGGTGCGGGACGGCAGCCGGACGATGGAAATGTACGAGCATTACATCCGGTCGCAAGGCATAGAGCGCCGGATAGGCGTGCAGATGTCCCACTACATGAGTGTGCCGGGCCTGGTCGAAGAATCCGACCTGGTGGTTGTGCTGCCGCGCACCATCGCCGAACGGTTCGCCCGCGGCGGGCGCTTGCGAGTGCTGGCGCCGCCCGCGGGCATTCCGCGGTACGACCTGAAGCAATACTGGCATCGCCGCTTCCACAACGATCCGCGCATACGCTGGCTGCGCGGCGCGGTGTTCCAGTTGTTCGACGGCTATCTGGCGACGCCGGCCCAAGGGACCGCGTCCGCGCTGCCCGCCCGGCGCGGCGAAGATGCTATTGTCACAAGGGCTCGCCGAGGGGGGTAGAATCCTGCAGTTGGGGCCCGCCGCCGAGTGTGAGTCCTTCAGTTCAACCATAAAATGAGGAGTCCGATCCATGATGGGCCAAGAAAATGCCAAGACGGCCAGGGTGAATTGCCCGACCGAAGAAAGCGAGGCGCAATACAATCTGCGCGTGGCGTTTCCCAGCTATCCGCAGACACGCGAAACCTGGATTGCGGCCAGCCGCGAGCTCGAGCGCAAGGCCAAGCCCACCCTGGATCTCGCCTACGGCGACGAGCCCCTGCAGAAGCTGGACTATTACGCCGCCCAGCCCAATGGACCCTTGCTTGTATTCGTGCACGGCGGATATTGGCAGGGCGGCGACAAGGCCGACGTCGGATTCATCGCCGGGCCCTATATCGAGGCCGGCATCAATGTGGCGGTCGTCAACTATTCGCTCGCGCCGCAGGCCAGAATCGAGCAGATGGTCGCCGAAGTGCGGCAGTCGCTGGTCTGGCTCGCCTCGCAGGCCGCGCAACAGGGTTTCGATGCCGGCCGCATATCGCTGATGGGCCACTCGGCCGGAGGACATCTCGTCGCCATGATGGTGGCGCGCACCGATCGGGCCGCTCCCGCCGGCATGCCGGCCATCGCCAACGTATTTCCCATCAGCGGCGTATTCGACCTGCCGCCTTTGCTGCCTTCGTCCATCAATACCGCACTGGGCCTGGACCAGCCGCGCGCCGAAGCCCTCAGCCCGCTGGCATGGCCCGGTCCGCAAGACACCTATATCCACACTTTCGTGGGCGCCGGCGAAACCGATCAGTTCCACCGCCAATCCGAGACTCTGGGCAAGGCCTGGACGGTCGCGCGGCACGATTCAGTGCCCGACACCGACCATTTCACCGTGCTCAACGTCCTGGCGGATGCGTCGTCGGAATACGTGCGCGCCATCATCGCGGCCATCAAGGGCTGAGCCATGTCCGAAGTGATCGGCGCCGGGTCGGGCGACTGGATGGCGCGCAGCCTGCGCCATGTCTGGCATCCCTGCACGCAGATGCGGCATCACGAAACCATGCCGCTCGTCGCGGTCAGCCGCGGCCGGGGCGCCTGGCTGTTCGATCATGAGGGCCGGCGCTATCTGGATGCCGTCAGTTCGTGGTGGGTGAACCTTTTCGGACACGCCAACCCGCGCATCAACGACGCCCTCAAAGACCAGCTCGACCGCCTGGAGCACGCGATGCTGGCGGGCTTTACCCACGAGCCGGTCGTCATGCTGTCCGAGCGGCTGGCCGCGCGGGCGGACCACGTGCTGGGCCACTGCTTTTACGCGTCGGACGGCGCCTCGGCCGTCGAGATCGCACTGAAGATGAGCTTCCACTTCTGGCGCAATACCGGCCGTGGCGACAAGCGCGAGTTTGTCTGCCTCAAGGGCAGCTACCACGGCGAGACCCTGGGCGCCTTGAGCGTGACCGACGTGGCCCTGTTCCGGGACGCCTACGGGCCTTTGCTGGGCCAGGCCCACGTCGCCGAGTCTCCCGATGCGCGCGGCGCCGGCGCAACAGAGACCGCGGCGGACTGCGCCCGGCGCGCGGCTGCGGGCCTGGAAGCTTTGCTCGAGCAGCGCGCGGGAGCGATCGCCGCCGTCATCGTCGAGCCGCTTGTGCAGTGCGCCACCGGCATGGCCATGTACGATCCCTTGTACCTGTCGCTGCTGCGAGAACTTTGCGATCGCTACCAGGTCCATCTGATCGCCGACGAGATCGCGGTCGGCTGCGGCCGCAGCGGAACTTTCTTCGCCTGCGAGCAGGCGTCGATATGGCCCGACTTCCTTTGCCTTTCCAAAGGCATCAGCGGGGGCTATCTGCCCTTGTCGCTGGTAATGACGCGCGACTCTGTCTACGAAGCCTTTTACAGCGACGAGATGTCGCGCGGCTTTCTGCATTCGCATTCCTATACCGGCAATCCGCTCGCCTGCCGTGCGGCGCTGGCCACTTTGCAGATTTTCGACGACGACGGCGTGCTCGCGGCCAATCGAACGCTGGCCGGCAAGATAACGCAGGCGCTGCAGCCGCTGGCGGCCCATCCGCGCGTCAGGCATTTTCGCCATCGCGGCATGATCTGGGCTTTCGACGCCGTGCTGACCGAAGGCGACACAGGCTTTGCGCGCCGTTTCTTCACCCTTGGGCTGCAGCAGGAACTGCTGCTTCGGCCCATCGGCAACACCGTCTATATCATGCCGCCCTACATACTTGACGACGACGAGGTCGCCCATCTGGCGGCCGCCACTCTGGCCGTGTTCGAGCAGGCGCTGGCGCCATGAAACCGCTGGAGTCACTGCGGCGGCGCCTCGCACAGCTTGAAGAGCAGGACCTGCGCCGCGTGCGCAGGACATCGGACAGCCCCTGCATCGCGCAGCCGGTGGTGGACGGCCGTCCCATGCTGGCCTTTTGCAGCAACGACTACCTGGGCCTGGCGAACGACCCGCGCATTGCGCGCGCGCTGCAGGAAGGCGTCGATCGCTTCGGCACCGGCAGTGGGGCTTCGCACCTGATCAGCGGGCACCATCGCGCGCATGCGCGGCTCGAAGAACGCCTGGCCGCCTTCGTGGCCGACCATGTGCCGGACGCCCAGGCGCTGTATTTTTCCACCGGGTATATGGCGAACGTGGGCGTGCTTGCCGGCATCGCGGCCCTGGACGACCGGGTCGAGGTGTTTTCCGAGCAGCTCAACCATGCGTCGCTGATCGACGGCATGCGCCTGGCGCGCGTGCCGGTGAACGTGTATGGCCATTGCGATGTCGGGTCGCTGGACGACATGCTGTCGGCCAGCGCGGCGAACATCAAGCTCGTCGTGACAGACAGCGTATTCAGCATGGACGGCGATCTTGCCCCCTTGCCGGAGCTGCTGGCGCTGTGCGAACGGCACGATGCGTGGCTGCTGGTGGACGATGCGCACGGCTTCGGCGTGCTCGGAGAGCGCGGGCATGGCGCCTTGGAACATTTCGGCTTGCGGTCCGACCACCTTATCTACATGGGCACGCTGGGCAAGGCGGCGGGTGTCGCCGGCGCCTTCGTTGCCGCGGATGCGAGCCTGATCGATTGGCTCGTGCAGCGGGCGCGCTCCTACGTGTTCAGCACAGCCTCGCCGCCGGCGCTGGCCCATGCCTTGCTGGCCAGTCTCGACATCATCGAAGGCCCCGACGGCGCGGCCAGGCGCGAGCGGCTTCAGTCGCTGGTCTCGACGCTGGCGCAAGGGCTGCAGCTGCGGCGTTGGCGACGGCTGGACTCTTCGACCGCCATCCAGCCCGTCGTCGTAGGCGACAACGCGCATGCCATGGCCGCGGCAAAGGCCTTGTACGATCTGGGCTATTGGGTGCCCGCCATCCGTCCGCCGACGGTGCCGGCCGGGACCGCGCGGCTGCGCGTCACCTTGTCGGCGGACCATGATCCGGCGGACGTGGCTCGTCTGGCCGAAGCCGTCAATCGCATTGAACGACACCAGGAGGATCTTGCATGAGTACGGCGGGCTCGAGCCGTTTTGCCTGCTTCGTGACGGGCACGGACACAGAGATCGGCAAGACGCTGATCAGCAGCGCCATGCTGCACGCCTTGGGCCGGCAGGGCGTCAAGGCGGCGGGCATGAAGCCCGTCGCGGCGGGCGCGGAAGAGCGGGATGGCGTCTGGCACAACGATGACGTAGACAGGCTGAACGCCGCGAGCAATGTACGGTTCGAGCCCGAGATCGTCACGCCTTATCTGTGGCGCGAGCCCATTGCGCCGCACATTGCCGCGCGGCTCGCCGGCGTGCAGATGTTCTCGAGCCGCATCCTCCAGGCTTATGCCCAGATGCAGAAAGCATGCGATGCGGTGGTGGTGGAAGGGGTGGGCGGCTTTTGTGTGCCGCTATCCGACTATTTCGACACGGCGGACCTGGCCCGAGAGCTCGGCTTGCCGGTGGTCATGGTGGTGGGTCTGCGGCTGGGCTGCATCAATCACGCTCTGCTGACCGTCCAGGCGATCGCCGCCCAGGGCCTGGAACTGGCCGGTTGGGTCGCCAACACGGTGGACCCGGACATGCCTCATGTGCAGGACAATATCGAGGCGCTGCGCCGGCGCCTCAGTGCGCCGATGCTCGGCCACGTGCCGCGCCTGGATTCGGCGACGAGCGAGGCCGCTGCCGAACACATCGACTTCGCTTTGCTGCCGGGATGGCCCGGAACACACTGATAAAAATAGAAGGGAGCAGCACATTCATGGCCAATGCCAATCTGTATGCCTTGTTGCAAGCGGGGTTCGCGGCCGACCGCGACAGCACCGCCATCGAGACGCCGGCGCGCCACTACAGCTGGAACGATATCGAACGCATTTCGGCGCGCTACGCCAATCTGCTGGCGAGCCTGCGCCTGCCGGCGGGCGCCCGTGTGGCCGTCCAGGTCGAGAAGTCGCCCGAAGCCTTGATGCTCTATCTGGCAACCTTGCGGGCCGGCTTCGTCTATCTTCCGCTCAACACCGCCTATCGCGAGGCCGAGATCGAGTATTTCCTGCGCGATGCCGAACCCTCGGTCGTGGTCTGTTCGCCGGCCAATCTTTCGTGGGTGTCGGAGCTGGCGGGACGCTGCGGCGCCAGCCAGGTGTACACCCTGGACGAGCATGGGGCCGGCACACTGGACGAGGCCTCGGCCGACGAGGACGAACGGTTCGAGACGGCGGCCAGCCAGCCCGACGACCTTGCCGCCATCCTGTACACCTCGGGCACAACGGGCCGGAGCAAGGGCGCCATGCTGTCCCATCGAAACCTGTTCTCCAATGCGCAGGTGCTGAACAGCTATTGGGGCTGGACGGGCGATGATGTATTGCTGCACATGCTGCCCATATTCCACGTGCACGGGCTTTTCGTGGGGGCGCACGGCGCCTTGCTGGCCGGCGCGCGGATGATCTGGCTGCCCAAGCTCGACATCGAGCAGGCCTTGCATTACCTGCCGCGCTGCACCGTCATGATGGGCGTGCCCACCTACTACGTCCGCCTGCTGGCAGAGCCGCGCTTCACGCGCGAATTGTGCGCCGGCATGCGGCTGTTCGTCTCGGGCTCCGCCCCGCTGCTGGCGGACACCTTCAACGCCTTTCGCGAACGCACCGGCCATACCATCCTCGAGCGCTACGGCATGAGTGAAACCGTCATGCTTACCTCCAATCCCTACGACGAAAGCGAAGGGCCGCGCATCGCGGGCACGGTGGGGCGTCCGCTGCCGGGGGTGCAGGCGCGCGTGGTCAACGACGACGACATCCCCCTGGGGCCCGGGCTGATCGGCAAGGTGCAGGTGCGGGGCTCCAACGTGTTCTCCGGCTATTGGCGCATGCCCGAAAAGACGCGCGAGGAGTTCACCGCCGATGGCTGGTTTCGCACCGGAGACGTGGGACGGTGGGGCTCGATCCTGGACGACGACGGGCAGGTCATCCAGGCCATTCCCGACCACTATCTGTCCATCGTCGGGCGCAGCAAGGACTTGATCATCACGGGCGGCTTCAACGTCTACCCCAAAGAGATCGAGTCCTTCATCGACGAACTTCCAGGCGTGGTCGAGTCCGCCGTGATCGGCGTGCCGCACGCGGACTTCGGCGAAGCGGTGGTGGCGGTAGTGGTTGCCGAGCCCGGCCGAACAGTCGATCCGCAGGCCGTGCAGGCCAGCCTCAAGCGGCAGATCGCCAATTTCAAGGTGCCCAAGCACATCGTGGTCGTCGACCAGCTGCCGCGCAACACCATGGGCAAGGTGCAGAAGAATGTGCTGCGCGAGACCTACGCGAGCCTTGGCTAGGGCGCGTTGGCGCTGACGAGCGGCCCGCCGGCTCCCGATGAGCCATGGGTTCCCGGCGGAACGCAAGGCGCCTCAAAGATAAGGGCTGGCCAGCCAGATGATCTTGTTGCGCAGCCGCTTCAGGAAGGGCATGGCGGCCAGCGTCTCGAGCGTCACGGCCTCGGCGTCGCGGATTTCCGCATCGATTCTATGCTCCAGCTCGCGCGCCATCGCTCGGCTGTAGATCTCGACGTCCAGCTCGAAGTTCAGGCGCAGGCTGCGCGGGTCGAGATTGGATGAACCCACGTACGACCATGCCCCGTCTATGGTGATGAGCTTGGAGTGGTCGAACGGGCCGCGAGTCCGCCATACCCGGCAGCCATTGCGGATGACCTGATCGAGCTGCGCCGTCATGGCGTAGTTGACCAGCCGCAGATTGTTGCGCCCCGGGATGACGATGTCGACCTGGATGCCGCGGCGCGCCGCGGTGTTGATCGCGCCCAACAGGGCCACGTCGGGCAGGAAGTAGGGCGACTGGATGCGTATGCTGTGCTGGGCCACCGCAAAGGCGCCCAGCAGCATGTGATGGGTGCTGAGTATGGTGCGGTCGGGACCCGAGCGTACGCAGCGCGCCGGCACGCGCGGCGTGGGCGGGGACCAGCGCTCGCAATACCAGACGTCATAGGGCAGGGCTTCGCGGGTGGTGAACTCCCAGTCCTGCGAGAACACGGCCGTGAGCTGCAGCACGACAGGCCCCTCCACCTTGAAGTGGGTGTCGCGCGTGGCCGGCTCGCCCGACGGGCCGGTGGCAAAGCCGGCCCGGATGTTCATGCCACCCGTGAAGCCGATGCAGCCGTCCACGATGAGTATCTTGCGGTGGCTGCGCAAATTGGCGTAGGGCATGCGCATGCCCAGCGGGTTGGTCATGAACAGCGCCGTGCGCACGCCTTGGCGCCGCAGCAGGTGCACGATGGGCGGACGCGAATACTTGGAACCGATGGCGTCGATGAGCACCCGTACCTCGACCCCGCGCTTCACGGCCCGCGCCAGCGCATCGGCGATCTTGCGGCCCTCGCGATCGTTGTCGAAGATATAGGTTTGCAGGGCCACCGATACCTTGGCGCCTTCTATGGCCTCGATCATGGCCGGGTACGTTTCGTCGCCGCCGCACAGAAGCTGGATATAGTTGCCGTCGCAAAGCGGGAAACTGCTGACGCCGTCGCCCAGCGTCTGCAAAGAGGCGAACTGCGGCGCGGAATAGGGCGTCACGTCGGCGATGGGCGTGTCGTCGAGCGTGGTGTAGTCGCGCAGCGACTTGTCGCGCTGCTGCGAAATCTGGTCATGGCGCACACGGTTGATGCCGGCGATGAGGTAGAAGAAGGCGCCGAACAGCGGTGAAAGCAGGATGATGCCGACCCAGCCGATGGCGGCCCGCACGTCGGTCTTGTTCATGGCGGCATGAGTGGCCGCCGTCGCGGCCGCCGCAAAGGTGAACAAGAACACGAAATGGGGCCAATACTCTTGCAAGAAGGCCTGCAGATGAAGCAGCATGTTCGATGGTGTGGCTATATGGACGAAATAAGCCAACCAAGTATATAGAAGACTCGCGCTTGGGTCTCGGGGGCGTATTGAG
>Ga0180220_1000664_pt1 | contig 33165 bp, 34 predicted proteins | sample eDN5th37CBELigBY_FD_151335 | JGI IMG/M metagenome (GOLD analysis project Ga0180220, IMG submission 151335) | Enriched backyard soil microbial communities from Emeryville, California, USA - eDNA 5th pass 37_C BE-Lig BY (version 2) (version 2) | ecosystem: Environmental > Terrestrial > Soil >... | reverse complement strand
CTGGTACGGTCGCAGTACCAGATCGCGGTTGACGATGATGCGCACCGGCAGGCCCGGCCGCGCCGTCAAGGTTGGCTGGATGTTCATGTTGCGCCGGGTCATCTCTTGGCCGACCTGGTTCACCGTGTCTTGCATGCTGTCGCGGCCGGCGATGATGACGCGGTCGCCGTCCTGGCGGTTTTCGGGCGCAGCCAGCTCTGCGCCCACGCCCAGCAGCGTCGTCAACACCGCACCGCCAAAGATGCGGTCCCAATGCCAATCGACGCCATCCTCCAGGCCGGCATAGCCGGCGGGATCGGTGCCGACGAGGTTGTCTATGGTGAGTGAGGATGTGTCGGGCAGGATGATGCGGTTCCACACCACCTGGATACGGCTTTGCCCGTAGCTGACCCGGCTGTTGTGTCTGCCCATGATGCGTGAGCCAGGCGGCACCAAGGGATAGCGGCCCGTGGCCGAGTCATACACCGTCTCCGTCACCGTGGCGATGACGTCGCCCGGCAGGTCGGAGTTGATGCCCGTCACCAATGCGGCAGGAATCACCGTTCCGGCCATCACTTGGTACGGCGAAGCCGGCATTTGCAGGTCGCCGGAATTGCGGGTTTCCGTAGAGCCGCCTTTCAGGAACGCCTCTTTCTGGTCCTGCCGGTTCTGCACGGCGGTCGGGTCGGCAGGCTGGGCCGCCGTCGAGGCGGGGCCAGCCGCGAGCGGGTCGAAGGCCGCCAGGGCCGTACCGGCCCCTGCCATGCTCGGCGCAGCCTGGGCCGTGGCCGCTGCCGGCGTCTGGCCCTGGCCCTGGCCTTGACCCTGCCCTATGCGAAAGAACACGGACGATGCGGCCGCCGCCTCTTCCTCCTTGCGCAAGGCATCGGCAGGATCGTGGCCGGGCGCCGCGTAGGCGGCCACGGCCGGCTGCTGCGAGTTCACGATGGCCGGGCCGAGATCGCCCGGCAGCGGCGGTCCCAGCTCGGGCACGTCTGGCGGCAGCTTGGAATAGTCCGTTGGCAGGCCCGTCCAGCCCTTCGGACTTCGAGACGCGATCGACGTTGTACAGCTCGGTCTGCTCGTTGGCCCCGCGCCGCTGCGGCTGCAATGACCAGATCGTGGCCCCGAGTACGGCGACCGACAGGCCGCCGACGAGGATGGCCAGCGTGCGCCGGTTCAAGCGCGTGACCGGGCGCGGCTGGGCTCGCAGCGTCACCGACTCGGGCGTGACCTTGCCCGCTTGCGGTGCAGCGAGGTCGGGAGTGTCATCCTGGCTCATCGTCAGTTCCCCCGCGCCACGCCGTCCGTGCGCTCGATGCGCACCACGTCACCCTTGTCGCCGCCCAGGCGCAGTTCAGCCGCACCAAACAGGCGATCGACGATGTAGTACGGCGAGCGGAAGCGGTAATTGACCAGTTGCCCATCGCCTTCTGGCCCGATAACGAACAGCGGCGGCAATTCACCCTGGGCGATACCGGGCGGGAACTGGATATAGACCTTCGTGCTGTCATCGAAAGCACGCAGCGGCTTCCACGGCGGATTACTGCCGCTGATCGCGTAGCGAAAGCGCAGGTTCTCCAGCGACAAGCCGGAGTCCACCGGCGCGGCGGCGCTGGCCGCCTGCGCCTGGCGCTGCAAGGCCAGCATCCGGTCGCGCGGGTACTCCCAGGACACCGATGCCATCCACGTCTTTTCTGTCGAGGTCAGCTCCAGCAGATAAGTGCGGCGGCTGGTGGTGATGACCAGATTGGTTTTTAGGCCCGAGCGGATCGGCTTGACCAGCACGTTCACGCGCAGGTCGGTACCGCTGCCGCTGGACGTGTCGCCCACGATCCAGCGCACAGTATCTCCGGCCGCCACCGTCACCAATTCCTCGCCCGGCTGGAGCGAAACCACGGTTACGCGGCCCACGACCGCATAGACTTGATAGAGCGCACCATCGCTATATGGCCAGACTTGGATCGCGTTGACATAGCCCTCGCGCGTGGGCGCGACGCGCGCCTCGGCATTGGCCCGAGAGACGCGCACCTTCTCGTCGGCCGGCTCCGGCGCAGGCTTGGCGTCCTCGCCCTCGGGCATGGGCTTCAACTGCGCCGGCATCGGCAGCACCTCGGGCACGGCCACCACCTCCACCGGCGTGGGCGGCTCGGGCAGCGGCTGCGCCTGCACCGGTTCATCGAGCGAGATCACGGGCGGCGGCTTGCCCTGCGTGGCGCAGCCCGCCAGGGCAGCGAGCATCAACGGCAAGGCGTAAAAGCGGAAAGACAGGTTCATGGCTTGGCTCCTTCGGAAGAATCCAGTTCGCGGCTCCACGACAGGCCGTTGACGTAGATGCCCAGGGGGTTCTTGCGCAGGCGTTCCTCGGTGCGTGGCGTCTGCTGCACGATGGACACCACGGCGTTCCAGCGTTCGGTCCCCGCAGCGGCGCCGTTGACGAAACGGCGTTCGGTCCAGCGCACGTTGAACGACGTGTCGCTGGCACGGGTCACGCTGGCTATCTGCACCGTCACCGACTCCTTGCCGATGCGCGCGAACGGGTCGTTGACCCGCGCGTAGTCGTTGAGCACGGCCGCGCCCTTGTCGGTCGTGTAGTCGTAGGCGTCGAGCCAGTTCTGGCGCACGACAATCGGGTCGATGGACAGCGAGCGCACCAGCGTCACGAAGCGCGCGATGTGGTGCGCGGTCTGCGCATCGCTGGGCCGGTACGGCGTGGCCGCTTCGCCCACGGCGCGCACCTGGCCCGCGTTGTCCACCTCGATGACGTAGGGCGTCACGATGGACTGCGCCGAGCGCCACACCAGGCCGCCGGCCATCAGCACCGCCAACGTCAGGCAGCCAAACGCCATGAAGCGCCAGTTCTTGGCCTGCACGCGGGCCGAGCCGATGCGCTCGTCCCACACCTGCGCAGCGGATTGGTAAGGGGTCGCAGGCTGCGGTGTGTCGGCATAGCGCACCTGCGGTCGTTTGAATCGCATGGATGTTCTCCTTGAGGGTCACGAATCGGAATCGCGCAGGCTGGGCCCGGAGCCCGAGCCGCCGCCATCGCCACCGCGCAGCGTGTGTGCGGCGGTGGTCGCGGCCTGGGTGATCTGCTGGCGGCGGTGCAGGCGCTTGGCCCAGGCGGGTTGCTGTTGCTTGTGCGCCGTGGCGGCGTCGGCCGTGGCTTCGCCTGCGGCGGCCTGGCCGGGTGCGGCTGCGCCAAGCAGCGCGCCGCCTGCTGCGGCACCTGATGCGGCGCCTGCACCGTCATCACCCGAAGGCCCGTTCCATCCGGCGCGGAACGAATCGGCCATCTTTTGTCCAACGGCGGAGGCACGGGAGGCCACGCCGCGCCCCGCAGCCTGGGCGCCGGTCTTGGCGACGTTGCCCATGCCGGCCATCGCGCCTTTGGCCCCGCCGCCGGCGGCAGTGGAGCCAGCCTGGAACGCCGAACGGGCACTGCCGGCTGCCGAAGTCGCGGCACGCGGGCCGCTGCCGGCCAGCCTGGCGGCACCGGGCGCCATGCGCGCCCCGGCCATCACCGCGCCGCCCACGCCTGTCGCGGCAGCGCCGATGGCGACGGCCGTGCCGGCTGCGCCGACCGCAGCGCCAGCCATCGCGCCCGCGCCGAGCTGCGGCGCACCGGACACGAGGCCCGTGGCGATGCCGGGGCCGAAGATCCCCAGCGCCAGCAGCGCAAGCGAGGCCAGCATGATGACCAGCGCGTGGTCGATGGACGGTTCGGCGGGATGGACTTGGAACTGGGCGAACAGGCCCGAGCCGATGCCGACGATCACGGCTAGCACCAAGACCTTGATGCCCGACGACACCACGTTGCCCAGCACCTTTTCCGCAAGAAACGAGGTCTTGTTCCAGAGCGCGAACGGAATCAAGACGAACCCGGCAAGCGAGGTCAACTTGAACTCGATGAGCGTGATGAAAAGCTGCACGGCCAGCACGAAGAAGCAGAGGATCACCACCAGCCAAGCGAGGAACAGCACCAAGATCGGATCGAGGTTGGTGAACACCTCGGGAAAGCCCGCCAGGTCGCCGATCTGCTCCAGAATCGGTGCGCCGGCGTCGATGCCGGTCTTGGCCAATCGGCCCGGTTTCAGGAAGTTGTCCATCGTGATGGCCGAGCCGGTGGCCGTCAGGCCCAGGCCGGCGAACGACCGGAACACGATGCTGGCCAGCCAGTTGAAGTTGCCCAGGATGTACGCGAAAGCGCCCACATACAGGGTCTTGCGCAGCAGCTTGGCGATCACGTCCTCGCCCTGCCCGGTGGCATGGCTCATGGCCCAGTACAGGCCTGCGATCGTCATGTCGATGACGATCAGCGTGGCGGTGAGAAACGCCACCTCGCCTTGCAGCAACCCGAATCCCGAGTCGATGTAGCGCGAGAACGTATCGAGGAACTGGTCGATGACGGACACGTCATTCATGGCGCGTCCTCCTCATCCGGCAATGCTGGCGTCCCGCCGTCGTCGGACTCATCGAAGCTCGGCGCAATCATCGGCAGGTCGGCCGGCATCGGGTATTCATCCGGCCCGGCCTGGCCGGCGAAGAAGCGCCGCCGGAAGGCGTCGGCGGCGGCGCGGCAAGCGTCCTCGCCCGTGGCCTGCCGATCAGCCGCGCATTGCGTGCGCAATGCCTTGAGCCGCACGGGATCGGCGGCCAGGGCGTCGGCCAGGCTGTCGGCCGGCTGCCGCTCGCTGCACGCCGCCAGCAGCGCAGCAAGCATCCAAACAGACGGGGCGGGGACGCATCGCATGGCGGCCTCCCGTCAGTTGCCGTAGAAATCCACGGACTGCGGCGTGTACGGCGTGCCGCTGCCCAGGAAGCGCCGCCGCACCTCGCGGGCGCGCTCCGTGGCCGCCGCCTGCCGCGCCAGCTCCAGCGAGGCCGCACGATCCTGCGTGATCTGGAGCCGTTGCGACTGGATCGACTGCTTGGCTTGCAAGGCCAGCAACTGGTTCATGGCCTGCATCGCTTGGAGCGCGCCTTCGGCCGACTGGCTCTTGCCCACGAGGTCGGCCAGCACGCTTTCGTCTTCGCCCAGGTTGCGGGACACCTGGGCCTGCATCTGCATCGTGGTCTGCAAGCCGTTGAGCGTGTTCTTCCAACGCTCCTGCGTATCGCGGTACATCTGGTCGCCGCTGACGGTGGCGGCGTACTGCTCGGGATACAGGCGCGCGAACTCCCGATCGAGGTTCGTCACGTCGTAGGCCAGGCCCTTGGCCTGGGCGATCAGCCGCTCGGTCGTCGCCAGGTTGGTGCGCAACTGGCCGACCACGCTGGACGGCAGGCTGGCGAGGTTGCGCGCCTGGTTCGTCAGCATCTGCGCTTCGTTCTGAAGCTGCTGGATCTGGTTGTTGATCTGCTCCAGCGTGCGGATCGCGGTCAGCGTGTTCTGCACGAAGTTGGAGGGGTCGAACACGGTGATGGCCGACACCGGCTGGGCGAGCAACAGCGAGCCAGCCAGCGCAGCGGCCAGCGAAACAGAAAGCACACGGGTCTTCATGGCGAAACCTCCAGTGGTTGGGAATCAAGGAAAGAAGCGGCCGCCGGCGAAAAGCCCGGAAAATCGGGCAGCAGGTCGGCGGCCCAATCGAGGCCGCGATGGCGCAGCCAGGCGCCCGCGAAGCCGGGCGCGCCGGCGTCCAGCAGCACGCGGTCGATGTCGCGCTGGTCCTGCGGCGTGGAAGCGCCCGCAAACGCCAGTGCCGCCGGCCCCAGGTCGAGGTCGAACACGCGGTTTCCCAGGCGCGATTGGTAGTAGTAGTGCCGTTTGGGCTGCGCGCTGGCGACGATCTGGATCTGCCTGCTGTTGAGCCCGAAGCCCTCGTAGATCGTGCGAACCTGCGGTTCGGTCGCCTGTGGGTTGGGCAAGAAAATGCGACTGGCGCAGCTTTCGATGATCGCGGGCGCGATGGCCGATTCCTTCACGTCGGCCAGGCTCTGCGTATCGAAGACGACGGAAACCTGCTTTTTTCGCAAGGTTTTCAGCCACTGTCGCAGCCGTGCCGAGAACAACGGGTCATCTAGAAAAGTCCATGCCTCACTAAGGAAAAGCATGGTCGGGGAGCCATCAAAGCGCTCCTCCAGGCGCGCAAACAAGTAATTCAGCACGGCCAGAACAGCCGCGCGGCTACCCATCAACTCTTCCATCTCGAAGCACTGCACGTCGGCCACGCCAAGCCGGTCATGATCGGCATCCAGCAGCTTGCCGTGCGCGCCACCGAGCACATAGGGCGACAGTGCCTGACGCATCGCGTTGGATTGCAGTAGCACGGAAAATCCGGTCAGCGTGCGTTGCTCCACCGGCGCACCGGCAAGGCTTCCCAGCGCCGACCAAATGGCGGCCTTCTCATCGGGGCCGACTACCACGCCCTCATGTATCAACCGGCCTTCGATCCACTCGGCGGCCCAGGTGCGGTAGCTCTCGCGGTCGATGCGCGCCAGCGGTTGGAAGGCGATCTCTCCGTCCGCGCCCAGGTCGTAGTGCTCACCGCCCAGGCCCAGGACGGCGGCGCGCAGGGAGCGTCCCACGTCAAAGGCGAAGATGCGCGCGCCGGGATAGCGCCGGAACTGCATCGCCAAGGTCGCCACCAGTACCGACTTGCCCATGCCGGTGGGGCCGACAATCATCGTGTGTCCGACATCGCCGATGTGCGTGACCAGGCGAAAAGGCGTCGAACCATCCGTGCGGGTGACGATCAGTGGCGGCCCGTCGAGGTGGTCGTTCCTCTCCGGCCCGGCCCACACCGCCGACACCGGCATCATGTGCGCCAGGTTCAAACTTGACACGATGGGCTGACGCACGTTGGCGTAGGCGTTGCCGGGGATTGACGACAGCCAGGCATCGACCGCGTTGAGGTTTTCGGGAATGGTGACAAAACCCCGGCCCTGAATGACGCGCTCCACCATGCGCAGCTTCTCGTCGGCCACGGCGGCATCTGCGTCCATGACAGTGACGGTCGCCGTCAGGTAGCCGAAGGACACCTGATCGCTGCCCAGCTCCTGCAAGGCAGCGTCGGCATCCGTGGCCTTATTGCTGGCGTCCGTATCGACCAGCGGGCTTTCCTGCTGGAAGATCGTTTCGCGCAGCAGCGCGATGACGTTCTTTCTTTTGGCGAACCACTGGCGGCGCAGGCGGGACAGCTCCTTTTCCGCCTCGGATTTGTCCAGGCACAGGAACCGGGTTGACCAGCGATAGGCAAATCCAAGGCGGTTGAGGTCGTCCAGCATCCCCGGCCAGGTCGCGGTCGGGAAGCCTCGCACGGTCGCAACGCGCAGGTGCTGGTCGCCCAGCATGGGCGCCAGACCGCCAACCAGCGGCGAGTCCGCCAGCAGCGCGTCGATGTGGAACGGCACCTCGGGTACGCCCACGTGGTAGCGCCGCGTCGAGATGGTGGCGTGCAGATAGGTCAGCGTTTGGCTGTCATCCAGCCACGCAATCTCCGGCATCACACCATCAAGCAGGTCGAACACCCGGTCGGTCTCCGCCACGAAGGCATCGAGCCGGCCGCGCCAATCCACGCCGTCGCCCGGCGCGTTCTCGTAGAGCATCTTCGCGGCGCGGGCGCGCGATTCTTCGGGCGGCAGGTACACCAGCGTCAGGTGATAGCCGCTCTCGAAGTGGCTGGCCGACTCCTCGAAGGACGCGCGGCGTTCTTCATCCACCAGCCAGGACAAGGCTTCCGGGAAGTCGGAGTGTGGATAGTCCGCAGCGGGCCGGCGCTCGGCCTCGATGAACAGTGCCCAGCCCGAACCCAGACGGCGCAGCGCGTTGTTCAGCCGTGCGCTGGTGGCGATCAGTTCGCCTTGCGTCGCGCTGTCCAGGTCTGGTCCACGAAACCGGGCGGTGCGCTGGAACGCGCCATCCTTGTTCAGCACCACGCCGGGCGCAATCAATCCGGCCCAGGGTAGCCAGTCGGCCAGCAGCGCGGGCCGCTGGCGGTATTCGGCAAGGTTCAGCATGGCGGCATCCCCTCACACGTCCAGCAGCGGCTTGTGCTTGATGTGCCGTGCGAACACAGCCATGAACTGCGGATCGACACGCGCGCCCCACACAGCCAGCGAATGGCCGACGACCCAGAGCACCACGCCGGGAACCCACAATTGCAGGCCCAGTCCGACGGCGGCGGCCAGCGTGCCGTTGGCGATGGCGACCGTTCGCGGCGCGCCGCCCATGAGAATCGGTTCGGTCAGCGAGCGGTGCAGCGGCACCTCGAAGCCCGGAAGATCGGTGGCCGCACTCATACGACGGCTCCGCCCGAGAACGAAAAGAACGACAGGAAGAACGAGGACGCGGCGAACGCGATGGACAGACCAAATACGATCTGGATCAGTTTGCGGAATCCGCCGGACGTGTCACCGAATGCGAGCGCGAGGCCCGTGGCGATGATGATGATGACCGCGACGATGCGCGCCACCGGCCCCTGGATAGATTCGAGGATGGATTGCAGCGGGCCTTCCCACGGCATCGAGGAACCGGCGGCCGGCGCGGTGCCGGCCAGAATCAGCAGCAGCGTGGCCAGCAGCAGCCCTTGCCCCGCAGGGCGGACCAGGCTGCGCAGCCGCGCAAGGCGCAGAGCCGGATTTGCAGAAAAGCGGAAAGCAGGAACGATCATCTGCGTCATGGCAGTTCTCCAAGTGAGTCAGGGGATGGGGAAGTCGCCGCGGCGGGTGCGGCATCGGAAATCGGCGGCAGCGCGGAAAACGGCGTTTCCAGCGCGTCCGCCAGTTGGTAGCCCACGCCGTCGAAGCCATTGAGGCGGGCGATGCGCTCGATGCGGCGCTTGCGCCCGCGCCCGGCGATGTGGATCACCACGTTGACCGCCTCGGCGATCAGCGCACGCGGCGGATTCACCACTACTTCGAGAATCAGTTGCTCCAGGCGCAGCAGCGCGCCCAGCGCGGAGCCGGCGTGGATGGTGGCGATGCCGCCCGGATGGCCGGTGCCCCACACCTTGATGAGGTCCAGTGCCTCGGCGCCGCGCACTTCGCCGACGACGACGCGATCGGGGCGCAGCCGCATCGTGGCGCGCACCAGCGCCTGCATCGACACCACGCCCGCGCGCGTGCGCAGCGGCACGTGGTCACGGGCCGCGCATTGCAGCTCCACCGTGTCTTCGAGCACCAGCACGCGGTCGCCCGTGGCGGCGATCTCGGCCAGCAGCGCATTGGCGAGCGTGGTCTTGCCGCTGCTGGTGGCCCCGGCGATCATCACGTTCTGCCGCTCGCGCACGGCCCGCACCAGAAAGTCCGCCTGGGCTTGGGTCATCATCCCGTCGATGACGTACTGCGCCAGCGGAATCACGCCGATAGCGCGCTTGCGCAGCGCGAAGGCCGGGCCTGGCGCAGCCGGCGGCAAGATGCCCTCGAAGCGTTCGCCGGTCTCAGGCAGTTCCGCCGACAGCAGCGGCTGGCCGCGATGCACTTCCGCGCCGACGTGGGCCGCAACCAGGCGGATGATGCGTTCGCCGTCGGCCTCGGACAGCTCCACGCCCATCGGCGCACGGCCAGAGGACAGCCGATCCACCCAAAGGGTGCGGTCGGGGTTGAGCATCACTTCCACCACGTCCGGGTCTTCGAGCGCGGCGGCGATCAACGGCCCCATCGCCGTGCGCAGCATCTGGATGCGACGGTCCAGCGAGGCCGCCGCGGACGAACGCGGCTCGGGTGGAAGCTGGGGCATGGCGCTCATGACGCACGCTCCCGCGCCTCGGCCATCACCGCCGCGTCCTCCATGCGCGAGATGTCGGGGTGCAGTTCCTCCACCACGTCGTGCACCAGGCTGCGCCCGCGCAACAGATGGCGGCCCAACTGCTCGACGAACTGCTCGAAGCGCGCCTTGCCCTGCGCTCGGGCGGCCTCCTGATGCGCTTCGGGAACCGGCGTGCTCACGGTCAGGTAGTACCGGATGAACAGCGCCAGCGTCTCGATCTGGATGTTCTGGTCGCGCTCCAGCCGCTCGGCCTGGCGCGACAGGCGATCGAGCCGTTTGGCGATGGCCGCCTCGCGCTGGTCGGCGGCATCGGGCGACAGCCACGATGCGAGCGCCGCCGCGACGATGGACGACTTCGAGACGCCTTTCTTCGCGGCCAGCTCGTCCAGGCGCTTGGCGTGCTCGGGCTGGATGAACAGATTGAGGCGGTAGTGGCTCATAGTTCGATTCCGTCGTTGGGGTTCAGCGATGCCAGCCGGGCCGTGCGCTGCATGGCCGGGTCAAGCTGGCGAGGAAGGGAAAGCGGCAGGTCGTCGTCATCGAGCAGCGCGAGGTCGGCCGCAGGCGCGGCCAGCTCAGGGTCGTAGGCGAGGGTTTCGGTGAGTTCGGGCTGACGGCGCGGGCCGCCGTCATCGGCCGAACCCAAGTTCTCCAGGCCGTCGGTGGCATCGGGCGCGGGCGCATCCGGCACGGCGGGAATCGCCAGCCCGCTCCAGTCGTCGGGGCGCGGAGGCGGCGCGTCGGCGTACTGCCCGCCTGCCAGCGCAGGCGCCGGCAGCACGCGCCGCTTGAAATTGATGTCGGTGTAGTAGCGGAGTTTTTTGGCCTTGATCGGCGCCACGCTGGACACCATGACCACGGCCTCATCGGTGGGAAGCTGCATCACTTCGCCCGGCGTCAACAGTGGACGTGCGGTCTCTTGCCGCGACACCATCAGGTGGCCCAGCCACGGCGCGAGCCGGTGGCCGGCGTAGTTGCGCTGCGCGCGCAGTTCGGTGGCCGTGCCCAGGGTTTCCGAAATCCTTTTCGCGGTACGTTCGTCATTCGTGGCGAACGTCACCCTGACGTGGCAGTTGTCGAGGATGGAATGGTTCTGCCCATACGCCTTGTCGATCTGGTTGAGCGACTGCGCGATGAGAAAGCTGCGGATGCCGTAGCCCGCCATGAAGGCCAGCGCCGTCTCGAAAAAATCGAGCCTGCCAAGAGCCGGAAATTCATCGAGCATCAGCAGCAGCTTGTGGCGACGCGCGATGCCGTCGGAGCCATCGAGCGATTCGGTGAGCCGGCGTCCGATCTGGTTCAAGATGAGCCGAATCAGCGGTTTGGTGCGGCTGATGTCCGAAGGCGGCACCACGAGATACAGCGATACCGGGTGCTGGGCCGCGATCAGGTCGGCGATGCGCCAGTCGCAGCGCGAGGTGACTTCCGCGACCGTGGGGTCGCGGTACAGGCCGAGAAAGCTCATGGCCGTGGACAGCACGCCCGAGCGTTCGTTGTCGCTTTTATTGAGCACTTCACGTGCTGCCGAGGCCACCACGGGATGCGGTGCATCGCCCAGGTGCGGCGTGGTCATCATCCGGTGCAGCGTCAGCTCGAACGGGCATGCGGGATCGCTCAGGAAATTGGCGACGCCGCGCAGCGTCTTGTCTTCGCCCGCATAGAGCACATGCAGGATGGCGCCGACCAGCAGCGCGTGGGAGGTTTTTTCCCAGTGATTGCGTCGCTCCAACGCCCCTTCGGGATCGACCAGAATGTCCGCAATGTTCTGGACATCGCGCACTTCATGCGCACCGCGCCGAACCTCCAGCAGCGGGTTGTACGCAGCGGACTTTGCCTCGGTGGGGTTGAACAGCAGGCAATGGCTGAACCGGCTGCGCCACCCGGCGGTGGTGCTCCAGTTCTCCCCTTTGATGTCGTGGATGACGGCGGACGCGGGCCAGCTCAACAAGGTGGGCACCACGAGCCCCACGCCTTTACCGCTGCGCGTGGGCGCGAAGGTCAGGACGTGTTCGGGGCCTTCGTGCCGCAGGTACTGGCCGTCGTGCTGGCCGAGGAACACGCCGGCCGGCTGCGTGAGGCCCGCTTTGTGGATGTCATCGGCGTTCGCCCAGCGCGCCGAGCCGTAGGTCGTGACCCGCTTGGCCTGCCGCGAGCGCCAGACCGACATGGCAATGGCGACGACCACGGCCAGCAGGCTGCTGCCGCCGGCGATGGCGCCACCGATATCAAACACATGCGGCGCATAGGCGTCGAAGAAGAACCACCACTCGAACAGCCGCCAGGGGTGATAGACCGGCGTGCCGTAGAAATCGAACCAGGGCGAGCCCAGGCGTAGCTGGTGACCCAACGCGGCTGCTGTCCATTGTGTGGCACCCCACACACCGGCGATCACGATGCCGAAGACGGCGGCGATCTGCCCGAACAACACGCCCTGACCCTGCATGACCTGGCCTCCGATTTTTCCTGCGCTGGTTCCTCATGGAAAGCGCGGCACAAGGACGTGCCGCCAGCGTCAGGATCGGTGCCGGGTCAGTGCCGGTCAAAGACCGTTTAGGACAGAAAAGTCGAGAAAAAAGAAAGAATTAGCCCTGTATCGGGCCAAAGAAAAACGCCGCAAGCGTGAGCGCATTGCGGCGTGTCGGGCAAAAAAATGAAGGAGATGCGGCGAGCTGCCAACAATCAGAACTTGGGTGACTCTTTCGAAGGCGTGTAGGGGGTTTCGCCGTCGCCATAGAACCGGTTGCGCGTGGCCTCGGCGACCCGGTTGCACAGCACGTCACCCAGCTTGGGGCGATCCGTCTTGCACTGCTGGCGTAGTTCCTTGAGTCGTTCGGGATTGGCCGCCAGTTCTTCCACCGTGGGGATATTCGCACCAGAAGTATCGGCCTTTTGAGGCGTCTCGGACTGGCCGCAGGCAGTCAACGCGACCACCAGCAAGAAAGGAATGATCTTCGTCATGGCGTCAGTTCCTCCGGGTGATCGGGATTGTGGCCCCGCAAGAGTCTGGGGATTTCCGGCAATTCGATGGTCTGCACGCGCGCAATGAACCGCGCCAGCTCGTCGGACGGGTCCACATCAAGACGAAGCAGGTAGGTCGTCAGCGGCGGCACGCGCAACGCTAATGGTCGGGCCACGACACCAGGCTCGCGGCTGGCCGCAATGTGTGCCGCACCCGCCAGCCCGAGCGCAAAGCCGGCTGATACCAGTGTCATCATCAGGTCGCCGGAGGCAACCCGCTCTGCAATCAGTGGCTCCACATCAGCATGGCGCAGCACCCGTTCCACGTGTTTGGCATGGCCTTCGCACACTTGCGGATCGCACAAGACCAGCGGATAGCGCAGCAGTTCATCCAAGGGAATGCGCTTGTGGGCCAGCAGCGGATGCCGTGCTGGCACTGCCACCATCAGCGCATCACTCCAGGCGGGCGTGGCAACGATGCCATCGCCTACCTCGTCCGATTGGGCAAACCCTACGTCGTACAGATCGTCATGCAATCCTTTGATCTGCTGCGATAGCGGCACCTCGAAGAAGCGGATTTCCACTTCAGGTTCTTCCTGTCGGCAAAGGACGAGCAACGCGGATAACCGTGACGGGGTAATGCCGTCGGACAAGGCCACGCGCAATTGCCCGTGGAAACCGTTGGCTGCTGCCTTCACGCTATCGCGTGCCTGTTCTAAGGCTGAGAACACGCGGCGCACATGCTCCAGAAACAGGGTTCCGGCATGCGTCAGCCGCGTGCTGCGCGTGGTGCGGGCGAACAGCACCACGCCCAATTCTTCCTCCAGTTCCTTGATGGCGCGTGATAGCGGCGACTGCTCGATGTGCAGTCTCTCGGCCGCGCGGGCGAAGTGGAGTTCCTCGGCCACGGCCAGAAAGCAACGCAGATGACGAAGCTCCATGGCTCCTTTCAAGTTCTGGATGCGCGGGCGTATAACCCCAATACGACCACCATGAAGCCGGCTGCCATCCAGTACGGAGCATGCGGGCTCGCGCGATAGCCGGTAGCGCCCAGCAGCGGACCTATCACCATCCCAAGGCCTTGCGCGGCACCGCTGAGGCCGCCGATGCGGGTCTGATCGCCAGCCTTCTGCGCGCGGTGCGTCAGCATGTTCAGCGTAAACGGCATGAACGCCCCCAAGCTCAAGCCGAACAGTGCAGAGCAAAGCAACTGCGCCTGGAACGGTATTTCGGCAATCAGCAGGCCAAGCCCCAGCAGTCCCAGGACACCAGTGATCAAAACGATGCGCCGTTGCGCGCTGGCAGTGGCCACATGGATTCTTGCCAGCGTCATCTGCGTCGTAACCAATGCCGCCGCAATCGCCATGAGCGCAATGCCCGCATGCTGTGTCGCATGCTGGGCGTCCAGGTGGAACTGATCCCGCATCCTGAATCCCGTCACCTGCATCAGGATGCCGTAGACGGTATAGAGCAAGGCCAGGATGGCCAGCGGGTGCCAAATCAAAGCCCATCCCGTCCTGGGATGCCCTTTCGCAGCAGAGGCGTGCGGTGCTGTCGCCGCACCGTGCTGCACACGGGGTAGCCACATCCACGTGCAGACAGCCGCTGCCACGAGCAGGATGGCCACCACGTAGAACGGTGTCAGCAACCCCGCGCCCGTGGCGATGGCAGCAAGACCGGGCGATGCCACCATGCCGAGCGCGAAGCTCGCCCCCATGCTGGCCAGCGCGCGAGGCCGATAGGTACTGTCCGTCGTGTGGGCGATGTAGGACTGCGCCGTGGGAAGCATGGCCGCTGAAAACGGCGACAGCAGAACCCGACTGGCGATCAACAGAGCGAAGCACAGTAACACCGAGATCCTTGCCTCCAGACGCCATGCCAGGGCGAACCCGAACAGCAGCGTGAACACAGCCACCATTAGAAGGGCTGCCGTGAAGATGCCTCTGGCCGGCCAATGCCGCCCCAGCCGTCCCCAGACCGGGCCGAACAGGACAAACACCAGCGCGGCGGGCGCCACGACCCAGCCGATCTGAGGTTCGCTCAGGCCCAGGTCCCGGCCGACTGACGGCAGGATTGCGAATACGCACGACATGCTGGTTGCTGCCGCAAAGAGCGCAAAGCAGACGCTGGCGAGAGCCAGCGATGCGGCGCGATCAGCCGACTGAGTAGGCGTGGCGAGGGGTATTGGGTCTGGCTGAGTCATGTTGACAAACGGAGGTGAGAACTATTAACATCACGACTGATCATTTGGTTAGTCTACCAACTGACCAGTCATATCGTCAATGCGGAATGCAACCCTAGCCACTCGACCGCGATAGCAGGACGAGCACGACAGCGATGAGGTTCCCGCGCAGGATCGTTCAACACCTTCAAGGGAAACCATGCCTACGACTACTCAGCGCAAAACCTTTACTGCGCGTGCCATGCGGCCTTCGAGAATCGCACTTGCGATCACCGCCCTACTGGCCGGCGCGACGCCTGCCTGGGCGCAGGAACCAGACACGCAGCCTTCATCCGGCACCGTCGCCGAACTCCCTACCGTAACCGTCACCGCGCGCAAGCGCGAAGAGTCAGTGCAAAGTGTTCCCATCAGCATGAGCGTGCTCGACGAGCAGGACAGCCGCCGCGCGGCCTCTCCCTCGGATGGCAATGGCGGGCTTGCGCGTTCGGCGCCTAACGTCTCCTTCGCCGACAGCGGCGGCCAGTTCGGCAACCTGTTCGTCATTCGCGGCGTGGGTTCGTTCGCTCCACTGTCCTCCGACGACACGTCGGTGGTGATGTACCTCAATGAAGTGCCTCGATCGGTCTATGGCGCGCCCCCGGCCTTGCTGGACATCGACCGCGTTGAGGTATTACGCGGTCCGCAGGGCACGCTGTTCGGGCGCAACACGCAGGGCGGTGCCATCAACGTGATTCCCAACATGCCCAACTTCAAGCGCGAGTTCTCCGCCACAGCGGAGGCCGGCTCGCATGGGTACCGGCTGGGTGAGTTCGTCGCCAATGGCACCTTGTCGGACACCGTGGCAGGCCGCTTGGCCGTTCGTTACTCCGATCTGGATGGCGCGGTTCCCAATGTCGCGGCTGGCGGCAAGGATGGCCGCACACAGGTCGGTGCAGTCCGGGGCTCACTGCTATGGCTGCCCGGCGACAACACGACGGTCACCTTGACCGGGTTCTATGACCGCCGCCAGTCCGATGCGTCACGCTTCATCTGGTTGCAGAGCCCAGCGTTCCCGCAAAGCGCGGTCAATCCCAATAGCGACATTCGCTGGCGCGATGCAGGTGCTTCGCTCAAGGTGGAACACGATTTCAACAAGGTACGGCTGACTTCGCTGACCAGCTACCAGGACGATCACTCGTTCCAACCAATGGATTTGACCGACGGCCTGATCTACTCGGCCATGACGGGCCAGCCACGAAGCCTGTATGACGCGCCTTATGCCGACTATGTGGACATGCACTTCCGCGAGCGGACGATGCAGCAGGAGTTTCGTCTGTCCTCACTGGAAGACGGCCCCTTTACCTGGACCGGCGGCATCAATCTCTTCCATTCACGGTTCACGAACGACACCTGGGCCGTAGCGTCCCCAGCCGCTTTCAATTTCCAAGCGCAGAACGGCGCGCAAGACAACCGCATCCACGCCACGAGTGTGGCAGCCTTCGGTGAGGGGACATTGGCCTTGACCGACAAGCTCAAGGCGACGCTGGGCCTGCGCTACACCTACGAACGCAAGAAGGCGGACTACGAGTTCACCGGCAACGGCCACCCCGCCGTCGTTGGGTACTCCCAGTACGGCATGCGCCTTTCGGACAACTTCCTGACCGGCCGCGCCGGCCTGTCATACGAGTGGACGCCGGAAGCCATGACCTACGCCACCGTCTCACGCGGCGCGGTCGGTGCAGGCTTTCCCGTCACTCAGACCAATGGCTATGCCGGCAAACCAGAAGTTCCCTATGACACGTCGACGAGCTGGACCTATGAAGTCGGCTTCAAGACCTTGTGGCTCGACCGGCGGCTGGGCCTGAATGGTTCGATCTTCTACAACGACGTCAAGAACGGGCACCTGATCGTCTTTGATCCATCCCAGGCGCTGTTCACAACGGCATCGCTGGACTACCGCAGCAAAGGCGCTGAGCTGGAAGCCGTCGCCAGCCTGACGCCCAACCTGAAACTCACGGCCGGCATCGGCTATACGCAGGCCGAACTCGTGGACGTGCCGTCCGGGAGTTCGACGGGGGCCAAGTCCGGCAACCGCGTGCCTAACATGCCGCGATTCAACGGCTCCGTGGGCTTGCAGTACGACGCGCCCATGCAGATCGGCAGTGCGTCGGGACGGCTGAAAGGGTCCGTTACCTGGCAGTACGTTGGCAAGCGTGCCGTTGACGTGAAAGAGAGCTTCGATTTGCCTGGTTATGGCGTCGTCAACGCCCGCATCGGCTGGCAACAAGGCCAGTCGGAAATTTACGCCTTCGCCTGGAACCTGCTCGACAAGCAGTATCTGGTCGGCGGCCAGGCATGGACTGCGGGCGTCAGTTCCGTGCGTGTTGGCCAGCCCCGCATCGTGGGCCTGGGCGCAACGGTGCGTTTCTGATCGGTGAATTGCCCTTATGCACGTTGCCGACTTACAACCAGATGCGGGTCCGAATTTCTCCCGCCGCAATGACGGCCTGATACTGGCGGCCATCACACTCGCCTATGTGTCGCTGGGCACCATACTCGGCTTCGTGCAGGGCGGCGTGGCCCCGGTGCTGCGCACCCAGGGCGTTGAGCTGTCGGCCTTGCGCTGGGTCTATGCCCTGTATCTGCCGTTCGGTCTTGCCTTCCTGTGGGCGCCGGTCGTCGATTCCTGGCGCTGGCCCTGGCTCGGGCGACGAACTGGCTGGATCATCCCCATGCAGTGGGTATCCGTGCTGGCCATCGTGACCATCGCGCTCGTCAAGCCTGCCCCCGGCGCCTGGGGAATGCTGCTGGTTCTGGGGTTCGTGGCCACCATCGCGGCCGCCACCATGGATATCGCCCTGGATGCGCTGACCGTGGAAATGGTGCCGCAGGCCCAGCGTTCCGCCGCAGCGGGCGCCAAGATGGGAGGCATCTCGCTGGGGGCCGTGCTGGGCGGCGGCGTGCTGGTGACGTGGTATCCCCGGCTCGACTGGCATGGAACCCTCTTGCTTATCGCAACGGCCACGGCGTTGTCCTGCCTGCCAGTATTCGCGCTGGTCAGCAAGGACCGGCGCTTGTCCACGCGCATGCAGCAGCACCGGGCGAAGCTGGTTCGGACCCTACGCAAACCCAACATGCGCGGCCGGCTCCTGCGCCTCACGCTGCTGGTCTGCACCTTGCTGGCATTGTTCAACTTCAACCGCTTGCTGCTGGTGGACATGGGCGTTTCGCTGGAGCGCATCGGCAGCCTCCTGGGCGTCATCGCGCCACTGGCCAATGCCACTGCCTGTTTCCTCGCGCCGATGCTGGTTCGCGCCATGCCCGTCCGGCGAGCGGCGTGGCTGACGGCGGGGATCTGCTTGGTCAGCGCATGCCTCGTCTGGCTAGGATGCCTTCAGGCAAGTATCACCACCGTTATCGTGGGCAGCATCCTGACGACGGCGGGTGCCGCCGCCTTGTACGTGGTGCTCGGCAGCCTGATGCTGGAGTGGGCCGCCGGCCAGCAGGCCGCCACGGATTACGCGCTGCTCTATGGCATGGGGCGCTTCATCGGCACCGCCGCGTTGATGATCCTGCCCGGCGTGATCCAGTCCGTGGGCTGGCCCTTCTTCCTGGCTGTGGTGATTCTGGCCTTCGCCGCGTCCGCTTGGTACTTCCTGCTGCTGTTCCCGAAGGCTGACCAAAACCCGCTCGGTGGGCTATGATGAGATATTGACCAAACGATCAGCGTACTGATCTGAGATCACAACGATTCACGCCCTAGGAGTTTCCTCATGTCCGAATTGCGAAAGGTGTACACCACCGTCGATGCCCGCGACCGCATCGTGGAAGCTGCATTGACCGTTTTCGCGCAGCGCGGATTCGATGGCGCGACCACGCGCGAAATCGCCAAGGAAGCAGGTGTCTCGTCCGCACTGATCCACCACCACTTCAAGGACAAGGAGAGCTTGTGGAAGCTGGTAGGCCAACGTATCTCGGAAGAATTCGTCGAAGCCATCACCTCGTCCATGGACCCTGCGCTCCGAGGCACTGGCGATGGTGCACGGCAAATGGTTGCGGCCTACATGCACTACTGGCGCGAGCACCCCCGCGCGCTGCGATTTCAGCTCTGGCGCGTGCTGGGTGCGCCAGCGGATGAACGCAAGGCGCGCTCCAAGCAGCTCAATCAACTGTTCGTGCCGGAGGTCAAGGCCGCTCAGGAAGCAGGCCACGTCCGCGGCGACGTTCCTGCCGGGCTGCTCATGATCACGATGGGCGGCCTGATCCAGTATTTCTTGCACAGCGACATGGAAACGAACGATGCGCTGGCTGTCACCGGCGCGCGCCCGATGACGGACGACCAAGCGCTGGACTACGTGTGGGGGCTGGTTGCTGCAATGCATCCAGCGCCTGCATCGGCAGCGAAGAAGCGTCGCACGCCAGCAAGGGCAAAGTGACACCCAACCGCAAGGAGATCGACCAATGGCAACCCCTGCACTCGGCGTCATCGACGCCAGCGAGTTTCCCGTCGTGCACATCCACGGGCCCAACCTGATTCCTGGAGTTGGGCCGCACATCATCGAAGACCTGGAGACATTGATTCGGCATGGCCAAGCGTTTGTCCTAGTCATCGTCAATGGCGACGAGCCTCCTCCCCAGCGTCAACATGATGAAGACAAGGCGCGCATGCTTTGGCTGAAAGAGAACAAGGCCCGCTTGGCGAGCGTCTGCAAAGGGATTGTGTCCGTCATGCCGGATCGTCAGCGCATACCGTTGGTCGAAAAGCAAGCCGCAGGACTGCAAACTGCGTTGGGCATCCCGTTCCTAGTAACAGCAAGCCACCGCGATGCAACTGCACAGGCTATATCCCTCCTGTGAAACAAGTGGGATCAACCGATCGAGGGACCACGCTGCTTCCCAATCTCCCATGACACGCCGCCACCGCGCACTGTCGCGGCGAGCTGCTGCCCCAGCCGCTGCTCAATCACTGGCTTCCACGGTACCAGGCTGAACCCCATGCCATCGTCCAGCATGGCGTAGCGCCCACTGACCAGCATAACGGAACGTCGGTAGATACCGGCCACGCGCTGGCCGTCATACACAGGCCGATGCGTCAGGCCAGTTTCGGCGGAAATGTCCTTGGCGGCCTGCGCCAGCTCCCTATTGCGCAGCGTACCCAGCAGGTTGCGGGCGAGGATCACGCGCTGGCCGCGCCGCTGGGCCAGCCCCTGCTCTTCAAGGAAGTCGACGCGTTTCTGTAACGCTTCCTTGGCCTCTCCGCCAAAGCCCAGGTCGCCCAGGCCCGAGCCGCCGCCGATCAGTTGCTGGTCGAGCCAGGTGGCACCGATCACGCGGGCCTGGCGCTCGATGGGCAGGTGCGATTTCAGTTCCACCGACACGCCGCCACCCAGGCGCTGGGCGTCGTAGCGGCGGCCACGCTCGGCCAGGTCGTCCGGCACCTTCCATAGCCCCTCGGCGACACGCTCCACGATGTCGGCGCGGCGCAGGGCCTCCAGGCGGCGAACGTGGGCGGCGACAACCTCCTGCGGGTTGCGGCCGGGCGCAGCCTGACCCTGCGCGATGGCGAGGTGGTGGTCGGTGCGGTACAGGCCATCGCTCGCTAGCGAGGCGATGTTCTTGTCGGCCATTCGCACGTCGGCCGCCCCTTTGATCTCCACCACGGCGCCCATTGGGTACTGTTCCAGTTCGGTCCTGGGCGGCAGCGTCACATAGTGGGATTTGCCGTCGGTGCCATCGACGATCAGATAGCCCTTGTCGTACAGCTCGTCGGCCAGGCCCTTGCCCGCCACACGGCCCACGATGGCGCGGCTGTCCTCGCCGGGCTGGAACACGGCCAGGTCGCGCTGCTTCGTCCCTATCGCCCGCTGCATGGTGCGGATGATGTCGCCGCGTTCAGCCATTGTCCGCAACGTGGGTTCGGCCTCGGCATGCACGGCCCAGGTGCCGGGCTGGGTTTCGGTCGCCAGTCCCATCTTCTGCAAGCGTTGCAGCCGCCCGACCAGTAGCAGGCGTTGGCGTTGCAGCCGGGGTTCGCTGAAGAACTCGGTGCGCACCAAGCCATCGACGGCTTCGCGCTGCAAGCTGCGGTCCAGGTTGGTCCAGCGTTCCTGTTCGACTTCGCGGGCCAGGGCGCGCTGAATCTCCAGTTCGGTGCGCGGCCCCAGCCATTCGGTGGCCAGTTCCATCGCCCGCTCGCGCATACCGAGGGTGATGTATTCCTGCGAGATGATGAGATCCTTGCCGGTGTCGTCCTTGCCGCGCAGCACGACGTGGGTGTGCGGGTTGTCGGTGTTCCAGTGGTCCACCGCCACCCAGTCCAGCCGGGAGCCCAGGTCGGCCTCCATGCGCTGCATCAGGTGCCGGGTGTAGGAGCGCAGGTCGTCGAGCTGGCCGGCGTCCTCGGGCGAGACGATGAAGCGAAACTGGTGGCGATCTCCCCGGCCGCGTTCCTCGAAAGCGACCGTGTCCGCATGATCGGTCGTCGGCCCGTAGGCGCGGCCCGGTCCGCCCTGACGGTCCACGCCTTCGCGTTCGATGTAGCGCAGGTGCGTGATGGTGGAACGGGCGCCGACCTTCTGGAGATACACCAGCCGCACTTTGACCGTGGCGCGGCGCGAATTCGCCGTCAGTGACTGGCCGGTGAACCGCGCCGCGACATGGCCGCGCCCCAGGCGCGAACCAGGCGCCTTGCCGCGCTTGCCGCCGGTGGCGTTGGCCGCCTTGCTGGCCTGGCGCAGCACTTGATTGATGAAGGCGTCGCCGCGCTGCTTGGGAGCGCCTGGGCGGACACGGAAACGGTCGTCGTCGCTGCCGCTCATGCGGCGCCTCCATCCAAGACGGTCAAGGCCGGGCGTGCGTGGCACGCGGTTTTGCCAATGCCGACAAGGCATTGCAGCTTCACGCGGCACGATGCCGCGATCTGGCGCGTGCCGCGCCACCCCCACGTGCAGACTGGCTTTGTGCGCACCTTGGTGCCGCACCCTTCAATCTTGCCTTCTGCCTTTGCCCCTCGCTGTCGCTCCGGGCAGCGGCGGACCGGCGGCGCTGCTGCGCGAGCAGCCAGCGCGCCGGCGAACGCGGACACGGCCGCAGGCCGGGCGCGTTCGAGGCAAGACACCTGCACGTGGGACGGCTGTGCCGGAGGCAGCGCGAAGTGCGGTGCCCAATGCGTAGGATTGGCACCCGCACTGCACGCGCGACGACACGGCGAACGCCACTCGATCGGCACGCCCGATAGCACGACAAGATGCACGGCAACGTGCAGCGAGTTGGCGACCATCATGGGCGGGACTCCAGCCAGACCGGATGCGCCACGCCGATCACGGCGGATGCGTGCACCGGGCCGAAATATCGGCTGTCGAACGACGCCGGGTTGGTCACACTGAGCAGGAACAGTTCGCCGGATTCAAGGCGGCGGCATTGCTGCCAGGATGGCAGCGGCCGGCCCCAGCGGTCAGCAGGCAGCACGGCGGCCGACGGCACGCCGTCGATGCGGACGATGCCGCCAGCGATGCACACCTCCTGTGGCGCGACGGCGCCCACGCGTTTGAGCAGCGGTACGCGCGCCGGCAGGTAGCCGCGCTGTGCAGCCAGTGCGGCAGCGTCTGGCGGCAGCGTGGTCAGCACGATGCTGCCCACTTCCAGCCGACGTGGCAGCGAGCCGGTGCCGTGGCCCTGCAGATCGACGCGATACCAGCCGACCGCCACGCTGTCGGATGGGTTGTAGATCAAGCGCGGCAGCGGCTGCACGAAGGACGCCCAGGCCAGCGCAGCGAGGCCGCAGGCGGACAGGCCCGCCAGCACGAAGCGAGCGCGCAGGCGCGAGCGAGAACGCGGCGCGACGCCGTCAGCGGAAAGGGCAGTCATGACAACACCCTCCCTGTCAGCCAGGCGGCGTGCCGCTCTGCGGTGTATTCGGGCAGCGGCAAGCGCGCAGCGAGCCGATTGGCGAGCGTGCGCCAGTACGCGGGCGAGACGCCGACAGGCGTGATGCCCAGCGCCTCGATGGCGTCGATGCGCGCCAGCACGGCGCGCACGTGGTTCTCGCCCTCGGCGTGCAGCAGCAGGCGCGCGCCCGGCTGCACGCCGGGGATGCGCTGCGCCGCGTCCAGCGGCGTGCAAGCCTGCATCACCATGAGCTGCCAGCGGATCGTGCCGTAGTCGTTGGCCTGCCAGCGGATACGGCAGAACATGGCGCCCGGCAGGAACACCGCGCAGCGCCGCCAACGGTCGAGCTGGTGCGTGCGCGCGGGCTCGCCGAAGCGCAGGTAGAGCTTGAAGCGCGATTCGATGTAGGCCAGCGCCACGCGCGTCAGCGGCGCGCTGGCAGGCTGGCCGGCGGGCGCGGCCGATGATGGCTGAGGCGCAGCCGTGGCCACGCCAGCGGCAGGCGAAGCGGATGCCGTCATGGGGTGTTCTCTCTGCGATGCTCTGGAAACTCCCGTTCCAGCAGGCCGCGCAGCAGGTCGGCCACGGTCACGCCTTGCGTGAAGGCCGACACCTTGATGCGCGCCCGCATCGCGGGCGTGATGTCGAGGGTCAGGCGCGCGGTGTAGAGGTCGCCCTTGCTCAGCGCATCGGCGTCGCCTTGGCGAATCCACGCCTCGGCGTGCGGATTCGCCGGTGGACGCGCACCGATGCCGACGCGCTTGGCCGTGCGTTTGCTGTTCGGTGGCGGCTTCGCGGTCATGCCTGCCACCGCAGCAGTTCGTCCACCAGCGCAGTGATTTCGCGCGCGGCGGCGCTGTCCGGCGCCGTCTCGCGTGCAAGCCGGCCAGCGGCCACGCTGTCGGCGAACACGATGCGCTGACGCACTTCCGCGCGCAGCGCAGGAAGCGGCTGGTCGGCGAGCGCCTGGCGCGCTTCGCGCCCGATCACGGTAGTACTGACGCGGCGGTTGATGACGAAAGCCGCACGGAGCTGCGGCCGAAACACCTGCGCCTCGCGGATCAACGCCACCATCTCGGCGCTGGCCCACAGGTCGTAGGGGCTGGGCTGCACGGGGATCAGCACGCGCTCGGCCGCCAGCAGCGCGGAGCGCGCCAAGGCGGCAATGCGCGGCGGGCCGTCGATGACGACGTGATCGGCCCGCCTGGCGAGTTCTGGCGCTTCCTGATGCAGCGTTTCGCGTGCGAGGCCCACGGCGCTGAACAGCCGTGGCAAGCCTTGCTGGCTTCTGCGCTGTGTCCAATCCAACGATGAGCCCTGCGGGTCGGCGTCCAGCAGCACGACCTGCTGACCGCGTATTGCCAGTTCGCCAGCGATGTGGGTGGCGAGTGTGGTTTTGCCGGCGCCCCCTTTCTGGTTGAGCAGCGCGACGATCATGACGCGGCCCTCCATGCTGGAAAGCCATGCCTTGGTCGGTCTGCAAAACCTGTCGGCTGGTGGCGGGTTTTGCCTGCCGTTGGTGGCCGCGCGGCGGTTGTCCACCGCAGCGGCGTTTCCCTACTAAAAGTTAGAGTATTTAAGTTAGGGAAGTTAAGGGACGCGCAAACCCAGTGCTGGCGCGGCTTTGCGGCCGATTTTGTTGCCTGATAGCACGATAGTTTGTTGCCTGATAGCACGATACCTCTGTTGCCTGATAGCACGAGCCCGTCCACAGGTTTTCCCGAAGTTATCCCCGTGCCGTGGGCGGCACGGGCCGGAACGTCAGCAACGGCGAGGAAATCCCGGAGACGTACTCGATGCCCAACTGGTAGCCCGGCAAGGATTGCCGCGCGACCAGTGCCCGCAGGTCGGCGGCGAAGTCGTAGTACCGTGCCACGCTGCCCGACTTGCGGTACAGATGCTGAAAATCGAACTGCCAGCCGTACTCCTGCTTGCCACCGTGCTTGCGCACCAGCCGGTACAGCCACCGCTCGATGCCGCCCGTCAGGCCGAAATACGCCGGGTCGATGGTCAGCACCAGGGCGGCGTCGAGCACGCCCGCATAGAACCAGTCCGGCAGGATCAGCTCGATGCCCAGCGGCGTGCCGCTGGCGTCGGCCAGCTCGCGCCATTCGTTGATCCACGAGAAGCGATGCAGGCGTCGCCCGGTCGTCTCGCGGATGGACGTGGCCACGGTGGTCGATTGCAGGCGGTCGAGCGCGGCCTTGAGGCGTTGGTAGTCGCGCGAGCCAGTGCCGCGCCCGATGAACCGCAGGATCTCGTAGGGCGTGGCGCGCATCAGCCGCGACGTGGGCAGGCCCGCGTCCTTCGCCTCCACGATCTGCGAGGCGGCCCAGACCAACAGGTCGGCATCCCAGATGGTGGCGATACCGTGCTCTTGCGTGCCTTCCACGCGGATCGTCACGTTCCCTGCCTGGAAGTCGATGGGCTTGACCCGCTTGGACTTGGCGAGCGAGAAAAACGGATAGGCCATCAAGTCCTGGCTGTCGCGCGGCGCCATGTCGCCCGGCAGCGCGCGGAACAGGTCGAGCTGTTCGCGCTCTTGCAACAGGCGCTGCCGGGGCGGCAGCGCAGGGCTGGACATGGCGATGGCCTGCCGCGCGCCGCCGATCAGCGCGCACGGCTGTCGGCCGAGTGGTGCTCGGCGTATTCGGGGTCGGAAGTCGTCTCGAAGCTGCGGTCGGCGGCCCAGGCATCGAGGTCGGCCACGGCGTACATGACGCGGCGACCGAACTTGCGAAAGCGCGGGCCGCCGCCGATCACGCGCTGCTTTTCCAGCGTGCGCGGCGACAGGCGCAGGTATTCGGCAGCTTCGTCATTGGTGAGATAACGCTGAGACTGGGCGGCAGCGGGCGAGACAGTGGCGGCAGGCCGCAAGGGAGCGGGACGCATGGGGTGAACCTCCATCGGTTGCAAAAGCCCGGCCACACAGCGCGACCGGATGGAGGCAGTCTCAAGAAACGCGGGGTTTTCGATCAGGGTCGTTTTGCCCCGTCTTCAAAACGACCCTTCTCAAGCGGCGCAAGCTGTGCTAGGCGACGGTAGCCGCCGCGCATCAGCGCATCGCCGCGCCGCACCAGGCGGCGCACCTTGGAGCGCAGGCCGCCGTCGGCGTACCAATCGACCACGGCGTCGGCACCGAACAGCCCTTCGGCCACCTCGCGCAGGGACGCGCCCGCCAGGGTCGCGTCGAGCGCCTGCAAGGTGTGCAGTTCGAGCAGCGCGGCCGGTGTCGGCCTGGGCCGTGCAACAGTACCGGGCCCAAGCTGCGCCATGCCGGAAGCGAGATTGCGCGGAGATACCGGGGCAGTGGCCCGCACGGCATAGGCGACAGCCATGCCGTCCTCCAGGCTAGGTGCCAGCGCGAAGCGCAGGCAATGGCCTGGGCTGCGTGCGATCAGCGCCAGTCCCTTGCCGTCGTGGAGCAGTTGCTTGTGGCCGGGAATACGCCAGAACGCGAAGATCGCGGCATCGGGCGGTGGGTCGGCGTCGGGATAGAGCTGGACCACGGCCGCATGGCCGGGAAGCCAGGCTGGATGCGCGTCGCGCGCATCCAGCGCCGGGTCTTCCAGCAGGCGCAAGCCCCAGCGATGCGCCGCCTGCTGTGCGGCTTGCGGCCGGCGATGATGGCGTAGCCAGTCGAGCCGGTAGTCGGGATGACGGCGCAGGTACTCCCAGGCCAGCGCAAGGCTGTCCAGATGCAGCACGTACAGATACGCGGCAGTCGGATACCAAGGCTCGTTGGCGCGGTCGGTCATGACGCAACCTCCTGGGAACAGGAATCGCCGCCACGGCTGGGCTACGAGCCACATCGCCATCGTCAGAACATCATGGGTTAAAAAGTCGGGTGGAGTTGTCAAGACCGATTGGCTCCGATGCGTTGCGGTTTTCGTCTCAATGCGGCGGCGGCAGCACCCCGACCGTGGGACGCCGTACAGGCCAGCCTGCCGAAAACCGCGCCGGACATCATGTCTATTTGGATCAGACTGCTGCGGCTATGCCGCAAGAGTCCCGATTGAGACTTGCCCGGTATGGCACCAGACTGAAAAAGTCACAGTAAGGCGGGTTCAACCCGGCATGGCCTTGCCTCGTTCGGCCTGCCGCGTGTACTCCGACGGCGCGTGCTCCTGGGCGGTAGTGGGCCGCCGAGGCAAAGGCAGCAATTCCATCAATCCAATGATGCACAAACAAGGCTTTACGCCGAAGCGCAGAACCGCCAAATCGGATTTACGCCTTCGTGCGTAAGCACGGATGCAGTTGCGTGGCTTTACTGGAATCCGCCGATGCGGATTTCTGTAAAGCCACAGAAGCGGAAAGCACGCCGACGAACCGCCGGCGCACTCTCTGCATTGAGTTTTTCGCGATCAAGGTAACTTGTGCGCCGCCCAGTCGCTGCCTAGCCGAAGGTGGCGACTGGGTGGTTTTGTTTTGGACGAAAGTTGGAGCCGGGCGTGGTCACCGCCACGCCCGGCTTTTGGTTCGCCAGCGCCAGGCCATGGAACGGGCCTGGCGCTGGCGACGGGCGACAACGCCCGCCGCCGCTGGCCCTGCGGTCATTCGCGTTTCCGGTGGTGATCTACCATGCCCGCCAGGTATGCCGCTTCGAGTGCTGCCGATACGTTCCAGACGGCGAGGCTATGAAAGTCCAGGCTGTCATGCCCGCGTACTTCGAGGGTTTCGATATGTAGATGCACGCGGGCAATCTCGGCAATCTCGCGCTTGGTTGAGGGTGAAAGAATGGGCTTTGCCATGTCGTTACTCCTTATCAAGTTCCGTTTGCACTTGCCGGGCCAGCTTGCGCAGGCTCACCGCCCGCCGAGCAATGGCCTTCACTTCGTCATCGGGCAAGCTGGCAAGGATGGCTGTTGCTCGTCGCTCGATTTCCTTCAAAGCCAGTCTCGGCCAGTGTTCGTATTCAGCAATGAAGGTGAGTGCATCGCGGTTGTGGCGTCCGTATCCGCTCAGATAGGCCTTCAATCCTTCAAATCTGTTGGCTTTGCTGCTCATGCTGCAATCCTCCCGGCGGGGGTGGTATTCAAACGGGTAGTCGCGGCGGCGTGGTACTTGGCGTCAAGTTCGATGCCAAAGAAGCGGCGGCCGGTCCGGCGGGCGGCAACGCATGTCGACCCCGAACCGGCGAAAGGGTCCAGGACGATGCCGCGCGACGGGCAAAATGTCTCGATAAGGGTGGCCAGGGATTCGACCGGCTTTTGCGTCGGGTGCAAGCGGTTACCGCTGTATTTCCACGGCAGCACGTCGGGCAAAGGCTCGTCCGGCAATGCCGGTTGCCCCTTGGCAAGCAAATAGGCCGCCTCATGCTGATAGCGCAGAAACTTCGCTTTTGACTGGTACGGCTTGGCGAAAACGATATGGCCGACCGCCCGAAAACCCGCAGCGCGCCATGCGTTGAAAAAGCGATCAACGCGATTCCAGCCATAGAATGAGATGCAAAAGGCGTCATCGCGCAGGATGCGGTAAATCTGCTCGAAGGCAGGTATTAACCAGCTATCGTTTTTATCGTTGGCGATACGGCGGCCGCTGCGGTCTTGGTAGTTCACCAGATACGGCGGGTCGGTGAGAACGAAATCCACGGCCTGATCGGGCAGCGTGGGCAGAACGGCGAGGCAGTCCCCTAAAACAATACGGCTCATTTCAATACTCCTGACAAAGAAGGGTTTGCTGTTCACCGCACACCGGATTCCAAGATTCGGAGCCCAGCCTTTGTGGCTATTCGGTGCGGTCGGCACGAAGAACCCGATTGGCCTCGTTGCCACCGTCTTTCCTGAGTTCATCGCCCGCGACGGTCAGGAGCGCGCGGCCAAAGGCTGTCAAGGAAACAAGCGCAGGGTTGGTGCGGCCGCAGGCTTGCCGAGGCACGGCCCTGCGCGCCTTGACGGCCTTTGGCCGTGGGCTACAGTCGCGGACTATGGGGATGAAGTCAGGGAAGATGGCTGGACAGACAACGGCCTTCCCTGTGTGCCGACTGCACGCAAGCGCAAGCGCGCAGGCCCGGATCTGGAAGCCGGGCCGTAGACGTCAGCGATGGAAGCCCGTCAGGGGCGAGACTCGCGCAGCGAGGCTTGATGCCACGCACGAGAGCGCGACCGGCCATGTTGCATGGCCGGGGACGCCAGGAGCCAAGGTCGGATGGCTGCGATTGGAGACGAAACACGAGATGCAGCCTGCGGGCACAACGGCGAAATTCGCGATGCTCCGCAAAGATTCGCCGCATGACACAAAGAAGGCGAACAGAGCGAACATCCATACCTCAACACGACCGGCTTCGCCCCAACAGGTTGTGCCGATCGCCGACGATAGCCACCATAGACAGCAACGCATCCCATTACGGTCACTGCCATGCCATCTTCTTCGCTCCCTGCCACCAACAAACCAGCATCTCTGCCCCATCCGGGTATGGCCGGCTACGACAATCTTCCCCAGTTTCCGGCGAAGGCGCCTTTGCCTTTCCGGCGTACCATCCGCCGCCGAGAGCTGCACCAGATCGTGCCCCTGGCCGAGACAACGATCTACGAGTTGGAGCAGCGCGGCGAATTCCCGCGCCGATTCCGCCTTACTGCCCGCTGCGTCGTATGGGACCTGGAGGAAGTCGAAGCCTGGATCGAAAGCCGCAAGCAAGCCTCTCGATCAGCGGAAACCGACACTGCGCCGGGTCCGGACGTGAGGCTGCGCCGGAATCGCCCAGTTCGGTGACGACGCCATCGGATGCCCTGCTACGCGGTATCTACCCGGACCAGCGCCGCTCCGGGTAGCGCCTGTGCTACCTGGGCCACGGCAAGCTTTATCGCCGCATCGCGCTCGATGGCCTTCCGGCTGAAAGCCAGGCCGATATGTTCCGTCCGTCCCCAGCCGACCGTGGCATCGGCGCAGTCGCTGTTCGCCAGCCGGCGAAGGACATCCTCCTGCGAGCCCATGCCTGGGTCCAGTGCATAGACCAGCGTGAAATCGTGAACCGTGACGTCAGGCTCCCTCGTCATCGGGCACCGGCAATCCGCACCAGCGTCTCTTCAAGTCGTAGCCGATCTGTGGCACGCTTGGCCGCCGTGCGCTGAGCAAGGTTGTACAGCTTGCGCCGTACTCCCGGGAGTTCCGCCGCATGCGCAAGCCCGATCAGGCCGAAATCCGGCTGTTCACCCTCGACGGATCGCAGGAACGCACATGACGGCTCGTCCAGCCACTGTGCTACCTGCGCGAGCAGGTGCTCCCGGCTCTCCAGCAAGGCTTCCACGGTGACGGCGTGGGTCGTCATGCCCTTGAAATGGGCCTCGAAGATCGCCTCGAAATCCGCAGGCATGCGCGGTGCCAGCATCTCCCACGCGGGCTTGGGACTGCAGGTCAGGTATACGAGGAAGGTGCGCCACAGCGCCTCGTCCGCCCGCTCGTCCTGCAACAGCAAGCCCACGTCGAAGAGATCGCGCGGATGCTGCCGCGACAGTGCTGCCGCCAGTTTGCCGGCATAGAGGTCGGCGAAATCCAGCACTTGCACCTCGGCAAAGCCGAACACCTCCTCCACCTGTGGGCACACCCTCATGCTGCGCACCGGATGCACCGTGCCACGCATGACCGGCGTCGTCTCGATCTGCACGCGTGCGCGGCCGCGACTGGCCACCAAGCGGGTGACTGCTCCACCTTCGCCCGCCGAAGTCTGCACTTGCAATTGCAGAGGCCGGGCACGCAGCACATCGGCCAGCCGCTCCAGCGCTTCGGCGATCAGCCTCGCATCCTCGGCATAGTCATGCACCGGCAGCCAGGCCAGGTCGATGTCTATCGACAGGCGCGGCAAGTCATGCTCGAACAGGTTGATGGCGGTGCCGCCCTTGAGCGCGAAGCGCGGCTCCTGCGCCAGTACCGGCAGGATCTCGACCAGCAGCCGCACGCGGTCCGTGTAGCGCCGGTCCCAGGGGTCAAGCCAGGTGTTCATCGAGGTCTCCCGGCAAGGTGATCTGGTAGCTCGGATGCAGGCGCCCGCCGGGCACCAGCGCGCGCTTGCCCCGGCCCAGATCGACGTCCTCCAAGGGCACGTGCGACAACCACGCATGCCGATGGCGATCAGCCAGGGCCAGGAACAGTCGCTTGGCTTTGATGCTGCGGCAGTGGCGCAGCATCAAGCCGACCCGCTGCGGCCGCAGCGTGGTCATGGCCTGCATCAACGCATCAGTCTCGTAGACCCCCGCCGCATCCGATACACCGTCGCACAGTTCCAGCATGGCCCGCTCGGGCGTGGAGCACACCAGGGCCTCCGTGCTCGACCCCAACCGGTGCCAGAGCAGTCCCTGTGCCGCCAACATCGTTTCGGACACCTTATCCGTGTACAGGATGGCAGGCAGATCGAGCGGCCCCTTGCCCTGGTACTCGAAGCACTGCGGCAAGGACAGCTTGCCCACCCAGCCAGGCGGCCGCACCGGTCCATAAAGGGTAATCGCCTCGGCCTCACCGAGCCGAAGGTAGTGCTCGTGCCCTTGCAGGGCCAGGGCAAAGCTCCCACCAACATGCAGGGCCAACCCCTCTCCAGCCTGCAGGCTGCGGACCACGCCCTCCCACTGCAGCCGCCCGCCTTTGCGCATGTAGACGCCCCGCGCCGGCGACACCAGCCAGCCGCTGCTCACATAGCGCGCAACGAGGCTGTTCGAATAGCCATGCGCACGCAGCCAGCGGCTGGACACCAGGCGCGTATCGCCCAGTTCGGCCAGCAAGCGGTTCAGTTTTCCTGAATTTTGAGCATCCATAGTGCACAAAATATCAGATTTATAAACCAAAGCCAAGGAGGGATAGTTTGATAATGGCCGAAAAAGATCACTCATAGTGATCTTTATAAAACTTATGTAAACCGCATCCTGCCCAGCAGGTGCACATCCCGTTGAAGTCATCATGCAGCCCTCACAAGGCCGGACTGAGCACTGGGACCGGGATGTTCTCCGGCTGCAGCTTCGGTACATGGGTGCGCCCGTCGATCCACGCATCAACCATGTCTGCCCATTCCTGCAGCATGTGGCGTCGCTGCTCGGCGTACTCGGCCTTGTTGTAGACCGAACGCGAGGTTCGTCCTTCTTCGTGCGCCAGGCACTTCTCGATCCAATCGCCATTGAAGCCGACCTCGTTGAGCAGCGTCGAGCCGGTGCGGCGCAAGTCATGCACCGTGAAAGGTTCCAGCGGCAGGCCTGCGGCCTTGGCCCGCTCGACGATGAGCTGGGTCACGCGATTCAGGGTGGCATGTGACATGCAGCGGTTCGGCTCGTAGCGCGAGGGCAGCACGAACTTCGAGCCTGCCGCGCAAGTGTGCAGTGCCACCAGGATATCCATGGCCTGCCGCGACAGATGGATCACATGCGGGTTGCGCCCCTTCATGCGTTCCTTCGGGATCGTCCAGGTCGCATGCTCGAAGTCGATCTCGCTCCAGGTGGCCTCGATCAGTTCGCTCTTGCGCACCAGGGTCAGCAGGACCATGCGCAACGCCAGACGGATCGTCGGATAGGTCGCGATGGACTCCAACTGATGGAACGCCAGCCGGATCTCGGCTGGCGACAGCGCCCGGTCTTTCGGGACAAAGGTCGCGATCGAGGCGGCCGCCACATCGCTGGCCGGGTTGTCCACCTTCTCGCCGTGAAGGATGGCGAAGGCATAGACCTGCTTCACGATGTCGCGGACATGCACCGCCGTGGCAGGTGCCCCGCGCGCCTTCACCTTGTTGCACAAGGCCCGCAAGTCATCGGCGGTGATTTCGTTGAGCTGCCGGTTCTGGAACACCGGCAGGATATCCCGGTCGACCACGTGCTTGCGCATGGCGCGCGTGCTGTCGGCCATCCGGGCGTCCGTCAGCCATTTGAGGGCGACCTCACCAAAGTTCTTGGAAGCGGTCAGCCTGCGCTTCTCGCGCTGCTTTTCCATTGCTGGGGACCGGCCGGCAGCGACCGCCTTTTTGGCGTCGATCAGCTTTTCACGGGCCAGTGCCAGCGAAATACCGGCGGGACCATAGCGGCCGATGGTCAGGGTTTCTCGCCGCCCGTTCAGACGGTAATCGTAGCGGAAGGTGACGGTACCGGTAGTCGATACCGTCACGTACATCCCGTCGCGATCAAAAACCTTGTAAATCTTGGACTTAGGCTTGAGATTGCGCAGTGCGGTGTCGGTAAGCATCAAGGATTTCCTCCTGTTTCGTGACGGCTTTTACCGTCAGGGGCCAGGAGACCCGTTGATGCCCGGAAAGCCGCATGAAATCAGCATTCCAGAGGAGCTTTTTACCGTCAAAGACCGGTTTGGTCTCAATAGTAAACAGGAGGGTCTTAATCCGACCTTTCGTTCTTACCGTCCGTTTCGCCGTCAACCTGCTTCGCTGGCCGATGATAGCCACCGATAGCGAACACTTTGATCTTCTTTTTAAATCAAAGCCTTACGGTCAATTTTCGATAACTGGCGATAAGCTCAAAAGGACGTCAATTCACTCCCACTCAAT
>Ga0180220_1000660_pt1 | contig 33364 bp, 22 predicted proteins | sample eDN5th37CBELigBY_FD_151335 | JGI IMG/M metagenome (GOLD analysis project Ga0180220, IMG submission 151335) | Enriched backyard soil microbial communities from Emeryville, California, USA - eDNA 5th pass 37_C BE-Lig BY (version 2) (version 2) | ecosystem: Environmental > Terrestrial > Soil >... | reverse complement strand
CGTCGGCCCTCGCGGAGGCCGCCGATTGGACCATCAAACCGAGCGCGGCCGACGCGATCAGGAACCCGAAACGCGCGGCGAAGGAACCGTGAGTCATCGGCTTGTATGTCCTTTCATGGCGGGTGGCGGAAGGATCGCCGATTTTTCGTATAGCCATTGGGGGCCACTTCACGGGGGATGTCAACGGAGTGCATGGCCGTGATTTTAATTTCGTCGATGGTGTCGAATGGAAGTCGATCACCCGGAAGCCGTCGGCTGGGTTTTGCCGTGGCGGCCCTGCTTGCCGCCGCGGTGGCGGGATGCGCCCCGCCTTCGGGATCGAGCGTGTTCAAGGAGGCCGTGACGGATGAGATTCCACGGAGCGTCGCCATTCTGAATTACTACGTACCGCGAGACCTGAGTCTTTTTCAGCCGCCAATATATTGGGTTCAGTTTACGGTAAGTCAGGATGATTTGAAAAACATTATTTCAACTGGGGGATTCGTCAAGGGGCCGGGATACGCTTTGGAGTTTGATCATCTGAATCCGCCGCAATGGTGGAGCCCTGGCGATCTCGGCGAGGACCTACTCGTCTATGAACGAAAAGAGCATCCCCTGGACCCCGAGAACTCGAATTGGTCCAAGGTAATGTTTATTAATAGTGATATGACCGAGGTGTATTGTAATAAGCTCGTGTATTGGTAAGGGCCGGCGGCCGGAGCGGTCGGTCGCCTCCGTCGTGGGGAATGGTGTAAGGGCGGACCCCCGCGCCCGCCCTCCGGCGATCGGCGCGGGACGCGCCCCACGAGAGCGGGCGCGGGGGCCCGCCCCTACAATGGAACGATCGCCTTGGCCCTTCCGTAAATCCCTCGGCCCTCATCCGGCCTTCGGCCGCCTTCTCCCGGGGGGAGAAGGATGCTTGGCGACGAGCCGCGACATGATCCGAACACGATCCACTACTCACTATCCACCACCCACCACCCACTACCCAATCAAGAGGGCGACGGGGAAGTCGGCGAAGAGGTCGGCCGCCATCAGGACGGTCTCGCCGTCGCGGTCGGTCGTGGTGACGGTCGCGCCCGTGAAGGCGTTTTGATATTGGGTTCCCGGCTTGACGTTCGCCAAGCGAATTCCCGAGTCTTCCCAGGCGGCTTCGCCCAGGGGGAATTCGCCGTCGAAGTTGAGTCGGACGCTGAGGCGTGGGACGGCGACGACCGCGGATTCCGCGCCTTGGGAACGGTGGAAGGCGAACAGCGACGCCTCGTGGGTTCCGAACGAGAGCGCCGGGGCGTATTCCCCGGCCGAGAAGAGTTCCGGCCAGCGCTTGCGGGCCTGAAGCGCCCGCCAGACGACGAGGAGCTTGGCGCGGCCGTCGATGGGGGATTCGGCCAGTTCGCGGGCCAGGGCGCGGCGGGCGTCTCCCGGCTCGTCGTAGCGCCTGGCCAGCTCGTCGAGCATCGCCCGACGGTGGTCGAAGTCGACGGGGCGGCGGTTGTCCGGGTCCACGAGGCTGAAGTCCCAGAGTTCGGTTCCCTGATAGGTGTCTGGGACGCCCGGCATCGTCAGCTTCAAGAGCGTTTGCGAGAGGCCGTTGACTCGGCCGTGGCGGTTAATCCGCCGCTGGAACGGGATGAGGTCGTTGAGGAACGCGGCGCTCTGTTTCGGGTCGAGGATGTTGACGACGAATTGGTCGACGGCCTGGTCGTATTCCTCGTAGGGGTTTTGCCAGCTCGTGTGGACCTTGGCCTCGTGGATCGCCTTGCCCATGTAGGCTCGGATTCGGTCGCGAAACTCGGTCCAGCCGGCCTCGTCCATTTCCTCGATCGGCCAGGCGCCCAAGAGCGTCTGATAGAGGAGGTACTCCTCGTTGCGGTCGGGGGCGTCGATCTCGTCGACCTGGGTTCGGTGTCGGGCGTTGAGGTCGGACCACCGGGCGAAGGCGTCGAACCACTCGTCGGGGATCTCGGAGAGGACGTTGATCCGGGCCCGGACGTCCTCGCTCCGCTTGGTGTCGTGAGTCGACAGCGCCGTCAGGGCGAACGGGAACCGCGAGGCGCGCCCGGCGCTCCATTTGTGGAGCGCGTCGCGCGTGGTCCCGAAGCGGTTCGGCTCGCCCCCCACCTCGTTGAGCGAGATCAGGCGGTTGTAGATGTAAAAGGCCGTGTCCTCGATCCCCTTGGCCGTCACCGGCGAGGTGACCTGCTGGAACTTGCCCGCGAAGTCGGCCCAGGCCGGCTCGTCTTCGGGAAGGTCCTCGGGGACTTCGGGACGCTCCAGCAAGACCTTTCTCTGAAAGTCGAAGATCGCCCGGCCGATCAAGGGGTTTCGGCGCCTCGCCTGGCGGATGGCCCGGTTGACCAACTCGCGATCGTGGGGGCCGACGTGGTTCTCGGTGATGTAGCTCCGATAAACGGGGAAGGCCGCGATCACCTCGCGGAGCGCGCCCCGGAGGGCGTTGAGCGTGAAGTCGCGCGAGAGGCGATCGCGCAGGGCGATCCGCTCAAGCTGATGCGAAAGCACGTGGAGCTCGCTGGAGAGCGAGGCGTCCATGATCAGCTCTTTCGACTCGAAGATGATGTCGCGATACGGGGTCGGATTTTCGATCAAGCCCTCGTAGCCGCGGGAGAATCGGGCGGCGTTGGAGGAGTCGACGAACAGGCCGTTGATCCGGTTCATCGCCTCGTAACCCGAGGTGCCGTGGTTCGGCCATTCCTCCGGCAGCGTCTCGTCGAAGGCGAGGATCTTTTCGACCACCACGTAAAGCCGAGGAGAGCGGCCCGGCTCGTCGGACGAGGCGGCGTCGTGGGCGGCGAGCCGTTCGCGAAGGACCGGCTCGACCTCCTCCCACGAGATCCGCTCGGCCGCCTCGGACGCTTCATGCCGCAGCGCGGCCGTCGCCAGGACGAGGGCCTCCTGGAGCCGCTGGAGGTACTCCAACGGGTCGAGCAGGCCGTCGGGATGGTCGATGCGGAGCCCGGTGGCCCCTTGGCGGACGAGGATGTCGAAGATCAAGCGGTGGGTGGCCCGGAAGACCTCCTCGCGGTCGGCGCGGAGGGCGGCCAAGGCGTTGATGTCGAAGAAGCGCCGATAGTTGATCTCGTCGGCCGCCACCCGCCAGAAGGCCAGGCGGTAGGGCTGCGCTTCCAAGAGGACGTCGAGCGCGTCGAAGCTCCTCGGGTCGCCGGGCGTTCCGTTGAGCGCCTCGAGGGTCGCGTCGACGGCCCCGGCGATGTCGGGATGGTCGCGCAGGAGGTCGGCCAGCCGTCGCTTGATGATCTCCTTCTCGCGGTTCCGCTCGGCGACGCGCTCGGATTCGGTCTCGGAGTGCGCGGGGAGATTGCGCGTGGCCGTGAGAATGCTCTGATATTCGAGGACGGCGGGATCCTCTTCGCCCAATCCTCCGACGACCGGCTCAAGCGCTCCCTCCAGGATCGTCTGATAGCTCTGGGGATCGATCGGGAAGCGATGGTCGTGGTAATCGACGTGGAAGGCCCCCTCCTCCCTCCCCAGGCGCATCTCTCCCCGTTCGAGAACGTGGCCGTACAGGTCGCCGAGAATCGGCAGGAGGATCCGCCCCCGGTTCTCGGGCCGCGTCGGGGCGCGCCAGTCGATGTCGAAGTAGTGGGCGAAGATCGACGCCTGGCCGTTCTCCATCACGTCGTTCCACCAGGGGTTCTCGTTGCCGAGAATCCCCATGTGGTTGGGCACGACGTCGAGGATCAGACCCATCCCCCGTTCGCGGAGCTCGGCCAAGAACTCGGCGTGCTCCTCGTCGTCGCCGATCTCGGGGTTGAGCCGGCTGTGGTCGGTGATGTCGTAGCCGTGGGTGCTCCCCGGCGCGGCTTTGAGATAGGGCGAGGCGTAGCAATCGGTGACGCCCAGCTTCTCCAGGTAGGGGATGAGCGCCTTCGCGTCTCGAAATCGAAACCCCGCGTGGAACTGAAGGCGGTAGGTGGCCGTCGGAACGGCCCTCCGCCGTTCGACGTCCTCAAGCGCGGCGGCCAACAGGGTCTCGGCGTGAGTGGTCAACTCCTCCAAACCGACGGGTTCGCGCGTCTCCGTGAAGGAGTTCTCCGGAATGGGAGGCGTGGGTGGGGGTGGCATAATGGGTTTTGACTCCCAAGTCGTTTGGGACGCGCCCCGCTCCCAAATGCGGCTCGAGCGCGGGGCGAGGCGTCCGCGATGGCTACAGCGTCGGCGCCGCCGGCGAAGCCTCGCGCTCTTCCGGCCGAGGCTCGTGGATCCGAGCCTGAAGCGCGGAGTAGGGAACGTCCGATTTGCTCCTGGTGAAAAAGACCGCCATCGAGCGGTCGCGAAGGTCGTAAAGTTCGCCTCCGGGCGCGATCAGCGGATCGGCCTCGGCCTCGTAGGTGTCGACGACCCGCTCCCAGACCTGGCCGCCCCTGGTTTTGGGCAACTTGAAGCGGATCGGCTCGTAATGCGCGTTGAGCAGGATCAGGGCCGTGTCGTCGATGATCGGCTCCCCTCGCTCGTCGACCAGGTCGATCAGGTCTCCGGCCAGGCGCATGCCCAGGCACTTCACGAAGCCGTTGTCCCAGTCCTCATCGGACATCTCGGAGCCCGAGGGGACGAAAAACGAGATGTCCTTGACGCCCGAGCCGCGCAGGGCTCGTCCTTGAAAGAATTTTCGACGCTGGAAAACCGGATGCCCGCTCCAGATTCGGGAGAGTTCCTTGACGAATTCCAGGAACTGGCGCTGGTCGTCGTCGAGGTCCCAATTCATCCAGGTGATCTCGTTGTCCTGGCAGTAGGCGTTGTTGTTGCCCTGTTGAGTGTGACGGATCTCATCCCCCTGCCGCAACATCGGAACGCCCTGCGAGAGCATCAGGGTGGTTAGGTAATTGCGCGTTTGCCGAGCGCGCAGGGCGAGGACTTCGGGGTCGTCGGTCGGCCCCTCGACGCCGCAGTTCCAACTGTTGTTGTTGTTTTCGCCGTCGTTGTTTCCCTCGCCGTTGGCCTCGTTGTGCTTGTCGTTGTACGAGACCAAGTCCTGAAGGGTGAAGCCGTCGTGGCAGGTGACGAAGTTGATGCTGGCCACGGGGGCCCGGCCCGTCTGCTCGTAGAGGTCGCTCGATCCGGTCAAGCGAGTGGCGAACTCCGCGACCCCGACATTGTCTCCCTTCCAGAACCGGCGGATGTTGTCGCGATACTTGCCGTTCCACTCGGTCCAGAGAACCGGGAAGTTGCCGACCTGGTAGCCGCCGGGGCCGACGTCCCAGGGCTCGGCGATCAGCTTCACCTGCGAGAGCACCGGGTCTTGATGGATGATGTCGAAGAAGGCGCCCAGGCGATCGACCTCGTACAGCTCGCGGGCCAAGGTGCTGGCCAGGTCGAACCGGAAGCCGTCGACGCGCATGTCGATCACCCAATACCGCAGGCTGTCCATGATGAGCTGAAGGACCTGGGGATTGCTCATGTTGAACGTGTTGCCGCAGCCGGTGAAGTCCATGTAGTAGCGCGGGTCTTTGGCGAGCCGATAATAGCCGGCGTTGTCGACGCCCCGGAACGAGAGGGTCGGGCCAAGCTGGTTTCCCTCGGCCGTGTGATTGTACACCACGTCGAGGATCACCTCGATCCCCACCGAATGCAGCGCGCGGACCATCATCTTGAAGTCGCGGACGGCGACCTGGGGGTCGGGGTCCGAGGCGTACCGGGGATCGGGGGCGAAGAAGCCCAGCGTGTTGTATCCCCAGTAGTTGACCTTTCCTTGATCGACCAGAAATTGATCGTCGACCCGGTAATGGATCGGCAAGAGCTCGACGGCCGTCACCCCGAGTGAAAGCAGGTGCTGGACCGCCGCTTCGGAGGCGAGCCCGCCATAGGTCCCCCGCTGCTTCTCGGGAACCCCCTCCATCAGCTTCGTGAATCCCTTGACGTGCAGCTCGTAGATCAGGGTCTTGTGCCAGGGGATCGCCGGGGCCTTGTCGTCGCCCCAGACGAACGAGGTGTCGGCCACCGCGGCCAAGGGGGCGAAGGCCGCGCTGTCGCGGTCGTCGCGGCTGAGGTCCTCCTCCGGGTCGCCCATCCGATAGCCGAAGAGCGAGTCGTCCCACTTCAGGTCTCGGCCGATCGCCTTGGCGTAGGGAGCCAGAAGCAGCTTCTTGGGGTTGAATCGATGGCCCTTGGCCGGCTCGAAGGGACCGTCGACGCGGAAGCCGTAAAGCTGTCCCGGCATGACGTCGGGCAAGTACTGGTGCCAGACGTTGGCCGTGCGCTCCCGAATCGGGATCGACTCCGATTCCCTCTTCTGGTCGGGGCCGTCGAACAAACAGAGCGTCACCGCCGTCGCGTTCTCCGCGAAGAGGCTAAAATTCACTCCCGCCCCGTCCCAGGTGGCGCCGAGAGGGTAGGGTCGGCCGGGCCAAACGCGCATGAGTTGTGATCCTTGTGGAGCATCGTCAAAACGGTCGCGAGGCGGAACCACGCCGTCCGCCGCGGCCATCGGAGACCGGACGCGGCGATCATTACGCAAAATCCACGCCGAAACCCGGCGGCGTTCATTCGTGAGTCATTCATAACATCCAGTTTGTCTTAAGCAATTAGTTCGCTTTAATTCGCCGGCCTCTTGACATCCAGCGGCGGGCGCTGGACATTTCAACAACCGTTTCTCCCGGCGCGGAGTCCGCCGCGAGGCGCGAATCGCGGATCGCGGCCGGGGGTCGGCGGCTGTTGGGAGGGCTCAAGTCGAGGGGAGAACTCTTTTCCCCCTGGTTCGATGGAGGCCGAGGACGGCCCGCTCCGTCTCGGACCCCGCGATTCTCGAAGTCGTGCGTTTGTTGCGATCGATTCGATAAACGAAGGAATTCATCGGTAGCCGGGACGATCCGAAGGGACGCGCCCGAGGTTCGGCTTGGAGGCGAAGCGCGTCCCGGCTCATTCGAACAAGGAGAGTGATCGCGCATGAACATCCGCGGACGAGGTTTTCTGGCGGCCTGGGTCGGGGCCGCCCTCTTGGCGGCGGGCTGCGGCGGAGGCTACGAGGTGATCCCTCTGGCCGACGTTCCCCCGCCGCCGGACATCAAACGCGACAAGTCGAAGGATCCCAAGGCGCCCGTGCCGGCCCATATGCGCAGCCCCTCCAAACTGACCTACGGGACGGAATGAGCCGCGGGAACCGACGCGCGGGAACCGACGCGCGGGGACCGGCCGGAGGGTGGGCCTCCCGTCCCGCGCCGCGGCTCGCCGGGGCCGCGCTCCGAAAGCAAATCGAGGCCGCGTCGCGCGACGCGCGAATCTCCTCTCAACGGTTCAATTCGTTATCGTGCCCCTGAACTCAACACGATGCCCGAGGACAATTCCATCATGCGTTTCCCAATTCATCGGCCAAGGCGACTCGGCCGGGGCTTCACGCTGATCGAGCTCCTGGTCGTCATCGCGATCATCGCCGTGTTGATCGCCCTGCTTCTGCCCGCGGTGCAAGCGGCCCGCGAGGCGGCCCGGCGCTCCCAGTGCACCAACAACCTCAAACAGTTTGGCCTGGCGCTGCACAATTACCACTCGGCGATGGGCAGCTTTCCGCCCGCGGGGACCAGGCCCACCAGGCTCGACCTCGACCTCGGCGGATCCTGGGGGTGCTGGAGCGCGCACGCCATGCTCCTCCCCTTCCTCGAGCAGCAGCCGCTGCACAGCGCCTTGAATTTCGATGTCGCGGCCATAGGCGACTGGCCCAACGGGAACACCATGGGCAACGAGATGAACACCACGGGCGTCAAAACCGCCGTGAGCTCGTTCGTTTGCCCGTCGGCCCCGTCGTTCCCCGGGGGAAACGGCTTCTTCGGCGGGCCGTTCCCCGGAAACAGTTACTTCGTTTCGGTGGGTTCGAGCATGAACCAGTATGGCCGGGAGGGCTACTTCGGGCCGCCGCCGAACGGCGTGTTCGAGGTTCTCGGCGGCGTCTACCGCGAGCGAGACATCAGCGACGGCACCTCCAACACGATCGTCATGAGCGAATGGCGAACCGGCGACAACAACTCAAGTCTTTTGTCGGTTCCCCAAGACATCATCTATGTGGAATCCTTCCCGCCCAACATGGAGAGCGGTTCGGTCCTCATGCACATGCCGATGGGCGGAGCGTATCTCAACCAGTGGCTCTCCGAGACCTGCGCGGGCTCGGCCAGGGGCACCCTGGGCGGCACCAACAACTTCAGCCAGATCGCCGACAAGTGGTGCCAGGGACTATTCGGCAGCACCGTGGGCAACGTCTTGGTGCCGCCGAACTCGAGCTATCCCAATTGCAGCATCTTGAACTGGTGTTGCGACACCGACGGCTCGATGGGCGGCAACATCGGCATGAGCAGCTACCACTCCGGCGGGGCCAACGCCCTCTTCGCCGACGGCTCGGTCCACTTCCTGAAGGCGTCGATGAACCAGGTGACCCTTTGGGGCCTCGGCTCGCGGGCTCAGGGCGAAGTGATCAGCGCCGACGCCTACTGATCCAGTCGCGCGTCGCGGAATTTCAACCCAAGCGGCCCGGGCGATCCGATCGTCCGGGCCATTCGCGTTGACGGATGGTTTTCCCCGGAGGGCGAGGGGTTTAAAGAGCCCGTCGCCGGCCATGGACGATGAGGAGAACGGCGATCCCGGAAACCCAAATTCTTACAAAATCAACTTGACGCCAAGGGCGATCCATCCTCTTCTTCTCAAATCCTCGGGGTGTTGATAGACTCAACCCTCAACGACAGCTTAACCCGCGCGCGTGGTTTCATCCGCAAAGGAATGCGGATCCATCGACGAGAGGGTCGAGGCCGCGGCGCATCCATTTTAGGGTCCCGGCCGCGAGGGGCTCCCCCCCTCGATCGGTTCGGTTGGAGACGATCGAACGTGTCAGAACACGACCGCTACCTGTTCACCAGCGAATCGGTGTCGATGGGCCATCCCGACAAGATGGCGGATCAGATCTCCGACTCGATCCTCGACGCCATCCTGGCGCTGGACCCCAACGGCCGGGTCGCCTGCGAGACGCTCTTGACGACGGGGCTGGTCTGCCTCGCCGGAGAGATCACCACCAAGGCGATGATCGATTATCCCACCGTCGTCCGCCAGGTGGTCCGCGATATTGGCTACACCTCAAGCGAGATGGGCTTCGACGCCGAGACCTGCGCGGTGATGGTGGCCCTGGGCAAGCAGTCGCCCGACATCGCCCAGGGGGTCGACGCCAACGACGCCGCGGGCAAGGACATCGGCGCCGGCGACCAGGGGATGATGTTCGGCTTCGCCTGCAACGAAACCCCCGAGCTGATGCCGCTGCCGATCGCCCTGGCCCACCGAATCATCGCCCGGATCACCGAGGTTCGCCAAAACGGCTCGATCCCCTGGCTGCGCCCGGACGCCAAGAGCCAGGTGACGGTCGAGTACCAGGGCTACACGCCGGTTCGGATCAACACGGTGGTCGTCTCGACCCAGCACGCCCCCGATGTCACTTACGAGGAGCTGTGCAAGCGGATTCGCGAGGAGGTCATCAACCCGGTCCTCCCGGCCGGACTGGTCAACGGCGACTTCATTTGCCACATCAACCCGACCGGCAAGTTCGTCATCGGCGGTCCCCACGGCGACGCGGGCGTGACGGGGCGGAAGATCATCGTCGACACCTACGGCGGCATGGGCCGTCACGGCGGCGGCGCCTTCAGCGGCAAGGATCCCACAAAGGTCGACCGCTCGGCCGCCTACATGGCCCGTTACGTCGCCAAGAACATCGTCGCCGCCGGCTTGGCCGAGCGCTGCGAGATCCAGCTCGCCTACGCCATCGGCGTTTCCGAGCCGGTCAGCGTCCACGTCGACACCTTCGGCACCGGCCAGCTTCCCGACGCGGCGATCTCCGAAATCGTCCGCCAAGGATTCCCGCTGACCCCCGCGGGGATCATCAAGCACCTCGACCTGCGCCGGCCGATCTACCGCAAGACCGCTTGCGGAGGCCACTTCGGCCGCTCGGAGCCCGAGTTCACCTGGGAGAAGACCGACCGCGCGACCTTGCTTCGCGACGCGGCCACCCAAATCGCCCGCGCCACCACGCTCGTCTAAGCGTTGTGGAACGACCACGGCCAATCATCCTTCTCCCCCCCGGGAGAAGGTGGCCGAAGGCCGGATGAGGGCCGAGGGGTTCGCGGAAATCGTCCGGCGAGCGAAGTCGGAAAAGCCAAACCTGTTCCGTAAGCCCGACGACCCCCACCCGGCCCTTCGGGCCACCCTCCCGGTGGGAGAGGGGTTTCACTCTTATTCGGTTTCGCCACCCAGGACCACCCAAACCCATGACCCCCGCGGAATTGGAAGCCGTCGCCTCGAAGGCGTTCACCGAGCAATACGGCGCGAGGCCGACGGTCGCGGCGATCGCGCCGGGGCGGGTGGAGCTTCTGGGCAACCACACCGACTACAACGGCGGCCTGGTCATGGCCGCGGCCATCGACCGCTTCACCGTGGCCGTCGGCTCGCCCCGCGAAGGCCGTGAGGGGCGGGTTTACGCGGCCAATTTCGCCGGCTCGCACCGATTCCCGCTCCACGAGATCACTCGGGGCGAGGTCGGCACCTGGCCCAACTACGTCAAGGGAGTCGTCTGGGCGCTCCAAGAGGCGCTCGACTCGGAGCTAACCACCGGCTTCGAGATGGCCTTGGCCGGCGACGTGCCGCTGGGCGCGGGGCTTTCCAGCTCGGCCAGCCTGCAAGCGGCGATCGCCTTCTTTCTGCTTCAGGCCGGCGTCGCCCCCGGTCGAACCGTCGACCAGTACGTCGGCTCCCATTCCGACCAGGCCCTCATGGATCTGGCGATGGTCCTAAGGCGCTCGGAGAACGCCTTCGTGGGGGTCTCCTCCGGCCTGCTCGACCAGTTCTCAAGCCTCTTCGGCCGCGCTGATCACGCCTTGTTTTTGGATTGCCAGTCGCTGGAGTTCGACCGGGTTCCCCTGGGCGATCCGGGGCCGGCGATCGTCGTTTGCGACTCGAAGACATCGCGGAAACTGGCCGACGGCATGTACAACAAGCGGTTCGCCGAGTGCCAACAAATCGTCGACTATTTCCGCGAGCGCAAAGGCCCCGACGCCGTCGGCCTGCTTCGAGACATCAGCCTCGCCGAGTTAGAGGAGCATTGGGACAACCTCGACCCGGTCGCCCGCAAGCGCGCCCGCCACGTTCTGACCGAGAACGACCGCGTCCGCCAAGGCGTCGCCGCGCTCCGGGCGAACAACGTGGCCGAATTCGGTCGTTTGATCTCCGCCTCGCACGCCTCCAGCCGCGACGACTTCGAGAACAGCTCTCCCGCCCTCGACGCCCTGGTCGAAGCGGCCGAGGAGTCGCCCGGGTTCTTCGGCGGCAAGCTCTCGGGAGCGGGCTGGGCCGGCTGCTCGGTCAACCTCGTCGAAGCCGACAAAGCTGACGCCTTCGCGGAGGCCGTCGCCGCCGGTTATCATCGCAGGCGCGGAGTCACTCCCGACGTCCACGTCTGCCGAGCCGCCGATGGAGCGTCGAGCCGCCGTTTGGCGGACTGATCCCGAACCACCCGCGGAGACCAACTCGATGAATTGGGCGCGCGCGCTGGCCAATCTGATCGCCCTGGTTCACGCCGCCTGGGTGGCGTTCATCGTCCTCGGCCTGGCCGCGATTCTGCTGGGGATCGTCTTCCGCTGGGACTGGGTCCGGAATTTCTGGTTCCGGACGATCCACCTGACCATGATTTTGGTCGTGGTCGCCGAGTCGCTGGCGGGGCTCCCCTGCCCCTTGACGATCTGGGAGCATCAACTCCGCCAGCGGGCCGGACAGGCCGTCGTCGACGACGACTTCATCGCCTACTGGGTCCACCAACTGATCTTCTACGAGGCCGAGCCGTGGGTCTTCACCACGCTCTACCTCGTCTTCGGCCTGGCCGTCCTCGCCGCCTTCCTGTTCGCCCCCCCTCGCTGGAACAATTGGGGAATCAAACGGAGCGATTCCTAGCGGGCAATCGCGCCCTCCCGCCGATTTTCTCCCAGGGATGTTTGACGAAAATTCAAGACATCCGATTTCCGTCGACGCCCGACTTGGATACTATGAGGCCACGCCGCACTCCATCTTGGAATGCTGGGACTGGGCCCCGATCAGGTTCGACGCCTGGAATCCGAGGGGTCGTCGGATCCATGTTCGCGTCGCGGCGAACGCGCTGGCGCGGGATGCCGTGGCGCCAAGCGGCAGTGGATCGAGCGAAGGCGGGAAACCTTCGCCATCGGAGGGAGGCGCGGATCTCGGCTCCCATTTGCTCGTGGATGAGCATCCGTTCGATTTATCTGTTTGCGAGGACGTTATGTATCCATGTTCGCGTCGTCTCGGTCGGGGGTTCACCCTGATCGAGCTCTTGGTTGTCATCGCGATCATCGCCGTTCTGATCGCGCTGCTCTTGCCGGCGGTCCAGGCGGCTCGCGAGGCGGCGAGGCGGTCGCAGTGCGTCAATAACCTGAAGCAGATCGGCCTGGGATTGCATAATTACGAGAGTTCGATCGGCTCGTTCCCGACCTCGGAGTTCACGCGGCCCAGGGCGAACGTGGCGCCGTCGGCGCTGGTGATGATTTTGCCCCACATGGAGCAGTCCGCGCTGTACAACACGTGCAATTTCACGAGCGAAAACGGGAACGGGTTTTGGAACAGCACCAGCCCGATGAATTCCACGGCTCAATTTACGATCGTCGCGGGCTATCTTTGTCCGTCGGACACCACGCGGATCACCTTCGCCTACGGCAACACGAACTATCAGGGCGTCACGGGCGCCGACGCCAACAACTTCAACAACGACGGTCAGCAGGCCAACGCCGGCGTCTTCTCTGGTCTGAGCCGCTCCGCGAAGATCGGCGCGGTGATTGACGGCACCTCCAACACGGTGGGCTTCAGCGAGGTGATCAAGGGGATCGGCCAGGTCAACACCTTCGACCCCTTGAAGCCCGGCGCCTACGTTTCGAGGGCCACCCCGGGGCTCTCCAACAACCCGGAAACCGACATGACCAACTGCAAGGCCGCCGATCGCGCGGCCGCCAACATCAGCGGCGGCTGGCCCCTGGGCGCCGCCTGGTGGTGGGGCCGCTCGGGACAGACCCGCTACAGCCACGTCATGACCCCCAACAGTTGGCACTGCGCCTTCGGCAACTCCAACAGCGACAGCAACGCCGGAGCCATCACGGCGTCGAGCCGGCACTCGGGGGGCGTCAACTGCCTGATGTTGGACGGCTCCGTCCGGTTCGTCAAAGACAGCGTCAGCAACCCCGTTTGGTGGGGACTGGCGACCATGGCCGGCGGCGAGGTGATCTCGTCGGACTCGTTCTAAGCGGGACGGCCTCCAAACGCGGCGGGGGCGTTGGTTCGATCTCGCGAACCAACGCCCCCGATCGTTTCCGAGGCCGTTCGGATCAAGGCACCTCGATGTCGACCGTGTTCTCGCCGGGCTCGATCTCGACGTACTTGCTGTTCGACGCCAGCCCCGGATCCCGGTCGATCGCCTTCGACCGCACCGTGATCGAGTTGCCGCCGACGAGGGTCGTGACCTCGTACCCGCCGGCCTTCACCTTGGCGGTTCGCAGCTCGACGAACTTGCGATGGACGTTGGTGGGGTCGAAGGTGATTTCGCCGTCGTCGAGCGGCTGACCGTTGACCTTCACGGTCCCTTTGACCACGGCCTCCTCGTTGGATTGCGAGACCGACGGCGTCCCGTCGTCACATCCCCAAGCCGCCGCCAGCGCGATGGCCATGGCGCTGGCCAAGGCGGTGGAACGACGCATCGTTCTGAACATCAAGCCTCTCCCTTCCCTTGTTGACCCGAGTCGGCGACGCCCCCGTGGCGCGAGCCCCCCCAGCTTCGGCGATGGGCGTCGGGCGATCCGATCATATCAAGAACGCGGGAGGGGTTGGAGTCTGGCGCCGATTGGATTCCCGCGGGCGCGGCCGCGATCCGCTCAGCCTTTGGCGCTGGGGGGCGTTTCGGTGTGGCGGATGATGGTGCCCTCCTCAAGGAAAATGATCGTCTGGGCGATGCCGGTGGCGTGGTCGCCGATCCGCTCGAGGTTCCGGGCCGAGTTCAGCAACAAGAGCCAGCCGTCGAGTTGGTCGGGGCGCAGGGAGAGCTCCTCCTTGAGCCGGCGTCGAATTTCGCGGTAGGCGTCGTCGATCTCCTGGTCGGCGACGATGATGTCGCGGGCCTTGTCGGCGTCGCGTTCGATCAGGGCCTCGTAGGTCGTCCTCACCCGCGCGAGCACGTCGCGGGCGAGCGCCTTGAGATCGTCGGGGACGGCGATGTCGGGGAACTTGCGGTTGAGCTTGCGGATCCGCCGGGCGACGCGCAGGGCGAGGTCGGCGATCCGCTCCCAATCGCGGTTGACCTTCAGGATCGTCGCCATCCGCCGCAGATCCGACGCCACCGGCTCGTAAAGCGCCAACACGCGGAGGCATTCCTGTTCGAGCAAAACCTCCTCGCGATCCGACTCCTCCTCCTCCGCCTTTAGCTCGGCGATCAGATCCAACCGACCCTCGCAGATCGCCTCCACGCTCTTTTCCAAGGAGCCGATCACGTACTCCCCCAAGGCCAGCAGCTTGTCCCATACGGCGTCCTGCTCCCGAAACGAGCTTCGAGGCGCGCTGGGGAACTCCCGCATGGCGGAACGCTCTTCCTGAGAATGACTTGGCGACATGGCTTCGACCTCCCGTCCCACCCAAGATCCGCCCAACCCGCGACGAAGCCCCCGCCCCGCCGCCCGGCTTTTCCCACCTTTATTCTTCGCCCAACCCCGATCGGCCGCAAGGGCGCTCCGGTTGGTCGGCTAAAGGGCGGCGCCAGCGGCCGGAGGAGGGTCGTCGGATTTATGGATGAGCATCGGATCGGGGCTGGGAGGGCGAGGCTCCCGCCAATCCCGCTCCGAAATCCCACGACCCCCGCCCGGCCAAAAATTTAATCAACACCCTTGACGAGCCTCGAAACCACTTTACCATGAATCGAAGTACGTCGCCAAATAGTATTGCAGGTGTCGCGTTCCCGTTCGGGAGGATCCAAGCGATGGCCCGGAAGTCGATCGACGACTTGGGTGAGCTTCAGAAGGCGGTCATGGAGATCGTCTGGGAGCATGGCGGGGGGACCGTGCGGCAAGTGCTCCAGCGGCTCAACCGCGAGCCGGAGCCGGCTTATACGACGATCCTCTCGGTCATGCAAAAATTGGAGAAGGCGGGCTGGTTGACGCATCGGTTGGAGGGAAGGAGCTACGTCTACCTTCCCACCAAGAGCCGGGACGAGGCGGGGTCGAAGACGCTCCGGGCGTTCATCGACCGCGTTTTTCGAGGGGATCCCCTGCTCTTGTTCCAGCGCCTGCTCGAAGACGAGGAACTGAGCGAGCAAGACCTATCGGCGATTAAGCGGATGATCGACCAAAAGCGGCGAGAGGAGACGCGCGATGTTTGAGCATCTTCGGCCGTCGGATTCTCTGGTCTGGACAATCGTCTGGCAATCGTCGGCCTTCCTGGCGCTCGGCTTGGCGGCGAGCCTCGCCTTGCGAAAGCGGCCCGCGCGGGCGCATTGGGTCTTGCTCTCGGCGATGCTCGCGGCCCTGGCCTCCCCCCCCTTGACCGAGACCGGCCGGCGGCTGGGCTGGGGGCTTTGGCCCACTCCCGCCCCCGCGGTCGAAACGATCATCACATCGACAAAAACGACGCCGACCATGCCCCCCTTCGATCGACCCGAACCCCCGGCGATGGCGCGGCCGATTTCGCTTCCCGATTCTCCCCGTTCGGTCGAGGCCGCGTCGACCGTCGAACCGATCGCCCGCCCATCGTTCTCGTGGCGCTCGGCGTTTCTGATCGGCTGGGCCGCGGCGAGTTTCTTGCTGTTCGCGCGGCTGATCATCTCGTTCGTCGGCGGTTGGCGGCTGGCTCGGAGCGGTTGTGAGGTGGATGACGCCGGTATCCGAGCCTGGGTCGAGGCGGCGGCGGGGCGGCTTGGGTTGCGGGCGGTTCCGAGGGTCCGTCGGCTGGCGGCGATCCGTTGTCCGGCCGTCTGGTGCTGGGGGCGAGCGCCTTTGTTGTTGCTCCCCCAGAATGGAAGAACCGAGGGGGTGGATTGGATCGGCGTCTTCCGGCATGAGTTGGCCCACTGGTCGCGTCGGGATCATCTCTCGGCGCTGGTGGGAGAAATTCTCGTTTGCGCGCTGCCCTGGCATCCCCTGGCCTGGTGGTCGCGGGCCCGGTTGGCCCAACTCGCCGAACTGGCCTGCGACGATTGGGCTTTGGCGGACGGGGTATCGGCGTCCGACTACGCCGAATCCCTGTTGGCCCTGACGCCCCAGCGGCGATCGTCGGCCTTGGCCGCCGTCTCAAGCCGTCGGGGTTTGATGGCCCGCGTTCGCCGCGTCCTGACCGAAGCCCGTCGCGAGCCGACCCTCGGCGCCCGCTGGACGTTCGCCGTCTGCCTGGGATTGGTCGCCGCCGTCTCGGCCCTCGCCCTGGCCCAAACCCGCCCCGCGAAGGCGAAGGCCGACGACGCGACCAAACCGGATCAAGCCGCGATGAAGACCCTGCGCGGAAAGGTCGTCGCGCCCGACGGCAAGCCGCTGGGGGGGGCGGACATCCTTTGGCTCGGCAACCGCAAGCCGCGGCTTCCATTCGTCGCGCTGCCGAGGGACGAGCAGGAGGCGGTGGGGAAGATCGAGACGATCGCCCGGACGCGGAGCGGCGACGATGGGACGTTTCGGCTCTCGGCTCCGTTTCGATCCAGTGACTATGCCCGCGTCAACGGCTCCAACGTCCTCTTGTTCGTCGCGCCGCCGGGGCATGGCCTCTTTTCCGAGAGGGTCGCGCCCAAGGACATCGATGGCGAGTTGACGCTTCGGGTTCCCGAGCAAGTCGTGATCCACGGCCGGCTGCTCGCGCCCAACGGCATGCCCGCGGCGGACGTCCGCGCGACGCTTGACGGGTTCTATAACTTGGCGACCGATCAAGGCATGTACGTGGGGTATAGGAAGCGTTCGGAAGATCTCGACGCCTCCTCTCCGCGCCCGCAGATGACCGACGCCGACGGCCGGTTCACCATGGATGGCGTTCCGGCCGGCATGTCCGCCACCCTCATCTTCGAGCATCCGGATTACGCGATCGACGAGGTGAAAGTCAACACGATCCCGGGCGGGACGAACTCCTCGGCCCTACGCGGCTCCGATATCGTCCCGGTCGAACCAACGTTCACCCACGTGCTCGAAACCACCCGATCCGTCGCGGGGCGCGTCGTCGACAAGGAAACGGGCGAGCCTCTGGCCGGAATGTTCGTCGAGGTGAACGTCGTGCGGCGGCCCAGCCGGACCTTCACGACCCGAACCGACGCCGATGGACGGTATCGCGTGGACGGTCTACCGACCGGCGGCTTCTATCACTTCACGGCCCATCCCAACGCCGACTCTGGTTATCTTGGCGCGACTCGAACCCGCGACGCCTGGCCGGACGGGGTCAAAGTGCTCGAAATCAACTTCGCGATCAACAAGGATCGGTTGGTCCACGGCCGCGTTGTCGACCAGGACGGCAACCGACCCATCGCCGGCGCGGCGGTCGTCTACCAACCGGCGCGCGGGAACCCCAACCACACCGGCGGTTATAAGTTTGGAAACTCCGTGATCACCGACGCCGATGGCCGGTTCGCCGTCACGGCGCTGCCCGGCGAGGGTTTCGTCGCGGTCGAGACCCCCTCCGACGCCTACATCCGAGCGCCGCTTAGACTCCCGCTTCGGACCGAGTTCGTCCACCCGCAAGGATTCGTCGAGGTCAACGTTCCCAAGGAGGGAGAGCCGAATCCGGTGGAGATCCGGCTCCGCAAAGGCGTCTCGCTGGAGGCGCGCGTGGTCAATCCCGACGGCCGGCCAGTCGAGAGCGTTACGGCCATGTATCCGGGAATCGACGCCGCGCTGACCGACATTTGGAACCTCAGGACGGAATTCCCGGAAGGCGACTTCCGAATCCCCGGCGCCGACCCAGAGAAGACCTATCGCGTCTTCTTCAGCGACATCGATCAGCGGCTCGGAACCGTCGCCGAGTTGAAGCGCGACCCGACCGGAGAGCCGATCGAGGTCCGGCTCCAGCCCGCCGCGACGATTCGCGGCAAGCTCGTCACGCCGAGCGGAGCCCCGCCCGCCAAGGGAGGGGGCGTTTACCCCAAGCTGCTCCTCAAACCGGAGCGGAGGGAGTATTCGCGAGACGATTTGTTCAACCAGAATGATGTTCAATTCTACATGAACATGGTGCGCCCGAGCTACTTTGACCATCTGGAGGACCAGCCGAAAGACGACGGCTCGTTCGAACTCGACGCCCTGATCCCCGGCGTCGGCTACTACGTCATCGGCTACGGCGCGGATCGGGAGGTCCAGGTCCCCGTCTGGGACTTGAAGCCGGGCGAGGTCCGCGACCTGGGGACCATCACGCTCAAGGAGAGGGAGTGATGAGGGACCCAAAACGATCCCCGTTCGACGATCCCGATGAGGCGTGGGAGCCGTATCAGCCGACCCCCGAGGCGCCTTGGGACGCGGCGCGGGTGGCTCATTTGCATCGTCGGGCGGGCTTTGGGGCGACTTGGGGGCGGTTGCAACGCGACGTGGCCGAGGGGTTCGAGCCGTCGCTGCGGCGGGTGCTTGATGGCGAGGACCGAGGCCCCGACGGGCGGGAGGCGTCGGATTTTGACGAGACGGTCGAGGCGATGCGGGATTCGTTCCTCCGCAACCCGACGATGAGCCGGATTTCGCTGCTTTGGCTCTATCGGATGATCGCCTCGCCCCACCCGCTGGCCGAAGCCATGACCTTGGCCTGGCACTCGCACTATGCGTCGAGCCAGGCGAAGGTCGGCTCTCCCGAGGCGATGCTCGACCAGAACGAAGTCTTCCGAACGCATTGGCGGTCGCCGATCAGCGCGTTGCACAAGGCGATCCTGGCGGACGCCGCCATGCTCCGCTGGCTCGACGGGATCGGCAGCGTGAAGGCCAACCCCAACGAGAACCTCGGCCGCGAGTTCCTCGAACTCTTCGCCCTGGGCGTGGGCCACTACACCGAGCGCGACGTCCGCGAGACCGCCCGCGCCTTCACCGGCTGGCGACGGGCGAACCATCAATCCCTCCGCGCGGCCTTCGACGCGGGCGACCACGACGACGGCCAGAAAACGATCCTCGGCGAGACCGGGAATTGGGCCCAAGACGATGTCGTTCGGATCGTTTGCCGCCAGCCCGCCGCCGCCGAGCATGTCGCGCGTCGGCTCTACCGGACGTTCGTCTCCAACGTCGACGATCCCTCCCCCGACCTCATCGCCCCCTTGGCCGAAGCGATGCGGATCGACGGCGACGTGGACGTGGCCAAGGGGATCGAACTCATCCTGCGGTCGCGGCTCTTCCACGATGAAACGTGCCGGTCGAAATGCGTCAAAAGCCCCGCCGCGCTGGCGATCGGCGCGGTTCGGTCGTGCGAGGCGTTCAGCCCTCCGCCAGATCTCGACGAGCTGGAGATCCACCTGACCCGAATGGGCCAACGCCTGTTCTTCCCCCCAAGCGTCGCCGGCTGGCCCGGGGGCCTGAGCTGGCTCGACAACTCGACGATCCTCGCCCGAGCCAACTTCGCCGCCTGGTTCACCGGGGGAGACGCGGGACTGGCCAAGGACCATTTTCACAAGCTCGCCGAGCGCAACGGCCTGGAGGGTCTCCAAACCCTCCTGGTGTCGGCGCCGGTTGATCCTTCCAACGAGACCGACCCGGCGAAGGTTGTCCGCCGGTGGTTGTCGATGCCCGAGGGACAGTTGGGATAGTGGATTTCGGAGCGGGGCGCTTCCCGCGCCCTTCGCGCCATCCGGGCGGCCACGGGGGGCCGCCCCTACAGGATCATCGAACCGTAGGGGCGGCCCCCTGTGGCCGCCCTCCCCTGGTAATCCACCCGCGGAGAACATTCAGATGAACTCACGTCGCGATTTCTTGAGGCAAGCCGGGGCGGTCTGTTCGGTCGGGGCGGTCGCGCCGGCGGTTTGGAGGCGGGCGGCGGCGGCCGCGGCGGCGCGGCGGGACGCCTCGATTTTGGTGGTTGTGGAACTGACCGGGGGGAACGATGGGCTGAACACGGTTGTTCCCTTCGAGGACGACATCTATCGAAAGAGCCGACCGACGCTCGCCGTCAAGCCGGAGAAGACGCTGAGGCTCGACGACCAAACGGGGTTGAACGACGCGCTCAAAGATTTGCATGCGTTCTGGGATTCGGGCGACCTGGCGGTGATCCGGCAGGTCGGCTATCCCAACCCCAACCGCTCGCATTTTGAGTCGATGGCGATCTGGCAAAGCGGCGTCGTCGGCGCTCCGCCGCCCGTCGGCTGGCTTGGCCGCGCGGCCGACCTGTATCCAGGGCTGGTGATCCGCCACGTTGGGCCGACGAGCGTTCCCCTGGCCGGCCAGGGGCGGAAGACCACTCCGCAATCGCTGGCGGGGCTGGCGGATTTCCACTTGGCCGCGGGCGCGGAGCTTGAGATGGAGGACCAATCGAGCGGTTCCGACCCGATCCTGGAGTCGATCCGAGAGCGGTATCGCGGCTCCCGCGATCTTCTCGAACGGCTCGACGCAATGCCGAAGGACGCGGGGGCGCTCCCGGCGGCCGACACGATTCAGGGGAGGCTGGAGACGATTCGGCGCTTGATCGCGGCCGACTCGTCGGCGCGGGTTTATTACACGTCGCTCGACGGGTTCGACACCCACTCATCGCAGCTTTACGCCCATCCTCGGCTGTTGCGGAGCCTGGCCGAAGGGATCGCGGGGTTCTTCAAGGGACTGAAGGCGGATCGCCTCGACGATCGGGTGGCCGTCTTGGTCTTTTCCGAGTTCGGCCGACGACTCAAGGAGAACGCCGGCGGCGGCACCGACCACGGCGCTCCGGGGCCGGTCCTGCTGGTCGGCCCGGGGGTCAAGGGAGGACTCGTCGGCCCTCCCCCGGATTTGACCCGGCTCGACGAGGTGGGCGACCCGCTATTCGCCATCGATTACCGCGATGTTCTCGCTGCGGTTCTTCATGGGTGGCTGGGCGTCGATCCGAAGCCGGTTCTCGGTGATCGGCCGGGGGGGGCGGAGTTGTTTGGGTAGGACGCGGCTTGGCGAGCGGCAAAATCTGGAGCGTGGCGGCTTGCCGCTCTTCGCCGGCCGCGCGGCTCTTTCGTCCATTCAGCGCGAGTTGGACGCGGGAGCAAGCTCCCGCATTCCAGAGAGGCTTCCGCTCAGCAAAACGGCTTGAGAGCGCGGCGCATTGAGGTGGCGTCGGGGAAGCGTTCGTTGGGGTCGCGGGAGAGGCACTTGCCGATGATCGCGGCGAGGGCCTCGGGCACGTCGGGCCGGCGAGAGCGGATCGGCACCGGCTGTTCTTCGAGAAGCAGACGGATCAGGTCGCCTCCCCCCTCGGGTTCGTTGTAAATGTATTCGCACGTCAGCATGTAATAGAGCGTGGCCGCCGTGGCGTAGAGGTCGGCCAGGGGGGTGACGGTCTTGAAGTCGAGCATCTGCTCGGGGGGCATGAAGGGGATCGTCCCGCGCATCTCTCCGGAGAAGGTGAGCCCCGACAGCCCGACGCTCCGGTAGCTCTTGGCCAGGCCGAAGTCGGAGATCTTGGCCGTGTACCCCTCGGGGCCGTGGGCGATCAGGATGTTCTCGGGCTTGATGTCGCGGTGCACGAAGCCCATCTCGTGGGCCTGTTCCAGCCCTTTGAGGACCTGGCAGGCCAGCCGGCAGGCTTGGTCGGTGGGGTACTCGCCGGGGCGCGACTTGGCGAGGGCCTCCAGGTTGGTGCCGGAGACGTACTCCATGGCGAACCAGAACTGGCCCCGGGTCGTCCCCTGCTCGTACCATTCGACGATGTTGGGGTGGCGAAGCTGGCTGATGACCGACATCTCGCGGAGGAACCGTTCGATCGCGGCGGAGGCGGTCGCCGTCTCGGGCATGATGAGCTTCAAGGCCACCATCTTGCCGGTGGCCTTGTGCTTGGCCTGGTAGACCACCCCCATCGCCCCCCTGCCCAGCTCTCGGAGCGTGTTGTACTGGGGGGCCGGCTGCGGCAGGGCCGCCGCGTCGCCGCGGCAGGACGGACACCACCACTCGATCCGGTTGTCCCCGCCCGCGCTGACCGGGCCGGCGATGGTGATGTTCAACGGGGCGGCGACGCCGCAATCGGCGCACTGGATGGCGCCGCTGGCGGGCAAGTCGTTGGTCGACGCCAGCCCCCCCTCCGACAACGGCGCGGGCGTCTGCTCAACCTGGACCCGAAAAATGCTCTGCCCCGCGGCGATCAGGTCGCCGGAATTCAGACGGACCCGGTCCACCCGAACATTGTTGACGAACGTGCCGTTGGTGCTTCCCAGGTCGCGCAGTTCGCATTGCGGCGGGTTGATCTCGATCATGAAGTGGTCGCGCGACAACGCGGCGTCGTCGATCGGACAATGGACGAACCGCGAGCGCCCCACGATGAACGTGTCGTGTCGGTCAAACACAAACGTTCGGCCAACCCGCGGCCCCTGAAGCACACCCAAGATCACTCGCATCGCCGCCTTCTCAACGTGAGCCGCAATCCCCCGCTTCACTCCGAGTCCAAACCATCGGCGCGAATCACCGTCGATTTTATCGGAGGCCGGCTCCCCGTTCGAGCTTCGCCCCCCAACCTCGTTTTCTTAATGGTAACAACTCGTCCAGGAATTCCACGGCGCGTCGAAGATTTTCTCAATACAGACACGCATTGAATTGTTGTCGGGAAGCGCCCCGCGGGCGGTCGGCGCTTCTCAGGGGGAGCGGCCCGAATGCGGGACGCCGGCTCGGGACGCTACGCCTTCTTCCGCTTCTTGGCGTTTTTGCGGACCTTCGGCTTGGCCTTCTTGATCTTCTTGTTCTTCTTCCCCTTCTTGCCGGAGCGATCGCCTCCGTTGGTCGACTCGACGGCCTCGGCGCGGCGGGGTTTGACGGGAGACGAGGGCGCTTCCGCCGTTCCTCGCTTGCGGGTCGATCGTCCCCTGCTCAGCGGGAAGTCCGCCGGGACCAGGTCGAGTTCGCGACGATCCACGTCGACGCGGGCGACGCGGACCTCGATGCGGTCGCCCAGCCGGTGTCGGGCCCCCGCGCGACGGCCGACGAGGGTGTGCGTGCCGGGCTCCAGGTAGTAGAAGTCGTCGGCCAGGCTGGTGACGTGCATCAGGCCCTCGACGGGCAGCTCGACGAGCCGGCAGAAGAGGCCGAACTCCTCGACGCCGATGATGATGGCGTGGAACTGCTCGCCGATCCGGGTCTCCAGATGCGTCAGCAGCTTGATTCGGGTCAGCTCGCGCGCGGCGGTCTCGGCTCGTCGCTCGGTTCGCGAGCAATGCTCGGCCAGGGCGACCAGTTCCTCCGCGTGGCTTCGGGGCTTCTTGCCCGCGAGGACCGCCTTCAACTGCCGGTGGACCTGAAGGTCGGGGTAGCGGCGGATCGGCGCGGTGAAGTGGCAATAGTCTTCGCTGGCCAGCGCGTAGTGGGTTTCGCGCTCGGGAGTGTAGACCGCCTGCTTCAGGCTCCGCAAGAGCCCGAAGTGGACGGCGTATTCCTCGGGCTTGCCCTTGGTCTCGTCCAAGACCCGCTGAAGCTCGAACCGGCTTTGGGGAAGGTCGATCCGAATCCCCAGGCCCCGGGCGAACTCGGCGAACTCGGCGAGCTTGTGGGGTTCGGGATCGGCGTGAACCCGCCGGAGGAAGGCCACTCCGCGATCGGTCAGGAACGTGGCCGCCGCTTCGTTGGCGGCGAGCATGAACTCCTCGATCACCTGGTGGCTCTCGTCGTGCGAGGCCAATCGAGCGCCCGAGACCTTGCCCTCGGCGTCGAGCTCGATCTCGACTTCGGGAAGGGCCAGCTCCAGGGCCCCCCGGACGAACCGACGACGACGGAGGATCATCGCCAGTTCGAGCATGTTGACGACCATGTTGACGATCTCGGGGGCGAGGTCGTCGGGCGCGTCGTCGGGGGCCTTCATGACGGCGAAGGCCTCCTCGTAGGAGAATCGGTGGTCGACCCGGATCGCCGACCGCTCGAACCGCCTGGAGACCGGAATGCCCTCGGGGTTGAATTCGAGAAAGGCGCTTAGGGTGTAGCGGACGTGGTCGACTTGGAGGCTGGCGAGGCTGTTGGAGATGATCTCGGGAATCATCGGCAGCACGCGGTCGGGCAGGTAGACGCTGGTCCCGCGCGTGCGGGCGGCGTCGTCGAGGTTGGAGCCCGGCCTGACGAAGTGGGAGACGTCGGCGATGTGGACGCCCAGGGTCCAAAAGCCCTTCTCGTCGCGCGACAGCGAGATGGCGTCGTCGAAGTCGCGGGCGGTGGCCGGGTCGATGGTCACGGTCAAGAGGTCGCGCAGGTCGGTTCGGCCGTCGAGGTCTTCTTCGTTGAACAGGCGGGCCTGCTCGCGGGCGTCTTCGAGAACGGCGTCGTCGAAGACGTCGGGGAGGTTGAAGGCACGGATGACGGTCAGGGTGTCGACCCCCGGCTCTCCGCGCTTGCCGAGGATCTCGGTGACAACCCCCTCGCCCTCCATGTACGGGGTCGGGTAGCGGACGATCTCGATGGCCACCTTGTCGCCGGGCCGGGCCCCCTTGGCGCCGGGATCGCCCACGTAGATCGGGTCGTGGAAGGTCGTGCCGTCAACCTGAACGTAGCCGGCCTCGCCGTCCTCCCGATAGGTTCCCACGAACGCGCCGCTGGCCCGGGCGATGATCTGAACGATCCGACCCTCGACGTTCATCCCCGGCTTGCGCGGGCGCTTGACGATGCGGACGGCCACCTCGTCGCCGCTGGAGGCGTCGCCGGCGCCCTCGACCGAAATGTAGATCTGGTCTTCCTTGGCCCTCAAGCCGTGAGGCCGGACGAAGCCAAACCCCTTGGACGACCGACGAAAGAGGCCGACGATCGTTCCCGAAAGGTCGGGCTGGGTCAGCGTCTTGTCGGCGTTGATCTCGAGCTTTCCCTCCTTGATAAGCCGCTTGACCTCGTTGCGGAAGGTCGGATAGTCGTCCGGATCAACCTTGAGCGACCGCGAGAGCGCCTTGAGCGTCCGAGGCTTGTACGAGGGCTCGGCCACCAGCTTGAGCACCCGATCGGCGTAGTTGGACATGCTTCCCCCTCGCTCTGGACCTTCGGCCGCGACGTTCGACGTGACACCCCCCCATGCTACGAAACCAGTCCCCGCCTCGCCTACCCGGACGATCGGGACGCGCCCCATGCCAAGCCCACGCCTTTGGCCGCCGATCCGTCTGGGGAGAGGCAAATTCCCCTCTCCCCCCCGGGAGAGGGTGGCCGGAACGGCCGGGTGAGGGTCATGGGATTTTGGAGTGGGCACGGCTCGCGGAAGACGATCGCCAGAGCGTTTCCGTAAACCCGACGACCCTCATCCGGCCTTCGGCCGCCTTCTCCCGGCGGGAGAAGGATGCTTGGCGAAGCCGTTGGGGGGGAATCAAAGCCCGCGCCGGGCGGTAGCGAGGGGGAGCGATCGAGAAGAAGAATGCGAGAGGAGGGATTTGAACCCTCACGCCTTGCGGCACGGGATCCTAAGTCCCGCGCGTCTGCCAGTTCCGCCACTCTCGCGTTGTGTCGACGGCGGGGCCGTCGTGTTACCATCCTAACAGGATCAACCGCAACGCCAAGAGGTAAGAATCATGATGATGAACCGCCGGGGCATGCTTCGGTCTTGCGGGGGCGGCCTGTCGCTCTTGCCGCTCTTGGGCCTGGGTCGCGAGGCGATGGCCGCTCGGGCCGCCGTTCAGGGAGAGATCGCCGCCGACGTCGCGATTGTGGGGGGAGGCGTCGGAGGCGTTTCCGCCGCTTTGGCCGCCCTGCGGAACGGGCTGACGGTCGTCATGACCGAGCCGACCGACTGGATCGGCGGCCAGCTCACCAGCCAGGCCGTCCCGCCCGACGAACACCCCTGGATCGAGCAGTTCGGCTCCAGCATCGGCTATCGGGCCTTTCGCGAGGGCGTTCGCGCGTATTACAAAAAGCATTACCCCCTGACGGGCGAGGCGATGGCCGACCCGTTCCTCAACCCCGGCGGCGGGAGCGTCTCGCGACTCTGCCACGAGCCGAGGGTCGCTCTGGCGGTCCTAACGGCGATGCTCGCCCCCCACGCCTCCACCGGTCGGCTCGTCGTCCTGCTCGAACACGAGCCGACGAGCGTGGACATGGACGGCGACCGCGCCCGGGCCGTCACCGTTCGCAACCGGCGAACCGGGGCGAACATCACGCTCAAGGCCCCGTACTTCGTCGACGCGACCGAGCTGGGCGACCTGTTGCCCCTGGCCGGAATGGAGCACGTCGTCGGCGCCGAGGGCCGCGACGAGACCGGCGAGCCCCACGCCTTGGAGAAGGCCGACCCCGGAGTCCAGCAGGCGTTCACCTCCTGCTTCGCGGTCGAATACCGCGACGGCGAAGACCACGTCATCGACCGCCCGGCCGAGTACGACTTTTGGCGAGACTACGCGCCGGAGCTTGATCCGCCCTGGGCGGGCAAGATGCTCGACCTCCATTACACCCACCCGATCACCCTGAAGCCCTTCACCCCCGGCTTCGTTCCGGAGGGAGCCGGCAAGGGGCTTTGGATCTACCGACGGATCGTCAACCCGGGGATCTTCCGGCCCGGATCGTACCCCGGCGGCAACGGCGTCACGCTGGTCAACTGGCCGCAGAACGACTACCTGTTGGGGCCCCTCGTCGGCGAGGGCGTGACGCCCGAAATGGCCGAGGCCCACGTCCAGCGCGCCAAGCAACAGAGCCTCTCGCTCCTCTACTGGCTCCAAACCGAATGCCCCCGACCCGACGGCGGGACCGGTTGGAAGGGCCTGCGCCTGCGTCCCGATCTGGTGGGGACCGATGACGGCCTGGCCAAAGCCCCCTACATTCGCGAGTCCCGGCGCGTCAAGGCCGAGTTCACCGTCGTGGAGCAACACGTCGGCCTCGAAGCCAGGCGCGAGGAGTTGGGAACCCAGGACGTTTCGACCACGCCCTACTGGGACCACGTCGGGGTTGGCAGCTACCGGATCGACCTTCACCCCGCCACCGGCGGCAAGAACTACGTGGACATCAGCTCGTTGCCGTTCCAGATCCCCCTGGGCGCCTTGGTGCCGATCCGGGTCGAGAACGTGCTCCCGGCCTGCAAGAACATCGGGACCACGCACATCACCAACGGCTGCTACCGGCTGCACCCGGTCGAGTGGGTCATCGGCGAGGCCGTCGGAACCCTCGTGTCCCAGTGCCTCGAAACCAAGCTAACCCCAAAGGGAACCCGCGCGGACCAGAAGCAAACCGCCGCCCTTCAAGCGCGGCTGAGGGCCCAGGGGGTCGACATCGACTGGCCGAAGGTCACGGCCAGGTAGTCCGGGGGCGAGCCGCGCCGTCGGGTTGGGCGGATTGCTTTTGGACCGCGACGGCGCCGGTTTTTCTTATGGTCGGGGGGCGGAGATTCCGGGTCGAGCGCGTGGGAACGCGGAAAGGAGAATCCCTCGTGAGGATTATCGTGATCGGCGGAAGCGGGCTCATCGGAGGGAAGCTCGTCGGCATCCTCAATCGGATGGGCCACGAGGCGATCGCGGCGTCCCGGTCATCGGGCGTCAACACCTTGACCGGCGAGGGCCTCTCCGAGGCGATGGCGGGCGCGGACGTGGTGGTCGACGCGTCGAACTCGCCATCGTTTGAGGACAAGGCGGCGCTGGAGTTCTTTGAGCGGTCCACGAAGAACCTGCTCGCGGCGGAAGCGGCCGCCGGAGCGCGGCACCATGTGGCCCTGTCGGTGGTCGGAGCCGATCGGTTGCCGGAAAGCGGGTACATGCGGGCCAAGGTCGCGCAGGAGAGGCTGATCGAGTCCGCCGAAACGCCGTACACGATCGTCAGGGCCACCCAGTTTTTCGAGTTCCTCGGCGCGATCGCCGGAAGCGGGGCGGACGGCGCGGCGGTTCGCCTACCGTCGGCTCCGATGCGGCCGATCGCGGCCGACGACGTGGCGGCCGCCCTGGCCGACGTCGCCGTGGCCGACCCGTTGAACGGAACGATCGAGATCGCCGGACCGGAGTCGGCCTCCGTCGCCGAGTTCGTTCGCCGATTCCTGGCCGCGAACGGTGATGGGCGGGTGGTGGTGGCCGACCCGGAGGCCCGTTACTACGGCGCGACGCTGGACGCGCGTGGCCTCGCGCCCGACGGAGATCCTCGCCTCGGCCCGACGCGGTTTGAAGCGTGGTTGGAGCGGGCCGGCGCGAGCGCGTGAAACCCGGCCAAGCAAACCCCGGCCGGATCGCCGCCGGCCCGGGAGGGGCGGGGCCGCGAGCGGCGTTGGAGCGCCGAGGCTCGCGCGCCCCGATGGGGAGGGTTGCTAGCGCCGACGCGCGTCGGCGGTCTCCATCCGATCGGCCATGACGACGGGGCGGCCGTCCGACGCCTCGGGGCGGCGGTTCTCGGCGACGATCTCGCGGAATCGCAGGCGGGACTTCTCGTCGGCCTCAACCTGCCGCATCGCCACCGAGGTCGCCCAATTCGGGTACATGACGACCAGCCGGCTCATCAGCGAGATGAACTGCCCCGCCTCCTTCACCTGGTCCTCCAAAACCCCTTCGATCACGGGGCGGAACGTCCGGGCGAGGGTCTTCCAACCCTTGGAGTCCACCTTGACGAACGCCTCGATGTCGTGCTGAATGTAGGGCTCTCCGTTGACCTCTCGATAGTACCCGGTGTGCAGAAGCAACACGATCCGGGCGTCGATCTGAGCGTTGCCCCGGGGGCTGATGTAACTCACCTTCGCGATCAGCACGTGCAGGTTGGGCGTCCGGAGCACGAAGTCCCAGGTCGCCGCAGAGCCCGAGCCGTCCTCCCCGATGTAGCGGTCGGCGGTCAGCCGCTTGATCCGAATGGGAGACTCGGCCAAGTCCTTCCAAAGCCCCAAGGTGATCGCCGGCTCGTTGACCAGCGACATATAGAGGTTGGAGTCGCAGGGGAACGCCTCGGTCGCGCCCTGGCGGTGGAACGTGTAATCGCGGATCACCTCGCTGATCGGCTCGCGATACTCCGGCGCGATCTGATCCAGGGGGACAATCCGCGCTGGGTCGGGCTTCGCTCGACCAAACCCCGCGGCCATCGCCGGCCCCGCCGCCGAGATCGACAACGCCAACACCAGGCAAAGCCCAAGACCGAGGCCGGCGCCTCCTCCCGAGCGTGATCGGTAGATTCCTTGCCCGTTCATGGAACGCTCCGTCGCCGCGCCTTGGCGCATAGAGCCGCGGAGCCTCCGGGTTTCCTCCCCCCGACGCCGCCGCGCTTTTCAACTGTCAATGTCCTTAGAATCGGCCGATCAACGCCGATTCCTGACCCTCTCTCAAGTAAACCGGGCAAATTCCTTGCTTAAACATAAAATCGGCAATTTGGGCAATTCCTGCGACCTTGGAGAAGCTCGGCGTCGGGGGCAACTCTGGTCTTGGTGGAATCGCGTTGGGTTGTCGGTTATCGCCTTGGGAAACTGAAGGAAAAATCGGGATCAACCTTGCCGGGTCGGTGATTCTCACTATGATCCCCGATCAAAGCGCGATTCGCGCCGTCCGCCGCGGAAGGCGGACCCATGCGTCGCGAACGTCGGACGATTGCTTTTCTCCGCCATCGGCGTTCAGCCATCTCTTTCGGCGGGTGATTTGGGATACGGGCCGCGAGGCCGGAGCGTCGGCGTTTATCAAATGACGGGCGCGGGAATCAACGGATTTTGGTTCCGATCAACGCAGGGAGGCAACCATGCCAGAGCGACGTCGGGCGGGACTATGGATTGCGGGCGCCTTGGTCGTCACCGCGACCGGTTCGGGGCTTTTCTGGGCGACCTCCACGCGTTCGAAGCCATCGGCGACGGTGGCGACAACCACGGGAGAAGCCACGGCCGCCGCGACCGGCGAGCTGAATGAGTCGAGCGAGTTGTCGGAAATCAATCGAGGGCTTCAGAACGGCGATCCGAAAGCGCTGGTGGCCCTTCAGGGTCGGCTGACCAGCAACGGCGACGCGCCTCGCGAGGCCGTCTCGGGCGACGAGGCCGAGGTTTGGCTTGAGACTCTGGGGGCGTTGCGTTCGGGCTTCCTCAAGTACGCCCCCCCGGCGCGGGTGTTGGCGGCGACGCTCGCCGTGGAGGTCTTCGACAAGTTCAGCGTCGATCCGGCCCCGGCGAACTGGAGCGAGGCGCTGAAGCCCTTGCACGACATCTTCAACGCGGCCTTGGCCGACGCCGACGGCAACGTCCGATGCGCGGCGCTGGAGCAATCGCGTCGGGTCTGGGCCTGGATGCCCGGCCGGTCGATGACCCCGGTTGAGGAGGACGCGCTGGCCTCGTGGAAGGAGGCGATCCATCGTCCGATCGTCCGTTGCCTGGCCAACCAGGACACGTTCACCCGGATCGCCGCGATCTACTCGCTGGGCCACCTGCCCATCGACGCCGCGGCCGAGCCGGCGGTCGCCTACCTGGAGGATTCCAACCCCGCCGTCCGTCGGCAGGTGTTGATCTCCTTCACGAGCCGCCCCAGCCTCCTGACCATCGACATGCTGCTGGGCCGGCTCCACGACTCCGACGACGCGATTCGAGACACCGCCGCGGCCGCGCTGAAGGTCCGCGGCCTCACGCAAGAGCTGATCGGCCTCGGCGGCCTGATGACCAGCCCCCGCGCCGACCAGCGCGCCTCGGTCATCGCGCTGATCAAGGACCGCGAGGACATCGACCCGGTCGTCTGGCTGCTCCAGCTCTCTCGCGACGAGGACGAGTCGGTTCGGATCCACGCCATCGAGGCCCTGGCCGCGAGGAAGGATCAGACCGCCACGATCAAGCGACGGATCGTCGAGATGGCCCAGTCCGACTCCTCGGCCCAGGTCCGCGAGGCCGCCGGCAAGCTCATGCCCTCCCCCGAGGAGACGACCGCCTCGCTGCCCCCCCTGCCCGGCTCGTCGCTCCTAAACCCCAAGGCCAACTAAGCTAAGCTAAGCGAAGCCGGGGATCCCCCCCGAGCGAAAGGCCCAAACGTCGCGCGACGGCTCCGGTCGTCTCGCGACGTTTGTTCGCGCGCCGTTGGCGAGCCTCCCGCGTTCGGACCGCGTTCCCTCCCCCGGGACCGCCGATCTCCCGATCGGCTCTTCGCTCCAACGGCCTTGGCCCGGCGGCTCGGCCGCTTAAACCTCGAAGCTCTCGTGGAGTTCGGGGATTTGGACGGGGTTTCGGACGTGGGGCTGGAGGACGGGCGCGAGGGCTTCCATCGCTTCGGGCTCGCCGTGGACGAGGAAGCCGTGTTCGATGTCGCCGCCGGTCTGCTCGTACCACCAGGCCAGGTCGTTGCGGTCGGCGTGGCCGGAGAAGCCGTCGAGGACGTAGACGGCCGCGTTGAGGTCGTACCAGTGGTCGAGGATCTCGACCCGCTCGACCCCGTCGGTGAGCTTCCGGCCCAGCGTGTTCTCGGCTTGGTAGCTGACGATGACGATGGCGTTGTCGGGGTCGGAGACGACGTGTCGGAGGTGGTGTCGGATCCGGCCGGCCTCGCACATCCCGGACGACGAGATGATAATCAAGGGTCCGCGCAGGTGGTTCAGCCGTCGCGAGTCTTCGAAGCTCTGGCAATATTCGACGTAACGCGCGCCAAAGTAGATCGGGTCTTGGTCCATCAAGGCGCGGGCGTGGGGCGTGTAGGCCGCGGGATGCTCGCGGTGGACCTCGGTGAGGCGGTTGGCCAGGGGGCTGTCGACGAAAATTGGGATCGGCCGCAGCTTGTGGGTGGCGAACAACTCTTGGAGGCAGTAGACCATCCGCTGGGTCCGCCCCAAGCTGAAGGCGGGGATGACGATCTTGCTTTGAAGCCGGATGGCCCGGGCGACGATGGCGTGAAGCTGCTTGGTGAGCCGCTCGTAGGGGTCGAGCTCGGTATTGCCGTAGGTGCTCTCCGAGACCAGGATGTCGACGTCTTTGACGATGGTCGGGTCGGGAAGCAGGCTGGTCTCGCGCCGGCCGAGGTCGCCGGTGAAGACGAACCGTCGCCGCCGTCCGTCCTCCTCGTAGTCGAGCTGAACGATGGCCGAGCCGAGAATGTGGCCGGCGTCGCGATAGGTCAGGAAGACGCCGGGGACGATCTCGCGGGAGTCCTCATAGCGGACCCGCTCCAAGCGCTCGATCATCCATTCGACGTCCATCACGTCGAAGAGGGGCTCGGGCGCTTCGATGTTGGGGTGGCGGACGTGGGCCAGCCGAACGTCCTCGCGCTGAATCCGAGCGCTGTCGCGGAGCATGATGCCGCAGATGTCGCCGGTGGCCGGCGTGACGTAAATCAGGCCCGAGTATCCCTTTCGGACCAGATAAGGCAGGCGGCCGATGTGGTCGTTGTGGGCGTGGGAGACCACCACCGCGTCGAGCGCGCGGGGATCGAACGGGAGGTCGCGGTTCTGCCCGGCCGGGTCGATCCGGTTGGAGTCAAATAAGCCGCAGTCCAAGAGAATGCGATGCGGGCCGATTTCCAGAAGATGAGCGCTTCCGGTGACTTGCCGGGTTGCTCCGTGAAACGTGATTCGCAACCCAAAACCTCCTGACGACCACGTTCCGAAGCGGGGAGTCCCGCGCCATCGCAATCGCCGTTGTTCTCGTTCCGTCCTCGAACCGGCGCCGGGAGCCGACCGATCGGTGAAGTAAACCCGCGCGGCCTCGGACGCGATCCGAATGAGCCCCTCGGGAATTCTCCAATTGACTCCATCATGACAAGATCATGACCCTCAATCAAGCCGGAGCCCGGCCGTGGTCCCGCCGTCTCGCGAGCGCGAAGTCGCGAAGTCGAGAAATTGGCTTCGCTTGGCCGGAAATTTGGGTTCGTTCGGCGCGGTGGATCGCCGCGACTCCAGAACGCAAGTTTTTTCCATGAACCACCTTGCGGGAAATCGAGGCATGGCGGCGACCCAAAAATTGGCTTCGTTCGCGCGCTTTTTTACCCCATCAATTTACCGAGTTGCCAAAGAGCCGCGCGAGGCGGAACCCTCCCGCGCCAAGTAAGATCCGCGTTGTGACGCTCGATTTTTCATGATTTTGAAATAATCGAGGGTCGTTGATTGGGTTGGGTGACATATGGCGGTTGAGCGGTGGGGAAGGGAGTGTTTCCACTGTCTCCCAAACATGTCGAATGAGATAAGCCTTTCCCTCCTCGCGCCATCGGCCAATCCTGTTCGGCGCGAGGGTTTGAGGCGGCGTGATCCGCTCGCGCGCTCGAAATAGCCCTCGCCAAGCATCCTTCTCCCCCCGCAAGATTATTCATCGTCGACGCAACTCCGGATCCGACGGACGGCTGGCGCGCCGAAAAGCCGCGCGAGGCCGTTGGGAAGGTCGGTCTTCGTTAGCCCCGAAGGGGCGGCCGTCG
>Ga0180220_1000659_pt1 | contig 33506 bp, 34 predicted proteins | sample eDN5th37CBELigBY_FD_151335 | JGI IMG/M metagenome (GOLD analysis project Ga0180220, IMG submission 151335) | Enriched backyard soil microbial communities from Emeryville, California, USA - eDNA 5th pass 37_C BE-Lig BY (version 2) (version 2) | ecosystem: Environmental > Terrestrial > Soil >... | reverse complement strand
AAACAGAATGCCATCACTGACAATCCATGAATTGATCCAAAAACCCCCACCAACCAAAAATGGCCAGCGGAAATAAATTGGCATTTGACAAGTGCACGCTGTTGAGTTCTCAAGGATCGGACGCTCCGACGGTCGGGTCTCGCGACCGTGCCCGAAGGGCGACTTCCTGTTCGTCCGCTCCGTTCCGTCTGTCGAACCGGTCTGCTCGAGATCTTCAGATCTCGCCGGCAGCCGATGACCGCGGTCCACGGAGTGGACTTCCCATCCTAGACCCGGAGGTCACGTCTCACAAGGAGAGCTGATCGGGTGGGAGGTGGTTCTCCACTTGAGGGGGCGGGGCTTTCAGCCTCAGCGCTCTTCCCTTTGGGGCGAACAGGTAATACTGTACGTGGCTTGCCGAGGCGCGGCAAATCGAGGCGTGCACCCGGGCGTGTCGCGGGCGTATCGCCTTGCCCGCGGGTCGGCTTTCGCCCGCCCGCGGAGCCTGCCGCAGGGGTTCAGACGCCGGCCGAAACCGTCTCGTGCCGGACAACGCTCGGCCCCTGGGCCGTGGCCTCCACGACGAGCTGCGCCGGCAACTGCTCCTTCATGGCTGCGACGTGACTGATGAGCCCGACGGTGCGCCCGCCCTGCCGCAACTCATCGAGGGTGCGCATCGCGAGATCGAGGGTCGCCTCGTCGAGCGAGCCGAATCCCTCGTCGATGAAGAGGGTGTCGAGACGCACCCCGCCCGCGCGCGCGGTCACGACCTCGGCGAGCCCGAGCGCGAGGGCGAGCGACGCGAGGAACGTCTCGCCGCCCGACAGCGACTGCGCGGGTCGCGCCTGGCCGGTGTGGGCGTCGACGATCTCGAGCCCGAGACCGGATGCGACGTTCCGAGCGGCTCGGGCGTCGCTGTGCTGCAGGCGGTAGCGCCCGCTCGACATCTCGCTGAGCCGGAGGTTCGCCGCCTCGACGATCTCTTCGAGCTCCGCCGCGAGTACGAACGACTCCAGCGTCATGCGGCGGGTGTTCGGCGGCCGGCCGGCCACGGTGTTCGCGAGCCGGGAGACCACGTCGCACTCCGCTGCGAGCTCCGCGATGCCGTCCTGCGCCTCGCCCGCGCGCCGCACGAGGTCCTCCAGGCGCTTCGCCGTCTGCGCCGCGCGCGCGGCGGCTTCGACCGCGGTCTTCTCTTCGGCGAGCGCTCGATCGCGCGCTGTCGCCGCGGCATCGACGTCGGGTGCGGCATCCGCGTCATCGCCCAACTCGACCTCGAGTTCGCGCACGCGTTCGGCCTCGGTGGTCAGCGCGACCTCGTACGCACGTACGCGCTCCGACAGGGCGGTGCGCGCCGCCGGGTCGAGGAGCGCGCCCTGGGCGTCGGCCGCGTCGGCGAAGTCGGTCGCGGCGACTCGAGTCGCCAGGTCGGCACGCGCCCGAGCGAGCGCAGCCGCAGCGCCGGCGTGCTCCACCAGAGCGTCGACGAGCGCGAGAGCGAGTCCTCGGCGCTCCGTCGTCGCGGCGATACGCGCAGCCACGGAGTCGAAGTCACCGCGTGCGTCGACCACAGCGCGGCGAAGCGTCTTCGCGTGGGCGGTCGCCGCGGCGACCTGCATCCGCAGGTCGGCCAAGGCAGCAATGGCCCGGTCGAGCTCGAGCCCTGCCGCAGCGTCGAGTTCGACGAGGCTCGCGCGCTCGACGGTGAGCTGCTCGCAGCGGCGCTGCGCTTCGGTGGCGGCGGTGAGAGACAGCTCGGCGGCGGCCGCCGCCTCTGCGAGCGCCGGCGCACTCTCGCCACCCGCGCGTGCCACCGCCTTGTTGTACGCGTCGCGGGCCGCCCTCGCCGCTTCGGCCGCCGTCGCTTCTTCTTCCGCCGCCCGGTCGCGCTCCGCCTCGGCGGCCGCGACCTGGTCGTCGGTGACAGGTGCGTCGGAGGGCTCGGCCGGTGACGGATGCTCCGTCGATCCGCACACCGCGCACGGCTCGCCGTCGACCAGCGCGGTCGCGAGCTCCGCTGCGTGGCCGGCGAGGCGGCGGCGCAGCAGCAAGGTGACCGCCGACTGCGCCGACTCGTGGCGGCCGGCGGTGGTGAGGTGGGCCTCGTCGGCGATCCGAAGCTCCTTCTCGAGCCGCTCCGCCTCGCGCGCCGCGGTCAGGCGCTCATCGAGCGTCGCGAGCTGAGTGCGCAGATCCTCCGCGCGCCCTGCCTCGGCGAGTGCGCCGCGGAGCTCGGCGTCGATCGCCTCGAGCCGGACCGGGACGAGCTTGCGGCGTTCCTCGATCTCTGCGACGTCGCGCTCCAGCGCGACGACACGCTCCTCATCCGCAGCGAGTCGCTTCTCGAGCAGGGCGAGCTCGTTCTCCTGCTCGGCGATGGCCGCCCACACGGCGAGCTGCCCCGTCAGTTCATCGACGAGTCCGCGCAGTCGCTCCGCGTCGTCGTCCGGCGACCCGCCGACGCGCTCCCACGCCGCCCGGTGCGCGCGCAGGTGCTCAGCTGCGCGCTGCGCCGCCGCATCCGCCGCGGCAACCGCCTCGATCGGTGCGCGAAGCGCCTCGGCGGCGATCGCGCGTTCGACCCGCGTCCGGTCGGCGGCGATGCCCTCTGCTTCCGCTTCGAGCGACGCCAGGCGGGCACGCGACGCGGTGAGCTGCTGCTGCTTGGTGTGGAGGGCCTTGGTTGCGGCGAAGGCGGCCTCGGCATCACGGGCTGCCGAGGCGGCGACCGCCTGCTGGGCGCTGAGCACTTCGGCCCGCGCCTGCGCGGAGCGCACGGAGCGCTCGGCCTCGACGAGGCGATCCGCGAGCGAGACAGCCGGGTCCTGAGCGCCCGCGTCCACCGCGGCTGCCTCGGGCGAGGCATCCGTCGATTCAGCCGTGTTCGCGCCGTCGGCCAGCCGCTCGAGCAGTTCGCCCGCGGCGCCGAAGCCCTCCCACGTGCCCTCGGCGGCGGCGAGCCGCTCCGCCTCGCCGAGGAGGAGCTTCACGCCGTCGCCCGCCGCCGCGAGCGCGGCCTCGGCGTCGCGCCGGCGCTGCTCGAGCGCGTCTTGGTACTGCTCGTACGTGCGGGTGCCGAACAGACGGCGCAGCAGCTTCTGCCGCTCGTCGCTGCGGGCGAGCAGGAACTCCGCGAAGCGGTTCTGCGCGAGCAGGATCACCTGGAGGAACTGCTGCTGGCTCAATCCGAGCACGTCGTCGAGGGCGAGCGCGACGTTGCGCGAGCCGGATGCCCGCCCGATCCACACGCCGCCGACGAGCTCATCGAGTTGGGCGTCCGCGCTCACGAGAGTCGTGCCGGTGCCGCGCCGCTTCGCGCGCTCGTACTCGGGCGAGCGGGTGACCCGCCACCGGCGTCCGCCGGTGCTGAACTCGACGGAGACCTCGGTCGGGTCATCCGGGCCGCAATAGTCACTGCGCAGTCGCTTCTCGGCGCCGTCGTACCGCGGCACTCCCCCGTACAACGCGAAGCACACGCCGTCGAGCACGCTCGACTTGCCGGCACCGGTGCGGCCCGCGATGAGGAAGATGCCGTCGTCGGCGAACGCGTCGAAGTCGACGACCTGACGATCGCGGAACGGCCCGAAGCCCTCGAGCTCGAGTCGGTGGAGCCTCACGCCTGGGCCTCCGCGGCGACGCGCTCCCCGACGATCTCGCGGATGAGCTCCTGCTCGCGGGCGCTCGCCCCGTCGCCCTCGCGAACGTGGGCGAGGAAGGCGTCGAAGAGCTCCGCGTCGCTGCGCGCGGCGCGAACACGGCCGGCGTAGCTGGATCCGTCGGCGGTTGCTGTCGTCGCCGGCAGGTGCACGACGGCGGCGCAGTGGGGGAAGCGCTCCTGCAGGCGGCGCATCGGATCGATCTGAGGGGTCGGATCTGTGTAGCGCGCACACACCCATGCGTCGGAGAACTCGTCGAAGCGCTCGTCGGTGAGCAACTCGTCGAAGGTGGCCGTGAGCGTGACGAGCCGGCGCGGCACGGGAAGGTCGAGCCACTCCACCGACGCGAGGCCCGACGCGTCGAGCTCGACGAGCCACGACCCACGGGCCTTGTCGCCCTCGCCGAAGCTGTAGTGCAGCGGTGCGCCCGCGTAGCGGACGCGCTCCGACAGTTGCCGGCGCCCGTGGATGTGTCCGAGCGCGACGTAGTCGGGCCCCTCGAAGTACGAGAGCGGCACGACGTCGAGCGTTCCCTGGCGGATCTCGCGCTCGACTCCGGGAGTCGCTTCGACGCCCGCCGCGAAGCAGTGCGAGATCGCGACCGACCGGCCGCCGCGCGCGGCGAGGTCTTCGCGCACGAGCGACATCGCGTGCGCCATCGTCTCGGCCTGCGTGCGCAGCTCGACGCCGGGCCACATATGGCGCACGAGTGCGGGCTCGAGGAACGGGATGCCGTAGAAGTGCACCGGCCCGGACGCGTCGTCGATCGTGATCGGCGAGCCGACCGAGCGCGGGTCGGTGATCACGTGCACGCCCTCACGCAGGAGTCCGGACTGGAACCCGAGCCGCGCGGCCGAGTCGTGGTTGCCGCTCGTGACGATGACATGCGCTCCCGCGTCGCTGAGTGCGCGCAACGTGTCGCTCAGCAGCGGGAAGCACGCCGCCGACGGCGCCGCCGAATCGAACACATCGCCCGCGACCACGACGACGTCGACCTCGTGTTCGGGGACCTGCTCGACGAGCGCCTCGAGCACACCGCGGAGCGCCTCGAGCGTGGAATGCCCGTGGAACGACCGGCCGATGTGCCAGTCCGAGGTGTGCAGGATCCGCATGCCACACACCGTATGTTCCGGCTCCGACATCACCGGTGAGCCTCGCGGAACTTCGGCCGGATGCCCGGATGCCCCGCATCCGCTCAGATTACGGGGTCGGTCGAACGTTCGTCGCGGCGGCGGGCGCTCAGGTCGGCGACGCCCGCGACGAGCGCGAGACCGAGGAAGATCCCGACCGAGATGAGGCCGATGACGTAGGCGTCGTGGAACACGACCATGCGGGGCGTGTCCGAGTCGCGCTCGTTGTAGATCGTCGCGTAGAACAGCGAGAGGGCCACCGCCGTGCCGACCGAGGAGCCGATGCGCTGACCGAGCTGCCCGACCGATCCCGCAAGGCCGCCTCGCCGCACCGGCACGTCCGCGAGCGTGAGCGTCTGATTCGGGGACACCACGAGGCCCCCGGCGAAGCCCGACAGGAACAGCACGACCGCCATGATGTACGGCTGCGCGCCCGTCGGCGCGAAGTACGCCGTGATCGCCAGGCCACCGACGCCCACGAGCACGCCGACGACGCCCCACACGACGAGCGGGCGGCCGATGCGGACCACGAGGTTGCCGCCGATCCACGATGCGAACGCGCTGCTGAGGGCGAAGCCGACCGTGACGAGCCCCGCGAACACCGGCGCGAGCCCCAGGCCGAGCTGCAGATACAGGGTCGTGAGCAGGAAGAGCGCGGGAAGCGCGGCGAACTGCGCGGTGGCCAGGAGCGTCCCGTTTCGGTACGACGACAGCCGGAAGAGGCCGAACGGGATGAGCGGGCTCCTGCCGCTGCGGTCGTAGCGACGCTCCCACCACACGAACGCGGCCGCGAGCAGCACGAACGCCACGAGCAGCCACCACCGCTGCGGGTTGTCGTCGGGCGATCCGGTCGTGAACAGGAACGGCCACAGCAGCGCGAGCACCGAACCGCCGAAGAGCAGCACGCCGATCGGGTCGAGCTCGAGCCGGCGGCGCGAGCGCTCGCGCGTCGACGGCAGCACCCACACCGCGAGCGCGATCGCGATCAGGCACAGCGGGACGTTCATCCAGAAGATGCCGCGCCATCCGTCGGTGGGTCCGCCGATCGCGATCAGCAGGCCGCCGAGCGTCGGTCCGAACGCCGTCGAGATCCCCACGGCCGCGCCGAACAGGCCGAACGCGCGCCCGCGCTCCTTGCCGTGGAACAGCTGCTGGATCATGCCGAGGACCTGCGGCATCTGGATGCCCGCACCGATGCCCTGCGCGAGGCGGCCGATCATCAGCACGGTCGTCGTCGGGGCGAGGGCGCACACGAGGCTCGTGACGGTGAACACCGAGAGCCCTGTGATGAACAGCGCGCGCCGCGAACGCTGGTCGCCGATGCGACCCGCCGGCACGAGCGCGAGCCCGAACGTGAGCACGTAGCCCGACACGATGAGCTGCAGCTCGGTCGAGCTCGAACCGAGCGCCGCCTCGATCGACGGGAGCGCGACGTTGACCTTGCTCAGGTCGAGGATCGTGATCGCCGCGACGGCGACGCACACCCAATAGGCCCGCCAGCGCTGGCTCGGGGTGAGCGGTATGTCGCGCGTCGGAGGGTGTGCGTCTGGGGTCGCCACCCTCGACAGGCTATCGGCGTCGAGACACCGGGCGTCAAGGCATCCGGATGCCGCCACCGACGCATCGAAAACTGCCAACACGTGAGGCGGCGGAAATGTCGGAACCCCTCCCTAAGTTCGTGACATCGGAACCTTGGAGGAATCATGCTCTCGACGATCTACGCGAGCGAAGTGCTGTTCCGACACGACACTGAGCTCCGCGCCCAGGAGGCCCGCATCGAGGAGCACCGACGGGAGCGCCTGGCCGCGCTGGCCGCTGAGGCGGCGCAGCGCTCGCGGCAGCCCCGCCGCCGCGCCTGGCCCCGGCCGATCGGCGTCGCGCACGGCGACGCGCTCGCCGCTTGCGCGTGAGCCGCTCCGCGGACGCGGTCTCGATGATGCGACGGTGATGTGACAGAGAAGATCCGCCGTGCCCGGTATGGGAGGGAAGAGGGCGCGGCGGATCTCACATCTCGGACTGCGTCAGGTCGTTCCCGTCGCGATCTGCTTGGCCAGTTCCTGCACCTCGGAGTCCGGAAGCTCGATCGAGGAGTCGTTCAGCCGCTGGCGCAGCACGTGGGCGATCTCGTCTATCGACCTGTCTCCGACATCCGAGCGCGTCTGCACCACGATGCCTGCGACCTTGTCGACCTCGGACGCCTCGTTCTGAGCGAGCAGCGGAGTCTCCTGCGCCTGCTCCGGGTCGAGCGGGCGCTCGTCGCCGCGCATCTCCGCGGCACGGTCGTCCGCGTTGTCGTGCTCCATGTCGGCTCCTCTCGACCTTCCCAGCATCGCCGCGGGCGCGGCGACAGGGCGAGGGGTTGACGAGACGGGCGGATGCGGTTAGCGCTCGTCGCTCGCGGGTCAGAGGGCGCGGCTGCGGAGGATGCCGCTGCGCTCGGGGTGCGCGTCGAACCAGTCCGCGACGTACCAGCAGACCGGGATGATCTCACGGTCGCCCTGCGCCTCGAGCTCGGCGACGGCGCGGTCGATCAGCTCGCCCGCATAGCCGTGGCCGCGGAAGGTCGGAACAGTGTAGGCGCGCGTCATCGCGACGGTGCGACCGTCGTCTCGATAGTCGAGCACGCTGACCAGGTCGTCTCCTCGGTGCAGCGTGTAGCGCGATGCGTCGGCCTCGTGGGTGAACCGGAACTCCTTCACCCCGACAGGCTACGACGCTCCCGCGACGTCGGGGCCGCGCCGCGCGCCCTCGCGGCGAGCTCTCGGTCACGCGGGCGGATCGATCGCCTCGACCTTCAGCAGGCGGAAGTCGTGCCTGCGCAGGATTCTGAGGATGATCGAGCGGAAACCGCCGAACGCTCGTATTCCTTGATCGGTGGGGTACGTCTCGACGCCTGTGATGCGGTACCACTGCCCTTTGTGGAGCACCTCGCCGCTGCCGGCGAGTACGTTTCGGAACCAGTTCACCTCCGGGCCATAGGTCAGCTCGGCGACGATCCCCTCGGGGACATCCGCGAGGACGAGCGGAGCCTCGAACGTCTTGCCGCTCTTGCGTCCCACATGACGCACGAGCGAGAACGGACCACGCCCTGCTCGTGCCATCGCGAGGGTCGTGGGATTGAGCCGTCGCTGGATGACGCCGAGCCACCAGCGCTTCATCCGACCCTGAGCCATCGCTTCTCCCATTCATAACGTGACGTGATTTGACGCATAAGGACACCTTCGGTCATAATCGCCGTCATGACTGACAACGCACGCTCTCTGTCCGCCTGGGAGGCGAACGGGACTGCCGGCACGATGATGGCCGGCCGCGTTGTCATGTGTTGTCGAATGTGCATGTGATCCGGTGACCCCGCCGGACTCGACCGGTTCCGCTCCTTCTGCGAGCACCGCGCATCGAGTCCCCGAGCACCGACACAGCGACTGACGTCGCTTGGTCGCGCGCTCCGCACCCGGCCCACACGGCCGGCCCTCACAACACACCCGAACCCGCACAGGCGAACAGTCCGGGTTCCCACCGCAAGGACTCCCACTCCCATGTCGAACACCGCTCTCCTCGACCGCCCCACGACCACCACCCGTCACCTGCGTGCCGTCACCGGCCCGGTTCCCACTATCCGCCGCACGACGGCCCCCGCACAGCCCTCCACCCCCGCACCCGCTCAGACCGCCGCCCTCCCGGTCGGCACCGCGCCGCGCGGCTTCGCCCTGTACGTCGGCATCGACGAGGCGAAGGCCGCGGCATCCGGCGTCTCGCTCGGCGTCCTCGTGGACGCACTTCGCCGCACGCTCGCCGAGCTCGCCCCCAACGCCGAGACGTACGCGACCGTCGCCCTGGCGCCCGTCGGCTCGGGCGGACGCGACGTCGACGTCGTGCGCCTCGCGCTGCACGAGCCGTCGGCCGTCGCCCGCGCGAAGCAGCAGGAGCCCGACGAGGAGGAGCGCACGCCCGCGGGCGTCGTCGTCGACATCTCGCGCAAGCGCGTGCTCATCGACGGCGAGTCTGCCGCGTTCACCTTCAAGGAGTTCGAGCTGCTCCAGTACCTCGTGCTCCGCGAGGGCCGCACGATCGAGCGCGCCGAGCTCGTGAGCTCGCTGTGGCAGGGCGCCGGCGAGGACGACGTGCCCGGTGAGCGCACGATCGACGTGCACGTGCGCCGCCTGCGCGCGAAGCTCGGCCGGTATGAAGACATCGTGCGCACGGTGCGCGGGGTCGGCTACCGCTTCGACCGCCACGCCGACGTCGTCATCCGCTACGGACACGGCTCGCCGTCGCCCGACCGGTTCTGATCCGGCGCGCGTCCGGCGTCGCGGATCTGCGGATGTCGCGACGACGACGTATCGTGAGCGCATGAGGTCGTCGGGGGTGTTCCCCGTGCGCGATGCGCGCGGAGCCGCTTCCCGCGACCCCCGGCCAGCCCGCGGCGTCGGTTCGCCCCGCGATCCGCGCCCCGCGCACGTCCGTCCCCTCGAGACCGAGTATCGGCCGCGGCATCCGCTCGACCTCCCGCGGACGGTGCTCATGCAACGCCGGGGGTACGGCGACCCCACGATGTGCGTTGACGGCTCGGTCATCTGGCGCGCGAGTCGCACGCCCGAAGGCGTCGCGACGCTCGCGCTGCGCGAGGTGTCGCGCGGGGTGATCCGCGGGGCGGCGTGGGGACCCGGCCGCGAATGGGCGCTCGCGCAGCTGCCGGCGCTGTGCGGGGCGGAGGACGATCCCGCGGACTTCGACGCGTCGCGGCATCCGCTGGTCGCCGACGCGCACCGCCGCAATCCGGGTCTGCGCCTGAGCCGCACCGACATCGTGTTCGACGCTCTCGCGGCGTCGATCATCGAACAGAAGGTCACGAACATGCAGGCGTTCGGCGCGTGGCGGCGGATCGTCACGTGGTACGGCGAGCGCGCCCCCGGGCCCACGCCGCGGCCGATGTTCGCGCCGCCCACGATCGACGGATGGCGTCGCGTGCCGTCGTGGGCGTGGCACCGCGCGGGGCTCGAGCCGCCGCAGGCGCGCACGATCGTCGAGACCGCGCGCCGCGGCGATTCGGTCGTGCGTGCGCTGACGGCGGCACCCGACGGCGACGCCCGCGACCGCGTGCTCACGAGCCTGCGCGGTGTCGGCGTGTGGACGGCCGCCGAGACCCGCATCCGCGCGCTCGGCGATCCCGACGCGGTGAGCGTCGGCGACTACCACCTCGCGAACGAGATCGGGTACGCGCTCATCGGCGAGCGTGTGGACGATGACCGGATGCTCGAGCTCCTCGCTCCGTGGAGCGGGCAACGCCAGCGCGCGATCCGCCTCATCGGCTTGAGCGGCGTGCGCGAGCCGCGAAAAGCCCCGCGCCTGCACCCCGAGGACCACCGCGACCGCTGACGGCGTCCGACCGTGATGCCAGAATGTGCGGATGGTCGCGTCGCGTGTGCGCTGGGAGGACGTGCCCGCGCGCGTACAGGACGCCGTCGCGGAGCTCCTGGGCTCGCCCGTCGTGGGCGCCGTGTCGCAACCCGGCGGGTTCTCGCCGGGGTCCGCCGACGTCGTGACGTGTGCCGACGGCCGCCGCGTCTTCGTCAAGACGGCGACGTCGGACGTCAACCCCGAGGTCGTGCCGATCCATCGCAGCGAGGCGATCAAGGCCGCGGTGCTCCCGACCGCCGTCCCCGCCCCGAAGTTCCTCGGGTCTGCCGACGGCGACGACTGGACCGTGCTCGCTTTCGAGCTCGTGGACGGGCGGCATCCCGCGGTGCCGTGGCGCGAGGACGAACTGCGCGCCGTGCTCGACGCGCTCGCGGCGACGGCGCGAGCACCGCTGAGCGCCGATGCCCGTGCGGTGATCCCGCCCATCCACACAGGACTGCGGCCGCTCGCCGACTCGTGGAAGGAGCTGCTCGCCGAGCCCGATCCGGTCGTCGTGCCGCTGACCGAAGCCGACGGCGTCACGCTCGCCGATGCCGAGGACGTCGAGTGGGCGGTGCGGCACGCTGCGCGGTGGGCCGCCATGGCCGATCGCGGTGTCGAGCTCGCGGCGGGTGACGCGCTCGTGCACTTCGACGTGCGGGCCGACAACGTGCTGCTCACGCCCACGGGCGAGGCGGTGCTCATCGACTGGCCCTGGGCGCTGCGCGGCGCGTCCTGGGTCGACGCCGTCATGCTGCTCGTCGACGTGCGGTACCGCGATCCGGGCTTCGATGTGATCGCCGCGATGGGCTCGCACGAGGTGTTCGCGGGAGCGGATGCCGCGACGACCGCCGCGATCGTGGCGCTGATGGCGGGATTCCTGCTCGAGAAGGGCCGGCAACCCGACCCGCCGGGGCTGCCCACGCTCCGGCGCTTCCAGCGACTGCAGGGCGCGGCCGCGTCGCGCCTCTTGCGCGAGCTCGTCGGCTGATCTCGGCGCCCTCCGATGTCGGAGGCCTCTGTCAGACTGAAGTCCTCCGCGGCGCGGCCGGGCGCGGCATCCGTCATTCCCCATCCACATTCCAGGAGCGAACATGCCCAGCCTCAATCCGTACCTCTCGTTCCAGCGAGAGGCCCGGTCGGCCATGCAGTTCTACCAAGGCGTCTTCGGCGGCGACCTCGACATCTCGACCTTCGGCGAGTACGAGGGCATGGTGCAAGACGCGAGCGAGGCCGACCTCGTCATGCACGCGCAGCTCACGACGCCCGACGGTTTCGTGCTCATGGCGTCCGACACGCCCGCGGGCGTCGAGTACCGCAAGCCCGCCGGCATCTCGGTCTCGGTCAGCGGCGACGACGAGCAGAAGCTCGAGCGGTTCTGGTCGGCGCTCGCCGACGGCGGCACGATCATGATGCCGTTCGACGTCCCGCCCTGGGGCGGACGCTTCGGCATGCTCACCGATCGGTTCGGCATCGACTGGATGGTCGCGTACACCCCTCCGCAAGCGTGACGATACGGATGCCGCGGCCCCCGCGCGCGTAGGCTGAGCGCATGAGCGACCGACGCACAGGCTGGCCGAAGGGGCGGATCGGATGGGCCGTCGGCACCGTCGTGCTGCTCGGCCTCGGCGCCCTCGTCGGCACCGTGCTCGGCAGCGTCGTGCTGGGTCTCGTGATCGGCATCGTCATCTCGATCGGGTGGCTCATCGCCTACGAGTCGTGGCGCGGAAAGACGCCCGGGCTCGACGATCCGTGGGACGACGGCGCCCAGCTCTAGACCTTGCTGAGAGGACTGGCCTTCGCATTCGCGTGCATCGTATGGTGAGGCCAGGAGGTGAGCGACATGCAGGCGAAGGTCGGTGACCGCGTCATCATCCACGGGCGCACCGTCGGCTCGCCGGACCACTCCGGTGAGGTGGTCGAGGTCCGTGGACATGACGACGACCCGCTGCTGGTGGTGCGGTACGACGACGGGCGCGAGGCGATCCTCTCTCCCGGAAGCGACTGCGAGATCCGGCACGCGGGCTGACTCACGCGGGCGCCGGACCCCGGTGCGGATCCGGCGCCCGTCGCTCCGCTCCCTCACCGCTCGCTCGCCCGAGACTCAGCATCGTCGATCGAACGGAGGCCGGACATGGCCGTCATCACGAGTCGCGAATTCCACGAGGCATCCGGAGTCGCCGACTGGCGCGCGACCGCCGCAGGTGCCGCCGCCTACTTCGACACACGCGACTTCAACGCGGGTGCGGCGTTCGTCGCCGAGATCGCGAAGCTCGCGGATGCCGCGAACCACCACCCCGACGTCGACCTGCGCTACCGCGGGGTCACGGTCCGCGTCGTGACGCACTCGGCGGGCGGGCTGACGCAGAAGGACGTCGAGCTCGCACGGCAGATCTCCGACGCGGCCGCGCGACTTGGAATCGCCGCGGATCCGTCGAGGCTCCCTCCGCCGACGGATCCGACGCACGGAGGAAGCCCCGACTGACGCGTCAGCGCACGGGCTGCTGCAGTTCGGTGACCCACTCCGACTCGGGCAGCGGCTCGCTCTGCAGATAGACCTCGCGGCACGCGCCCACGAGCTCGGCGCCGTCGGAGTCGATCTCCTGCATGAACGCGTTCCACGCGCGTCCGATCCCCGCCATGTCTCCGCGGTACGTCGTGACGGCGGCGCGCTCGACCTCCGGCAGCTCGACGACTTCCCAGCCCTCACCCTCGAGGGGGCGGGCGCCGGCGATCCACGAGACCCACACACGCAGGTCGTCGCTGTCCTCGACGGGCTCGTACCAGAAGACGCCGGGTTCGCGGTGTTCGACGCCCGCCGCCTCGAGCGCGGCCTTGAGGGGCGGGAGGATCCGGTCGATGACGGGTGAGACGTTCTCAGGTCCTCCGCCGGGGGCGATCCCGCTCGCGGCGTACACCGTCACGGGGTCGATCCGGCGGTATTCGATCTGGGGCATGGGTGCTTCTCCTTCCAATGCGGAGAGCCGCTCGTCCAGGCGCGCGAGCCGCGCGGCGTCGGCCCGTATGGACCCCTGCAGCTCGGCACGACGGCGCCGAAGCACGTCGCGCAGCGCGCGCTCCTGGTCCGGGGCGTCGAGCACGGTCGCGGCGTCGTCGAGCGAGCATCCGAAGTCGCGCAGCTCGACGATCCGCAGCAGACGGCCCAGTTGCGAGGGGTCGTACAGGCGGTATCCCGAGTGCGGATCGACCCGCGCGGGACGCAGCAGTCCGATCGCGTCGTAGTGGCGCAGCATCCGCACACTCACGCGGCCGAAGGCGGCGAACTCTCCGATCGTATACATGGTGAAGCCCACGCTCGACCATGACACAGTGGCAGGGTCAAGTCACATCTGCGCGGCTCGAGTTGTCTCTCTGGTAGGCGCACTGATCGCCGCCGCAGAGGGAGGAATCGCACATGAAGCTGGTCGTCGCGGGTGGAACAGGAGTCGTGGGCACGCACGTCGTCGATGTGGCGAAGGGGCGCGGGCACGATGTCGTCGTGCTGTCGCGCCGCACGGGCGCCGATGTGCGATCGGGCGAGGGTCTCGCTGACGCGATCGCGGGCGCGGATGCCGTCGTCGACGTGCTCAGCACGCAGACCCTCTCGGCAGACGTGTCCACCGGGTTCTTCACCGGAACGACGCGCGCACTGCTCGACGCAGAGAAGCGGATCGGCGTTCCCCACCACGTCGCCCTGTCGATCGTCGGCATCGACCGCGCGCCGTACGGCTACTACGCCGGCAAGGTCGCGCAGGAGCGGCTCGTCGAGACCGGTGCCGTCCCCTGGACGATCCTGCGCGCGACGCAGTTCCACGAGTTCGCGGGGCAGACCTACGAACGCGCCAAGATCGGCCCGCTCCATCTCGCGATCCGCATGCGCACGCAGCCGATCGCGGCACGCGAGGTCGCCGAGCGGCTCGTCGAGCTCGCCGAAGAGCCGCCGGCGGGTCGAGCGCGCGACCTCGGTGGCCCTCGCGAAGAGAACCTCGCCGACATGATGCGCGCCTACGCGCGAGCCAAGGGCTCGCGCGCCTGGATCCCCGCGATCTCGCTGCCCGGCGAAGGAGGGCGACGTCAGCGCGACGGGTCGCTCCTTCCCGGTGCGGACGCGCAGCTCGGCACGCAGACATTCGACGAGTGGCTCGCGACCCAGCGGTTCTGATCGGGTCGACCAGACGACGGATGCCGCGCCCCCGCCCGCGTGGACGGAGGGTCGCGGCATCCGCTGCGCCTGCCGTCAGCCGAGGTTCGCGGGTCGCGCCCAGTCCTCGCCGAGCACGTGCTGCGCGAGGAACGCGAACACGGTCTCGTACCAGACGACGGCGTGCTGGGGCTTGAGCACCCAGTGGTTCTCGTCGGGGAAGTACAGGAACCGGTGCACGATCGAGCCGTCCTCGGCGGCGAAGTGCTTGTTCAGCTCGGACCACAGCCGCAGACCCTCGCCGACCGGCACGCGGTAGTCACGGTCGCCGTGCACGACGAGGAGCGGCGTGCGGATGTTCTCGACGAACAGATGCGGCGAGTTCTCCATCATCGCCTCGGGCGTGAAGATCGACTCCCAGTAGGGCGAGAAGTCCGTCGTCGGACCGAACTGGTCGAGCGCCCACAGGCTCGCGTGCGTCACGATCGCGCGGAAGCGATCGGTGTGACCGGCGACCCAGTTCGCCATGTAGCCGCCGAACGAGCCTCCCATCGCGGCCGTGCGCGTCTCGTCGATGTCGTCGCGTGCGACGGTCGCGTCGGTGATCGCCATGAGGTCGGTGTACGGCGCCTTGCCCCACGCGTTCCAGCCGCGCGCGATGAAGTCGAGACCATAGCCGGTCGACAGCGCGGGGTCGGGCAGCAGCACGGCGTAGCCGCGCGCGACCGCGAGCTGCGGGTTCCAGCGCCAACTCCACGCATTCCAGCTGTTGAGCGGGCCGCCGTGGATCCACAGCAGCAGAGGCGCGGGCTTGTCGGCCGAGGCATCCGGCGGAAGAAGCAGCCACCCGCGCACGCGCGCGCCGTCCTCAGCCGTCGTCTCGACCTCGGTCATCGTCGCCGGGACCTCGGGCAGCTCGAACGGCGCCGTGAGCGGGGTCACGGTGCCGTCTCGCGTGATGCGCACAGGGTGCGACGGCGCCATCCACGACGATCGAAGAGCGACGAGGTCACCCGTCATGCGGTCGACGTGCACGTCGGTGTAGGTGAAGTCGTCGTGCGTGAGCTGCTCGGGTGCGCCGCCGTCGAGCGGGGCGAGGAACACCGGGCCGCGGCCGTCCTGGTCGGCGGTCACGACGAGCGACGCGTCATCGGCGGCGAACGTCAGGCTCGACGGCCAGCGGTCCCATTCGGAGGCGATGCGGCGCGCATCCGAGCCGTCGATCGCCGAGACCCACAGCTCGTACTGCGTCGGGCCGGCCGGGGTCGACTTCTCGGTGCGGAGGAAGGCGAGGCGCGATCCGTCGTGGCTGATCGCGGGGAACTCGAAATCGACGCGCGCCTCATCGAACAGGGTCGTGTGCGCGCCGGTCTCGGTGTCGATCGCGACGAGCCGGTAGCGGGCGTCCTGTCCCTCGGGCACGCGCAACGCCGCGACCACCGTCGAGCCGTCGGGAGTGATCGCCACGCCGGCGGCATCAGCGGAGCGGCCGGGCTTTGGCGTGAGGTCGTGCGGGCGCGGGAGCGATGCGGGGTAGGGCGTGGGCGCGTCCTCGTCCTTCTCCTCGTCCGCGGCATCCGACTCGGCCGACTCGTCGCGCACCGCGCCGACTGTGTCGCGCAGGGCGGCGAGGTCGAGCGCGAGCAGGTGCGGCTCGGCGGGGCCCAGGTCGTGGTCCCAGAAGCGGATGGGGTAGGTCTCGTGCAGGATCGCCGAGACCTTCTTCTTCTTGCGCTCCGCGCGCAGCTTCGCCTCGGCCTCGATCGAGTCGGCGCTCGGCAGCAGCTCGGCCGACGCGACGATGCGACTGGCGGCCTCGGCGACCGCGGCGATCGACGAGACGCCGCCGGCGAGACGCGTCACCGCGCGGGCCTCGCCGCCGCCCGCGGGCAGCAGCCACAACTGACCGGACTCGTCGTCTTCGTCGGCGTCGGAGTCTGGGCGCGCCGACACGAAGAGCACGTCGCCTGTCGAGGTGAAGGCGGGGGCCGCTTCGCCCTTCGCCGACCGCGTGAGGCGGCGAGGAGCGGCATCCGTTCCGTCAGCCGGGATCTCCCACAGCGATCGGTCGAAGCCGGTGCCGTCCTTCTTGACCGTGGCGACGACCAGGACCGCGCGACGACCATCGGGTGAGAGCGTGAGCCCCTCGATGCGGGGAAGGGCGATGTACGAATCGAGCGAGTCGAAGGGCGTGGGCATCCCACAACGCTAACCCGGGCAGGCGGTGTCCTGCGCAGTCCGTTCACATCTCTTCGTGGGTATTCGGGTCGCCGTTCCACAGCCGCCCGCGCTCGAGCGCCGAGATCGCGGCGACCTCGTCGTCGGTGAGCTCGAAGCCGAATACGTCGGCGTTCTCCCGCTGGCGGTCGGGGTCACCCGACTTCGGAATCGGCGTGCTGCCGAGCTGCACGTGCCAGCGCAGCACGATCTGCGTCGGCGTGACGCCGTGGATGTGCGCGAGCTCGACGAGCACCTGCTCGGTGAGCAGCTCCGTGCGACGCGCGAGCGGACTCCAGCTCTCGGTGCGGATGCCGAGCTCGGCGTGCACCGCGCGCAGTTCGGCCTGCGGGAAGTACGGATGCATCTCGATCTGGTTCACCGAGGGGACGACACCGGTCTCGTCGATCAGGCGGCGGAGCATCTGCTCGGTGAAGTTCGAGACGCCGATCGAGCGGATCTTGCCCGCGTCGCGCAGATCGATCATCGAACGCCACGTGTCGACGTAAAGGTCGCGGCTCGGGTTCGGCCAGTGGATGAGCGAGAGGTCGAGGTAGTCGACGCCGAGCGTCGCGAGCGACCCATTGGTGCTCTCGATCGCGAGGTCGTATCCGTGGTGGCGGCCGGGGATCTTGGTCGTGACGAGGAGCTCCTCGCGCGGCACGCCGCTGCGGCGCATCGCCTCGCCCACTTCGCGCTCGTTCTCGTAGTTGACCGCGGTGTCGAGCAGCCGGTACCCGAGCTCGATGGCCGACACCATGGACGCCACCCCCTCCGCTCCGCGCAGGTTGTAGGTGCCGAGACCCAGCTCGGGGAAGGACGTGCCGTCGTTGAGGGTCACCGTGGGGATCTGCATGCGTCCATCTTGGCGCGGGTTCGAGGCGGCGAGGCCGGAAGAGTCGATGCGCGACGAGGCATCCGTCGACGGGTATCACCGCGGGGCGGTTTTCGATGCCCCGATATTCTCGGTTCATGCCGCTTCTCTGGATCGTTCTGGGGCTTGCGGCGCTCGTCCTCGGTGCTGAGCTCGTCGTCCGCTACGGCGCGCGCCTCGCGCGGCAGCTGGGGTTACCGCCGATCCTCATCGGCCTCACGGTCGTCTCGATCGGGACGAGCCTTCCCGAGCTCGCGGTCGGCATCGACGCCGCCAACAACAACGTCGGTTCGCTCGCCGTCGGCAACATCGCGGGGACCAACATGGTCAACCTGCTCCTCATCCTCGGGCTGTCCGCGGCGATACGCGCGCTGCCGCTGACGCTGCAGACGATCCGCCTCGACCTGCCGATGATGGGCGGCGCAGCGTATCTCCTCCTGATCTTCGGGATCGACGGAGCCCTCGAGGTGTGGGAGGGCATCCCGCTCGTCGTGTTCGCCCTCGTCTACATGGTGCTGCTGGTGCGATGGACCCGCCGGGAGAGCGCGCTCGTGCTCGCGGAGTTCGCCGCCGAGTACCCCACACCCCCTCGGCGTGAGCACAAGTTCGGCACGATCGCGATCCAGTCGCTGCTGCTGGTCGTGGGCCTCGTGGTGATCGTGGTCGGCGCCGACTGGCTCGTCGACGGTGCGGTCGAGCTCGCACAGGCGCTAGGGGTGTCGGATGCCCTCATAGGCTTGACCATCGTCGCGATCGGCACGAGCGCGCCCGAGCTCACGACGACGATCATCTCCACCATCCGGGGCGACCGCGACATCGCGATCGGCAACCTCATCGGGTCGAGCATCTTCAACCTGACGATCATCCTCGGCGTGACGCTGCTGTTCTCCCCGGGCGCGATCCTCATCGGACCGCAGCTCGTCTACGTCGACCTGCCGCTCATGGCGGCCGTCTCGTTCCTCTGTGCTCCGCTCATGACGTCGGGGCGCATGCTGTCGCGCCGTGAGGGGTTCGGGTTCGTGGTCACCTATATCGCGTATCTCACCTACCTGATCGTCGCCCGTACCTGACGTCAGCCACGCGCTTCACTCGTCGTCGAAGTCCGTCCACGCCGCGATGTCGACGCCGTGGTTGTCAGGTGACGCGAGGGTCCAGTACTCGGGAGCGTGGGAGTCGTCGACCATGCGCCCGCCCGCCGCGAGTGCGGCCTCGATGCGCTTGCGTGCGACATCGGGCGGCACCGACACGTCGATGTGCATGCGGCCGCGTCGCGACTTCGCCGGCTCCAGCTGCTGGAACCACAAGTGGGGGCCGCGGCGGTTCGCGTCGATGGCGTCCTCCATCCCCAGCTCCTCGTAACCGAAGGCCGCCGCGAAGAAGGGCCGCACGTCGATGTCGGGGTCATGCGCGATCGCGAGCCCGACCTGCTGCAGGTTCGTCGGGTCGGGCTCCATCCCCAGCTCACGCGCTGCTGCGGAGACGCGTTGCGCGAGCTCGATGTCGCTCCCGGTGAGCCCGCCGCTCCGCCGCGAGAAGGTGCGGACGGTGACGCCCTCGGGCCGCAGGTCGACGTCGGGATGGTGCTCGAGCTCGCCCGCGATCCGTCCGATCTCGACCACGAGCCGCACAGCCTGGTCGTACGACTCGGCGCGGTAGAAGGCGTAGGCGCCGAAGTAGAGGACGCGCCAGTCGTCGACACCGGATGCCTCGTGGAACTCCTTCGCCGAGACCGCGGTGCGCACGCGCCCGCTGCCGATCGGCGGCTGCGAGAGGATCGCCTCGGCGAGCTCATCCGGACGCGTGAGCATCGGCCAGTGCCCGGTCGGGATGTCGACGTACGTCACATCCTTGATGCGCGTGAACTCCTGCACGGGCGGCGCGCCCTCTGCGATCCACGAGAGGAGGTCGTCGGAGGCGAACTCCGTCGCGATGACGGTCACGGGGACGTCGTATCGCCGCTCGTCGCCCGCGTAATGCGCCTCGTCGCTCACGACCCGCGCCGGCGTCGGCACGGCGTACGCGGCGAGCGCCTCCTGGCCCGCCTCGCCGAGGTCGCGCGTGTCGGCCTCGTCGAACTCGGACCACGCCGGCAGCGGGATGACGCCGTCCTCCACCGTGTAGCCCTCGACGAGGGGCCTGCCTTCGACCGCGGGGAACCCCGAGATGTAAATCGCGCGCGCCACCTTGTCAGGACGCGCCGCGACGGCGAGGGAGACGATGCCGCATCCGGCCGAATGCCCCACCACGATGACGGGCGCCTCGCACGCGTCGATCTCGGCGATCACCGCATCGACCGCATCCTGCTGAGTGACACCCGACCGATCGCCGTCGTCGCGGCCCATGCCCGGCAGCGTCAGCGCGTGAGGGCGATGACCGGATGCCTCGAGCTTCGGCGCGACGGCGTACCACGCCCAACCGCCGAGCCACATTCCGGGTACGAGGATGATGTCCATTAACCGGCCTCCTCAGCCGTCGATCGTGTTGGTCGGCACGCGCTCACGCGAGTATTGCGCGTGCCACCGACAGCCGTCGAGTGGCTCCGCCCTTTGACGGTTCTCGCAGGAAGCGCCACGGTTTCGTCCAGACCGGTCACGCAGACTCGATGACTTGTGTCCGACCCGAGGGCACGCCCGCCGCCGCGTGCCGGCGACGGGAAAGCGACCCGAAAGACGCGTTCCCGCATGCTCTCCACGCCCACGTCCGCCCTGCCCGCCGCCCCCGCCGCGCCCGAGCCCGCCGCCGCCCCCAAGCGTCGTCGTGCGGCGGCGCTGACCGCCGGCGCCGTGCTCGGCACGACGATCGGCCTCGTGGCCCTCACGGGCTTCACCGCCGCCTCGATGCCCCTCGCCTCCGGCGCATCCGCGGCCGTCGCGAGCCCCGTGCAGGTGGCCGGCACGGCTCTCGCGGCGCTCACCGACACGAGCGAGCCGGCGCTGTTCGAGAAGATCGCGGCGGATGCCGACGCGGCCCTCCGTGCGACGGACAACGCGGTCGAGCGCGCGAAGCAGGTCGAGGCGGATGCCGCGGCATCCGGTCTCGACCTCGGCGAGGGTCCGACGACGATCGACACGAAGCACCTGCGCGCGGCCGCCGAGCGGGTCGAGAACTTCGTCGGACTGCCGCCGATGCTCCCGTCGCTCACGAAGACCGTGATCGCGCACCTCGAGGACGTCGTCACCGAGACCAACGCTCTCCGGGCGCGCCACGACGCCGCCGCGAAGGCCAAGGCCGAGGCGGAAGCCGCTGCGGCCGCCGCGGCCGCTGCCGCCGCCGAGGCGCAGCGCAAGGCCGAGGAGGCCGCCGCGGCACTCGCCGCCGCCAACACCGTCGAGGGCGCGCAGGCGATCGCCCGCGACCTCGCCGCGTCGCAGTACGGCTGGGGCGGCGACCAGTTCTCGTGCCTCGTGAACCTGTGGAACCGCGAGTCGGGCTGGAACTACCAGGCCTACAACGCCGGAAGCGGCGCGACCGGCATCCCGCAGGCGCTGCCCGGCAGCAAGATGGCGACCGCGGGTCCGGACTGGCAGACCAGCGCACGCACGCAGATCGTCTGGGGCCTCGACTACATCGCCCGCGCGTACGGCTCCCCGTGCGGCGCGTGGGGCCACTCGAACGCGTTCAACTGGTATTGATCCGGGAGGGCGTCCGCGGCATCCGTGTCACACTGACCTCGTGCGCCGGCTGACGACGATCGGGGTCTACGGGGTCGACGCCGAGTCGTTCCTGCGGCGCCTGCGCGACGCGGGCGTCGGCGTGCTGCTCGACACGCGACAGCGCCGCGGTGTGCGCGGACCCGAGTACGCGTGGGCGAACTCGCTCCGCCTCCAGGCCCTGCTCTTCGATGCGGGCATCGCGTACCGGCATCTGCCCGACCTCGCGCCGACGACCGAGCTGCGGCAGCTGCAGTATGCCGAAGACGACCGCCGGGGCGTGGGCAAGCGGTCGCGCGACGCGCTCGCGCCCGAGTTCGCACGCCGATACGTCGCCGAGGTGCTCGACCGCGCCGACCTCACGCCCGTGCTCGAGGCCCTCGACGAGGGCGTGATCCCAGCCTTCCTGTGCGTCGAGCGCGACCCCGAGGCGTGCCACCGGTCGCTGATCGCGGGACGGATGCGGCGAGACCACGGCGTCTCGGTCGAGCACCTTCTGCCGTGACGGCGTCCCTCAGTCCGGAGCGGCGAACTCGGCTGAGCCGGCCACCGCGCGCGCATAGCGCTGCGAGATCTCCTCGAGCAGCGGCACGAGTTCGCGCGGCGACTCCACGACGAAGTCCATCATGAGCATGCCGATGTACGCCGCGACGGTGTCGAGGCTGTCGGCACCCGTCACGAGCACGCACGTGTCGTCGTCGATCGGCTCCACAACGCCGACCGTCGGGTTGATGCGGGCGAGCACGCGTTCGGCGGATGCGGCGATCCGCAGCCGCGCGTGCACGTTCCAGCCCTCGATCGCGATCGAGCGCAGGGCGAACGCGGTGTAGTCGCCGCCGGGAAGCGGCTGCGGGTCGAAGCGGCGGCGGGTCGGCATCCGCAATCTCATCCGATCGACCCGATAGGTCGCCCACGCGCCGCTCTGCGGATCGCGTGCGACGAGGTGCCAGCGTCGCTTCCAGCTCAAGAGGCGATACGGCTCGACGAGGCGCGCCTCGTCGTCGTAGTCGAAGCGCAGCCACTCGACGTCCTGGATCGCCGCGGCGATCGCGCGCAGGGCCGTCGCGTCGACTTCGGGATCCGGGGCATCCGTGTCGACGTTCTCGGGCGCGCGCTCGATCGAGCGCAGCGCTTCGACCGTGGGCCGCAAGTGGGTCGGCAGCACCTGTTCGAGCTTGTCGAGCGCACGGCCCCCGGCCTCCTCCACCCCGCTGATGCCGGCCGCCACGCGCAGGCCGACGGTCACGGCGACCGCCTCCTCGTCGTCGAGCAGCAACGGCGGCAGCGTGCCGCCCGCGCCGAGTCGGTAGCCGCCGACCGGTCCGCGCGTCGCGTCGACCGGGTACCCGAGGCCGCGGAGGCGGTCGATGTCGTGGCGGACCGTGCGCGTCGAGACGCCGAGCCGCTCGGCGAGCTCGCGCCCGGTGCGCTCGCGCGCGGACTGCAGGAGCGCCAAGAGACTCAGCAGGCGGGCGGGCGGATCGGCCACGAAGATTCCTCGAGATCGGTCGGATTATTAGGAACGGATCGAGCCTAATAGCACCGTAGCGTCGGAGACATGAACACCACCACCGCCCCCCTCTCCCTCCGCCCCTTCACCGTCTCGATCTCCGACGCCGAGCTCGCCGACCTGCGCGAGCGCCTCTCCCGCACGCGCTTCCCCCAGCCCGCCCCGACCGACGACTGGGACGCCGGCACACCGAACTCGTACCTGCGCGAGGCCGTCGCCGCGTGGAAGGCGTTCGACTGGCGCGCCGCCGAGACGCGGATCAACTCCTACCCGCACTTCATGACCGAGATCGACGGCCAGCCGATCCACTTCATCCACGTGCGCTCCGAGCACCCCGGCGCGACGCCGCTGCTCCTCGCCCACACCTACCCCGGGTCATCCGTCGACTACCTCGACATCATCGACCGGCTCGTCGACCCGGTCGCGCACGGCGGCAAGGCGGAGGACGCGTTCGACGTCGTGATCCCGGATGCGCCCGGCTTCGGCTTCTCGCAGCCGCTCACCGCGGCGGGGTGGACGACCGCCCGCGTCGCCGCCGCGTACGACACCCTCATGCGCGGCCTCGGCTACGAGCGCTACGGCATCCACGGCTCCGACAACGGCGCCATGGTCGCCCGCGAGCTCGGGCTGCTGAATCCCGAGGGCTTCCTCGGCCTGCATGTGCTGCAGCTCTTCTCGTTCCCGTCGGGCGACCCCGCCGAGTTCGAGAAGCTCGAGCCGCAGGACTACGCCGGACTCGAGCACATGCAGTGGTTCCAGTCCGTCGGCGGCTACAACACGATGAACGCGTCGCGGCCGCAGACGATCGCCGCGGGCCTGAGCGACTCGCCGGTCGCGCTCCTCGCGTACAGCGAGCTGTTCAACAGCTTCGGCAACGGCACCTCGCTCGTGCCGCTCGAGAAGATCCTCCTCGAGGTGAGCGTCAACTGGTTCGCGAACGCCGCGTCGGGCATGAGCCGCGTCTACCTCGAGGACGCGCGCCGGCAGGCGGAGCCGCAGGTGAACGCCGCTCCCACAGGTGTCGCCGTCTTCGCGGACGACTTCCAGACGATCCGGGTCTTCGCCGAGCGCGACAACTCGAACATCGTGCACTGGAGCCGCTTCGACGAGGGCGGCCACTTCGCGGCGCTCGAGCGTCCGGAGACCGTCGTCGGCGACATCCGCGAGTTCTTCCAGAAGGTGCGCTGACGGGCTGGTCCGGGTCGTTCGCGCGGCCCGTACCAGAATCACAAAAAGATAACGACGAACCCTTGCCGTCGTTACCTTCTCGTTATAGAGTGCATGCACGGTAGTTGTTTTGCTGTGGCAGCTGCCGGCATGTGATTGCAGGACACTCTTGGTGCAAGGGACAAGGGCCGGTCGGTAGCCTCTCCGACCGGCCCTTACTCTGTCAGCACTCGATGACGTTCACCGCGAGCCCGCCCTCACTCGTCTCCTTGTACTTGTGCGACATGTCGATGCCGGTCTGCCGCATGGTCTCGACGACGGCGTCGAGCGACACGTAGTGCGAGCCGTCGCCGCGCAGCGCGAGGCGCGCGGCCGTGACGGCGGTCGACGCGGCGATGGCGTTGCGCTCGATGCACGGGATCTGCACGAGCCCGCCCACCGGATCGCACGTGAGGCCGAGGTGGTGCTCCATCGCGATCTCGGCCGCGTTCTCGATCTGCCGGTTGGTGCCGCCCATGACCGCGGTGAGTCCACCTGCGGCCATCGCGCACGCCGAGCCGACCTCCGCCTGGCATCCGCCTTCGGCGCCCGAGATCGACGCGTTCGCTTTGAACAGCGATCCCAGCGCGGTCGCCGTGAGCAGGAATCGACGGATGCCGCGCCGCCGGTTCGCCTCGACGTAGAGGTCCTCGTCGTGGTCGTCGAGGCGCTCCTCGCTCAGCGACCGGGAGGAGGAGCCGCCGAACGCGAACAGCGCACTGCCGACGAGCGGTCCGTGTGGAGTGACGGCGTTGTCGGCGCCGAGCCCCGAGTCGGCGAGGAAGCGCCACCAGTACATCGCGACCGCGGGGAGGATGCCCGCCGCGCCGTTCGTGGGCGCCGTGACGACGCGCCCGCCCGACGCGTTCTCCTCGTTGACCGCGAGCGCGAAGGCACCGAGCCACTCCCCCGGCAGCTCCCGGTGCCCCGACGCTTCGGCCTCTTCGAGCTGCTCTCGTATCGCGGCAGCGCGCCGCTTCACGCGCATGATGCCCGGGAGCTCTCCGTCGGCGTGGAGGCCGGCCTCGATGCATCCGGCCATCGCGTCCCAGATCGCGTCGAGACCCGCCGCGACCTCCTCTTCTGACCGCACCGCCTGCTCGTTGATGCGCGCGGCCTCGGCGATCGTGAGTCCGTGCTCGTCGCACAGAGCCAGGAGCTCCTGTGCGCTGCGGAAGGAGAGCGGGAAGGGCCGCGCCGCGGCCTGCGCGGGCTCGCCCTCGCGACGGATGAAGCCGCCGCCGATCGAGTAGTACGTCTCCTCCGCGAGCGGCGCCCCTGCGGCGTCGAGCGCGATGAGGGTCATGGCGTTCGGATGCCCCGGCAGCCGCGTCCGCGGCGCGAACTCGATGTCGTCCTTCGCGAACCGCACCGCGTGCGTACCCGCGAGAGCGAGCGTGCCCCCGGCGGGCCAGTCGCTCCACGCGCGGCGGACGGCATCGGGGTCGACCGTCGCGGGGTCCTCGCCGCGCAGTCCGGCGACGACGGCGTCGGGCGTTCCATGGCCGATGCCGGTCGCGCCGAGCGAGCCGAAGAGCGTGCAGCGGATGCGGACGGTGCGGTCGAGGACTCCCGAGTCTCGCAAGCGGTCGGCGAAGTCACGGGCCGCCCGCATCGGGCCGACCGTGTGGGAGCTCGAGGGTCCTACGCCGACGGAGAACAGCTCGAACGCCGAGACGTAGGCGCTCACCCCTCCAGGTTAAGCGAGGCGTGCGCGGTCAGACACCGCCGCCTCCGCCGCCTCCGCCGCCTCCACCGGCGGACCCGCCCCCGCCCGAGCCGCCGGACGTCGACGACGACGCCGAGGCGCTGGACGAAAGCGACCCGATGCCGGCCGAGAACGCGGCGGCGTTGAATCCGCTCGAGCCCACGTACCACCCCGGGTTGCCCTGCGATCCGTACAGCACCGCGAGGCGCTCCGCCCACTCGCGCTCCTGCCCGAACACGACCGCGTACGGCAGCAGCATCTCGTAGAGCTTGAGCATCTCTCGCGGATCGTTCGGGTCGATCCGCACGCGCTCGGCGCCCTGCGGCGACTGGAGCATGCGGATGCGGTCGGCCTCCGCCCACTCGATGAAGACCTTCAGTCCCTTGAGGTGGTCGCGCACCTCGGCGCCCTCGGCCGTGAGCGGCTTGTGCGAGACGAGCCCGATCGTGGCGAAGACCACGAGCCCCGTCGCGATGATGACGAGGACCGGGACCCACCCGTCGACGAACGCATCCAGCGCCGCGATGCCGAAGAGGACCACGAAGGCCGCCGCCAGAATGGCGACGACCACGGGCAGCGCGCGCACGCCCAGGGGCACGCGACGGCGCAGCCCGCGCCGATCGAGCTCGCGGTTCGCGGCTTTGATGATCGCCTGCGCGGCCGTCGAGAAGCGCGTGTCGGTGCGGCCGAACTCGAACTCCTCGCCGGGTGTGCCCGTCGGGAACAGGCCGTCGAGAAGCATCCGCCCATCGCCGTCCGCTCGCGACGGGTCCACGAGCACGGCCCGCAGCTTCGCTTTGCCGGTCCACGAGCGTTTGCCCTCGACGATCCGGATGCTGCCGACGACAGCCTGCTCGAGCACCTCTGCCGGGATCGCCTTCGTCGTCTTGCCGAGCAGCACCGCGCTCTCGAGGGCGTCGACCTGGCGCGGCGGCGTGTACTCGGCGATGATCGTCGGCCTGCCGGACGCGTCGCGCAGCTTGCGGGATCGCGTGACGCCGGCGAACACGGCCGCGCCGCCCGCGAAGAGCGCCGCGATTCCCTGCGCCCAGCCCCACGGCGACGCGAAGTAGGCGGAGTCGAACGTCGTGAAGGTGCCCGCCTCGAAACCGACCGCGATCGTCATTGTCTGGAACGCGGCGAGCTGATCGGCGGATGCCACCACCGTCGCGCCCCCGTCGTTCGACGGCGCCGCGGTGATCGCGCACTGCTGGGTCGAGCCTTGATACCCCTGGTAACACGCCTGCTGTCCGGTCAGCGCGTCGGACAGCTCGGGCGGCACGATGAGCGTCGTCGACACCCGTCCGAACGGCTGCCGCCAGTCGGCACCGTTGACATCCCAGTAGAACTCGTCCGCGCCGACATCGTCGAAGTACCGCGTGACGTTCTCGAGCGTGTACGTGAACACGAAGGTCTGCCGCCCGTGCACGTATTCGTCCGCACGCGACGTCATGATGTACCAGCCGTCCTCCGACGCGACTTCGGACGGGCGCGGCCGGCCGTTCTCGTCGGTGATCGAGATGAGACGCGGATTCAGCGGCGCCCCCTGGTACGAGTCGGGGATCATCCGGCGCATGCCGCGGTTCTGGTCGAAGTCCGGGAACACCGCCACGAACGTCTCCACCACCTCGAGCGTGCTCGCGCCGTCCTCGGCGCGACCGATCGTATAGACGACGTCCAGGCTCTCGAACGTGAACGCCTCGACGTCGGTACCCGCGACCGCGGCCGTCGCGGCATCCGTCTCCGTCGCGGAGGCGGCGGATGCGCCGCCCAGCGCCCCCGCGAACGACACCGCCACAGCGATCGCACTGACGACGATCCTCTGCCAGACAGACATGTCCCTCAGCCTAGGGGCGGGTTCCGCGCGGACTCTCTCCCGGCGTCGCACTCGGGCTCTACTCTGGTGTGCATGACGGACCGCCGCCTCGCGATCGACGCCTGGGAGAGTCTCTTCCGTGCGCAGCACGAGATCTTCGAACTCATCAGCCGCGACTTCGACGAGGGAGAGCTCACGCAGGCCGAGTACGACGTGCTTCTCACGGTGACGCGCGGCGAAGATCAGACGGCTCGACTGCGCGACGTGACCGCCAACATGCTCATCAGTCAGCCGAGCGTCTCACGGCTCGTCGATCGCATGGTCTCGCGCGGCCTCATCACGAAGTGCCCCGATCCCGACGACGGCCGCGGCGCGCTCGTCAGGGCGACGCCCGAGGGCGCGTCGCTGTTTCGCAAGCTCGCGCACGTGCACGGTCGCCAGATCGCGGAGCGGATGTCGGTGCTCTCCGACGACGAGCTGGCGAAGCTGCGCGAGCTCACGTCCAAACTCCGCGACCGCGCGAAGGTCGACGGCGCCGGCTGACCCTTCGCCTCGTCGCCGCGCTCCTCGCTCAAGGACCGGAGCGTGCGGCATCCGTCATCACGGCGTCCGCCTGCGCAGTGTGAGCGACGCGAGCACCACGGCACCCACGACGAACGCGACCACGATGAGCAGCGGCCCGTAGACCTCCCATTCCTCGTCGCCGGCCGTGACCGCGTTGACGGCGTCGACCGCGTAGCTGAGCGGAAGCCAGTCCGAGATCGCGTACAGCGCGTCGGGCATCTGGTCGCGCGGCATGATGATCCCGCCGAGGAGGATCTGCGGGAACACGATGATCGGCATGAACTGCACGGCCTGGAACTCGGTCCGCGCGAACGCGCTCGCGAGCAACCCGAGCGCCGACCCGAGCACGGCGTCGACGACGGCGACCAGCCCGAGTTGCCACAGCGGACCATCGACCTCGAGCCCGCACACGGAGACCGCGAACGCGACCGTGATGAGCGCCTGCACGATCGCGGCGGCCGCGAACGCGATGGCGTATCCCGCGATGAAATCGCCCTTGCCGAGCGGCGTCGTCATGAGGCGCTCGAGCGTGCCCGACCGGCGTTCGCGCAGGGTCGTGATCGACGTGATGAGGAACATCACGACGAACGGGAAGAGCGCGAGGATCGCCGGGCCGACCATCTGGAAGACCTGGTCCTGATCGACGAACAGCCACGCGAACAGGCCGACGAGCAGGCTCGGGGCGACGAGCATGAGCGCGACCGAGCGGTGGTCGTGGCTGAGCTGGCGGAGCACCCGCCCCGCCGTCGCGAACGTGCGTGAGAACCTCATCGCCGCGCCTCCGTCCCGGAGTCGTCGCCGTGGCGATGCTCGGAACGCGGATGCGCCCGCGCGTCCTTCTCGACGAGCGCGAGGAACGCGTTGTCGGGGTCTTCCTCGCCCGTCGCCTCGAGGAACGCACGCGGCGTCGTGTCGGCGATCACACGCCCCGAGCGCATGAGCAGCAGGCGGTCGCATCGCAGCGCCTCGTCCATGACGTGGCTCGACACGATGAGCGTGGCACCCTCTTCGGCGAGCGTGCGGAACACCGCCCACAGCTCGGCGCGCAACAGCGGGTCGAGGCCCACCGTCGGCTCGTCGAGCACGAGCAGCTCGGGCGAGCCCAGCATCGCGACCGCGAGCGACACGCGGCTCTCCTGGCCGCCGCTGAGCGAGTCGATCGTCTGCTTCGCCTGGTCGGCGAGCCCGACGCTCTCGATCACGCGATCGACGTGGTCGCGCGGAGCGCCGATGAGGCGCGCGAAGTACCGCAGGTTCTGCTCGATCGTGAGGTCGCCGTACACCGAGGCGGCCTGCGTGTCGTACGCGACCCGGTGGCGCAGCGTCGCCGAGCCGGCGGGCTGGCCGAGGACCGTCACCGTGCCGGAGGCGATCTTCTGCACGCCGACGATCGACCGCATGAGCGTCGTCTTGCCGCAGCCCGACGGGCCGAGCAGGCCCGTGATGCGGCCGCGCGGGATCTCGACGTCCAGCCCCTCGAACACGCGCGTCCTGCCACGCCGCACGTGCAGATCGCGCACGAGGACGGCGGGTGAGGCATCCGGCACGGCGGGATTATTCATCACGCGATGAATTATGCTCCCGGGCTATGCGGCGGTCAAGACGTCTGGCCGCCCCCGGCGTTGAAGTGCTCCCAGTGACCCTCCGAGATGACGTCGACAGCGCCGTCGACGACCCTGATCGCGGTCTCCTCGTCGATCGCGTACGCGGGGCCGGGGATCTTCGTCGCCCATCGACGAGCCGCCTCGGTGGTGTTCTCCGTCCAGCCCGGGTAGTCGAGGTGCGGGAAGATCGAGAAATCCACGACTCCGAGCGTCTCGTCGGTGCCATCGGGCTGCCAGTCGACGAACTCGCGAGCGATGCGCGGGGTCATGACCATGCTCCCGGCGCTCACGCCGACCCAGATGGTGTCGTGCAGCTCGGGCAGCAGATCGGCGAGCCCGGACTCCCGCATCCACTTCGCGAGGAAGACCGCCTCGCCGCCGTCGACGAGCAGCACGTCCGCCGCGCGCACCCACGGCTCCCACCGCTCACGGCCGATGCTCGGCAGCACCGCGAGCTCGAGCACGCCGACGGACTTCCACCCGAGTTGGACCATGCTCTCGACCTCGTTCCTCCACCGCCCCGCGGTCGAGTTCCACACCGACTGCGGCGAGCACATCGGCTGACCCCATTGCGCCGTGGGCACGAACAGCGCGTCCGCCTCCTCGATGGGCTTGCCGAGCATGTCGACGAGGGCGTTGCGGATGCTGTCGTTCGTGACGCCGCCGGACGTGAGGAGCAGTTTCATCGAATGCCTTCCTGCGCGAGGGGTGCCGGGCTGCGCTCGGCCCTGAACTGGTAGGTGGTCTGGCCGAACGGCTCGCCCTTGGAGTGCCCGCGCGCTTTCGTCGGAGTCACCTCGTAGACCACGATCTCGACGTCGGGCGCCGCCAGCGTCTCGAGCCGGCCGTCCGCCGGCTCCAGGATCCAGCGACCGTCCCACCGCGTGCGGAAGAGGTCGGCGACGCGGCGCAGCGCCTCGGGATCGGTGATCGGCGTCGCGGTGCCCTCGAACATCACGTCCAGTCCCCGGTCCCATTCGGTGTCGCCGACGAGCACGAGGATGTTCGGGTTGGCCTGCAGGTTCGCGTGCTTCACCTCGCGGCGGCCGGTATGGAAGTACATCCGGTCATCGTGAAACACGGGGACCACCGGGGTCGAATGCGGACGCCCATCGGGCCGCACGGTCACGATCCATGCCACTTCGGCGCGGGCGAGACGCTCGGCGGATGTGGCCCACGGAGTGGGCAACGCGGCGGGGTCGCTGAACCGCCTGTCGAGGCTCTCGGTCGGCATCGCCATCGATCCTCCAAACTGATTGCAGAGTGGAACCGGTGTGCGCCAACCTAGCAGTACCGATTGCAAAGTACAATTAGATTCATGACGGATGGTCGGGAGGACGGTCACCGGTCGGGGTGCCCCATCAACCTGGCCGTCGAGGTGCTCGGTGACCGTTGGTCGCTCGTCGTGCTGCGCGACGTGATGTTCGGCAACCGCCACCACTTCCGCGAGCTGCTCACCGGGTCGGAGGAGGGCATCGCGTCGAACATCCTCGCCGATCGGCTCCGGCGCCTGGTCGCACAGGGACTGCTGTGGCGCTCCGACGACGAGACGCATCGCCAGAAGATCCGCTACAGCCTGACCGAGGCCGGCATCCAGCTCGTGCCTGTGATGGCGGCGCTCGGATCGTGGGGCCGCCGGCACCTGCCCGCGAGCCACGAGCTGTCGGTCAGAGCCGAGCTGCTCGAGAGGGGCGGACCCGAGCTGTGGGACCGCTTCATGGACGAGCTGCGCGAGCAGCATCTCGGCATTCGGCGACCCCCCGGCGCCGCTTCGGTCTTCGCGGAGCTCCAGGCGGCCTACGAGGCGGCGGTCGCCGAATCCGCCCCCGCGGTCACTCCGTGAGATATCGCTGCACGGTCGGACCAATCCGTGCGACGAGCTCATCGACGGATGCCCCGGCCAGCGGCTTCAGCTTGAGCACGTAGCGCCCGAGCAGGAGCCCCGCGATCTGCGTCGCGACGAGCGAGGCGCGCAGCTCGGCATCCGGCACGTCCAGCTGGTCCGCGATGCGACCGATCAGCTCGCGCGACAGGAACGCCGCGAGCAGAGGGGTCGTGAGGCGATTGCCGAGCGTCGCGCGCAAGAGCGCGAGGCCGCGCTTCTGCACGTCGGCGTCCTGCCACGTCTCGAGCACGTACCGCACGAGGCGCTCGCCGATGTCGTCGCGGGGCCCCTCGAGCAGGCGCGGCACGTCGACATCAGGCCGGATCGGCGCGTCGACGATCTCGGTCAGCAGGTCGGCCTTCGTGCCGAAGTAGTGGTGCACGAGCGCCGCGTCGACGCCTGCGCGCGCCGCGATTCCGCGCATCGTCGCGCCGTCGTAGCCGAGGTCGCCGAACTCCTCGGCCGCCGCGGCGAGGATGCGCTCGCGCGCGTCCGAAGATCCCCCACGCGGGCGCCCGCGGCGCCGCTTCGCGGTCGGGACGACGTACTCCGGCATGGGGTCAGCATAGGCCGCGGCTGCGACGCGGCACGCGCCCCGGTCACCAGCGGTTGTGCACGTCCTCGGCCCAGCCGGTGATCCCGTCGAACTCGAGGAGCTCTCCCGCGTCGGTGCGGAACGTGCCCGACCAGTGCCCGAAGCACTGGTCCGTCTTCGACGAGATCACGCCGAGGTTGGTCCGCGAGATCTTGTTGTAGAACGGCGTGAACGTCGCGTCGAGACTGCCGCCGGCGACGCGCCACGGGCGGCGCCAGTTCGCGACGTCGTAGTCCCAGGCCAGCTCGTCGTGGATCTTGTGCAGACGTCCGTCGACGAGCATCGCGTTCTCGGTCGACCCCGTGCCGTCGGTCCACTGCCCGCCGACCTGCACGCCGATGACGCGTCCGTTCGAGATCCCGGAGCCGGCACCCCAGTTCCAGGCCACGTCGTACGGCCAGCGACCACGACCGTGGTCGAGCACCGCCCACGACTGTCCCGCAGGCACGTCGCGCTTCATGCCGTCGAGGGTGACCGAGCCGCGCGCCGGGCGAGCCACGTCCTTCACCGTGTATTGGAAACGGCTCGCGGTCCACGGCACGACGACCGCGAGGCGCTCGTGCCCGTCGGGCCGCTCCGCCACGACATCGAACTCCGCCCCCGGGATCCGGGCGCGCAGCCGAGTACCGCCCTCGACCTCGTCGATGTCGATCTCGAGATCCTTGGCGCGGGCCCTCGCGGGGCCGACTTCGAGTCGGGGCGCGAGCTCGACGCCCCGCGCGGGCAGCACCGTCGCGTTGCGGCCCCATGTTCGCTGGCGCACCCGGTCGAGCACCCACACCTCGTGCACGGCGGCGTAGTCGATCGACGACACCGTGAGCGCGAGGATGTGCGTCGGCGTGATGACGTTCCAGTACTCCCAGCGCTTGTTCCGCCCGCCGCCGCGGCCGATGCCGGACGTGTCGACGAGCGGCTGCCGCGCCCATCCGATCGCATCGGTGTTGAGGCGTCCGTTCGGGCGGGTGAGGGAGACGGGTTCGGCGAGCTCGCGCTCGCGACGGGCAGGAGCTTCGGTGGCGGCCGCGGGCGACATGCGCGCGGGCGCGGAGGAATCGGCGGTCATCGGCTTCCTTGCTGACGTTCCGGGGGTTCGGGTTCCGTCGATCCTAGGGGACCCGATCCCGGGGGGCGCAAGCGGGGTGGAGGTGAAACCGCCGGGGAGGCGTACGCCGCATCAGCGTGAAACCGCCGGGCTGGATCGGCCCTCACGCCGTCGTTCAGACGCCCGAGGGGCGTTTCATCCCGGCGCTTTCACGCCCTCGACCGATGACCGCGGACGCACCCGCACAGACGAAACGCCCCGGGCGGGGCCCGGGGCGTGGGTGCTGGCGTGACCGGAGGTCACCGCTCGATGGACTGTGGCGAGTCGGTACTCTCGCGAGCCTCGATCGTCTGCGGGGCGCCCTCGGTCATCACCGGGATCTTGCGCGGCTTCGCCTCCTCGCTCACGGGGATCGTGACGCTCAGCACACCGTTGTTGTAGCTGGCCGAGATGCGATCGGTGTCGATGCCCTGGCCGAGGTTGAGCTGGCGCACGAAGCTCGCCGCCTCACGCTCGCGCGTGATCCACTTGA
>Ga0180220_1000658_pt1 | contig 33769 bp, 22 predicted proteins | sample eDN5th37CBELigBY_FD_151335 | JGI IMG/M metagenome (GOLD analysis project Ga0180220, IMG submission 151335) | Enriched backyard soil microbial communities from Emeryville, California, USA - eDNA 5th pass 37_C BE-Lig BY (version 2) (version 2) | ecosystem: Environmental > Terrestrial > Soil >... | reverse complement strand
GCGCCTATGGCACGCTCACCGTGACCCTTGCGGGCGGCGTCTACAGCTACAGCTACGAGCTCACCACCAACACCGATGGCGATGCGACGTCCGACCAGTTCGATGTGGTCGTGACCGACAGCGACGGTGACTTTGAAAGCGACACGCTCGTCATCGACATCGTCGATGACGTGCCGACCGCCAATCCCGATGCGAATAGCGTCACAGAAGGGGGCGTCGTCGCCGGTAATGTGCTGATCGACGGTCTGGGCGATGTTTTCGGCGCGGACGGCACGTCGCCCGCCGGCGGCGTCGTGGGGGTCCGCACGGCGGGCGGCGACACGACCAGCGCGGTGACGACGGGCGTCAATACGGTGATCCTCGGCCAGTATGGCACGCTCACCGTCCAGGCGAACGGCAGCTACGTATATGATGGCTATCCCAATGCCGTGCCGCCCGAAGGCGCAACCGACGTGTTCGTCTATACGATCCGCGATGGCGACGGCGACCAGTCAACGACAACGCTGACCATCACGCTGACAGACAGCGGCCTTGCTGCCACCAATGAGGACGCCGTCGTCAACGAGGCGGCGCTACCGTTCGGGAGCAATCCTGGCAGCACCGCGGAAACCGTGTCGGGCTCGGTTGCGGATAATGTGACCGGCGGCGTCGGCGCGCTCACCTTCTCGCTGCTGGACAGCCCCAACGGAAATTATGGCACGCTCACCTTCAATCCGAACGGGAGCTGGAGCTACACGCTGACCTCACCGGTCATCGGGCCGAGTGCCAACAATGGCACCAACACGGTCAACAATGCCGAGACGTTCAGCTATCGGGTGACCGACGCCAACGGCAACACGTCGGTCAACAGCATCACCATCGATATCATCGACGATGTGCCGACCGCGACGACGCCGATCGCAGTCAATGTGATCAACCAGAATGGAGGGACGAACGCGGCCTTCCTCGATGCGGACAGCAGCGTTGCGAACAATTACGGCGCCGACGGCCCGGGCAAGCTGTTCTTCGCATCAGACGCCATCACCGCGCTGGAAGGTCAGTCGCTCACCTCCGGCGGGCAGCCGCTCAATTATGCGATTTCGCCCGACGGATTGACGCTTACCGCCACCAAGCCCGATGCAAGCGTGGTTTTCACGATCCAGATCCAGCCCCCGGGCTTCAACGATCAGTACAAGGTCAATATCTCGCAGCCGCTCGACGCGGTTACCCAGATCGACTTCAACGCTGACGGCTATGATTTTTCAGGGGGCAATGTCGCGTGGAACTACTTCCGCGATGACGCTACGCCCAATAGCCCCGACATCCTGCTGACGCCGATCGGCGCGAGCGGCCAGACCGTCAACACGAACGCCAATTCGGGCGGTGTCGGCGGCGGCGGCGGCGGCGGCGCCATCGAAGCGGGTGAAGGCCTGCGCATCGATTTCGTGACCGATCTCCTCGGCACGCCTTCGAGCGGCGGCTCGGGCTATCAGAACGCTGGCAACCGCAATCACACCTTCTCCGATCACTACACCGTCAACGGTGCGTCGGCGGTGTTCGCCTCGACAGCGGGGTCGACGGTGCGCTTCGAAGTCAAGGATGACCCCGACGGCGTTGTCGGCAATGATGTGGTGGGCGATGGAACCACCGATGCGATCACGGCCGTTGCCATCCGCTTTGGTGCCTCGACGGTCACGGTGAACGCTTCTGGTTCGCCGCAGAATGTTTCGGTCGGGGGGCAGAATTATACCGTCACCTTCACGGGCGGTATCGTGACGATCTCGGGGATCGTGAGCGACACGCAGGTCGCGATCTTCACCGATGATGGATATAACAGCCTCGAAGTCTCCTATGTGTCAGGCTCGAGCTTCCGCATCGGCGATTTCGGCGCGTCCGCGATCACCACGACCGAGCCCGTGCCGTTTACCGTGCCGGTATCGATCGTCGATGCCGATGGCGACGTCGCGAATGGCGCGGTGCTCTCGATTACCGCTGTCCCCGCGGCGCCCCCTGTGGCGCTCGACCTCGATGGCGACGGCGTCGAATTCCTGTCCCAGGCCGCCGGCGTCGCGTTCGATTACGACGGCGACGGCGTAGCTGAGTCCACGGCGTGGGTCGGGCCCGACGATGGGTTGCTCGTCCATGATGCCAATGGCGACCGGGTGGCGAACGACGGCAGCGAGATCGTCTTCGCTGTTGGCGCCTCGACTGACCTTGAGGGTGTGCGCCTGCGCTTCGACACCGATGGTGATGGAAAGCTGACCGCCGCAGATGCCGAGTTTTCGCGTTTCGGGGTCTGGCAGGATGCGAACAGCAACGGCGTCAACGATCCGGGCGAATTCAGCACGCTGTCCGAGCTCGGCATCGCCAGCCTCGACCTGACGTCGGACGGCAAGAGCTATGTTTCCGAAGGAGGCCAGGTGCTCGTCCATGGGACGGCGAGCTTCACCCGCACCAACGGGACGAGCGGCGCCCTTGCCGACACCTCTTTTGCAACGGCTCCTGCCGATCGGCGCTCGGCCGACCTGGCGCTCGTCGCCTCGCTTGCAGGCGCGCTTGCCGTCCCCGAAGTTCTGGCGGCGCACGATAGCAATCCCGCGGTTCCCGAAACCGCGGCCAATGCGCTGCCGAGCGCCGAAGTGGGCAGTCTCCACTTTGCAATCGGTACAGGATCAGAGCACGGCAATCTCCTCAACCTCGCCGACCTTCTCCGACATGAGGGCGTGGCCAGCAAGGCCGATGCGTCATCCTCGCATTTGCCGAGCGATGCGCCCTTGTCGCCGAGCGAGCTTGCGGTCGATGGGGTGGCAGAAGTCGCGACCGCCGTGCCGTGGCAATCCGAGGCGGGGGTCGATTTCGGCGGCTTGGTGACCGGTCAAATGGGGGGCGTTTCGCCAGATGCTGTGATGGACGCGCTGCTCCTCCAGACCTCTGGCGAAACGGTTGCCGTCAGCCAGGATGTGGCCTCGGTCCGCGAAGCGCTCGCAGAAGTGAGCGATGAGGTCGCCGTCAACGCGATCGTCGATCATTTCGCAGGCGACGCGCCCGCCGATGCGCCCACCCCGGACGCGGGCGCAGGACACCAGCTTCTGGCGCAAACGCTCGACGCGCAGGTCTTCCTCATGACGCAGGGAATGCTTGCCGACCATTCGATTGATGACGCGGCGCAGCTGGTTGCCGCGGCCTAGGGGGCGAATTCATCATGCAGGGGAGTCTCATGAACAAACGGATCGGGATGGCGGCAACGGCGATCTGCCTCGCCGCGGGGGTATCGAATATTGCCATGGCACAAGGAAGCGAGCGCGGAGAGATCCAGCAGCGCTACGATGCTGCACTTGCAGCGACGCTGGATCCGGCAACCATCGGGGCAAATGACGCGCGCTACACCTGGGCCTCTGAGGCAAAGGTGCAGTGCGCGATCGCGCTCGGCTATTTCAAGTCGAGAACGCGCGATGAAACCAGCATTGCGAGGTGCAAGGACGCCTCTGAGCGGATGGCGGGACAGCCCGCCTCGGAGCCGCTACCGCCGCCTCCTCCGCCGCCGACCGAGACCTGTTCGCGCGAACTTCCCGGTATCGTCTACTTCGACTGGAACTCGTCCGAGCTCCCGGCTGAAGCATCGGAAACCGCACAATTTGTCGCGGCCAACGCTGCGCCCTGCGGTTGGACTTCGATCACGGTGACGGGGCACGCCGACCGTTCGGGCAGCAACGCATACAACATGGGCTTGTCCGCGCGCCGCGCCGAAGCGGTTGCCAACCTCATCGCGTCGTACGGGGTGCCGCGCGAGACGATCACGACCGCGCAGCGCGGCGAAGAGGAACCACGCGTGCTGACCGCCGATGGGGTGCGTGAACCGCAAAACCGTCGGGTTGAAATTGGCGTTCGGTAAGGAATTGGGGGATCAGATGCGCAAGTTCACTTTCTTGGCTTCAGCGGCGCTTGCCTTTGCAGCGACCACGCCAGCCTTCGCCCAAGTCTCGATGCAGGAAGCGATCTCGCTGGCCGTCAAGACCAATCCCGAGATCCTGCAGGCCCAGTTCAACAAGGAAGCGATCGAGTTCGAGCGCAAGCAGGCCCAGGGCCTGTTCCACCCGCGGATCGATGTCGAAGGCTCGGCGGGGGTGCGGCGGCTTGAAAACAGCACGCGGCGCGCGCTCGGGATTGCGAACGATGAACTTTACCCGCTCGAGCTCAGCCTCGGCGGCGAATGGACATTGGTCGACTTCGGCCGCCGGCGCGGCGAACTGCTGCGCCAGGCCGCCCGCGTTGACGGGGCGTCGCTCCGCGTCCTGGAACGCTCCGAATTTGTCGCGCTCGAGGTTGCGCGCCAATATCTGGACCTCCTCTTGCAGCAGCGCGTTCTTGCCGCCTCGCAGGACAATGCCGCGTTCCACCGAGCGCTCGTTGAAGACCTCGGCCAGGGCGTGAACCAGGGTTCGATCAGCGTTGCGGATCTCCAGCAGGCGGAGGAGCGGCTGCAAGCGGCGACCGCGCGGCAGGAAGAGGCGCAGCAGGCGTTCAACGAGGCGAACATTACGCTGCGCCGCCTGACGGGGCTCGACATCACCCAGCCTTCGCTGCCGCCCGTTCTCGCGAGCGCGCTGCCGACCACGCTCGACCAGGCGGTGGGCCTCGCACGCACGCGCAACCCCCTGGTGCGCGAAGCAACGGCCGACGTCGATTCGGCTAATGCCGCGGCAGCCTCGGCGAAGGGCGATCTCTATCCGACGATCGGCGTCGAAGTGCGGGGCCGGATCGGCGATGACATCGACGGCTTCCGCGGCGAGACGAACGATCTCCAGGCGCGCGCGGTGCTGCGCTGGAACTTGTGGGATGGCGGGATCAACCGGGCCAAGCTGCAGGAAATGGTGCGCCGGGCCAGCCAGTCGCGCTACCGCCTGCACGAGCTGCAACGCGAGGCCGAACAGGATGTGCGTACGGCCTGGTCGGTGATGCAGACGCAGGGGAACCTCGTCGGGGTGCTCGAACGGCAAAGCCAGGTCAGCGACGATCTGCTGCTTTCCTACCGTAGCCAGTTCAATGTCGGGCGGCGTTCGCTCCTCGATGTGCTCGATGCACAGAACACGCGCTACAACACGCAGGTTCGGCTCGAAACGGCGCGTTTCTCGCAGATATTCGCCCAGTATCAGGCGCTTGCGGCCACGAACAGCTTCCTTGATGCGCTCAACGTTGCGCCGGGTACCGGGGCAGGGGAGACGGAGCGGGAGCAGTTCCAATATGGGCCGCCTGTCCCTGCCGAACTGCAGCGGCGCGTCTATCCATAAGGTGGTGATCGCTCCGGCGAATTAAGGCAAATTTCTGTGTCCAAAATCGAGGAATCAATCGAAGGGCGTCTGATCGATTCCCTCGTCGAATGTGTTGCGGAACTTTCGCGGCACTTCGCCGGGGGCCAGTCGCTCGCCGGACTCGACCAGTTGCCGCGTGACAGTCGGGGACTGCTCCCCGCCCACCAGGCAGGCGCCGCGCTTGATATCGCGGGCCTAAACTATGAACCGCGCCGGCCAAGGAAACTCCCGCGCGGGGCGGTGCATTATCCCGCGCTCGCCCAGATGGCATCGGGCGAGTTCGTGATTCTTCTCGAAATTCGCGAGAGCGACCTGCTCGTCTGGCGGGCGGAGCGCGGGCGCGAAGAGTGGGAGCCTTTTGCCGAGGTTGCCAAGACATTTGGCGGCATGTTCCTGTCGGTCTACGGCGATCCCGACAAGATGCGCGAGGCAGAAGCCCCCTGGCATGCAAAGGGGCGCGGCCACTGGTTCTGGAGCGAGCTGCGCAAGGAACGCAGCGCCCTCTCGCCCGTCCTCCTCGCATCGCTTCTGATCAACATCCTTGCGATCGCGATGCCGCTGTTCACGATGAACGTCTACGACCGCGTCATCCCCAATCGCGCAGGTTCGACCCTCTGGGTGCTCGCCATCGGCGTGATCATTGCCTTCGCGCTCGAATTTGCGCTTCGCAGAGCGCGCACGGCGGTCATCGACGATGTGTCGCGCGACCTCGATATCCGGCTTTCGCAAAAGATATTCGGGCGGCTGCTTGCAACGCCGCTCGAGGAACGCCGGGGCCATACAGGCGCGCTCGCCGCGCGGGTGTCGGAATATGCGATTGTCCGCGAATTCTATGCGGCAACGACCGTGGTCCTGATCATGGATCTTGCCTTCCTCGCGGTCTTCGTTGCCGTGATGGCCATTTTGGCGGGCTGGCTCGCGCTCGTGCCGCTGGCAATCATTGCGGCGATGATCGGGGCCGGGATCGTGCTCCAGCGCAGGGTGGTGACCGCCGCGCGCGATGCGCAGGCCGATGCCGGGCTGCAGCAGACACTCCTCGTCGAAGCGCTCGCAGGAGCCGAGACGCTGAAGAGCATGGCCAGCGAGGGCGGCATGCTCGGCCGCTGGCACCGCCTTGCTGAAATCGGGAGCCACTCGCAGCAGAAATTGCGCGACATTTCCTCGCTTGCCATCGGGCTCGCGCAGGTATTCCAACAGGTCTCGACCATCGCCTTGATCATCGGCGGCTATTATCTCTTTGCCGCGGGCGAAATCACGATGGGCGCGATCATTGCCATCGTCATGCTGTCATCGCGTTCGCTCGCCCCCGCCGCGCAATTTGCCTTCCTGCTGACCCGCGGCAGGCAGGCGCAGGAGACGTTGGAGAGCATCGAGCGCCTCTTTGAAGGCGGCGACGAACGCAAGCAGGGCAGCAGCCTCGTTCTGACCGAAATCAAGGCGCCCGCGATAAAGCTCGAGAATGTGAGCTTCCGCTATCCCGGAAGCGAGAGTTCGGCTCTCGCGGGCATCGACGTTCAGTTCGAACCTGGCGAACGGGTGGCGATCGTGGGCCGTGTCGCGTCCGGAAAGAGCAGCCTCGGGCGCGTCATCTGCGGCCTTTATGCGCCCACCGAGGGCGCCGTGATGATTGGCGGGATCGACAGCCGGCAATATCGTCCGCAAGTCGTGCGCGAGGCGCTTCGCTTCGTCGGACAGGACGCCGCCCTGTTCACCGGCAGCGTGAAGGAGAATCTGTCGCTCGGGCGGCCTGTTGCCGACGAACGACTGGTCGAGGCGATGAGAGCGACGGGGGCCGACCTCTTCCTCTCGCGCGATGCTGGCGGGTTTGACCGGGCAGTCGGGGAAGGCGGCCGCGGCCTCTCGGGAGGACAAAGGGCGTTTCTTGCCCTCACGCGCGCGCTCGTGACGCCAAGCGAACTTCTTTTTCTCGACGAGCCGACGGGCGCGATGGACAGCCAGACGGAAAAGCAGTTCGTCGAGCGCCTCGCCGATGCGCTGACCCCGCGCCAGACTCTTATCGTTGCAACCCACAGGCCCGCGCTCTTTTCGCTCTGCCAGCGCTTGATCGTGCTCGACAGGGGGCGGGTCGTTGCAGACGGACCGATTGCAGAGGTCATTGCGGCCGCGGGCGCTGCAGAAAGCATTACGCCATGACTTACGCGAGTTCACTTCCCGGGCCGGCCAAGAGGCCGCTCGCCGTGACCGCCAGCGGATCGCGCTGGCTCTTGATCGCCTTGCTTACGCTGCTCTTTGCCGGGGCGGCGGCAGGGTGGCTGCAATTTTCTCCGCCTGCCGATGACCCGGTCGAGACGCCAGTCCCTGAAACGCTCCGCCTCCAGATCCCGACCATGTCGACGGGCGAGCATCAGAATCTGGTCGTCTCCGGCGAAACCGCTCAGGCGCGCAATGCAGCCATTCCCGCGACGAACGAGGCGCTCGTCGCCCTCGCCGGGTTCAAGGATATTCCCGCAGGCTCAGCGCAGCACGCAACCGCGCTCAAATGCCTGACCCAGGCAATCTATTACGAGGCCGCCAATGAGCCCGAACTCGGCAAGCGTGCGGTGGCACAGGTCGTGCTCAACCGTCTTCGGCATCCCGCCTATCCAAACTCGGTGTGCGGCGTCGTGTATGAAGGCGCCAGCGCCCCGGTTTGCCAGTTCAGCTTCACCTGCGACGGGGCGCTGCTGCGCACGCCGATGGCGCGGCAATGGCGCGAATCCGAACGCGTCGCAAGGGAAGCTCTGGCCGGCGCGTCCGTGCCCGAGGTGGGGTCCGCGACCCATTATCACGCCGATTATGTCCTGCCGCGCTGGGCCTTTACGCTCGGCAAGATCGAGAAGATCGGAACGCATATATTCTATCGCTTTCCAGGGCGCGCAGGGAGCGCTGCAGCGTTCAGCAACCGCTGGAACGGGAGCGAGAGGATCCCCGCCCTCGATTTTGAAAGATTGCGGCAGGCGATGCTCGGCGAAATGGAAGGCGCTGCCTCTAATCAAGCCTATGTTCCTGGATTGACCGTGGTTCCCGACGTCAAGGATCGCCATGCGGCCACCGATGTCGGGGGACGGCTCGATACGACGACGAGCTGGCGTCTCACGCTTCCCGATCCCGTTCAATTGAGCAGCAGCTATCGTACGGCGGTGTCGGTTCAGGCAAGCCCCGCTGCGGAGACGGCGATTGCCGCAGCCGAGGACGAAACAAGCGGTCCGGCGGCCCGGGAGCATAAGCCGTGACCTGGATCGAGCGGTTCAAAAGCTGGGATTCGAGCCGGCGCCTCATCGCCGTTGCTGCTGCCGGCATGGCCCTTTTCGTTATATGGGCGGCCCTGGCGCCGGTTGACGAAGTGACGCGCGGCACCGGGCGCGTCATTCCCTCGAGCAAGGCGCAGCTGGTTCAGTCCGCAGAACCCGCCACGATTGCAGAAATACTCGTCCGCGGCGGGCAGTCGGTGAAGCGCGGGCAATTGCTTGTCCGGCTCGATGATGCCCAATCTTCCTCCGCCCTTGGGCAATTGCAGACCGAAAATGAGCGCCTCGCGGTGCGGGCGCAGCGGCTTGCCCAGGAGGCCCGCGGCGGCGCGCTCGGGTGCGAAGAGGGGTCGCTTTGCGCCGAAGAGCGAAGCCTCCAGCAAGCGCGCGTAGCCACCGCAAGAGCGCGGGAAGGGGCCCTGGGGGCAGCGGTTGAACAGCGGCGCCGCGAGCTCCAGGAGGCGCAGGCAACCGCCACCGCGCTCGAAGACAGCGTGAGGCTCGCGCGCGAGCAGGTGCGGATGCTCGAACCGCTCGCCAAGCAGAATATCGTTCCGCAGACCGATCTCCTGGCGGCGCAGCGCGAACTCGTCGATGTCCAGGGGCGGCTCGCCGCCGCGCGCCAGTCGGTCGGCCGCGCCTCGGCGGCCATCACCCAGGCGCAGCAGGATCTGAGCTCGGCAAGGTCGGAGTTTCGCCAGCAGGCGCTGAGCGAACGCAGCGAAGTCACGACGCGCATGGCGGTGAATGAAGAGACGATCCGCGGCGCACAGGCACGCCAGAAACGCAATGAACTGCGCGCGCCCGCCGATGGCGTGGTCAACAATGTACAGGTGACGACCGTCGGCGGCTTCGTGAATGCCGGCGAGACGATCATGCAGGTCATCCCGATCGGCGACAAGCTCCTTGTGGAAGCGCGGATCGCGCCGAGCGACATCGCCTTCATCAAGGTCGGTGACCGCGCCAACGTCAAGGTGACGGCGTATGACTTTTCGATTTTCGGCGGATTGAGCGGCACGGTGCAGCAAGTGTCGGCCGACAGCATCTTCGATGAAGTTGAACGCCAGACCTATTATACGGTACTGATCGAAACCGACCGATCCTACATCATGCGCTCCGGCAAGCGCCTCCCGATCGTCCCGGGCATGATCTGCGACGTCGAGATATTGACCGGTCGCAAGAGCATATTGAGCTATCTTCTGAAGCCCGTATCCAAGGCGTTCAACGAGGCGCTCACCGAACGCTAGCGCGAGGCGATCTGGTAGCCGTGCAGCCAGGCCTTGTTCTGGCCAAAGCTGATGATCGCGCGGTAGTCGTGGCTCGAAGACGCATCGAGGATCGCGTCGGTCGCATTGTCGAGCATGAGATAGCGTCCCCCGTCGCGCACGATGAGGACGGCATGGTCGGCATTGCGGACAAGATCGCGCGCGATGGTAAGGACCATATCCTCGCGAGCGACGCCCATTGCGGCCAGCAATTGCATCTTGGTGAGCGCGATATCTTCGCAGTCGCCGCGCCCGAGAGCGAGCGTTTTTCGCGCGCCGGCCCAATAGTCGGCCTGGCCGAAAAGGTCGCGATCATCGGTGAAGGCAATCTTGCGGTTAACCCAGGCATTGACGACGCCCAGCGTTTCCTGGCGACTGCCGGACGTCTTTTGCTCAAGGGCGCGAACATAGTTTGCGGGCACGCGCTCGTTGCGAACGCGCTTCCAGGCGGCGTCAAACGAGGTGCGCCCGAGGGCGAGGCGCTTGCTCGCGAGAAAATCCTGGGGTGAATAGGAAGGCTGCGGGCGCGCCGCGGCGCGCACCGCGCTCGCCGAAGTCATGCTGCAGCCTGACCCGAGGCGGCCGCCGCCAGCGGCGGGTTCCAGCGGCTTAAGCTCGGCGGGGTGGGCGGCTGGAGGCATCGCTGCTGCCGGTGCGGGCGCGCTTGGGGCCGCTTGCACTGCGCGGATGCGATCGAGCGCACTGGGCTGCCCGCCCAACAGGGCGACGCTTTTGCTCGCAGGCAAAGCGGGAAGGATCGGCTGCGCCGCTGCGATGGCAACGCCGTACGGGCGATCATTGCAGAGCTTTGCGTGGGACATGGCGATCGCGGCGACTGCCGGCGCCAGGGCGCCTTGCGCGGCCGCGCCTTGCGGGGCAAGCAAGGCCGCTGCCAAGGCTCCTGCCGCAAGCGCAGGACGGGGCCGAAGTCGAAGGGCGATCCACCGTTTCATGCTCCCCTGGATAAGGGCGAGCTATCAAGGCTTCGTCGCGAGATGTGGTTAATCGGACTTTAAGCAAATGAGGCCTTAAAATACGCCGTTCAGCGGCCGAGCGGGTTCGTGGCCCTCCCGCCGACCCGGACTTCATAGTGAACATGAGGGCCCGTCGATCGCCCGGTCGAGCCGACGAGCCCGATGATATCCCCCTGATTGACCGTCTTTCCGGCTTCGACATTGATCGCGGACATATGCGCGTAGCGCGTCTCGACACCGTTTCCGTGATCGAGCGTGACCATATAGCCATAATTGCCCGCCCAGCCGGCGCTTGTCACCGACCCCGCCTGCGTCGCCCTGATCGGCGAGCCCGCGGGCGCGGCGAGATCGACGCCCGAATGGAATCGGGTCGCTCCATGCATGGGATCACCGCGCCAGCCAAAGGAACTGGTGAGGCGCCCGCCCGCCGGAAGGAGCGACGGTATGGGACCGCCCGGCACCGCGCTGCGCGGCGGGCTCGACGAGAAGGAGACGACCAGGCCGGTGTCGGCGACTTTCGAGCGAACGGCAAAGCGCGGTGCGCCGGCCGCCACCCCCTGGGGCCCGATCGTGATCACCGCCCGCGCCGGGGCACCATCCCCACCGGCGTCAGCCTGCCTGTTTGCAAGGGCAGTGTGGCTGCTCGTGACAGCATTGCTCTGGATGAGGCTTGCGCCTCCGCTGGCCGAGACGCCGCCGGAGGGATGCGCGAGGGAGGGGCCGGACTCTTCGGCAGCCGACGGGGCGGCCGCAATGGCCGCCGCGAACGCCAGCATCGATTTTGCCGTGAAAGCCTTCATCGCCCCCCACCCCATTTGGTCGGGGAGTATAACCTCCAAAGCGTGGTATGGCACGGAAAAAGTAACCCATATGCAATCCTTTTGCGCGCGCGCAGATCCGCCGCGCCCATCGCCGCCACGCCGCCGCCAGCGTGCCGGACGGGGCCGCACACCTCGTTGCTTGTCTGCGGCGGATCCGGATTGACGGGCGCTGGGTCAAGCGCCCGATCGCGGATTCCATTCGCGGGGGAGGGGGCTTCGTCTCCACAGGCCGCGCCGCTTGCCGCGCGGATTATAACTTTCTCTTACATTTCGTTAACCATGACAAGGGGGCGGTAACTTGAGAAATATATCCTAATATCAATACTTTGGTCAGGTTACTGGATGCGATACAACTTTGTGTTGATTTGTCCCGGGTTGCACAATAGGTTTCATTAAGGGTTGCATCGCAAGGCGGTGGCCGAGCTCCTCATGCATGGGGGTGGCACGTGCGACCCGGTCAGGTCGAAAGTGCGGGGAGGTGGCCGGTGGGCGCTTTGCCATTTATCGAAATCACGCCGGCCCGGGACGCCGGAGGGCATCATCGCTGCATTTGTTTGCGCGGTGTGAACGGTTCGAGGGCCGGCACGGAACTTCTCTCCGATCACATCTGGGGACTTTATTTCGGTGTCCCCAGAAATCATGGGCTGCGAGTCGGCGACCAGTTGCGAATGGACCTTGATCCCGTTGGTCCCATCGATGCCGAGGTGATCTCGGTCGCGCCCGATATGGTGGGGTGCCGCTTTTCCGATCCGGTCAAGCCTTCGGACCTCTTTCCTGAGGAAGCGCCTCCCGCGGCAGCCAAAGCCGATGTGGCGGCGGAAGATCTCGGCACGCGCCTTACGCAATACCGCCGCGCGAAAGGGATGACCCTTGCGCAGCTTGCTGAGCGCCTCGGCGTCAGCGTCCCGGCGATCTGCGCGTGGGAAAAGAACAAGTCCCGGCCAAAATACAAGCGGCTCGAAATGGTGGCCGCGGCTCTTGGCGTGAGCGTATCGGATCTCCTCGGCCTCTCCGAGCAGATGTCACTGCCCGATCTCATCCTCAATTCGCGGCATCAGATCGCGAGCGCCGCCGGCGTTTCGCCCGACAAGATCGATATCTCCATCCGCCTGTGAGCCTCGTCCCGAAAGCGCCGGTCATGCCGTAGAGGAACGAGCGCGCGCCGAAAGCCAGATGAAGGCGCCGCCGGTCATTCCCCTCGGCGAGGCAGGGGGCTTGCCGGCGTGATTGCTTATGCTGTGTTGCAAGTGTAATACGGCAGCGATATGAAGCTCTTTCACCGTTCCGGCGATCCGCCCCTGCCGCTGGATCTCACTGCTGCGCCCCCAGGCGAGGCGCTGGAAAGCACGCCCGAGGCGCGCCGGCGCCCCCGATGGCTTCACTGGACGGTGCGCGGCCTCACCGCTTTTGTGTTCCTCTTCATCCTCCTTGTCGGCTGGCTTGCACTCACGGCGCCTCTTTCCAAATCGCTCGAGCCGATCGCACCGCCCGAGATAACCCTGCTCGCCTCCGATGGCACGCCGATCGCGCGAATGGGGGCGATCGTCGAGGCGCCCGTCAGGGTGCGCGAATTGCCCGAACATGTGACGGGCGCCTTTCTCGCGATCGAGGATCGGCGCTTCTACACGCATTGGGGGATCGACCCCCGCAGCATCGTGCGCGCAGCGTGGAGCAACTTGACGACCGGGCGCACGCAAGGCGGCAGCACGATCACCCAGCAGCTCGCCAAATTCACCTTCCTCTCGCCAAAGCAGACCCTCGGGCGCAAGGCACGCGAGGCGCTCATTGCCTTCTGGCTCGAGGCCTGGCTTACCAAGGACGAGATTCTCGAGCGCTATCTCTCGAACGCCTATTTCGGCGACAACTGCTATGGCCTGCGCGCCGCGTCGCTCCACTATTTCCACCGCCAGCCCGAGAAGCTGACTCCGGCCCAGGCCGCGATGCTCGCAGGCCTCGTGAAAGCGCCCTCCAGGCTCGCTCCGACGCGCAATTTCAGCCTTGCTGAGGAGCGAATGCGCCTCGTCCTCACCGCCATGGCCGAGGAAGGCTATCTTGGCGAACGCGAGGCGAAGAGCCTTCGCGCCCCGAGCGTCGATGTGAGGACGCGCAATGACCTGCCGACGGGGACCTATTTTGCCGATTGGGCGCTCCCCGAGGCGCGCAAGCTCAGCGATGTCGGCTATTCGCGCCGGACGATCCGGACGACGCTCGACGCGCGGCTCCAGGCGGCGGCGCGCCGCGCGGTGAGCCGGGCACCGCTTGGGAGTGCGCAGGTCGCACTCGTCGCGATGCGCCCCAATGGCGAGGTGGTCGCGATGGTGGGCGGGCGCAACTATGCCGCATCGCCTTTCAACCGCGTCACGCAGGCCCGGCGGCAGCCGGGGTCAACCTTCAAGCTCTTCGTCTATCTTGCGGCATTACGCGACGGGTGGCGGCCCGACGACGAAATCGAAAACGGACCGATCGAGACGGGATCCTACCGGCCCAAGAACGCCGGCGGCGCCTATTCGGAGACGATCACGCTCGAGCGCGCCTTTGCCACGTCGAGCAATGTCGCCGCAGTGCGATTGTTCCAGAGGGTCGGGAGCGAGAAGGTGATCAAGGTGGCGCGAAGTCTTGGCGTAACCGCACCGCTTCCCGAAGGCGACCCGAGCCTCGCGCTCGGCACGTCGAGCATGACCTTGCTGGAGCTCACCGCGGCCTATGCCGCGGTGGCCGCCAAGAGCTACCCCGTGGTCCCGCGCGCCTTCAAGGCAGAGGAGCGGGGCTGGTTTTCCCACCTGCTTTTCGGGCCCAGCCGCTTCGGCTCGCGCGAACACAAGGATATGGAGCAGCTCCTCAGGGCGGCGATCAACCAGGGGACGGGGCGCGCTGCGATGCTCGCTGTTCCCAATTTCGGGAAGACCGGGACGACGCAGGACAATCGCGACGCGCTGTTTGTTGGCTACGCAAACGGCCTCGTTGTCGGCGTTTGGATCGGCAATGATGACAATTCACCCCTGGCGGGCGTTTCGGGTGGCGGCGTGCCCGCGCGCATCTGGCGCGACTTCATGGTGAATGCGACGGGCGAGCGGGCAAAACCCCGCCCTGCGCAAAACCCGCGCGGGCCGGTAGAGCCGCAGGATCTGCCTGAAATTCCCGACATTCCCGCGCTTCCCATCGGCGAGAGGACGCACGTCGGCGTCGAGGGCGGCGAGGCCGTGATTTCAACCGAGATCGGCGGTAGCCGTATCGATCTTCGCCTGCCGGTCGGGGGAGACCCCCCGGCAGACGACACGCCGCCGCCGCGCTGATCCTCGCGGTCAGTTCCGCCCGCTCATCAGCCCGCGCGCGATCACCTGCGCCTGAATTTCCGCAGCGCCCTCGAAGATATTGAGGATGCGTGCGTCGCACAGGATGCGGCTGATCTCATATTCGAGCGCATAGCCATTGCCGCCGTGGATCTGGAGCGCGGCGTCGGCATTTGACCAGGCTGCGCGCGCGCCCAGCAGCTTTGCCATGCCCGCCTCGATGTCGCAGCGCTTGCCCGAATCCTTCGCGCGCGCGGCGGCGTAGCTGAGCTCGCGTGCCATGACGAAATCGACGAGACTCATCGCGATCTTGTCCGAAACGCGCGGGAAATGGATGATCGCCTGGCCGAACTGCTTGCGGGTCTTCGCATAGTCGAGCCCGAGTTCGAGCGCGCGGCGCGCAACACCGACAGCGCGCGCCGCGGTCTGGATGCGCGCGCCTTCGAAGGTGCGCATCAGCTGCTTGAAGCCTTGCCCTTCCTCGCCGCCGAGGAGCGCGTCGGCGGGGGCGCTCATCCCGTCGAATTGCAGCGCATATTCGCGCATGCCGCGATAGCCGAGGACCTCGATCTCGCTGCCCGTCATGCCGGGGGCGGGGAAGGGGTCGTCCTCGCTCCCGCGGGGTTTGGGCACAAGCAGCATCGAAAGCCCTGCATAGCCCTTCACATCGCTCCGCGTGCGGGCGAGGAGGGTCATGAGGTCCGAGCGCGCTGCATGGGTGATCCAGTTCTTCGCCCCGTCAATGACCCAGCGGCCGTCTTCGAGCCGCGCGCGCGTCTGGAGCGAACCCAGATCCGAGCCGGTGTCGGGCTCGGTGAAGACCGCGGTGGGCAATATCTCGCCGCTTGCGATTTTCGGGAGCCATTCGGCCTTTTGGGCCTCGGTGCCCCCGTGGACGATGAGTTCGCCCGCGATTTCGGAGCGCGTGCCGAGCGAGCCGGTCCCGATCCAGCCGCGCGACAATTCTTCGGTGACGATGCACATGACGAGCTTGCCAAGGCCGAGCCCGCCATATTCCTCGGGAATGCAGACCCCGAATGTGCCAAGTTCAGCCATCGCCTCGACGGTCGCATCGGGAATGAGCGCGTTTCGAAGGTGCCAGCCATGCGCGTTCGGGATGATCGCGGCATCGGTAAAGCGGCGATACTGGTCGCGGATCGCATCGAGATCGGCATCATGCAGCGTCTCGCTTGGCCAGTGGCCCTCGGCGAGCGCGACTGCAACCTCGGCGCGAAGCGCGACGTGGTCCGCTTCGAGAAGGGGCGCGCACGCGTCTGCGAGCGCGCGCGCCGCGCTCCCAAGTCCAAGGTCGGCGGGGCGGAAAATCTCGTTCTGCCCCATCGGCAGGCCGCCGGTGAGCTGACCGAGGCTTTCGGCGAATGCGAGCGCTGCGATCCTGGCGTCGAGCGGGTTCGCGCCTCCTCCCTTCTCGAGCCACGCAAGCGTTGCTTCGAGCGCCGCGACACTTGTTGCGACCCAGGCGAAACCATGTGCAGCGCGCTGTTCGGCGTCGATCGGACGCGCCGCGAGCCGCTGCGCGAGCGCAGCCTCGGCGGCCGCTTGAAAGGACCGCGCAGCGGTGAGCGCATTAGCGAGATCCCATTGCATTTTTAAGAGCTGGTCCTTCTTCGCCAAAAGCCAAGGGGCGGCTCCCGATGCCGGCCTCAAATCGTGTCTGAGCGCAGCTTCCTCTTACACCGCCCGCTCGAAAATCGCGGCAATGCCCTGGCCGCCGCCGATGCACATGGTTTCAAGGCCGAAGCGGCCGTCCCGGCGTACAAGTTCGCGCGTCAGATTGGCGAGGATACGCCCGCCGGTAGCGCCAATCGGGTGGCCAAGCGAAATGCCCGAGCCGTTGACGTTGAGGATGTCGTGGCGGCTGTCATTCTCCGACCAGCCCCAGCCCTTGAGCACGGCAAGAACCTGCGGCGCAAAGGCCTCGTTGAGTTCGACAAGGTCGATATCGTCCCAGCCAAGGCCGCTGCGCGCGAACAATCGCTCGACCGCAGGGACCGGGCCGATGCCCATCCGGCTCGGATCGCAGCCGGCTGCGGCCGAGCTGTGGTACCAGGCAATCGGCTCGAGTCCGAGCTCGTCGAGCTTGTCCTCGGCGACGACAAGGCAGGCCGCCGCGGCATCATTCTGCTGGCTTGCGTTGCCAGCGGTGACGACGCCGCCCTCGAGCGCCTTGAGCTTGCCCAGCGTCTCCATCGAGGCGTCGGCGCGGTAACCCTCGTCATGCGCGAAAACAATCGGGTCGCCCTTCTTTTGCGGCACCGTCACTGGCACCAGCTCATCGTCGAAGAGCCCGTTCGCCCATGCGGCCGCGGCGCGCTGGTGGCTGCGAACCGCATAGGCGTCGCACGCCTCGCGGCTGATGTCATAGTCCTTCGCGAGATTCTCGGCCGTCTCGATCATTCCGGTGATGACGCCGAAGCGTTCCACCGGCTGCGACATCACCCGCCCGCGCGTCAGCCGGTCGTGGAGCGTGAGATTGCCCGCGCGCACACCCTTGCGGATGCTGATCGTGTAATGTTCGACATTCGACATCGATTCCACGCCGCCTGCGACGACAATATCGGACATGCCCGTTTGAACCATCATCGCGGCGTTGACGATCGCCTGGAGGCCCGAACCGCAGCGGCGGTCGAGCTGGTAGCCAGGGACCTCGAGCGGCAGGCCCGCCGCGAGCCACGACCAGTGTCCGATGCAGGGGGCCTCGCCATTGCCATAACCTTGCGAGAAGACGACGTCATCGACGCGCGCGGGATCGATCTTCGTGCGCTCGACGAGCGCCTTCAGGATCCCTGCGCCAAGCTCGCCGGCGGTAAGCGAGGAAAGCGATCCGCCGAATTTGCCGACGGCAGTACGGATCGGGGCAACGATGGCGGCGCGGCGAAGGGTCATGAGGTCAGTCTCCGGTAGGGGCGACGCCGACAATGCCGGCGTCGACGAGGCGGGCAATCTCGCCCGAGGAAAGCGAAAGGCGCGAGGCGAGGATTTCCTCGCTGTGCTGGCCGTTCAATGGCGCAGGCTGCGGGGCCAGGCGCTCAGCGTCTGGCAAGGTCGCAAAGGCCCCGGCGGCAGGATAGGCAAAGCCGCTCGGGTTTTCGGCGCGTCCGAATATCGGATTATCGGCCACAAGCACCGGATCGTTCACCGCGTCGAGCATGGTGCGATAGGGCGAGTGGACGATGCCCCCTGCATCGAAGGCCGCGACAAGCTCGGCATGGTCGCGCTCGGCGATCGCCTTTTCAAACAAGGGATAGAGCGCATCGCGGTGAATGAAACGCAGGCCGTCGTCCTTGGCGAAGGAGACGCCGCGCTCGCTCTCGAGGGCTGCGATGGCCTCGCCAAGGCCGAGCGCAGCAACCAGATTGGCCCATTGACGCGGCGTGACGACGACGATCATGGTCCGCTGCCCGTCACGCGTCACAAAGTCGCGGCCGAAGAGGCCATAGACGGCGTTGCCGAGGCGGGGGCGGTTCTCGCCCGAATAGAGAACTTCGGCAATCCCGCCGAGATTGGCAACGGTCCCGATCGCGACGTCGGAGAGGGGGACGCGGACCTCGCCGCCTTCGCCGCTGACGCTGCGCCGCTGGATCGCTGCCAGAAGCGCGAAGGCAGCGTATGCGCCGGTAAGAAGATCCCATGCCGGGAGGACATGATTGACAGGCTCGGGGCCGGCGCCGGTGAGCATGGGGTAACCCACCATATTGTTGACCGTATAATCGAGCGCGGGCGATCCGTCCGCCCAGCCCATCACGCGCACGGTAATAAGGTCGCCGCGCCCCGCCGCCAGCGTTTCGTGCGAGAGGAATCCGCCGACGGGGAAATTGGTGATGAACTGACCCGTCGCCCGAACGAGCTCTTGGAGCAGCTCGCGCCCCTCGGGCCGGCCAAGGTCAAGCGCGAGCGATTTCTTGGCGCGATTGAGATTTTCCCAATAAAGCGAGGCGTTTTCCGTCGTCACCGGCCAGCGCCTGTAATCGGGGCCGCCTCCTATCTGGTCGACGCGGATGACCTCGGCGCCAAACTGCGCGCAGTAAAGGCCGGCTGTGGGCGAGGCGACGAAGGAGGACGCCTCGATTACCGACAGGCCGGACAGCAGATCGTACATCAGTTCGCCGCCGCAAACTCGCGCAGCATATGCTTTGCAATCTGGAGCTGGAGGATCTGCGTCGTGCCTTCGTAAATGCGGTAGATTCGCGCATCGCGGAAGAAGCGTTCCGCGTCATATTCGGCAAGATAGCCGGCACCGCCATAAACCTGGACGCAGGCATCGACGACGCGGCCGCACATCTCGCTTGCGAACACCTTGAACGCTGCGGCTTTCCGCAGGACATTCTCGCCCGCATCGGCGCGGCGGGTCACATCCTCCATCATGCATTCGGCCGCATAGATGTCGATCTCGCTTTGCGCGAGCATCTGCTGGATGAGCTGGAAGTTCGCGATGGGCTCGCCGAACGCCTTGCGCTCGGTTGCATAGCGGATCGCGCTGTCGAGCGCCCGGCGGGCATAAGCGGTCGCCGCCGCGCCCACCGACATGCGCCCATTGTCGAGGCTCATCATCGCATAGGCGAACCCCTTGCCGAGTTCGCCGCCAAGCAGCGCCTCGCCGCCGACGCGGACATCCTCGAGGATCACGTCGGCAATGTGGCTCCCCGACTGGCCCATCTTCTTGTCCGACTTGCCGACGCTCACGCCCGGCACGTCAAAGGGCACGATGAAAGCGGAGACATGCGCGTTCTTGGGCAGATTCTCCTTGCTCGTGCGGGCCATGATCAGGCCGACCTTCGCAAAAGGCGCGTTGGTGATGTAGCGCTTCGTGCCGCTTAGCACCCAGCCGTTGTCGGTCTGGACCGCGCTCGTCTGCAGTCCTGCCGAGTCCGATCCCGAGCCGGGTTCGGTCAGTCCGAAACAGGCGATTTCTCCCGATGCAATGCGCGGCAGCCATTCAGCCTTCTGCGCCTCGGTTCCGCCATTCTTGAGCGCCGAGGTAAACATGCCGATATTGATCGAGATGATCGAGCGGAAGGCCGGCATCGCGTAGGAAAGCGTGTGGATGGTGCGGATATATTGGCTGACATTCATGCCCGCCCCGCCATATTCTTCGGGGATGGTGAGACCGAAGAGGCCCATGTCGCGCATTTCGGAGAGGATGTCGGAAGGAATCTCGTCGGTCTCGACGATCGCCTTTTCCGCCGGGAGGAGCCGCTCGCGCACATAACGCGAAAGCTGCTCGAGGAACTGGTCGAAAACCTCCTGGTCCATCCCGGGGTTTTGCATCGTAACGATCCCTTCTAGCGCCGTGCGATTCGATGCTTCGAGCGCTAACCCTTCGCTCGTGGATTTTCAATATTGAGAATTGATTTTCACAAATATGAAAACTAGATCGAGGCCATGACCGGTCCGGTTCGCTCCGTTTCGCAGGCCTTCGCCATTCTTCGGCTGCTTGCCGATACCAGCCCCCTGTCGCTCTCCGACATCGGCCGGGTTCTTGAGCTCAGCCCCTCAAGCTGCCTCAATCTGTTGAAGACGCTCGCCGCCGAGGGTGCGGTCGAACGCGATGCGCGCAGCAAGCAATATCGGCTCGCGCTTGCCTGGGCGGGGTCTGAGGTTCTGCGCGACGGGACGGCGCTGCGGCTGGCCGAGCGCGCGCAGCCCATGATGACGCGCTTTGCGCAGGCAACCGACGCGGCGGTCGGGCTCTGGAAAATTGTCTCGCGCGACCGCATGCAGCTTGCCGCGCACGCCGAAAGCGAAGCGGGGATGCGCCTGAGGCTCGCCGATGCGCAGCGCCAGCCGCTCGGCGGCGGCGCCGCGGGCCGGGCTATCGCTGCGGCACAGGGCGTGGACGAGGCCGAACTTGCACGCCGCTATGCCCCCGTGCGCTGGCAAGCAGAGCTGCCCTTCGAAACCTACGCCGCGCAGGTACGCGAGGCGGCACGCAAAGGCTTCGCCGTCGACCGCGATTACGCACACCGCGGCGTCTGTACCGTTGCGGTCGGTCTCGTCAGCATTGCGCCGGGCTTTTGCCTCTCGGCGTCGATCGTCGCAGGATCGCGGGGCGAGGCCGAGGTTGAAGCTCTCGGCCTCAAGCTGATTGCGCTGCGCGATGACCTGAACCTCGGGGCGCAATAGCCAATGCTTCTTGTTTCGCGGTCCCTGTCATGTCATGGACGCGCGCGATTAGCGGGGAAACCGTAGCGAGAGGAAGCGATGCAGTTCGACGTGGTGATTGTTGGCGGGGGGCACGGCGGGGCGCAGGTAGCCGTGATGCTTCGGACGCAGAAGTTTGAAGGCAGCATTGCGATCATCGGTGACGAAGCCGAGCTTCCCTACGAGCGCCCACCGCTTTCGAAGGAATATTTCGCGGGCGAGAAGGAATTCGAGCGCATCCAGCTCCGCCCCGCCAAATATTGGGACGAGCGCGAGGTAAGAATGCTGCTCGGCAAGCGCGTCGCCAGCGTCGATCCTGCCGCGCACACGGTCACGACGGACAGCGGCGAGACGATCGGTTACGGCAAGCTTGTCTGGGCGACCGGGGGAAGGCCGCGGATGCTGCCGATCCCCGGGGGCGATCTTCCCGGCGTGCAGGGCGTGCGCACCCGCGCCGACGCCGATGCGATGAAAGCGGCGTCCGGGACCGCAAGGCAGATCGTCGTGATCGGCGGCGGCTATATCGGGCTCGAGGCGGCGGCCGTGCTCACCAAGGCGGGCAAGAAGGTTGTCCTTCTCGAAGCGCTCGACCGGGTGCTCGCGCGCGTTGCGGGCGAGGATCTCTCGCGCTTCTATGAAAAGGAGCACCGCGCGCACGGCGTCGACCTTCGCCTCGGGGTCTCGGTCGCCGCGATCGAGGGCGACAGCCATGTGACGGGCGTGCGCCTCGCCGACGGCGAGGTCATCCCGGCGGACCTCGTCATCGTCGGCATCGGGATCGTGCCGGCGGTCGAGCCGCTCATCGCGGCGGGCGCCGAGGGCGGCAACGGCGTTCGCGTCGATAGCCATTGCAAGACGAGCCTTCCCGACATCTATGCGATCGGCGACTGCGCGGCGCATGAGAATGCTTTTGCCGAGGGCGCCTGCATTCGCCTTGAATCGGTTCAGAACGCCAATGACCAGGCCAATGTCGTCGCAAAGGGCATCGTCGGCGACGAGGCGCCCTACAATGCGATCCCCTGGTTCTGGTCGAACCAGTATGACCTGAAGCTCCAGACGGCAGGCCTTTCGACGGGGCACGACCAGGCGGTCCTCAGGGGTGACCCGGCGGCGCGCAGCTTTTCGATTGTCTATCTCAAGGCAGGCAAGGTCATCGCGATCGACTGCGTCAATGCGACGAAGGACTATGTGCAGGGCCGCATGATCGTCACCGCAGGCCTTCGCGCAACCCCTGAGCAGCTCGCCGATGCCGGGACACCTCTTAAGGATTTGCTCAGCAACTAGGCCGATTGCGGGTTCTACCGTGCGCATGGTGCGGCAAGCTGATCCCACTTTCTAACCCTTCCTTTACGGCGATCCGATAAACCTCTCTCGCGGGGAAAGAGGGGGGCACACCGCGGCCATGGGCCGCAACGTCGGAGTGCCACTGTGCTTGAAAATCAGAAGATACGCCCGGTATCGGTGATTGGGCCGATGGGCGATAAGCTGACGCTGAAGGATCTGCCGAAGCGCGATACGCGGCGCTGGGTGAGCCGCCGCAAGGCCGAGGTCGTCGCCGCGGTCGAGGGCGGGCTGATCACGGTAGACGAAGCGTGCGAGCGTTATAATCTGAGCCTTGAAGAATTCGCCTCGTGGCAACGCGCCTATGACCGCCTGGGCGTTCCGGCGCTGCGCGCGACGCGCGTTCAATTCTATCGCGACCGGTTCGGTATCTGAACTGAAGGGGCTGCTCAGCGCAGCGCGGCCTCGCGGTTCGCACTATCGGCCGATGGGACGTCGGCTCCGGCAAGGCGCTGCAGCGATACCTGGTTACGCCCCGCGTGCTTGGCCTCGTAAAGCGCATCGTCGGCAATTTTGTAGAGCCGCTGAAAATCGCACGCCGGGCGCACCTCGGCGACCCCGATGCTCGCCGTGACCGCGCGATCGCCGATTGTCTCGCTATGATCGCAGGCGGCAATCTCGCGGCGGATGCTTTCGGCGAAGCGATCAAGAACGATGCCGTCCATGCCGATCGTCAGCAGCCCGAACTCTTCACCGCCAAGGCGCGCGACCGTGCAGATCGGGCCTTCCCATCGCGCGATGCGGCGGGCAATCCGGCACAAGACAGCGTCGCCGGCGTCGTGGCCGTACACATCGTTGATCGACTTGAACCGGTCGATGTCGACGAGCAGCAACGCCGCTGGAAGATCATCCTCGCGCGCCCGCGCGAGCAGCGGGCTCACGCTTTCGATAAAGCCGCGGCGGTTGGGAAGCCCGGTCAGCGGATCACGCCTGGCGAGCTCGCGCGCCTGCGCCTCGGCGAGCCGCGCACGATCCCGCTCGATGCGTAGCTTTGAAAGACGGCGGGTCGCTGCCGCGGAAAGCCAGAGGGCCTGCCAGGTCGCAGCGATCAGGATGAGAAGTTTCGAGCCGCCGCCCCAGAGGCCGTCTTCGACATCGACGAGGTTGATGAAGGCGAGCACGGCCATCGGCAGGCCCCAGGCCGCGGCAAAGTCGCGAGCCTCGCCTGAGCCGCGCCGCCAGGCAGCCACGAGGCAGATCGTCACGGCGGCAAGGTCGGCGAGGATGACCAGACCCAGGAGATCCGCCCAGCGGCCGATATCGCCGCTGCGCATCATGGCGAGCGGAATGCCGGCAAGTCCGACGCCGAGACCAAGGGCAAGCGTGACGTGCCGCCATCTTTTGGGAACGCCGCTTCGCTCGAGCGCAGTCACCGCGCTGGCGGTGGCAAGTGCAATGGCAAGACAGGAAAGGAAGGTGCAAATCTGCGCCGAAAGCGTGCCCGCCATGAAGGGCAGAAAGGCGAGATGGATTTGCGACCACAAGGTGCCCCAGAGGAGCATCGTCCCCGCCCACGCCGCTTGCCAGGCGAGATACTGGCGGCGGACTGCGACCGCCAGCGAAAGGCTGTAGATGCCGCTCACGAGAAGGAGGGTAAGCGCCGCGCCAACCGCCGCTGCCATGCCGGCCGCCTGCATGCTGCTTTCGCCCGCCGGCAAGAGATGCGCGCGGATGAGTTGATGGCTGGCGAGGCGGTCGAAGCGCATCGTCACCGATGTGAGCGGCGCGGAGCGTTCCGGGGGCTCGAACAGGATCTGCCCGCCCGCTCGCCAGTGCATGCCATAATCGCCCTGACGGACCTGCTGCCAGCGAACGGCGCCGTCTGCATAGGCAAAGGCGACCGCGAGCCTGTCGAAGCGCGAATGATGCACCATGAGGGCTGCTCTGCCGCGCGGGGCGGGGAGGGTGTTCATATCGGCGTGCAGCCAAAGGCTGGCCTGCTGATATCGTTCGGGCGACCCAGTGCAGGAGAAGCGAAGTTCGGGAAGCTTCGTATCGCTTAAGTCGAGCCCGCTCACCGCGTGGCACACCGCCTCGTTAAGGCGAAGCGCGGTCGCTTCCGCCGGTGCCGTTCCGACGACTGGCGCGACGACTCCCAGCGCAAGCAGCAGCCGTACGCAAAGGCGAATCAGGAGGCGCATCATGGACGTCATCGCGAAAAATTATGGCGCCTATGTCTTTGGGAATGCTTACCGGGCAAGCGAGTAATACTATCTCGATTTTGGGCGCCTTTGCCGAGCGAGGCCATGTCCTGCCACGGCATTTTCCAGCCCGGCGCGCAGCGCGGTCCCGTTGAGATTGGTCCGCGCGCGGGCGCCGGGATGGCATTGTCTGCGATCGTCCCGAGCGTATGGGCGCCGCGGGGTCGCTGCCTTTGCCGCCACCCGCCGCGACCAAGCATGCGGACGGGCGGACTTTTCGCCGGCCGCCATTTCGAGCGAAAATGCGCTGGATGATTTGCAACGCCCGAAGCGGATCGCGCCCGCCCGGTGACGTTGCTCGCCCTGCGCTTCCTCGTGCTGACCGCTGCGTCCGGGCGAGCTTGCGGGCGCCCGCCGGGATGAGTTCCGGTGGGCGCCTCGCCGATCGATTAGTATCGGTAGGAGATATTGACGCCGACGGTACGCGGGTGCCCATACTGGCGGGTCCAGCCGACGCTCGTGTTCAAGGCCTGGGTGCGATAGAGCCGATCGAAGATATTCTTGCACCATAGCGACACTCGCCAGTGGTCATTCAGCGATACGCCGACTTCGGCGTTGCCGACGAAATAGCCCCCCTCGACCGCCTCCAGTGGGCTGCGAACGATGTCGAAGCGGACCCGGCTTTGATATTTGCCGGACAATATGATGTCCGCATCGACCCGGTCCGAAACGGCCCATTCATATTTTGCCAGGCCGTTGAGGGTCAGTCGCGGTGAATTGGGGAGCACGCTGCCCTTCGCCACGCCAGCCACCACCGATTTGGTTACTTCCGTATCGATGAAACCGACTCCGGCACGGATATCGAGCCCGTCTGCCGGGCGCCACCAGGCGTCGGCTTCTGCACCCTTGACGCGCGCGTCGCCGACATTGGCGATGCCGAACAAGACTCCGATCGGAGAATCGAAGAGCGGGCCATAGATTTGCGCGTCGCGATATTCATAGTCGAACACGGCCGCGTTCACCTGGAGATTGGGTGCCACGCGTGTCTTGATCCCCACTTCATAGGCGGTCAGCTTTTCGTCACCGAAGGGTTGCAGAACGCTGGGATCAAAGGTCAACTGCCCCTGGAACCCGCCCGATTTGAAGCCCCTGCTGACGCTGGCATATATCAGGGTGCGCTCCCCGGCCTTGTAGTTCAGGCCGATTTTGCCGGAGACGTTGGAGGTCGAATATTTGTTGGCAACGGGCGCGAACAGGTCGTTGCAACTACCTGCCGCGCAAAGGAAAGTGGTGGCCTGGTCAAAGGTCTTGCGCTCTTCGGTATAACGCAGGCCGCCGACCAACGTCAGCCTTGGTGCGAGCGTCCATTCAGCGTGCGCGAAAACCGCGTAAGCGTCGGTGCGTTGGCGATAATTGTTTCCGATGGTGTCAAGTCCGGCCAAGCCAAGGAGCGGGAGCAGATCGAGCGCATAAAATTCATCATGCGCCCGCACCTTGTCCCGCGAATAAAAGGCCCCGCCGATCAGCGTGAGGTCGTCGGCGTCATAAGCCAGCCTTATCTCCTGCGAATATTGGTCGATCCGGTTGGCGTAGGTGCCATCGAGGAAAACCAGCGACGTTCCGTCAGTGTCTTCGGCGTGCAGACGGGTGAAATGTTCATAGGCGCTGATCGAGGTGAGCGACAACCGCGGGGCCAGCGTCCAGTTGACCGTCAATGAGGCTCCCGTCGATTCCAGCTCCATTCGGGGATCGGTGCCGGCCCCCGCCACGCGGGGCTGGCCGGCATAGGCATCCTCTTCAGTGGTCAGCACATTATCCGCCTTGTACAAGGCGGTGTCAGACCGATCATAGCCCTTGTGGAGATTGAGGAGCATGGTGATCGCGTCACTCGGCTCCCACTGCAATTGCAGGCGGCCGTTGGTGCGATCGATCCTCCCGATCCGGTTTCCAGTAACATAATTGGTCTGCGGTCCGGACCCCTGCTGGACGGTCTGGAGCGCGAACCGCGCGTTCAGGGTCGGAGTGAGCGCGCCTCCGACCGCGCCGTCGAGGTGCCAGCTTTCGTAGCTGCCGAACCCGCCTTCCAGTCGGACATCGGTGGCCGATGACGGCTTGCGGCTGATGATATTGACTGCGCCGGCGGTCGTGTTGCGACCATATAGATCGCCCTGCGGTCCCTTCAAAATCTCGATGCGATCGACGTCGTAGAGCCCGAACGTCAGCATCGCGGGGGAGACGAGATAGACATTGTCGACATAGATGCCGGCCGCCGGATTATTGTTCACGGCATAGTCGTTGAGGCCGATGCCGCGAATGCTGACATTGGTGATGCTGTTGGCCATGACGTTCTTGATTTGCACATTCGGCGTCACGGCAGCGAGATCAACGATCGATTGGGTTCCGGCAGCTTCAAGATCGTCACCGCTCAGCACGCTGATCGTGACGCCGACATCATCAGCGCGCTGTTCGCGGCGTTGGGCGGTGACGACGATGTCGCCGAGAGCAGTGTCCGGCGCCTTCGCTTCCGGCGCCTCTGGTCCGGCCTGCTGCGCGGAAGCCGCGGTGGCGGCGAGCGAACTGGTGATTGCCAACGCGAGCCACCCGGCTCCGCGAAAATGATCCCTCAACATGAACTGTCTCCCCCCTAGAAGTCGATATTTGGATAGCCTTTGAGTGTCTTGGGCTGCGGCTTGGCATAAGTCCGCTTGCTGTGCCGCAAGCCGGCTCGAACGATCGCCTGCGCTGTGCAGACCGTTGCCGGGATCGGATCGACGACCGGCAGGTCGTGTCCCCTTGCCGTGAGCGCGGAACCGATGGCCTCGGCGCAGCCCAGGAATCCCGTGCAACCCAGCACGATGGCATGAGCGCCGTCGCTTTCGACCGCGGCCAGCGACGCCCGGGCCAGTTCCTCGGTCAACCGCGCCGGGTCCGATTCCAGCTCGAGCACCGGAATATCGATAACCCGGACCGACGCGAGCTTGCCGGCCATGCCGTAAAGCGTCGCGAGGTTTTCGATCATCGGCACCACCGAATCGAGGACGGTGACAATGCTGAAGCGATGGCCCAGCATGGCCGCGAGGTGCATGGCGGTTTCCGAAGGACCAAGGACCGGGATCGACACGACTTCGCGCACGGCCTTGAGCCCGGGGTCACCCATGCAATCGATGATGACGGCGTCGGCGCCCGACCGCTCCGCGGCGATCGCTTCGGCGACGATCCCTGGCACCGCCATCGCCTCGTCGAATTCGCACTCGATCGAAGCCGGACCCGCCGAGATCAGGGACTGGGTGATGGAAAGGCCGTTTCCGTTCAGATCGGCAACGTCGTCGAGCGTGCGAATTCCTTCGGTGACGATCGGCGTGACGAGATGGATACGCATCAGATCATGTCCTTGCTAAGGCTGGCGATGGGGCGATAGGATTCGGTGAGACCGAAACAGGCCGGCCCAACCACCTCGAGCGCACGCGGCGTAGTGAGGAGCGGTGGCGCGCTGCAGCCGACGACCGCAACGCGCTGCCCATAGGCGAGCCGTTCGGTGGGAATGGCATGGGCCGTTTCGGCATCGACGATCGTCACCAGGTCCGGCACGATGCAGCGTAACCGGCCATCGACCGTGACAATCAGATTTTCGTTCTGGAACTTCAGCTCCGCTTGTTCCGCGCCGGTCATGGCCGAAACCGTGCAACTTCCGAAAACCCAACCCTTGGAGGTATCGCGTTCAAGCGCGGTAATCTTCCCTCGAAAGATCACCTCGGCATCCTTGTAATAGTCATGGCTGCGCAGGGCCGCGACCAGACGATCGATCGGCGAGCGAGCATCGTCGCTGCGCGAGACTGCCTCGCCGATCCCGATCGCACCCGACAGCGTCTTGGGAATGGCAGCGCGGCGCGCCTCCGCCCCGGTCATCGGATAGCAGGACATGCAGACGCTGGCGCCCATCGCGGCCGCAACCGGACGGGCCAGTTCCTCCGCCTTCAGGCCCGTCGTCGTCTGATAGAGGACGCTGTTGCCATGTTCGTCGGCGACCGTCAGCGGCGCGCAGGCGACACCCTCGATATTGAAACTCGTCATCTGCAAGGCCGGGAAAGCCCGCCCCATGCCGTCGCCGTCGACGATGGGCAGCCCGCGCATCGCGGCATAGGCCACCGGCATCATCGAATTGCACCCGCCGATTTCCGCCGAAATGATCGCGGTCGCCTGGCGACCAAGAAATCGTTCGAGCGTTTCAACGGCGCGATGCTGATCCTCGATCGAAAAGAGCTTCTCGATCATCACCGTCGGCGCGCCCATGGCAGCGGCGATGAAGACATTGGCGTCGTCGGACAGTTCATCGAGGGATATCACCCGAACCGGGCCGAATTTGGCGATCGCCTCGCGGCAAAGCAGCGAACCGAGATAAGGGTCGCCGCCGCCGCCGGTACCGAGGAACGAAGAGCCGATGGCGAGATGTTCGATATTCTCGAGCGTGATTTCGGTCGCCATCATCGTCACTCCGCCAAAGCCAGGTCACCGATGGCGCGGCAGACAATGCGCGTCGCTCCTCCGGGTAGATATTGCAGGGGAACCGCCTCGACATTGACGATTCTGATACTGTCGGGCGCGGCACCGGCGCTGATCGCCTGTGCGCGGGCCTGCGCCTCTGCATCGGCAATCGCGGCGGAGCGCGCCTCGCCGTCGGGGATGTTATAAATCCGGTCGACTTCGCCGCTGACCTGGCCAATGGCGGCACCGATGGCGTTGGCAACCCCCGCATGATCGGGTCGCAGCATTTCGGACACGCCGCGGGGCGTATCGGATACGAGGACGGCGCCGCCGCCGACCAGGATCATCGGAATGTCCCGCGGCGAGGTTTTCATTCGGTCGATGGCGTCGTCGACCAGCGCGGCGATCGCGCGCGCTGCCCCGGCGACTACATCTTCCGGCATGCCCGTCACGAGCGCGGGATCGCCGAATGCGGCCTGTCCTCGGGCGACTGCGATGTCACTGGCCGTCAGCGTGCCCCCGCCAAAGATCAAACCTTCGCTGTGCAGACGAAAGCCGACCGAATCGGGGCCTACCGAAACGCCCTGCGCGCCCGAGCGGACACGGCTGCCGCCACCTAGGCCGATCGACAGGATATCGGGCATTCGGAAATTGGTTCGGACCCCGCCCACATCGACGTGAACGGTCGACTGCCGCGGAAAGCCATCGATCAGAACGCCTAGATCGGAAGTGGTGCCCCCGATGTCGACCACGATGGCCTCACTTGCGCCCGTCAGCCACGCGGCGCCGCGAAGGCTGTTGGTGGGACCGGCTGCAAAGGTCAGCACCGGGTAACGCTGCATATGGGGGGCGCTCATCAGCGTGCCGTCATTCTGGCTGACGTAGAAGGGCGCCGAAATGCCGAGATCCTGCAACGCGCGTTCAAAGGCTGTCGTGATCGTCAACGCCAGCGGCCGCAGACTGGCATTCATGATCGCAGCATTCTCGCGCTCAAGCAATCCAACGCGCCCCAGTTCCGAGGAGAGTGAAACCTCGATTTCGGGCGCGTGCTGGGAAACCAGCGCTGCGATGCGCTCCTCATGAGCGGGATTGAGCTGGCTGAAGATGCACGAAACCGCGATTTGCCTGATACCTGCGGCACGGGCTTCGTCGATGACATCGACAATCGCCGCTTCGTCCAATGGAGAAATCTCTCTGCCGTCGAACTCATAACCGCCGGCCACCATTTTCGAGCCGCCGCAAAGCATCGGTTTCAGATCGTCGGGCCACGAACTGAACGGCGGTATCCCGCGCCCGGCAGGGAAGCCCGCGCGAATGGCGAAGACGGGGACAAGCTCGCGGCGCTGGATGAAGGCGTTGGTAAAATGGGTGGTGCCGATCATCACTGCATCGATCGCGTCCGGTCCGACGCCGCAGGTATCGATCAAGGCGCCAATGGCGTCGGAAATGCCCGAGCTGACATCGGCGCGGGTCGGCCGCTTTACGGCGCCCAGAACGGACTTCCCTGCCAGCAGCACGGCATCCGTATTTGTCCCGCCGACATCCACACCTATGCGCATCCACACCCTCCGCTCGATTTCGGCAAAGCTTTCCGCACGGAGAATGAATGGCTCAAGAGCGTCGTTGAGTAGGTTTTATATCCTACCTAGTAGTCGCAGCGAACGAGGATCTGGGTGAACCTACCGAAATGTGGAGGTATCGGCGTCCAGGTCGAGCTTCCGTGCGGCGGCGACGGCCGACGCGCGATCATGAACGCCCATCTTCTTGAAGATATTCTTGAGGTGAAAGCGCACGCCATGTTCCGACAAGCCGAGCTGGCGGGCCAGTTGCTTGTCCGACCCGCCGGCCTCCAATGTTCGCAAAACCTCAATTTCGCGCCGGGACAGCTTTCCGCTGGCGATGCTGTCTCGTTCTTGCAGGCGATTGACCAACCTGGCGACAAAGCCTCGCTCAGCCTCGCTCAGGGTATCATCGTCTATCAAGGCGCGGATCATCGGCGCGAACCTGCGGCCCGCGATCTCTCTAAAAATCTGTCGCATGCCGCTCGCGGTGCCGATGACGACAGCAGCGCGCAGCGCGGTATTGGCGCGGCTGGTTTCGCCCTCCGCACTGGCTAAGGCAAACATAACGAGAAGATAGCGGAGCCGGGAGCGTTGCAATCCCCGAGCCTCGGCCTCCGATATCGCTTCATCGAGCAAGGCCCAGGCTTCGGCGATGTTCTGATCGAAATAGCAGGCATAGGCGCGCGCAATCGTGAAGACTTCAAGCTCCTGCCAGCTCGCCGTCGCCCCGGCCCGGGGAATGGTCCAATGGGCGGGCGTCGCCACGTCGGCTCCATGCAGCCGGGCCTCACCAGCAGCGCACAGTCCCAGCGCGACGATCAGATCGCCGACGCGGGGCAAGCCCTGCGCCCGTAATTTGCGCGCCTCGTCCTCTACCGCCACGATTGCAGGCCCGATGCCGTGGTCGGTGATATTGACGCGGATCATCACTTCATAGGCTGCAAAATATATGTCGAACCAGGCTTCAGCCTCGGGCATGCGGTTCGCCGATTTGCGTAACGAGTTGCGGGCGCTCGACAGTTGCCCCGATTCGAATTCGATCGACGCATTCAGTGCCGCGATCACCGTTTCGACGCCGACATCATGCGCGAACTCCTGCTGCCACCGGCGCCGCGCATCGGTCACGCAGGTCCTCGCCTGCTTCAACCTTCCCTGGGCGAGGTTAATCGCCGCTTCGTGCATCTGCAGAAACATCAGATTGTAACGCGACCCCGCCTTTTCGGCGTGCGCGCGCGCGTCGATCAAATTGGCTATCGCTGTGTCAAACCGCGCGCGCTGACAGTTCAATATGGCCGAAAGCGTCGCAAGGAAGGTGCGCATCGCCGCATCGTCGGCCTGTTCGTCGATAATCCGCTTCAAAAGCTCGAGGTCACCCGTCCGTTCCAGCGAACAGCCATAGACCAGCAAGGTCACGCGCACGAGTTCGACGTCGACACTCAAGGGATGCGCGGCGCCCATATCCCGAGCCAGCGTTTCGAATAGGTCTTGGGCAACATGGATGCGGCCGGATTTCAGATGAACGATGCACTCGATCATCTTCAGTACCGCCGACTCCGCGATGTTGTCGGCGCTCGAATTGTCGAGCAGGCACTTCAGAACCGAAAAGCCGTGGACAATCCATATCCGCAGCGCGCCGTGCTCGCGGGCATAAGTGCGGATACGAGCGGAATCGCCCGCCATTCTGGCCAGAACGGCCGCCTCGCCGAGCCGCCCCTTCGCAGAACAGCGATCCGCCATGACAACCAGACCATCGGCCCGGCTGCGGCCATCGGACACTGCCACCGCATCGCGTAGCCAGATTCGCATTGCCCGCTGCAATTGGAATTGCCCGCCGTGCCGATCGACGAGGCCCCTCAATCGGAAAGCGATCTCCGCGATGATCTGGCCGTCGCTCCGCTGGCCGGCAATGCCCGAGAGGATGTCGGTATCGACCGTTTCGAGCATGCTCGCATGGACGAGAGCCGTCAGCTCCTCGGGAGCGAGCAGCGGCAAAATGTCTTGGGCTATAAAATCACCGAGGCGGCTTTCCCTCACAATATCCAGGTCGCTGAGCCCTTCGCAATGGCCCCTTGTCGACGCCGACCATGCGCACAGCAAATCCAGCGCGATCGGCCAGTTCCCGGCGAGGTCACGGATGCGGCCGCGGCTTTTTGCCGGGATCATCGCCTGCGTGACTTCGGCAATTTCCTGCGGTCGCAGGCGCAAGGCGTTGGCGTCGAGAACGTCGATGGCTTGCCGCGCGTCCATTCGCGACAGCGGAAAATCACCGGCCTGGCTCATCGAGACGATCACCCTTTGGCCGGAGTTGGAGGAACTTGTCCGTTCGAGCGCCAGGCCGAGCCATCGACCATCGGCAGCGTCGACATCGTCGATCACGATAACCTGCCTCGCGTCGGTCAATACCGCATCTGCGGCGGCCCGCGGGTTGGCTTCATGTTCCAACAGGCCGAATAGTCTGATGGGATACCCGCTGTTGGCTGCGATTTTCTGTGCGGCGGCCTGCGCCAGCCGCGACTTGTGAAATCCAGGTGGCGCGAAAAGCACGACGGTGCCTCGCCCGGCCACAATCCGATCAACCAGCCGGTCGTGATTTCCCTCCGCCATTCGAACCCCGATCATCACCAGTTCGATTATGTCGATTGAACTGCTACTACCAAGTAGGACGATGGGGCAAGCGGATGCCCAACAATCAGTCAGGGCAGTGAGCGGACTAAGCGACTCTACCGGTCGCGTATCGATCGAGCATGGCGTTTTGACCGCGTCCGGCAGCGGTGCTTTGCTGCGCGAGGCTCCCTGATCGGCCCACTTCCTCGAGCCGCTTCTGGGCTCGCCGCATCCCTGCGGCGCTTCCCCGGCGGGCAGCTATGCTCTGGATCATACGCGCTTTGAGCGCCCCGAAGGCCGGCCTGTTACCGCGCGCAATTCAGGCTTCTAAAATGGATGGAATTGGGTGGAGATTTGATCGTCGATTGCAAGACCGTAACCGTCCGATAGCTACCGCGGCTGACGCTTGAGGCGTGCGGCGAGTTTGGGATCGTCGACGATGTTATCGAGGAACCGGTGCCATGTGTCAACGGCGGAGCAAAAACCGGCCACGGGGCGGCGCAAAAGCAGGCCACTTTCTTGCGCGCTTGAGCCCGCCGGGAGGGCGTAGCCCGAGCGGCGGGCTCAAGCGCGCGTTGCGGTTTTCTATGG
>Ga0180220_1000657_pt1 | contig 33786 bp, 28 predicted proteins | sample eDN5th37CBELigBY_FD_151335 | JGI IMG/M metagenome (GOLD analysis project Ga0180220, IMG submission 151335) | Enriched backyard soil microbial communities from Emeryville, California, USA - eDNA 5th pass 37_C BE-Lig BY (version 2) (version 2) | ecosystem: Environmental > Terrestrial > Soil >... | reverse complement strand
GACCTTGCACCCTCCCCCTTAAGCTCAAGCGACTCCGAGCTGCTGCAGTGGATGAAGAAGCATGGGGTCCGTCCGGGCGAATATTACCTGGTCATCGGAAGATTCGTGCCTGAAAACAATTACGAGCTCATCATCAGGGAATTTATGCAATCGGACACGGACAAGGAACTGGTCATCATCACCAACGTTGAACAAAACGCGTATTACGGGGAGCTGCTCCGGAAATGCCGGTTCGACCGGGATGCCCGCATTAAATTCGTGGGAACGGTGTACCGGGAACCGCTGTTGAAAAAAATCAGGGAGCTGGCATACGGCTACTTGCACGGACATGAAGTCGGGGGAACCAATCCGTCCCTGCTCGAAGCGCTGGCCGCCACGAAGCTGAACCTGCTGTACGACGTCGTATTTAACCGTGAGGTAGGAGGGGACGGAGCGCTGTATTTTTCAGGCGAACCGGGCTCCTTGGCTGCGCGTATTCGGGAACTCGACCGTCTTGACGCCGCGGAGGCCGCGAATCTGGGAAGCAAGGCCAAAGCCCGGATTGCCGAAGAATACGCATGGGAGAAGATCGTCGGTTCGTATGAACGATTATTCCGGTCCCATGGCCTTTTCAGGGATGCGTCTCTATTGCCGGAGATATCGGGGAGACCGCATCGAAAAACGAGCGAAACCATAAAGAAAGGATGGCGTATCCATGGCAAAAACGATGATCGGCCTCGTGAAAGAGCATCGCGCTCCCGGAGCCGTACTTAAAGAGATCCCCGTCCCCGCCATCGGTCCGGACGAGGTACTCGTGAAGGTCAAGGCAAGCTCGATCTGCGGCACGGACGTACATATTTACAACTGGGACGCATGGGCGCAAAAGTCGGTCGCGACCGGAAACGTATTCGGCCATGAATTTGCAGGCATCGTCGTCGAAACCGGGGGGCTGGTGGAAGGGGTGCGGATCGGGGATCACGTCTCCGCCGAAGGCCATATGGCATGCGGGACCTGCAAAGCTTGCCGTACCGGCAACAAACATGTGTGCAGCCGTACGCGCAGTTTTGGGATTACGGTCCCGGGATGTTTTGCGGAGTATGCGGCCGTCAAGGGGGATAACATCATTCGCAACGACCCGGAAATGCCCTTTGAGCTGGCCAGCCTGCAGGATCCTTTGGGCAACGCCGTTCACGCGGTGCTGGCCGGCGAAATCGTCGGAAAATCGGTGCTGATCGTCGGAGCCGGGTTGATCGGGCTGATGGCCATCACCGTCGCAAAAGCTTGCGGGGCCGGACTGATCATCGCGGCGGACGTTCATCCCTACCGTCTCCAAAAAGCCCGGGAGATGGGGGCGGACGTCGTCGTGGACAGCGCGGGGACATGCCTCCCGCAAAGGGTTCGCGAGGTTACGGAGGGCGAAGGGGCCGAGGTCGTGCTGGAGATGTCGGGACATCCGCAGGGCATTCGGGACGGCTTTGAAGCGGCGGCCCGTGCCGCACGCGTATCGATGCTTGGCATTCCCAGCCTTGAAGTGGGGATGGATCTGGGACAAATTATCTTTAAAGGACTGCGGGTCGAAGGGATTACCGGGCGCCGCATGGATGAAACGTGGCATCAGATGAAAGGGCTTTTGCGAAAGGGCAAAATTGGATTGGATCAGATGGTGACCCATACCTGCTCGCTCGATCGTTTTGAGGAAGCTTTTGCACTGATGAACAGCGGTTATTGCGGTAAAATCGTATTTATGAATGAACGGACGAACCATTTTGAAGCCGTGGAGACCGCGCGCTTTCCGATTCTTCTTCATACGACATGAAAAAAGGCAGGAGCAGATGCAACGGACGTTGTACGTCCCGTTCCCTGCTCCCTGCCTTCGACGTTTAATTAATACACCCGGTGGATGATATCCTCGAAACCGGGTTCCTCCATATGAATGTCCGCCACCTCGCCCCAGCCGCTAACGGTGCGCAAAATGTCCATGGCGTTCGCTTGCTGCCGGTTCGCTTCGATCAGCACCTCGCTGCCGCTCGCTTCGATGATTCGAAACGGCCCTTCGGTGTCCAGGTTCAGCTGAAGCGGCAATCCGGCGCTTTCCGGAACCGGCAGACGGTAGCCTCCCCGGAAGACGATTCGGATGACGGTCGGGAGCCCGATTTTATCCCGCAATTGCGCAATCGTTCCCTCGTAGCTGAGTTCCCCGTGATTGATGACCATCACCCGCTGGCATAGCTGTTCGATGTCGTCCATGTCGTGGGTCGTCAGCAAAATCGTTTTTCCGAATTCGCCGTTCAGCGTTTTCAAAAATTCGCGGATGCTCCGTTTGGCGGTCACGTCGAGGCCGATCGTCGGCTCGTCCAGGAACAAAACTTCCGGATCGTGCAGCAGCGAGGCGGCGATATCGGCGCGCATCCGCTGCCCCAGCGACAGCTTGCGAACCGGCGTCTCCCAAAACTCCTTCAGATCCAGCAGTTCGCCGAGCTTCCCGAGCCGCTTTTCCTTCACGGAAGGGGCGACTTTGTACATATGGGCCAAAATATCGTAGGAATCCTTCACGGGCAAATCCCACCACAGCTGGCTGCGCTGCCCGAACACGACGCCGAGCTTTTGGGCCACCTGCCGCCTGTGCTTATGGGGATCTGCCCCGTTGATTTTGACCTCGCCCGAGGAAGGGTGAAGAATGCCCGTCAGCATTTTGATCGTCGTCGATTTGCCGGCTCCGTTCGGGCCGATATACCCGACGAAATCCCCTTTTTGGATCGTAAAGCTGATATCCTTTACCGCCTCCTTGAGACGATATTCCCTCGTAAACAACGTGCGGAGTCCGGCGAAACGGCCTTCCTTCACGACCGGCGTCCGGAACTGTTTGCGCAGTCCGCATACTTCAATCATTGCTCCCATGATCAGATCTCCTTTTCCCTAGCTTCCCGTGCTTTGATAACGAGAAAGTCCGAACTTCCAAAACTTCAATGCCAGCCCCAATGCGAGGACGGCAAGCAGCGCGATGGCCAACATCAGCCAGGCCCCGTATTCTCCCCGTAAAATGAACAAGGAGGGGACATAGTTGACAAAACCGACGGGAATGGCGACAAGCAGGAAAGAACGAAGCCAGGGCGGGTACAGCACAAGCGGGTAGCGTGCCGCCGTTTGCGAGGCGTCTTCCGTCAGCGTCTGCAGCTCGTTGATCCGCGTCATCCAGAAGCCGACCGTAGCGGTCGCAAGCCCGATCGCGAACAGGATCACGGCGCCGGTAACGATCGCCAGCAGGGTATACGGCACGGCCGTCCATGTAATCTGCCCCGCAGACATCAAGCCGTGCAGCGACCAGTACAGGACGGCCCCCCCCTTGTAGGATCTCGGCAGGCATCAGCCGGACGTTTTGGCTCATCAAGGCAAGCAGGATCGGCACCGGCCGGGTCAACAGCTGGTCAAGCTCGCCTGTCGTCAAATACTTTTCCAAATGGTGAACGTCGTTGGCAAAAGCGCGGTACAACGTTTTGGACAACGTCATGACGGCAAAAAGATAACCGACTTCGTGAAGAGACCATCCCTTGACGGCCCCGAATTTGTTCAATATGATGGCGATCATCAGAAATTCCGCGATTTGGATAAGGGCGGCCAGGAGGGTGCCCAGCATGAAGTTCATTCTGTACTGCATCCGGCTTCGGATGCTGGAACGAATCAAGACGGCATAGAGATCCAGCAAATACTTTACGGTCATCCTCCTTGCACCTCCACTTTCCGCCTGACCGCCGCGGTAACGAGCAGGCAGAGCAGCGTAAGCAGCACGCACCATGCAAACGAACCTGCAAGTATTTGCGGCTGTTCATACCCCATGTAGATGCGCGTCGGAACGTACAGGAGATACGGATAAGGCGACAACCAGCCGACCGTCTGCAGCCAAGACGGCAGCCATTCCACCGGGATCAGAAACCCTGCAAGCAAATTGATGAGCGCATGGTTGACCCAGAACAGCCAGCTTGATTCCGTAGTCCATAGCGAGGTCGCGCCGATCATGTAATTGATGCAGATCGACATATAGCTCGCAGCCGCGAGGGCGACGACCGCAAACAGGATCGTGTCCGGACGGCTTGGCAGCGAAAGCTTGAAGGCAAGCATGTACAGCAGATAAATGGGGACGGATTTATAAACGAACTGATAAGCGATCTGTCCCCATTCCCTGGACATGCACATGACAAACAAATGGACAGGCCGCATTAAATCGAGAGAGATTTGGCCTGTCCTGACCGCTTGCGGAATGCCGAGCCCGTTGCTCACGAAACCGGACACCCACAGCGATGCCTGATTAAAAGCAATGTAGCCGACCATGCCGTGCACGCCGTATTCGCCGAGCGAGTGGTCCTGTCCGATCCCGATCCAGATGCAGGCGTACAGATAGCCGAAGAGAGCGCTTGCGACATTGTGCAGCATGTGCGCTCCCCGGTAATGCAAATTGCGGGCGTACGCTTTTGAAGCCAAAGTGAAATAGAGCATTGAACACCTCCGATAAGTTTTGTGGCGACGTAAACCGTCAACTTCAGTCAAGGCGTAACGAGTGAGAAGGACTCCATCATACCAAAATCTGGTTGACGGCGCAATCCAAATTTTCGAAGGTAATTTCAATGCTTTTTCGGATGGCTGTTATGAGACGGAAGCCAGCTGTGCTTTGGCGTTTTGCAGGATACCGCCGATTTGGTTTTCGAGCGAGAGGACTTTCTGCTTCCGATCCTGGATTTGGCGGAGCTGGGAGACCAAGGTATCCAGCGTATTGCGGATTTGTTTTCCGCTTCCTCCCTTGACGGATTGGGTTACGTTTCGCCACATCGGGCTTACGTTTTTGTTCAGGCTGCCGGCCGTGCTTTTTTCGGCTTTGATCCGGATGCGGAGCGGGTCGGCCTGCGCCAGGATGGCCCGGATTTTTTTCTGCGCGGCTGTACGTTTCGTTTTGGCGGCGGAAAGCGCCTGCTCCTTGTTTTTGATGTCCGCTTTGGCGATTTGCACCGCGATTTTCATCGTGTCGGCTTGGGCTTTCAGCGCGGCGGACAGCTGCTTGTTTTTGAGCTTGCTTGCCGTTTTGATCTGCTGGTTGAGCGAGGCGTACATCGAATACAAAGGCTTGTATTTGTCTTTCGCCTGCTTGACCGCCGCATCCAGTTTGGCGATTTTGTCCGCGTCGATCGTTTTGACCTGCTTGGTCAGGTTCGATTTCGTTTCTTCGTTTTTGTAATGCTGCGCGTTGATGCTCTGGTCGGCTTGGCGCAGCTGATCCTGCAGGCCCGTAAACGTTCGGTATAGCGAAGACAGCTCGCCGCGAAGGGCGGCGTCCGCGGCGGTGGCTCGGTCGACCGCCTTTTGCTGGGACGGGGACCACTGCATGGAAGCCGCGGCTTCCGCCAAGCGGGAATCGGGCGTTGACAAAGCGATCAGAAGGGACAACAGAACGACAGCCAGGTTTCGAACAGCTTTCATATCACATTCTCCTTTACGATAAAATGGGATGAGCGGCGGAGGCAAAGGATTAGCCATAGAGATACAAAAAAGCACCCGCAAAAAAAGGCATGACTGCCTTTTCTTACGAGTGCTTCAACGTAAGCCGTTCATCGAATGAAATTTCTATTACTATAAATTATATTCCTGAAAATGTCAACAACGAAACATATGTACGTGAATATTTATTCTGCTCAGACAAAAAAAGTACACAAACAAAAACAAAACAACATTTATCTTTTTGCTTGTGTTGACTTGATAAACCTCCGGGAGTACGATGTAGGTGAAAATTCAGAAATGAAGATAAAGGAGAGGCTTACCGTGAGCACGACAATCATAGCGCCGAACGGGCATCAACTTCCGGCAGCCGGGATCCCGGCGGTCCGGGAAATGGCAGAGATGGCGTACCATATGTGGACACTCGGCTGGGACGAGCGAAATGGAGGAAATATAAGCCGCATATTGGAGGAGGCGGAGGTCGCCCCGTATATAAATCTTCACCGCCGCGGCCGGGCGATCGCGTTATCGTTTCCGGTCCCCGAGCTTGCAGGGAAGCTGTTCCTGGTGACCGGCTCCGGCAAATACTTCAGGAACATCGTTTCCGATCCGGCCGGGAGCTTGGGCGTGATACGCGTAAATTCCGACGGGGAGCATGTCGAAGTACTGTGGGGGTTCGAAGGAATGGCGCTGCCGACCAGCGAGCTGGCTTCGCATTTTATGAGCCATATCGAACGATTGAAAACCGATCCTGCCCATCGGGTCGTCATGCATACGCACGCCACGAACGTGATCGCCATGACCTTTGTGCATGATTTGAATGAGAAAAAAATCACAAAGACACTTTGGAAGATGTGCACCGAATGTATCGTCGTTTTTCCCGAAGGCGTCGGCGTATTGCCTTGGATGGTTCCGGGCGGAGCGGAAATCGGCCGGAAAACGGCGGATAAGATGCGGGAGGTTCGCGTCGTCGTTTGGCCCCATCACGGCATTTTCGGCACCGGCTCCACGATGGATGAAGTTTTTGGCCTGATCGAGACGGTGGAAAAAGCGGCCCAAATCTATATGCTTGCCGCAAACCACGGCATGAAGCAGGCGATCACGGACCGCGAGTTGGCGGACCTCGCCCAAGCTTTCGGCGTAAGTCCCGCCGAGGGCATTCTTGACTCATAACCTTGGCCGATGATTGGCCGCTTGAGGGGGCTGCTTCGTAAACGGGGCGCTCAATGAACGTTTGAAACCGTTATCCGCTGCGATCCTTGACCCTAAAATAACGGCATGCAGCTGATCGTGGGGTTTTCCATGATCGCCGTGATTTTAACGTTCGGGATAAAAAGTTTGGGGTCGAAGCTTAAAGGAAGCCGTTAGCGGATTTCATATGCGACAAGAAGCCATCCAATCCAGGCAGGAAGCGGGTGGTTTTTTGGCATTTTAATCCATATTCCAGCTGAAATTGGCGGCAAAGTCCATAAAAAGGGTATATTTAATGAGGGGAGGATTCGACTTGATTCTTTGAGAAGCGTCGACAGACGTATGAACATAGCGGAAGCGTAGAACGGTTTTCGAAGATATTCAATCTTCGCTTTGAAAGGAGAGACTGACGGATGTATATCCAGAAAATGTATATTAATGGGGAATGGAAAGGCTGCAAGGCGGAAATGGAGGTCCGGAATCCGGCGACGCTCGAAGTCATCGGTTCGATTCCGCGAGGCGGCGCGGTCGAAGCCCGCCAGGCGGCGGACGCGGCTTACGCGGCGCTGGGTCCCTGGTCGTCCCGGACGGCGAGCGAACGCGCGGAGCTGTTGACGAAATGGCATGCGTTGATCGAAGCGCACACGCAGGAGCTTGCCGAAATCATGACGACGGAGCAGGGGAAACCGCTCAAGGAAGCGGCAGGGGAAATCGCGTACGCGAACAGCTTCGTTTCCTGGTATGCCGAAGAGGGCAAACGGGTATACGGGCAGACGATCCCGGCTACTTCCCCGAAGAAAAGGATTTGGGTGCATAAGCAGCCGGTCGGCGTCATCGCGGCGATTACCCCATGGAATTTCCCGGCTTCAATGATTACGCGCAAGGTCGCCCCGGCACTCGCCGCAGGATGCACGGTCGTGCTTAAGCCGTCGGAGGAAACGCCGTTTACGGCTTTAAAGCTGGCCCAGCTTGCGGAACAAGCGGGCATTCCCGCGGGCGTATTGAACGTCGTGACCGGGGATGCGGCTCCGATTGCCGAGGCGTGGCAGGAGGACGAACGCGTCCGGAAAATTTCGTTCACGGGATCGACGGCGGTCGGGAAAACGCTGATGCGCGGCGCGGCCGACACGGTAAAAAAAATATCGCTCGAGCTGGGCGGACACGCGCCGTTTATCGTGACGGCGAGTGCCGATCTGAACAAAGCGGTGGAGGGACTGATCGATTCCAAATTCCGCAACGGCGGACAAACCTGCGTGTGCACGAACCGGGTATACGTGGAGGAGTCGATCGCCGAGGAATTCGCAAAACGGGCGGCAGAGCGCGCGTCCAAGCTGAAGGTCGGAAACGGCATGGAGGAAGGCGTGGACATCGGTCCGCTGATCAATGCCAAAGCCGTCGAAAAAGTAAAACGCCAGATCGAAGACGCGAAATCCAAGGGCGGCCGGATTTTGGCCGGCGGAGACGTTCCTGAGGGCGTGAAAGGCTATTTCATGAAGCCGACGGTCCTGGCGGATGCTACCGACGAGATGGAATGCATGAACGAGGAAACGTTCGGCCCGCTGGCGCCGATCACTTCCTTCCGCACGCTGGAGGAGGCGGTCGAACGCGCCAACCGCAGCCCGTACGGACTTGCGGCATACGTATTCACGGAGCAAATCAAGGAAGCGCTGTATGCCGCGGAAGCGCTGGAATACGGGATCGTCGGCGTCAATGATCCGCTTCCTTCCACGGCGCAGGCGCCTTTTGGAGGTTTCAAGCAAAGCGGACTGGGACGCGAGGGCGGCCATTTCGGCATCGAGGAATACTTGGAGATCAAGTATATTTCTTTGGGGCTGTGAATACGCGATCCCCGAAAAACGGGCAGCTTCATAAATTCTACACATGTTTGGCATATACTTGGCTCAGGACTTGCGATAAAACCCCGGCAGCGTTTCATTTCCGAGAGTGTATCCGGGTGCTGCCGGCAATCGCTTAGAGGAGCGAAAAAACGCAATGAGAAGATGGAACCGGATCGACATCAAGCTTGGCGCCGTCATGCTTGGCATGTTTTTCGTCGTGCTGCTGCTTTTGGGCATCGTCACGGGCAGCCTGTTTACCAAGTATACGACGAGACAAAGCCATCATGAGGCGGAGGAGCTGGCGGCCCACGTCGTTCACATGCTGCAAAAGCAATCGTATGCCGCCGACGACCTGATCGGCACGATGGCCGAATTTTCGAACGTGGATATTTTTATGCTGCGGAGGGACGGTACGTTTTCGGAGCGGGACACGGCGTTGATCCGGCAGCGCCGTTACCCGGACGGCATTTGGAACCGGTCAAGCCTGCTGGCTTCGCATCAGGTGGAAACGGAATTTGCCGCAGGCGGAAAATGGCTGCTGCTGCACGGCAAACCGATGATCGACGAAAACGGCCGGTTCATCGGAGGCGTGTACGTGATCAGCTCGCTGGAGGCGATGAAGCAGTCGATCCGCTCCATCCGGATGATGATCGTCCTGACGGGAGCAGGCGCACTGGTTTTGACGCTTGGGCTTGTCTTCGTGTTGTCCAGGAAGCTGTCTCATCCCCTGCTGCAGATCGAAAAGGCAACGCGCCGGATCGCGCGCGGGGAACTTGAAACCCGGATGCCGGTCACAAGAAAGGACGAAATCGGGTCGCTGGCCTCTGCGATCAACGATTTGGCGGGGGAATTGCAGCGATACAGGGATACGAGAAACGAGTTTTTTGCGAACATTTCCCATGAGCTCCGTACGCCGGTCACATACCTGGAGGGATATGCCGACGTGCTTTCGAAAGGACTTGTCCCGGACGGAGAGGAACAAAGAAAAACGCTGGGCATTATCTCCCAGGAAGCACGGCGCCTGATGGTATTGATCCGCGAGCTTTTTGACCTGGCGAAAATGGAGGAAGGACGGATCGATCTCTGCCCCGATCGCGTGGACTTAAACGAACTTTTGGACAAAAGCGCGCTTAAAGTCAAGCTTCGGGCGGAAAGCAAAGGCGTCGGCATTCGAGTCCGTCACCCCGATAAGAAACAGTACGTCTGGGCCGACGGCAACCGGATGGAACAAATTTTAATGAATTTGCTGGATAATGCCGTTTCCTTTACGACCGAAGGCGAGATTACGCTGAGTGCCGCGAGGGTAGGGGATCGGTTCAACATCGAAGTGGCGGATACCGGGCCCGGCATTCCGACGGAAGAGCTGCCCTACGTCTTCGAACGTTTTTACCGGGTCGAAAAGTCGCGTTCCCGGCAGCACGGCGGAAGCGGACTCGGTCTCTCCATCGTGAAAAAATTGGTGGAACTTCAGGGCGGAACGGTCGAGGTTCGGAGTTGGCCTGGAAAAGGAACCTCTTTTATTCTCACGTTCCCGGCCGGGGATGCCGCTGAAGGGAAAGGAAGCGGGAATGGGCAAGGATCAGGTTTTGATCGTTGACGACGAATGGAATATGCGCAACCTGCTCCGCATTTATTTGCTGCAGGCGGGGTTCGGCGTCAGGGAAGCCGCGAGCGGAAGGAAAGCGCTGGACTTGCTGCGCGCCAGCGCATTCGATGCCGTCGTCCTGGACATCATGATGCCCGACATGGACGGATGGCAGGTATGCGAGAAGCTGCGGGCTTTTTCCATGGCCCCGGTCCTGATGCTGAGCGCGCGTTCCGATACGAAAGACATCGTGAAAGGGCTGAAAATCGGCGCGGACGATTATTTGCCTAAGCCCTTTCAGCCGGAAGAATTGACGGAAAGGCTGCGGGCCTTGATCCGCAGATCGCGTCAGACCCGGCTTATGGCCGGACATGTGCGAAAGCTGGAGATGCCCGGGCTGACGATCTACCCCGAAGGCAGGGAAGTGCTCATACAGCGGACGCCGCTGGATTTGACGCAAAAGGAATTCGACATTTTGCTGCTGCTGGCGGAAAACGAACATCGGGTCTATTCGCGCGACATGCTGATCGAAAACGTGTGGGGAAGCGATTATGCCGGGGATTCCCGGGTCGTCGACACCCATGTCAAAAATATCCGCGAAAAGGTCCAGCGAGCCGGACTTTCTTACACTCCGATCCTGACGGTTTGGGGAGTCGGATATCGATGGAGCCGGGGCTGACGGACCCGGCTTTAGGTTCTCGGCATCGACGCGCAAAAAAACAGACACCACAGAAAAACGGATACGCCAAGGCGTATCCGTTTTTGATTTGCGCATTATTTGCTGCTGGTGCTGTCTTTGCTGGAAGTTTCGGCGTCTTTTTTCTGCGCCTCTTCCAGGCTGTTCGTGATTTTGGCTTTTGCCTTGATGTCGGCAAGCCAAGTCGGAGCTTTCTGCATGAGCTGCTGGAAGATCAGCTGCTCTTTGATGTCCGCTTTTTTCTCGTCGAGCGTCGCAGCATGGGCCGCTTTATAACCTGTTTTCTTGATGATATGGTACCCGGCATCCGTTTTGACGACGCCGCTCAGTTCTCCGTCCTTCAGCTTAAACGCGGCATCTTCGAATTCCTGATACATTTTGCCGCGCGGGAAGTACCCGAGATCGCCGCCTTGATCCTTGGAACCCGGATCCGTCGATTTTTCCTTGGCCAGCTTCGCGAAATCCGCGCCGTTTTTCAGCTGCTTCAGGATATCTTCGGCTTCTTCCTTGGTAGCCACGAGGATATGGGAGGCTTTGACTTCTTCAGGCGTATCGAAGGAAGCTTTGTTTTCTTCGAAATATTTTTTCACGTCTTCGTCGGTGACTTTCACTTCAGGCTCCAGCAGCTTGCGCAGCTTGGCCTGCGTTTCCATCTGCTCGTTGAAGTCTTCTTCGGTCATGCCGCTTTGCATCAACGCGGATTGGAACGTTTGTTCGTCGCCGTATTGTTTTTTGATGAACTCTTTTTCTTTATCGATGTCGGCTTGAGTGACCTTAAGCCCTTTTTTGGAAAGCTCTTGGTTCAGGAGCGTCTCCGAGATCAGGTTGTCCAGCGTCTGCGTGCCGCCAACCTTTACCAAAGCCCCGTACAGCTTGTCCTTCGTAATTTTTTCGCCGTTGACCGATGCGACGGCTTCGCTGCTTCCGCCTTTGGCGAATGGAGGTTTGATCAGAACGACGACCAGAACGATCGCCAGCACCAGGGAAACGACCATCCACAATTTGCTGCTGCCCGAGGCAGGAGCCGGCGTTGGCGGCACGGAACCGGCCTTAGGAGCTGCCGGCGACTTGGCGGTGTTGGCGGAAGCCGGAGTTTCTTTGTCTGTCTTTGCAGGAGCCGGCTTTTCCGCGGCAGGCTTTTCGGAAGACGGTGCATCCTGCCCTTGGTTTACCCCCGATTGCTCTTCAGGTGTGAGGTTTTCTTCATTCAATGTGTCTTTTTCTTTTTCTGACATTAAATCTAACTCCTCCTTTGATATAACAATAACACTTATGCGTATCACTTTACCAGATTCGGGAGCATTTATCCTTAAGAAGAAATAAATTGTGAACGAAAAATTTTAATGGGGTTTTAAGAAAACGGAAAAAAAACATGGCCGTTTTCCGCCAAAAGCGGCGAAATCAGCCATGTTTGCCATTCGCTTATTTTTCCCGTTCGATGGACACCGCATGCGCGATGCCCGGGATTGATTCGTTCTGCTGATAGGTGAGCGGGGATAAAAGGGCGCCGGTTGCGACGACCAAAATCCGGTTCAGCTCCCCGCGGCGCATCCGGTTCAGCAGGTGGCCGTAGGTGACGACCGCGGAACAGGCGCAGCCGCTCGCCCCGGCTTGGACGTTTTGGGTCTTGTAATCGTAAATCATCATGCCGCAATCCGAGTATGTCGTTTGCTCCATCGGAACGTTATGTTTTTTGAACAAATCGCAGGCGATTTCGTAGCCGACCTTCGACAAGTCTCCGGTCACGATCAGGTCGTAATAACCGGGTTCGATCTGAAGATCGCGGAAATGGGCTTCGATCGTATCGACCGCCGCCGGCGCCATCGCCGCCCCCATGTTGAAGGGGTCCGTTATCCCCATATCGACGACGCGGCCGATCGTGGCCGAGGTGATGTACGGCCCGTTCCCTTCCTGTCCGACCACGGCGGCGCCGGCCCCGGTAACGGTAAACTGGGCCGTCGGAGGTTTTTGCGAGCCGTATTCGGTCGGATACCTGAATTGTTTTTCCACGCTGGCGTTATGGCTGCATGTAGCCGCAAGCGTATGTTTCGCTCCGCCGGAATTGACGACGTAAGCGGCAAGAGCCAGGCTTTCCATCGACGTGGAGCAGGCTCCGAAAAGCCCGAGGTAAGGAATCGTTAACGTCCGGGCGGCGAAGCTGCTCGATACGATCTGGTTCATCAGATCGCCGCCGAAATGGAATTGGATCTGTCCTTCGGTCAATCCGGCGTGCTGGATCGCCATTTTGGCCGCTTCCTCCAGAAAGGCCTTCTCGGCTTTCTCCCAGCTGTCCTGCCCGAGGTACAGCTCGCTGTGAACGATATCGAAATCATCCGCGAGAGGGCCTTGTCCCTCAAAGGGACCGACCGTGGTCGCGACGGAAACGATGGAGGGTTTATTTTCAAAAACCCAACTTTGATGGCCTTTCAGCATGAACGGTTCAACCTCCTACTATGTTGGGATCAAAAATGACGTAGGCGATGCCGACGGCGAATGCGGCGACCGTGCCGAACACGATCACGGGGCCGGCAACCTTGAAAATGCTGCCGCCCATGCCGAGCACGATGCCGTCTCTGCGGTATTCGATGGCGGCCGAAGCCATGGCGTTGGCAAAGCCCGTTACCGGCACGGCCGTGCCGGCTCCGGCCCATTGGGCGATTTTATCGTACACCCCGAGGCTTGTCAGAATGACTGAGATCAGGACAAGCACGCCGACGGTCGGGCTCCCGGCTTCCTTGACGCTGAAACCGCCGAGGGATATGAACAGCTGCTGGATGATTTGTCCCAAAAGGCAAATGATGCCGCCGACGAGAAACGCTCTGCACAATTTATTGAAGGCAAATTTGCTCGGCTCGCGGTTTTTGGCTAGGGTTTGATATTCCTGCATCACGGGGGTAAGCTTTTTTTTCTTTTTGCTGACCATAATTTCCGTCCTCCTAACGCGTTAATAACGGCTTGACGTCGGAGATGACCTGTTCGAGCCGGTTTGAGCACTGCCCATACAGCGTCTTGGCCTCCGCGCGGTCCGTGGACAATCCGAACATTTCAAGATCCGCCTGGCATTTTTTCAAAGTAGCATACAGCGTCGCTTTTTGCTGCGGTTCGGGAACCTTGATCTGATCGTCAAACAAATCGACGTACAGCTGCCCGTAAGCATCCACTTGCCCTAAAAATACGTTGTCGAGCGAAACCCCCAATTTTTTCAGTTCCGTATGGACCCACTGCCGGTTCAGCCCCCGCGTCGCAAGCGGTTCATCCATGATGTTGCCGTCGAGAATGACGGTTTGCGGCTCGGCTTCCGGACCGACCTTGATGCCCAGATGCATCGGCGTAAAAGGCTGGTTTTCTTTTTTGAGCAGCACGTTTAATATCCCGTTCGGTTCCATGACGGCAAATTCCACGTCGGCCGCCTTGAAGGCGTTTCTGCTGCGCAGCATTTGCATCAGTTCCTCATTGGTAAGACGCTCTTTTTTGAGGTTGTCCTCCATGATTTTCCCGTCCTTGATCAGGACCCTGCTTTTGCTGTCGATAATGTCCCGTGCCCGTTTGCTTTTCAGCTGCAAAAATTCGATGCCGAGCGATACCAGCACCCACACGCTCAAGGAGATGATTCCCAAATACCAAGTATCCCTGACATTAAGCGAAATCGTTGCCGCCAGATCCCCGATCGTAATCCCGGTAATGTATTCGAAGAAGGAAAGTTGGGAAATCTGCCTCTTGCCGAGCAGCTTGGTTAAACCAAACAATACGACGATCGCAGCCAGGGTGCGGACAATGACCTCGAGCCATTCCGGCATAACATAACCCCCATTTCAGTCTGAATAACCAAATTATTTGCAGCGTTCCTTCATTTTATGAATTTTTTCGATCCATGCAGGTTAGATTATGATTCGTACTTTTTCGTTAAAGGAGGTGAGACCGATATGACAGTAGCTTCCCAGGTTAAAACGACTCTCGCTTCTCTGAAGAGCGCTCAAGCCAGCTTGGAGACATTTGCGCTCAGCACGCAAAACCAAGAGGCCAAAAACCTGTTCACCAATGCCGCTCAGCAAACCCAACAAATCGTGCAGCAGGTGGAGAGCAGAGTCCAGCAGCTCGAAAACGAAGAACCGCAATACAAAGGATTTTAATCCTTCCATGAGAGGATTTTGCAAAAATCCAGAAAGCGACTTTCAATCAGCAGTGTATAGAGCGACCGGTTTAATCCGTCTATATATTGTACCCTGGAGCGTCCGGAATCGAATTTTGCAAAATCCCGATGAAAGAAAGGGTCTGGTTACATATCGGACTTGACCCCAGAACGCAAGCAGCGAGCCGAAGTTCGCTGCTTGTTGTATTTCAGGCGCGGCACGTGCGTGACAAAAGCATCGGGTTTGTGGATAATAATGAAAGGCTGCTGAGCTTATCCAAAAGTTGGGGGGACATTCGAACTATGGCTTTAAGGCGCGAACGGCATCGCAAGCCGCTTATCACCGCGTTTATTTTTGCTGCGTTATTTTTTATCGTTACGATTATGATCACGACCGATCATATCGCTTGGTTCGACGACGCGGTCATTCGGGCCGTGCAGGGGATGGAAAACGAAAGCTTGACCTCCGTCATGAAATTTTTCACCTTCATCGGTTCCTCGCTTATGGCTGTCATTCTTTCCGTTTTGGCTTTCTTTTTTCTGATGGTCGTCCTGAAACACCGGAGCGAGCTGATCATGTTTTTGGTTGCGGTGGGCGGTTCCGAGGTATGGAACCTGCTGTTAAAACATATCATTCAGCGTGCCCGGCCGAATACGCATCGATTGATCGAAATTACCGGCTACAGTTTCCCGAGCGGCCATTCCATGGCTGCATTTTCGCTGTACGGCGCTTTCGCTTTTTTGGTATGGAGGCATATCCCTTTCCTTGCCGGAAGAATCGCCATGATGGCGGCCGGGATCGCTTTGACGCTCATGATCGGCATCAGCCGGATCTATTTGGGCGTTCATTACCCGAGCGACGTGCTTGGGGGATATTTGGCGAGCGCGGCTTGGCTGATGACATCCATTGCCCTGTTCGAAAAATATTGGAGGAGTCCACGAAACTTGCATGGCAAGCCGAGGCTCGCGTAATATGGAGACATAAGAGATATTTGCAAACGAAACGCATGGGGAGAAACTTTAAAGATAAAAGGAGAATGATTGCAAAGCAATGACGTCAATCAAAGAAGTGTTGCAGCTTCCTGCCGTAAAACGAGGCATGGTACTCATTTTGCTCATCCTGTTTTTGTACGTGTTTCGGAGCATGATGAACCTGATCCTGATCACCTTCATCCTTACATATCTCGTGAACCGGGTGCATTCTTCCGTTACCCGCCGGTACACGAACCGGATGGGCATCAGCAAAAAAATCGCGCTCATCCTGATCTACGTGCTGTTTGTGGCCGCCTTGTCGATCGGGGCCTACATGTATGCGCCCAAGCTGATCGCGGAGCTTAACGGCTTGATCAACCAGGTCATTTATTTTTACAGCAATCCGTTAGTCCTAACGAACAACGAGGTCATGAATTATATTTTGGACTACATCCACAAAATCGATATCGCCGCCTACATTAAACAGGGTTTCGATATCGCGTCCAGCACGATCTCCAACATCGGAAAGTTCAGCTTGAATTTGGCGCTGGCCATCATTATGAGTTTGTTTTTTATGCTGGAAAAAGAGAAAGTGACGAATTTCACGGCAAAATTCAGAACAAGCAAATTATCCTATGTATACGATGAACTGGCCTACTTCGGGAAAAAATTCACCGATTCGTTCGGCAAGGTGATCGAAGTCCAATTTCTGATCTCGGTCATCAACGCGCTCTTTTCGACGCTGTTTTTATGGATCATGGGGTTTCCGAACCTGTTTGCGCTCGGGATCATGATCTTCCTGCTGGGACTCATTCCGGTCATGGGCGTAATCGTGTCGCTGGTTCCGCTCTGCGCGATCGCTTTCAGCATCGGCGGCATTCCGAAGGTTATTTACGTTCTATTGATGGTGGCTGTTTTGCACGCGTTCGAAGCTTACGTCATGAACCCGAAATTCATGTCCGACAAAACGCATCTTCCGATTTTTTACACGTTTGCGGTACTGATCGTTTCCGAGCATTTTTTCGGCGTATGGGGATTGATCCTGGGCGTTCCGGTGTTCATGTTTCTGCTTGATCTTTTGGATGTGCCGGTCAACAATAACCACAAGGAATCGCCAAGGGGCAAGCCGAAGAAGGAGAAGGAAAAAAGGGGATAACAAAACAAAAAATCCTAACGAGTCCGTTAGGATTTTATTGTGCGGCAAAACGTTTTAGATCGCGGAATGGGCTGCCGGCAGCCTGCGTTCCTGGCTTGGATGATATTTGTGCTGCGTGAAGCGCTTCAGCATGCCGGGAAGCTTCTTCTTCAGCTGCTCCGCCTGTTGGTCCGTCATTTTGCCGGCCTTTACCGCTTGGTCGATTTTGGCGCTTTGTACGGCGGTCAGCTTTTGCACGAATACTTCGGCATCCCAATTCTTTTTCTCTTTGGCGATTTGCTGGAGCGTTTTGCCCTGCTTCCATTCTTTTTTCAGATCATTTTCCGTCATATCGAGCAGGGTGGCGGCGTCCTTGAATAATACGAACTTGCGGCCGTGGTGCCCGTGGCGTCTGTGATGCCCGCCGTCATGATTTTCGGTTTCCGTCCCGGGTTTCACTTCGGACGGTGTCACAGGCGCATTGTCTGCTGCCGTTGTATGCCCGAAGGAAAATGCTCCTCCGGCCAGAATGCAGGATAGAGCTCCTGCCAATAATGTTTTTCTGAAAGGGTTCATCTCTGTCACCTCGTTGATGTTATGGTTATTCTTTCATAAGCCTCTATTTATTATGGGCCTTTTTGGTAAAAACATACTTTCTTTTTTGGAAGCGTCAGCTCCCAGGTTACCGGCTGCATCATAAGCAGGAACAGCGGGTAACATTTCGTATAGATGAAAAATGAAACAGTATCGTTTTTGGATCGTATGAATCCATCGATTGCGGATTGAAAATGAGGAGGAGATGAAGCCGTGACATTCGGAGCGCGCATGTTAAAGACGGGAATCGCCGTCACGCTCGCATTATACATCAGCATGTGGCTGCATTTATCCTCGCCGGTCATAGCGGCCGTAGCCGCCATATTCGCCATGCAGCCGTCCATATATCGCTCCTGGCGTTATTTCCTGGACCAGCTCCAGACCAATACGCTTGGCGCCGTGCTGGCTTTGATTGCGGGGCTGGTGTTTTCAAACGAACCGATCGCGGTTGGACTTGTATGCATTATCGTCATCATGATTTGTTTGAAATTAAAAATGGGGGATACGATCGGGTTGACGCTGGTCACGGTCATCGTCGTGATGGAAGCCTCCGGCCAGTGGCAGTTTGCCTTGACGCGTTTTTCGCTGAGCCTGATCGGGATCGTGTCGGCATTTTTGATTAACGTTCTGCTGTTCCCGCCGAAGCCGAAAGTGCAGTTTAACGCGCAGATCCAAACGACGTTCGACCAGATGTCGCTTCTGATGCGGACGGCGATTTCGGATGAAATCAAGGAAAACGTCTTTCGCGACAAAAAGCGTGCGCTCGAAGATTCCATCAAATCGTTGTCGGACAAATATAAGCTGCTGGAAGAAGAGCATAAGAAGATGAAGCGGGCCTCGTTCAGCCAGAACCGCCACCTGGTGGTTTACAAGCAAATGCTGAATACGCTGCGAAAAGGGCGGGAGGTGCTCGATGCGGTGGAAGAGCATTATTTTCAATCGGAACGTTCGGAAGAAACGGACCTCTTATTTGACGCGGAGCTCGAAAAGTTGATCAAACTCCATGAGCATGTGCTGCTCAAGTTCGAGGATAATCTGAAGCCCAACAGCGTGGAGGCATGCCAACTCCTTCAGGAAAGCGAGGAATTCGTCAAGGAAGTGATAAAGTATGCCGACGAGCAGCCGGAAAGCCGGCTGCGGCTGTCGATCGTCGCTTCGACGATGTACGATTACGGATACCAATTGGAGCGGCTGAACCGGCTTGTGGAGCATTACCATAAATCCGACGACGAGGCGTTGTGGTTGTCCTGGCTTAAAAAATGAGTCGGCGGGGCCTGAAATTATTCACCCCATAAGAAAGAGGCTGTCGATCGGGATCAAAGGATCCCAAGACAAGCCTCTTTTTCAATGAAACGGTCGTTTATTCGGATTGAAGCGGGAGCCGCACGACAAATTCGGTTTGCTGCGGATTGCTGACGGCGATGACGCTGCCTTCATGAAGCTCGATGATGCTTTTGACGATGGCGAGTCCGAGGCCCGCGCCGCCCGTATCCAGCGAACGGGATTTTTCTACGCGGTAAAACCGGTCGAAAATATACGGCAGATCCATCGAAGGAATCGGGGCGCCGAAGTTGATGATGCGCACGATGGCCAGATCGTTTTCCTTTGCCGCATGAATTTCGATTTTTTTGCCGTCTTTGCCGTAGCGGATCGCATTGGTGATGAGGTTTTCGAAGGCCTGCATCATTTTGTCCCCGTCACCGGAAACGATCAGCTTCTCTTGCGGCGGATACCACTCGATCTCCATTTTATGGCTTCGAACCTGCAGCGTAAATTCGGCCGTCAACTGGCCGACCAGCTGCACGAGGTCGATGGATGTGCGGTTTAAAGGAATTTGCCCGAACCCCATTCGGGTATAGTCGAACAAGTCGCTCACGAGCCGGTTCATCCGTTTGGATTTTTCATAGGCGATATTGACGTAATAACGAAGCTCTACTTCGTCTTTGTATTTATCCTCTTCGATGAGCCGCAAATAACCGATGATCGACGTCAGCGGCGTCCGCAAATCATGGGATACGTTGGTGATCAGTTCGTTTTTCGCCTGCGTCGCCATCCGTTCCTCCTGCAGGGAGAGCTGGAGCTGCTTTGCCATTGCGTTGATCTGGTCCGCCAGCATGCCGATCTCGTCTTTGGAGCGTACCGGAATGCGTTCGTCCAAGTTTCCTCCGGCCATGGTTTTCACCCCGCGGATGATGCGGGTTAACTTTCGCGTCGTTCCCCAGCTCAGCAGCATGACGTAAAAAATAAAAAGGAAAAGGACGACAACCGATTGCCAAAGCGAAAAGCCGACATATTTGTTCACGCTGATGATCCGGTTCACGATGGGGTACAGCTGTTTAAAATACTGATGGTACACAGCTTCCAGAACATCCACCAGCACGAAAAGCGTAACAAACGTCAAACCAAGGCTGAAAAAGAACAGCAGGACGATCTTCCACTGCAGCTTATTGAAAATACTATGCATCGATTTTATACCCTACCCCCCACACGGTTTGAATCAGCTTGTAGCCAAGCTCCTTCTCCAGCTTGTCCCTAAGATTGCTGATATGGACCATGACCGTATTGTTGGACACATAATATTTTTCTTTCCAGACCCGCTGAAAGATTTCTTCTGCGCTGAATACCCGCCCGGGATGCGAAGCGAGCAGGCTTAAAATGTCGAATTCCCTTCCCGTCAGCTGGATGTCGCTGCCGTCGGCGATGACGCGGTGCGTGCTGCGGTTGATTTCGACGTCCTGAATGCGCAGGACGGCGTCATCCTGGCTCCGCGTGTCCGTGTTGTACTGAAAGGTGCGGCGCAGAAGCGTTTTGACCCGGACCGTCAGTTCCAGCGGATTAAAGGGCTTGATCATATAGTCGTCGGCACCGGTCATGAGGCCGAGAATTTTATCCATATCCTCCGTTTTGGCGCTGAGCATCAGGATCGGAATGACCGAGGAAGTGTCGCGGACCTGCCGGCATACCTCCAGACCGTCCATTTTCGGCATCATGATGTCGAGGACGATCAAATCGAACGACTCGTCCGGATCGTTCAGCAGTTTCAGCGCTTCCTCGCCATCGTGGGCGCAGCGGATGTTAAACCCTTCGTTTTTCAAATAAATAGAGATCAAATTCGCGATTTCTTTGTCGTCGTCCACGACCAATATGTTTCTCATCCAAGAGTCCTCCAAGTCAACAATTCAGGGATCGTTATTCCTTTGATGCAAACAGTCTCCCGATCACGGGAATGCCGCCGTCCTCAAAGGCATAGTTGAACATTTTGGCGGCATCCTCAAACCGTTTTTCGGCATCCGGCGCTCCCATGACGACGGCAACGAAACGCCGACCGTCCCTTTCGGCCGTTCCCGTGAAGCAGTAGCCGGCTCTCTGGGTAAATCCCGTTTTAAAACCGTCGTTGCCGCTGTATGCAAAAGCTTCCCCCGGGAGCATGGCGTTGGTCGTATGCAGCGTCATGCGTTTTTCGGGAATATGCAGCTCCGTTTTGGCGGTCACGTCCAAAATTTCCGGATAAGCATGGATCAGGTGGCGCGTCAGCATGGCCAAATCCTTGGCCGTCATCATCGTTTCCCGTTCCGAGGAAGCCGATTTGAATGGGCGCAAATCCTGTGACGACAGCCCGGTTGCGTTAGCAAATACGGTTTGCCGCGATAAGCCGAGCTCCCGGGCCGTTTCGTTCATTTGCTTCACGAATTCCCGCTCGTTTCCCCCGATATGCTCCGCGAGGGCAATGGCGGCGTCGTTGGCGGAATGAATCACCATGGCCTCGAACATCGTCCGGAGCGGAAGCGATTCGCCGGGGCGCAGCCCGATTTCGGCTCCGGTCACGTTGGCTGCATACCGGCTTGCCGTAACGGTCTCGTCCCAGGAATGCCGCCCTTCCTTGACGTTTTTCAGCACCAGCAGCTCCGTCATCATTTTGGACATGCTTGCAGGCGGCAGCGCCGCCGATGCGTTATGTTCATAATATACTTTTCCGGTCTTTACATCCATAAGCACGGAAGCGGACGCGTCGATTTTGAACGCCGGAAACCGGACGGACAACGCGGACGCGGCAAGCGCCGCCAAAAACAGCAGCGATAACGCAAGCAAGTGCTTCTTCTTTTTTTTCTTTCGGATAACCTTCATTTCAACCATACCCCGCTTAAATATGTATTTCACAACCTTCATTATGTCCATCTTAGCCCCGACTGTTTAAGCACAAGCTAAGAAAATCTTAAGATTTTTAAAGAATTGATTTTTGAATCCGGGCGGATGTATGATGATGAGAATTGGTTGTTAGGATGGAAACAGGTTTGGTTATAGAGAAATGGAGGGTTTACATGAAAACGACAGCATGGGAAAGACGGCCTTTTGCGCAATGCGTGCCGGAGCTGGTGGCAGCCGCCCGCGGCGATTTGAAAGCAACCTTGGTCATCCAAAACGCCCGTTTGGTGAACGTGGTCTCCGGCGAGATATTGCCGGGCATGGCGATCGCGGCCCGAGGGGCCCGCATCGTATACGTAGGCCGGGACGCAAGCCATACGATCGGCGAAGAAACGAAGATCATCGACGCCGGAGGAAAATATGCCGCGCCGGGGTTGCTTGACGGCCACTGCCATATCGAAAGCACGCAAATGACGGCGACGGAGTTTGCCCGGGCGGTGCTGCCGCTTGGCACGACGGGCGGATTTTTCGATGCCCATGAAATATCCAACGTGCTTGGGCTCGACGGGCTGCGGTTTATGCTGGAAGAGGCAAGATCGACGCCGCTTGCGGCGTATATGCAGGTCGCTTCCTGCGTTCCTTCGACGCATCCGGGCCTTGAAACGACCGGTGCCTTGATCGGGCCGGAAGAGGTTGCCGAAGCGCTGAGCTGGGGAGACGACATGATCGGGCTGGGCGAAGTCATGAACTTCCCGGGCGTCGTGTACGGCGACGAGAAAATGATCGGGGAGATTCAGGCGACGCTTGCCGCCGGAAAAATCGCCGACGGTCATTTTACATGGAAATCGGACGATTGGCGGCTGCCGGTCTACGCGGCCAGCGGGGTGAACGGCGATCACGAATGCGTTACAGCCGAGGACGTCGTCGAACGCGTCCGGCTCGGCATGTACGCGAAGATGCGCCAAGGTTCGGCCTGGCATGACGTGGCGGCCACGATCAAGGCGCATACCGAAGGCGGGTTGGATACGCGGCGGATGATCCTGGTCACCGATGACCGCAGCTCCGAGTCTTTGATGAACGAAGGCCATATGAATTTCGTCGTCCGCCATGCGATCGCCCAGGGCGTGAAGCCGATTACGGCTTTCCAAATGGCCACGATCAACACGGCCGAACGGTTCGGCTTGTCCCGGGATATCGGGGCGATCATCCCCGGCGCTTATGCCGACATCATCCTGCTGGACGGGCATTTGGCGGACGTCGACGTAGTGATGACGATTGCCGCGGGGCGGGTCGTCGCCGAAAACGGGCGGATGAGTGCGGATTGGGAACGATACAAGCTGCCGGAGACGGCATTTAACACGGTCAAGCTAAATCGGATGCTGACAGCTGCCGATTTTGCGATTGCGGCGCCTGTCGCCGACGGGAAGGCCATAGCCCGGGCGATTGAGGTGGTCGAAAATCATGTGGATACCATTGAACGGCATGTCCAGGTAAATGTAGAAAACGGAAAAGCGCTGCCTGATCCGAAAGACGATCTGTGCAAGATGGCCGTGTTTGAACGCCATGGCAAAGGCGGCGGGCATGCGCTAGGCATCGTAAAAGGCATCGGCTTCCTGAAGCCGGCGGCCATTGCGATGACGGTGGCCCATGACAGCCATAACTTGACCGTGATCGGCAATGACGATGAGTTGATGGCCCTTGCAGGCAATCGGGTAGCGGGGATGCAGGGCGGCGTGGTCATGTTGACCGCAGAGGGGGCAACGGAGTTCCCGCTTGCGGTAGGCGGCATTATGTCGGACGAGCCGTTCGAAACGGTGGCCCGGCAGTCCGAAGCGATCAGCCAGGCGCTTCTACGGGCGGGCTGCCCGCTGAACAACGCTTTTATGACCTTATCGTTGCTGGCTCTGGTGGTCATTCCGGAAATTCGCCTGTCGGATAAAGGTTTGGTGCGAATTTCGGCGGAAGGCATCGATATCGTGCCATTGTTCGTTTAACCGCCGTGCGGATTTTGAATACATCCCGGCCATCAAAAAGGGGAGCCTTTCGGCTCCCCTTTACGTTTGATTTTCGTCATGCAACTTGATAAAATAGAACATACGGCCCTATGAAAGGGGTATTACGCACAAAGATTGCTTTTTCATTATAACATATGGGAAAGATATTGTCAAATATATAAAGGGGATGAAGACAGGCATGGATTTGAACGATCAGGATTGGCAGGACGAACAGCGGCGGGTCGACTCGGTTACCCGGAAAATCGCCGTCCGCAAGGAAGCGCTGGAGGCGGAAGTGGGCGTCGTCCGGGGCGATGTCGTCGAGCTGCGCAAAGACTTCTGGGACGAGGTCAGAGTCAACTTCAGCAGTTCCGACGATCTGGGAGAAACGTCCACCAGCTTGCGTCAGCAATCCCAAGTGTTGTCCGAACGCGAACGCGCGCATTTGCAGGCGTCGGAAACGCTGAAGAAGCTGAGGCTGCTCGTCAAATCGCCGTATTTCGGACGGATCGATTTCACGGAAGAAGGGCAGCCGCAAACGGATAAAATTTATTTGGGCATCGCTTCGTTCCTGGATGACGACCAGGAGACCTTCCTCGTATACGACTGGCGCGCCCCGGTCTCCAGCCTTTATTACGACTGGGCCCCGGGACCTGCCTCTTACCAGACGCCGAGCGGCGAAATCAGCGGCCGCATGGAGCTCAAACGCCAGTTCGTCATTCGGGACGGAGCCATCAAGGTGATGTTCGATACAGGCGTCACCATCGGAGACGAGCTGCTGCAGCAGGTATTGAGCCATTCTTCGGACAGCCAGATGAAAAGCATCGTGGCTACGATCCAGAAGGAACAAAACGCAGTGATCCGAAACGACAAAAGCCGGATGCTTATCGTGCAAGGAGCCGCGGGAAGCGGGAAGACCTCGGCTGCGCTCCAAAGGGTTGCCTATTTATTGTATAAATACAGGGAAACGCTAAAAGCGGATCAGGTGATCCTGTTTTCCCCGAACCCGATGTTCAACAGCTACGTTTCGACCGTTTTGCCCGAGCTCGGGGAGGAGAACATGCTGCAAACGACCTTCCAGGCTTATCTGGAGCATCGGCTTGGCAGAGACTTTGATCTGGAGGACGTATTTTCGCAGATGGAGACGATTTTGAAAGCCGAAGAAGGCCCATGGCTCAAGGTGAAACGCGCTTCGATCGCGTACAAATCATCGACGGCGTTCCTCGAAACCGTTCAGAGATACAAAGAGCGATTGGAACAAAGCGGGATGAAATTCAAGCCGGTCCGCTTTAAAGGCCGTCTTATCGTTTCCGAGCAGGCGATGCTGGAGAAATTTTACGGTTTTGACCCAAGCGTACGTCTTGCCAACCGAGTGGAATTGCTGAAGGATTGGCTGTTGAAGGAACTTGCGCAATTCGCCAAGCAGGAACGGAAGGAGCCTTGGGTCGATGAGCAAATTCAGCTGCTCGATCCGGACGAATATCAAAAAGCCTATACGCGCCTCCGCCGAAAGCAAGGCGCCAAAAGCGAAACCTTCGACGATTTTGACCGCGAACGGAGCCTGCTTGCCAAAATGGTCGTCAACGAATGGCTGAAGCCGGTGCGGAAATGGATCAAACGGATGCGGTTCGTGGACGTGAAGGGCATGTATCAAGAGCTGCTTCTGAACCCGGAACTGTTTGTGGGCGTTAGCGCGGACGGCAAACTTCCCGGCGAATATGAGGAGATCGGCAAACACACGACCATGGAGATGAACGAAGGCAGGCTTCCTTATGAAGACGTGACGCCTTACCTGTATTTGCAGGATCTGCTGAAGGGCTTCCAGACCAACAACGTAATCCGCCATGTCTTTATCGACGAAGTGCAGGACTATTCCCCGTTCCAGCTGGAGTACGTCAAGCGGATATTTCCCCGCGCGCGGATGACGGCGCTCGGAGATTTGAACCAGGGGATTTACGCCCACACCGATGCGCTTGAAGGAAGCTTGGAATCGCTCAAAAAGCTGTACGGGGAGGAGGCGACCGAAGTCATCTCGCTGACGCGAAGCTACCGTTCGACGCTTGAAATCGTCGATTTTACGCGGAGCATGATGCCTGGGGGCGAATCGATCATTCCTTTTAACCGGCATGGGGAAAAACCGCGGCTTCAACTGGTGGATGGCAGGGACGAACTGCATCAAGCCATCGTCGGACACATCAAACAACTGAACAGCCAGGGTTATGAACATACGGCGATCATTTGCAAAACAGCCGAAGAATCCGAGCAGGTCTATGAGGCTTTGAAAGAGCGTCTTCCGCTTAAAAAAATCGCCAAAACGACGCCGTCGTTCGTCACGGGCACCCTCGTCATCCCGTCCTATCTGGCCAAGGGCGTGGAATTCGACGCGGTGGTCATTTATGACGCCTCGTCCGCCTCGTACGGCAGGGAATCCGAGCGAAAGCTGTTTTATACGGCCTGCACGCGTGCGATGCATCAGCTCCGCATGTACAGCATGGGCGAGCCGTGCCGGTTTATCCAGGACGCGGATCCGGACAAATACATCTTGGAAAAATAGAAAAGCAACATGTTCCGCCGCCTCAGCGTTTGCCGCATTGAGGCGGCGTTTTGCATAGTTCCGTGCAAAAGAACCCACAATATAACGAGTTGTTAACGAACATAAAGGTGGTTTAGCCATGGAAGACAAAAAGTGGGATTTGGCGGCGCTTGCCTCCATTCCGTTGATCATGACCCTCGGCAATTCCATGCTGATTCCCATTTTGCCGCAAATATCGCAGCAGCTCCATGTCGGTCCGTTCCAGGTGAGCATGCTGATTACCGTCTACGCGGTGGTCGCCATTCTTCTGATCCCGATTGCAGGTTATTTATCCGACCGGTACGGCCGGAAAACCGTCATCATTCCCAGTTTGATCATTGCCGCCGCCGGAGGGGCGCTAGCCGGAGCGGCAGCGTGGATGACCGAAGGATTGGCGGCCTATTGGATTATCCTTGGCGGCCGTTTTCTTCAGGGCATCGGGGCTGCCGGAGCTTTCCCGATCGTGCTGCCGCTCGTCGGGGACATGTTCAAGGAAGAGGATGACGTGAGCAAAAGCCTGGGAATCATCGAAACCTCCAACACGTTCGGGAAAGTGCTGAGTCCCATTCTTGGAGCCGCTTTGGCAAGCATTTTATGGTATTTGCCCTTTCTGAGCATCCCGGTATTATGCTTGATTTCATTGTTGATGGTCCTGTTTTTTGTCAAGCCGCCGGAAAAGAAGCATGATAACGACAACTCGATCGGGGAGTTCCTTCGGGATACGAAGACCATTTTGCGCGATAAAGGCAGATGGCTGTATGCCATCTTCGCCGTCGGCGGCATCAGCATGTTCATTTTGTTCGGCGTCCTTTTTTATTTATCGGAATCGCTTGAAAGCAAATACGGATTAAACGGCGTCATCAAAGGGCTTGTGCTCGCGATTCCGCTCGCGGTGCTTTGCCTTGCTTCGTTCGTGGCGGGGAAAGTCATCGGGAAAAACAAAAAGCGGATGAAATGGACGGGGTTTTGCGGCATGGCGGTTTTGACCGCAGGTCTGGTGATCACCGGATTCAGCTCCCAGATCGTTTTCGTCGTCGCGTTTTTCTCGCTGTGCGGCGCCGGGATCGGCACGGTTTTACCCTGCATGGACGCGCTCATTACCGAAGGCATCGACGAAAAGCAGCGCGGAACGATCACGTCCCTCTACAGCAGCATGCGCTTTATCGGGGTCTCTTTGGGACCGCCGGCGGTATCCCTTCTCATGAAGACGAACCACTGGATATTGTTCGGCGTCATGGCTGCGGTGGGAGCCGTTGGAGGGCTGCTGACGCTGTTTGCGGTTAAGCCTGAGGAGAATAAGACCGACAAGCCGACGGAACGCAAATTCAAACCATCGGCCGGGATGGTCGTGAAACGAGCCAAAGCAAGATAATCTTAAAACCGCGAAAAGATTGTCATGTCTTCCGCGGCCGCCTTATACAATATAATGATGTCCCGGTCCCTTGCGCCATTTGTTTCACAGGCCTGCCGCTTACGCGGCCGTGAAACGCCGCCCTAACCTTGGCCGGGAGCCGGCGCCAAAAAGAGCATGACGTAGTCCGGCTGACTCGAAAGGAACCCGCAACGCACTATCGAATGTTCAAACGGACGTTTATTCATCGGCTCAGCGGACCCTGCCGGCAGGCAAACGCGGTTTCAGGCTCCCGCCTCCAAGGGAGGGACATCCGGTCATATGCGGACAGCCCCAAAAATTTGGGGCTTTTTGCGTTGCTCGATCGGTTTTCGGCTGTAAGAGACATGCATGGACATATTCCGTTTTAATTCAAAGACGCGACCGGGGCTCCGGTTTCCGTCTTTTTTCTTTTAGGCAGCATGTAAAAAAAAATCAAATGAAAAGTCAAAAAAATGGGTGTAAAAATGAAATTCATCTGTTATAATCAAACCAATTCAAATATAAACAAATACAAACAAAACAATTCGGTACGGGAGGCATCATTAATGGTTCAAAGTCTTTGGAATAATGCAGAAGCATCCAAACAAAAAGCGGGCGTCGAGGAGCTTGTCTACCGCTCCAACCTGATCGGCAGCGACCGGAGCGTATGCAACTGGGGCGGCGGCAATACCTCGCTGAAAACGGTGGAGAAGGATTTCCGCGGCCGCGACGTGGAAGTCATGTGGGTAAAGGGCAGCGGCTCCGATCTGGCGACGATGAAAGCCCAGCATTTTACGGGACTTCGGCTGGAGGATATCCGGCCGCTGATCGAACGCGACGAAATGCCGGACGAGGAGATGGTCGCTTACCTGTCCCACTGCATGATCGACAGCAAGCATCCGAGAGCTTCGATCGAAACGCTGCTGCACGCTTTCCTGCCTTACCCGCACGTGGATCACACCCATCCGGACGCCATCATCAGCCTGTGCTGCGCGGATAACGGCAAGGAAATCGCCAAAGAGATTTACGGAGATACCTTCGTTTGGGTGCCATACATCCGTCCGGGCTTCACGTTATCGAAAATGATCGCCGAAGGCGTCAAAAACAACCCGAACGCCCAGCTCGTGCTGATGGAAAAACACGGCCTTGTTACTTGGGGCGAAACGTCGGAGGCCTGCTACAACCAAACGATCGCCATGATTCAAAAAGCCGAGAGCTACATTAACGAACGCATTCAAGAGGATCGGGCGTTTGGCGGACGCCAAGCGGACACATTGCCGGAAGAGGAGCGCAAGGCCATTCTCGCGGGAGTGATGCCGGTCATTCGCGGCGCGGTCAGCGACGGCAAAAAAATGATCTGTACGTATGATGACGGGGACGACGTGCTCCAGTTCGTCAACAGCAAAAACGCCAAAGAGCTTTCGCAGGTCGGCGCGGCCTGCCCGGACCACCTGGTGCATACGAAACGCGTTCCGCTATTCGTGGACTGGACGCCGTCCGCCGGGGCGGCAGGACTCAAAGAAGCCGTCCGCAGCGGAATCGAAGCCTACAAAGCGGAATATAAAGCATACTTCGAACGGAACAAACATGAAGGCGACGTCATGTTCGAAGCGGCTCCGCGCGTGATCCTCATCCCGGGAATCGGCATGGTCAACACGGGAAAGAGCGTGGCAATGGCCGGCGTCAGCGGCGCGTTGTACCACCGCGCGATTGCCGTCATGAAAGGCGCGACGGCGCTGGGCGAATTCGTATCCCTGAACGAAAACGAATCCTACAACGTGGAATATTGGCCGCTGGAGCTGTATAAGCTGACGTTGGCTCCGGCCGAAGCGGAATTTTCCCGCAAAGTCGCGTTCATCACCGGCGGCGCAGGCGGCATCGGCAGCGAAACGGCACGCCGCCTCGTCTCCGAAGGGGCCCACGTCGTGTTGGCGGACCTCAATCTCGAAGGCGCCGAAAAGGTAGCGGCCGAAATCAATGCGCAATACGGCGAAGGACGGGCCAAAGCCGTTAAAATGGACGTCACCAGCGAAGAAATGGTCATCGCGGCGTTGGGCGAGACGGCTCTGGCATACGGCGGCGTCGATATTATCGTCAACAATGCGGGGCTGGCGACCTCCAGTCCGTTCGACGAAACGTCGCTGAAGGAATGGAACTTGAACATGAACGTGCTGGGCACGGGCTATTTCCTTGTGGCCCGCGAAGCGTTCAAGCAAATGAAGGAGCAGGGGCTGGGCGGCAGCATGATTTTCGTCGGCTCGAAAAACTCCGTATACGCAGGCAAAAACGTGACGGCCTACAGCTCCGTCAAGGCGCTTGAAGCGCATCTGGCGCGCTGCATCGCCGCCGAGGGCGGGGAGCACGGCATCCGCGTGAACACGATTTTGCCGGACGCGATCCTGCAGGGCTCCGCGATCTGGAATTCGAACTGGCGCAACGAACGCGCCGCGGCTTACGGCATCGAACCGGATCAACTGGAGGAGCATTACCGGAAGAGAACGACGCTTCTCGTCAATATTTATCCGAAGGATGTAGCGGAAGGCATCGCCTTCTTCGCATCGTCTAAAGCCGAAAAAACGACCGGCTGCATGCTGACGATCGACGGCGGGGTACCTGCGGCGTTTACGCGCTGATTCCGTTTGCCATCATTTTTTCATTGAAAAACACAATCCCCGCCATGTCCGGAAGGTGCAACCCGCGCCGCGTCCGGGCGCGTGGGGATTGATTTTCTATCCGGGCCACGGGCCGGAACGAAGCGATTTTCCGCTTGCGCAAAGGAGGAGAAGCTAGGATGAAAGTGTCGCTTTTTATTACCTGCATCAGCGATGCGTTGTTTCCGCCGATCGGCGAAGCGATGACGCAGCTGCTTGCCCGTTACGGCGTAAGGCTGGATTTTCCGAAGGTACAGACCTGCTGCGGCCAGCCGGCTTTTAACAGCGGATACTGGGATGAAGCGAGAGCATCGGCCAAAACGATTTTGGAAGCGTTTGACGACAGCGATTTCGTCATCGCGCCTTCGGGCTCCTGTACGGGCATGATTCATCATTATTATCCGAAACTGTTCGAAAACGACGCCGTGCTGCTTGAAAAAAGCAACCGTCTGAAAGAGAAAACGTACGAATTCACTCAATTTCTGGTCCAGGTGCTGGGCGTAACGGATGTCGGGGCGTATTTCCCGCATAAAGTGACCTACCATCCTTCCTGCCACGGCACGCGTCTGTTGGGGATCAAGGACGAACCGATGGAACTGATGAGCCATGTCGAAGGCATGGAATACGTTCCCTTGCCATATGCCGAAGACTGCTGCGGTTTTGGCGGCACGTTCGCCGTCAAGATGAGTGAAATTTCCGGGGCGATGGTCTCGGAAAAAAGCCAGCATGTGTTGGAAACGGAAGCCGAAGTGCTCGTCGGGCTGGACATGGGCTGCTTGCTGAACATCGGCGGCAACCTGAAGTTTCGGGACCAGCCGGTTCGCGTGATGCATCTGGCCGAACTGCTGTACGAAGGGGTGAGGAATCGTGAGCAAACCGCAGGGGTTTAACGTCAAGGAGCGCGCCAAATCCGCTCTTCAGGATGAATTTCTGATCGATGCCGTCAAGTTTACGACGGAAAGGCTGAAAAACGGGAAGAAGGCGGCGACGGCCGAACACGGCAACTGGGAGGAATGGCGCGAGCGCGGAAGGCAAATCCGGGCTCACACGGTTGCGCATCTGGATTATTATTTGAGCCGGTTTATCGAAAATGCCCGCGCGCAAGGCGTTCATGTCCATTTTGCGTCGGAGGGGAAGGATGCGGCCCGAATCGCGATGGACATCGCGAAACACCGGGGAGCGAAATCCGTCGTGAAATCCAAGTCAATGGTCTCCGAGGAGGTTCATATCAACGAAGCTTTCGAAAAAATAGGCATCGAGTCGATCGAAAGCGATCTGGGCGAATACATCATCCAGTTGGCCAACGAACCGCCGTCCCATATCATTATTCCGGCCATTCACAAAAACCGCCGCCAAATCGCCGAGCTGCTGTCGAAGGAAGCCGGGGAGACGCTGCCGCCTGAGACGAAGGTGCTTGCCGGTTTTGCCAGACGCAAGCTGCGCGACAAGTTCCTCGAGGCGGACATCGGGCTGACGGGCTGCAATTTCGGCATCGCCGAAACGGGCACCGTCGTCATTTTCGAAAACGAAGGCAACGCCCGCATGGTGAGCACGGTGCCCAAAATCCAGATTACGCTGATGGGAATGGAACGGCTTATTCCATCGTGGGACGATCTCGAGGTAATGGCCACGCTGCTGCCCAGATCGGCAACCGGTCAAAGGATGACCATGTACATGTCGGGCATCACGGGCCCAAGACGTGAGGAAGACGGGGACGGCCCCGAGGAAATGCATATCATCATCGTGGACAACGGGCGGTCGCTGCAGCTCGGGGACCCGGATTTTCAGGAGCTGCTCAACTGCATCCGCTGCGGCGCCTGCCTGAATGCATGCCCCGTTTATCGGCATATCGGGGGACATTCTTATCCAGGAACGTACAGCGGCCCGATCGGCGCGGTGCTGACGCCGGCGCTGAACAAAAATGCGGAGGAATGGCATGATATCGCCAACGCATCCAGCCTATGCGGCGCCTGCTATGAAGCCTGTCCCGTCAAAATTCCTCTCCATGACATGCTTGTGTACTTGCGCAATCGGAAGGTTGAGCGCGGGGTGACCGCACCCGGCGAAAAAATGGCGATGAAAGGCTTCAAAATGCTGATGGGCAATCACGCCTGGTTCGAACATGCGGTCAAGGCAGGGCAGTTGGGACAAAAGCTGCTGGTACGGGACGGGGTCATCAAATCGCGCATCGGCCCTCTCGGCGGCTGGACCGCATACCGCCACATTCCTGCGCTGCCTGGAAAGTCGTTCCGGGAGCAGTGGACGAAGCTGTCTTCCGAAGCTGAAAAGTCGTTCAAGCCGATGGCGGACGAAATGAAGTCGCGAATGGAAAAAATCGTCCAGGAACGGACGAAGGGAGGGCATCGGGCATGACCAAATCCGATCCGGAATTTCTCGCCAGATTAACCCGCGAGTCGCTGGAGGCGGAAAAGCGGTTTATCGGCAATATCGCAAGCAGGCTGGGAAGATCGGTCACGGGTCCGGCTCCGGTGCATCCGTACCGGGGGGCGCCGGATTTTTGGACCGCTTTCGAGCTGGGGATCGAAGACAAAATCGAGCGTTTCATGGAGAATTGGCGGGCGGCCGGCGGTTATCCCGAACGAATCGCCTCGATGTCCGAATTGCCGGAGGCGATATACCGCATTGCCAAAGAGCAGCATGCGCGGTCCACGATCAGGCAAAATCTGCCGGAGCTAGAACGGCTGGAATTGGCGAGCGTTCTGCCGGAACTGTCGCATCATGCCTGGAACGGCGGGGATCCCGAAGATTCCCTGGACATTTGCGAGCAGTCGGACATCGGCATCGTACTCGCGGACCACGCGGTGGCCTATACCGGCACCATTGTCGTGACGTCCTCGGCGGACAAAGGCCGTTCGGTATCGCTTTTGCCGAACGTGCTTGTTGCCGTCATTCCGGCGGAGCGCATGCTTACCCGGCTCGGCGAAGCGATGAAAGAAATCGCTAGCGTACCCGCCGAACGTTTTCCGGCAGGAGCTCATTTTATTTCGGGACCGAGCCGGTCTTCGGACATCGAAAACGACCTCACGATCGGCGTGCATGGCCCCGGCGCAGCCTATGCGCTGATTGTGGGATAGGCCGTTTGTGGCAAAGATAGTGCCGTTTAACGAAGTTTTGGTATAATAAGGGTTGATTTTGCGATATCCAAGGTATCCGGCTGGCCGGAATGCCGGCGATGAAAGAGGGAAGCTATGTTAGTTGCGGAAAGATACGATAAAATCGTAAGCCTCGTCAACGAAAGAGGCAGCATCCGGGTATCCGAGCTGAGCGAATTGTGCGGGGTCACGGAAGAAACGATCCGCCGCGATCTGGACCGTCTGGAGCAGCAAGGCAAGCTTCGGCGCAGCCACGGGGGGGCCGTTAGCGTCAAGGAGACCCAGGCCGAAACGCCGTATTTCGAACGGGAAGTCATGCATCAGGAAGAGAAAAAACGAA